>Ga0335075_10002375_pt1 | contig 30334 bp, 31 predicted proteins | sample Lox_Sample_24_FD_206723 | JGI IMG/M metagenome (GOLD analysis project Ga0335075, IMG submission 206723) | Soil microbial communities from Loxahatchee National Wildlife Refuge, Florida, United States - Lox_Sample_2.4 | ecosystem: Environmental > Terrestrial > Soil > Wetlands | place: USA...
CTGCCAGACGGCAACGACCTGGCGGATCAGGGGATAGAGCAGGAGCGCGTGGCCAAGCAGATGCTGAACGAACTCGGCAAACTCGCCGGTCCTCAGCATGAGTTCGACGCCGTGGTAGATACCCTCATTCCGGCCTGCCGCGCTCACATCGAGTTCGAGGAAACTCGCGTTTGGCCAGGACTGCGAAAGGTACTGAGCCCTGACGAATTGCAGGAGCTGGGCAAGAAGATCACGAAGGCTAAGTCGCGCGGACCCACGCGACCGCATCCGCGAACTCCGCCCACACCAGCCGTGCTCGCCACTGTTGGTCCGGCGGTCGCGGTTATCGACAAGCTTCGGGACGCCGTCGTAGGCCGGAGGTGACCACAAGTGGCAAGGAGCGGGGTGGCGGTCCGGCGCAGCTAGCGCTGGCCGGGCACTGCGACGCCGGTCTCGTACGCGATCACGACGAGTTGTGCTCGGTCGCGGCAATCCAACTTGTCGAGGAGCCGGCTGATATGGGTCTTGACCGTGGCCACAGACAGGTGCAGGGCGGCGCCGATCTCAGTGTTGGACTTGCCGGATGCTACCTGCTGTAGCACGTCATGTTCCCGCTCGGTGATGTGCGCGAGGGCGTCGGGCGCGGGCCGGGCCGCGCGGGGCTGCCGGGTGAACTCGGCGATCAGCCGTCGGGTGATGGCCGGGGCAAGCAGGGCTTCACCTACGGCAACGACCGTGATGGCCTCGAGCAGTTTCTCTGGCGGGGTGTCTTTGACTACGAACCCGCTGGCGCCGCTGCGCAATGCCTCGAATACGTGCTCGTCCTGGTCGAAGGTAGTGATGATGAGGATCGGGCCGGGCATAGTGGTCGGTTCCGTAGTGGCCATAGTGCGACCATAACCTCGGTGCGTGCGCGGGCTGATCAGCCGCGAGTACGACCTTCACATCGTTCGGACGGTTGAGGCCGCGTCCGGCCTCACTCCGCGGGTGGCGGCCAGGCCGAGACGCCAGACCGACGCCAGGCGGCGGGCCGGCCGGGCAGCCTGGCCGCATGGCAAACAACCCGCGCCTCGCCAGTGAGGCAGACAGCACCGGCAACAAGATTTCCGTGGACGGCAAGGACCGGCGCAGCCCGACGGCCCGCCTCTCCCGGCTCAGCGTCCCGATCTTCGCGACGTCGTTCCTCATCGGCATAGCCGAGGGCGCTGTCGCGTATTCCCGCCGTTCGCCCCTACTGGAGCGGCACGTACCTGGCACGAACGCGATCACGGTTCATGTCGGCCTGGCGATCGCCGCTGCGGCGGTCGTCGTCGCGATCCAGGTGTGGCGCGCGCGAAAGCGGACCCGGCGAGGCCCCTCGCCGTGGACAGCGCCGTTTTCTACCCGCGCCATGGCGCGGCTGAGCCGGACGATTCCAGCTCTTCGGAGGCGCCACGATGCTCCGAGCGGTGCCGATGACGCTGCTCGTTCTCCTTCTCCTGTACGCGCCGTTCCGAATGGGCGCACAGGTCATCGGCGGCCTCGACCCGAATTCGACCATCAACGCCTGGGGCGGGCCCTCGTATGCGAGAGCACTGCTCGCGCACTGGCTTGACTGCGTCATCGGCTTTTACGTTGCCGCGTTCCTGCTGAGCCTGGTGCTTATTCGTCGTCACGACGACGGGTGAGCCCAGATCGTGAGGCGATGACGGCCAGCGACCTCGGCAGCGAGCGTGACTCCAGCGGCGCCGCGCTGAATATGTCCAGCCGAGCCGGGCAGTACCGCCACACAGACAATCCGGAGGTGACAACCGATGGGACTAGTCGACAAGGTACGGAACAGGTTCCTGATGAGCCGTGGCCGGGCCAGGCAGGAGATTGGCCGGCTGACGCGGAATCGCTCAATGCAGACAAAAGGGGTAGGCGAACGGGCCAGCGGGGCTGTGCGTCAAGTCGCCGAGCAAGCTAAGGACGCCGGGCGCAATATCCGCCACGCGGTCAAGCACTAAGTGTGCGCCTGCCTTACTCCGGAGGCAGCAGCGAGCCGAGGGGACCAAGATCGAGGTTCAGGTCTGCCCTGGTCAGGCCGAAGTGATCGGTGAGCTCGGTCATCCTGCCGTCAAGCGCCATCAGCGTCCGGCCGATTTCATCGATCTTGTCTTCAGCCAGCGTGCCGTCGTCGACCCGGCGCAGGGCCTGGCGCTCCATCAACTGGCGCAGCAACTCCACCAGAGTGAGCACGAGCGTCACCAGACCGCGCTCCACCGACTCGGGATCGGCATCGATCCGTGGCGGCCGCCGAGGTTGGCGAGAGGCCCGTTTGTCCGTGCTCATCCGGCATCCAGTTGCCGGTGGTCGGCGAGCGCGCTGATGGAGGTGACCAGGGCGCGCAACGAGATAGTCACCATGTCGATGTCCGCGACCGACAGCGTGACGTCGCCGGCGACCACGACACCGCCCGCCAGGACGCGGTCGAGGAGGTCTACCAGCGCTATCCGGTCACCCGGAAAGGCCGTCCGCTCTGCTGCAGCCGCCCGGTCCGCCCGGTCCGCCCGCTCTGCCGCCGCCGCCCGCTCCGCGAGCTGTCGGTCCGCGAGCTGTCGGTCCGCGAGGTGGCCGGCCATCACCGCAACTCCGGTCCGGCATCGGCGAAGGAGTATGGCGGCCATGGGCCTGTCAACTCGAGCCGCAGAGGTAGCCGGTTGCGCAAATCGTCCACGGCCTGGCGGAAACTGGCCGAATGCTGATCATCAATGAGATAAGCCGCGTTCAGCATCATCGCTGCCTTGGTTCCGGTGAGCTCCGGAGACTGGGGCGGATGCAACCGAGCGTCAGCAGCTATCCGGGCCAGTGCAGCATGTACTTGCTGCGCGCTAGCCAGAGCCTCCTGCCGACCTTGCTGGCTGGCAGCCAGTTCGTCTCGCCGCCGACGCAGGTAGGCCGCGCCGGAACCCGGCGCCGCCTTGCGGCGATCAGCCGGGGCCGCCGCCGCAGGAGTGCTAGCTGGCTCGTCAGCGTATGCCTTGACCCCCCACTCCGCGCGGCTGGCGGTCCGGTGCAGCGCCGCCCGCAACCGCGGGCCATGCTCGGCAAGCATCGCCTCGACGTTGCCATCCTCGCTGTACACGGTTGCCAGCCGTAGCGGCACAAGCTGGACCTGGTGGGCGAGCGTGTCGATCACGCGATGATGTGCACGCGCTGCTGACTCAAGCCAGCTCAGATCCTCCAGGTTGCGGCGCAGGGCGGCTTCGCCGAATTCGGCCAGGCTGACCGTTTCGGCGACTGCGGTCAGGCCGCCGGCTGCCACAAGATGCAGCTTGCCGCCGCCGACGCCGGTCAGGTCGTCGAACGAGTCCCGCCGGATGGCGGCAGGGCTGTCGGTGACGCCGTACAGCCATGTTCCTGTCTCGCTACTCACTGCGGCCGCCGTCTCGGTCTCCAGATTCGAGGGCTCTGACGCGCTTGCGCAGCCGGCGGTTCTCGTGCTCGAGCTCATCGTGCCGGGCGTCGCCCAGCGCGCCGGCATGCAGCCACGGATCAGTTTCCCACCAGTTGATGCCGACTTCCCTGGCGGTGTCGAGTGAGGCGATGACGAGCCGGAGCTTGATAGTCAGCAACTCGATATCGAGCAAGTTGACCTGGATATCGCCGGCGATGACGATTCCCTTGTCGAGTACGCGCTCAAGGATGTCGCCGAGGTTGGCAGGCTGGTGGCCAGCTCCCAGGCCGGAAGTGTAGGGACTGACTGACCCGGCGCGCGGCTGCATCATTCCGGCTGACATGTCACCCGCCCTCGCGGGCACCGGATGATCCGCCGTGGCCTCGTGAATACCGTTGCAGCCGCCGGTAAGAGACAAGTTCGCCAGCAGTACCGAATTCGGCCTCGTAGGTAGCCAGGATGTCGCTGGACGACGGTATGCGGCGGTCTTCTACTACCTCAACCCCCACGACCCAGCCGTCGTCAGTGCGCTCCAGGCCCGTGACCCCCTCGGGTCGCTTGCCGGTGAGCTCGCTGATCTGCCGGAGCCCTTGCTTCGCTGCCTCATTCGCACTCAGGCTGTCAGAGCGGCGGGCTGGCCTCGGCTCCGGGCGCCTGCCCTCACCGTCTGCCGCTTCGTGCGGCCGCCGCCGGTCTCGCGCCAGACGTTCGTCGCCGCGCGCCTCGCGAACGGGTCGTTGATCAGCCATTCTTCTCAGCTCCCATCAGCTGGTGCGCCGCTGCTCTCCAGTAAGCCGGCCGACAGCTTCTCGCTCCGCTTCTGCAACCTCGTCTTCTGAGGCATGTCCGGACCGCTGCGCCTCTTCGATGTCCTCGAGGGCGCGCCGGAGAGCCAGGGGACTTTGAAGTTCCTGCTGCGCTTCATCGTCGATGATCTCGGCGAGCCGGATCAGGCCCGTGATCGGCAGGAGCGGGAGCCGGAATAGCAGCGTCAGCGGATCCATGTCAGCCTCGCGGCGCGCTGGTAACGACGAAGTCGTACGCGGCCATTGGACCGAGGACGCGCAGGTCTACTCGGCCGTCCCAGTCAGCGGCCAGCCCGTCGATCACCTGCTCGAGTTCATTTTCCCGGCCATGCTCGACCAGGAATGCGACGTGCACGGCGTCTAGCTCATGCGATGGCGCTCGGATGGCGCTGGCAACGCAGTGCCCGTCCATCCGCTCGCCCAACAGCCGCGTGTCTTCCGCTCGCTTGGCCTCGATAGCGTCGCTGATGACCTCGCCGAGCCGGATGCTCGCATCTCTCGTGAGAGCCGGGTCAGCGCCCTTGATCTCCTGGCGCAGCTGCTGTGCCTGCCGGTTCTCCGACAGCACCGCTGCCAGAACCGCGGGCTCCAGATACCGGCCTTTGACCACATACTGCACGCGGCCGTCAATCTCGCGAAGCGCAGCAGCGAACTCGTCGCGGTTGGCCCGGAGAAGTTCGGTCACCACGGCGGCCTCGTCGCTGAGCACGGCGCCGAACCGCATGGGAAGAACGGGAACTTCGGTAACGCTGCTATCCAGAAGCCTCTTGTGCGCTCGCAAGTCATCCGGAGTGCCCAGCGGGCGGTCCAGCTCGACCCTGCTAATAACCGCTGCCAGGTTGCCGTCGCGCACAGCCTTGATCCCGGCGGGCGGCTCGCCGACGCCGGTGAAGTCCGAGTCGACCCGGACGTCGCCAGGGAAAATGCCGTAGACGTAGCAGCCTCGCTTGTGAGCCGACTCGCCTTCCCCCCGCGTCCGCTGCTGCGGAACGTGGTCAGGACGCTGTGACTGCGTCATTTAGTCCTCCCCGCTCCTTCGTCGGCTCTGCGAGTGCTCACGCTCTGACGACCGGTCGCCGAAGTCGCGGAGCTTCTCGCCGGCAGCCTCCAGCGCGCCTTTGGTTTTGTGCTTGGCGCCGCTTTCTTCCAGAGATCCGACGAGGCCGGGGAGGCCCTCCTTGTCCTGCGAGATGTCGAGGCGGTTCACCGCCTCGGCGAAGCGCAAGTATGTGTCCACGCTCGCCACTACGATTCGCGCATCGATCGTCAGCAGTTCAATGCCGACCAGCGACACCCGCACGTACGCGTCGATGACCAGGCCCTTATCCAGGATCGTGTCGATGACGTCGGCGAGGCCAGTCGGTGACGGGCGGCCGGAACTGGCGCCACCCGGCTGAACGGCCGTAGTCATGCGGCCCCCTTCCCGTGGCAGGCCGCCGGGGGGTTTGGCCGCTAGACTCATGCAACGCGCTGACGACGGCCCGACGCGCTCAAGAGCGACAACTTGACCGACCGTGCGGAGGCTGCTGCGCTCTGACGCGACCGCTGATGCTGGAACTGCGGCTGGTCCTGCCGCGCTGGCCATTACCGGTTCCGGCATCATCCGTTACTCTCAGTACACCTGCCGGAAGTTTGGCTGTCAACCAGTCGGTTGGACAAATGGGGCTTTCCGCAATCGGCCCGCCGATGGCCAGGCTCTGCTTAGCATGGTCGGCTGCCGCCCCAGGTCGGCCAGTTACCGGACCGCATAACGGTCTGTCTAAAGGAGGGACCGACGTGCCAGACGGCATCGGTCCTAGTGACCGCCTCCGGGATATTCAGGCAATAACCGACACGGCGCTGTCCAGGCTCAGCCATGAGGATTTGCTGGCCGAGCTGCTAGAGCGCACCAAAGAGATCTTTCAGGCTGACACGGCGGTCGTGCTCCTGCTGGAGCGGTCCAGGCAGTACCTTCTCGCGGCAGCCGCAGTTGGGCTAGAAGAGGAAGTGGCACAGGGGGTCCGGATCCCGGTCGGGGCAGGCTTCGCGGGCCGGATAGCAGCTGAGCGCAAAGCCGTCATACTTACTAAAATCGACCAATCCACCGTCGTGAACCCGATTCTGCTCCACAAGCACATGCGAACGATGATGGGCGTTCCGATGGTCGCTGGCGGCGAGGTGATCGGGGTCATGCACGTGGGCTCGGTAACCGCCCGCAGCTTCACCACCGAGGATGCGGAACTGCTGCAGGTCGCGGCCGACCGCGCGGCGGCGGCGGTACAGTCCATCGCGGCTCGTGCTGACAGCGTCGCGGCTGGCGCGCTCCAGCGGAGTCTGGTGCCGTCGGCGCTCCCGACTCTGACCGGAGCAGAACTAGCTGCTCGCTTTATCCCAGGGCACGGGCATGTCGGCGGCGACTGGTATGACGCCTTCGTTCTCCCGTCCGGAGAGCTCGGCCTTGTCGTCGGCGACGTGGCGGGTTCGGGACTGCCAGCAGCGGTCGTCATGGGCAGGATGCGCAGCGCCCTGCGAGCTTACGCGCTGGAAAGTCCGGACCCTGCTGAGGTGCTGGCGAAGCTCGACCGCAAGATGCAGCACTTCGAGCCCGGTGCGCTAGCTACCGTCCTGTACGCCGTTTTTGATCCGGCGCTCGAGCAGGTACGTGTGTCCTGTGCAGGTCACCTTCCGCCCATCGTTGCCGCGCCCGGACAGCCTTCCGAGCTCGCCAAAGTCCACGCGGACCTCATGATCGGAGTGACGGACGAAGCGGAGCGGCACGCCGTCACCGTCAAGATCGCACCTGGAGGGTTGCTCGCTCTTTACACCGACGGCCTCGTAGAACGGCGCGAGACTCCGCTCGAGGACGGATTGTCCCGGCTGAGGAACGTCATAAAGCCAGCGCAACCCGATGCCGTCTGCTCGGCTGTTATGGGCGCCATGATTGGCAGCAGGCGAGCAAGCGACGACATCGCGCTGCTCGTCTTCCGGCGGCTGGAGGGTGCGGCAAGCCCGCGGACGTGACGCCTGGCGTCAGCTCAGGTTCGCCCGCAGCGCGGAATCATAGGATTCCTGCAGCGGCGGGTAGATGAGTTCGTGATCTCGTCGCAGCGACGCCTTGACGTACCGGGACCGCTCGTCGGCAAGGACCTCGACCTGCCCCGATTCGACCGCGTCGAAGGCCTGCTGCGCGACAGACTCCGGGCTGGTCTTCGGCGCGTCGATATCCGCCGTCATGTCCGTGTCGATATAACTCGCATGGACCCCGACCACATGCGTGCCCTGCTGATGCAACTCGACGCGAATGCCGTTGGTTAGCGACCACTCTGCCGCCTTGGAGGCTCCGTAGGCGGCTTCGGCCGGGTAGTCGTAAAAGCTGGTGACCGAGAGCATGTTCACGATCGCGCCGCCGCCATTGGCCGCGAGCACCGGCGCGAAGGCCGGCACATGCTCAGCGTGCCGAAGAAGTTGGTCTCCATCTCGAGCCTGGCGTTATCCAGGTCAGGCTCCCCGGTGAAGGTGCCCTCCTTCATCACGCCCGCGTTGTTCACTAGCAGCGCCACATCGCGGCAATCGGCAGCGACCTCGCTCACCCGGCCGGGATCAGTGATGTCGAGCGCGACTGGCGTGATTCCGGGCTCAGTGATGGAAGCTGACCGGCGTGCAGTGCCGTAGACCTTCGCTGCGCCGCGGCTGACCAGCTCACGGGCATATACCTGACCGAGACCGCGGTTAGCTCCGGTGACCAGGGCAACGCATCCCGAAATCTGCATGGCTTTCCTCCCGGCCACCATCCTTCCCGCATCGGGGCAGGTGTAGCGGGCGCAGAGCGGCAGGTAGTGCATTTGACCGGGAACGCACTGGCCGGAACCTCGGCTGGCCAGGCCCGCCGGTCTTATGGCAGATTGACCGAAGCCACCAGGGCCTCCAGCGCACTGGCCTGGCTGAATGAGGTGACGCCGGTGACCGGGCCTGCCCAGTACACGCCGAACTGGTGCTGCCCGTTAGTGTCGCGAGTTTCTATAGACCGAGCCTGCGCGCTGAAGAATCCGTTGAACTGACTCGTCCGGGCTGTGACGGCCAGGACCTTGAGGTCGCTGACGAAGATGCCTTTGAACGACTGTGCCGGGGTCCCGAAGCGGTCGGCACAGGCGTCGGTCGTGCATGGCTCGGTCAGCACGCCACCAGCGGCGAGATGGCTGATGGCCGCGGTAGCCAGGCGTTCGGCCTCGAGCAACAGCGCGCGGTTCCCGGTCGCCTGGTACAGCTGGGCGAGCCCGGCAAGGATCACGCCCTGGTTGTAAGTCCAGGTGGGCTGGTGGTTGTTTCTGCAGTCGTTGTTCAGGCCGTCGTTGATCAGGTCGGAGCTGTTGATCATGCCACTGTGGTCGAACCAGGACCACTCGGCTTTTGCCCAGGCCAGGTACTTGGTGTCGCCGCGGATGACGTTATGCAGCCACGCGGTCAGCTCAAGGAAGAGCTCGTTGGTGATCGCATTCTTGTACGAGCGCGGGTCACGCTGCCACCACACGCCACCGCCGCAGGTGCTGTCCCAGGCCTCGTGGATGTAGTCGGCGTCGGTCTCGGCCATGGCGAGGTATCGCGTTTTGTGCGTGAGCTGGTAGGCCTGCAGCCAGGCCAGTCCCCACCAGGCAGTGTCGTCGTCTGAGGAGTTCTCGAAATTGCTGCCGGAGTTGAGGTCGAACGCTGTCTCGATGGCGGCGTCGTAACTAATGTCCCCGGTGGTCTGCGCGTAGGTCTCGATGGTCGATAGCGCGACTGCGGCCTGCCACCAGGTGCTGCCGATCAGGCCGTTGGTTGCCTGGTATGAGGCGACTAGCTCGGCCATGGCAGCTCTCATCGGGTTCTGCCTGTCGGCTGCCGCTGACGCCGTCAGGGCGGCCAGCACAGTTGCGGCAACAGCGAGGGCGACGGCCGCGCTGGCGGCGGCCCGGACGCCAGGCTTCCGCCGGCGGACCGAGCCGGCTGCCGCCCTCAAGCGTGGCAGCCTGGACAAAAACAGGCGCTTTCTATGCCTTCAGTAATAGCAAGTTGAAGAGAGAGCAAACCGGACACGAGGTCCACTGTAGCCCACGCCAGCTAATTTCCGGCATAGTACGGCAGAATTCCGGCAGCCGAGGCTCCGCGACACACCCCGCTTCCGCTGGGGGAGTGGCGGAGATCACGGCCAGGCAGGGCGAGCGCCGGAGAAACTAGTCAGGCGGCCGGCTGACGAGCAGCCGGCCGGCCTGAACACCCGTGATCAGCGCAGGTCGAACCGGTCGAGGTTCATGACCTTGTTCCAAGCGGCCACGAAGTCGGTCACGAACTTGGCCTTGGCGTCGTCGCTCGCGTAGACCTCCGCGAGCGCGCGCAGCTCAGAGTTCGAGCCGAAGACGAGGTCGACGCGGCTGCCAGTCCACTTGACCTCGCCCGTTGCGAGATCGCGGCCCTCGAAGGTCTGCGCGTCCTCGGACGTCGGCTTCCACGTCGTGCCCAGGTCGAGCAGGTTTACGAAGAAGTCGTTGGTCAGCGACCCCGGTGCCGAGGTGAAGACGCCCAGCGGAGAGTGCTTGAAGTTCGCACCCAGCACGCGCAGGCCGCCGACGAGCACCGTCATCTCCGGCGCGCTCAGGGTGAGCAAGTTCGCACGGTCGAGCAGAAGGTACTCGGCGGGCAGCCGGTGGCCCTTGCCGAGATAGTTGCGGAACCCGTCCGCAGTCGGCTCGAGCACGGCGAAGGATTCCACGTCGGTCTGCTCCTGCAACGCGTCTGAGCGTCCGGGGGTGAACGGCACCTCGATGTCGAGGCCGGCATTACTGGCGGCCTGTTCGACGCCCGCCGCCCCGCCGAGCACGATGACGTCGGCAAGCGAGACTCGCTTGCCGCCTGTCTGGGCGGCGTTGAAGGCCTCCTGGATTCCCGTCAGGGTGCCGAGCACATTTGCCAGCTCGTCGGGGTTGTTCACCTCCCAGCCGGTCTGGGGCTCGAGCCGGACTCGCGCCCCGTTGGCGCCGCCGCGCTTGTCACCGCCGCGGAACGTGGCAGCCGACGCCCATGCGGTGGAGACCAGCTCGCCAACGGACAGCCCGGAGGAGAGGATCTGGCTCTTGAGGGCCGCGACGTCCTCCGGGCCGATGAGCTCGTGCGTGACCGCAGGCAGCGGGTCCTGCCAGAGCTGGACCTCTTCCGGGACCTCCGGCCCGAGGTAACGGGCTACCGGACCCATGTCACGGTGCGTCAGCTTGAACCAGGCACGGGCGAATGAATCAGCGAGCTCGTCCGGGTGCTCGAGGAAGCGCCGTGAGATCGGCTCGTAGATCGGGTCGAGCCGCAGCGCCAGGTCCGTCGTGAGCATGGTCGGCTTGCGGCGCTTCGACGCGTTCTGCGGCTCGGCGGGGTCCGGGATGATCGCCTCGGCGTCCTTGGCAACCCACTGGTGGGCGCCCGCCGGGCTGGTGTCCGGCTCCCACTCATTGCCGAAGAGGATCTCCAGGAAGCTGTTGCTCCACCTGGTCGGAGTAGGGGTCCAGGTAACCTCCAGGCCGCTGGTGATCGCGTCCCTGCCGCTACCCGCGCCATAGCTGTTCTTCCAGCCGAGGCCCTGCTCCTCCAGCGGCGCGCCCTCGGGCTCGGGGCCGACGTACTGCTCCGGGTCGGCCGCGCCGTGGGTCTTGCCGAACGTGTGGCCGCCCGCGATCAGCGCGACAGTCTCCTCGTCGTTCATCGCCATCCGGCGGAACGTCTCGCGGATGTCCCTGGCGGCGGCCAGCGGGTCCGGATTGCCGTTCGGGCCTTCCGGGTTCACGTAGATGAGACCCATCTGGACTGCGGCCAGCGGGTTCTCCAGCTGGCGGTCGCCCGTGTAGCGCTCGTCGCCCAGCCAGGTGGTCTCAGGGCCCCAGTAGACATCCTCATCGGGCTCCCAGACGTCCTCGCGGCCGCCCGCGAAGCCGAAGGTCTTGAAGCCCATGGACTCCAGGGCGACGTTGCCGGTCAGGACGATCAGGTCCGCCCAGGACAGCTTCTGGCCGTACTTCTTCTTCACCGGCCAGAGCAGCCGGCGGGCTTTGTCGAGGTTCCCGTTGTCCGGCCAGCTGTTGAGCGGCGCGAAGCGCTGCTGGCCGGCTCCGGCACCGCCGCGGCCGTCGCTGATGCGGTACGTACCAGCGCTGTGCCAGGCCATCCTGATCATGAACGGCCCGTAGTGGCCGAAGTCCGCCGGCCACCAGTCCTGCGAGGTGGTCAGCACCTGCGCGATGTCCCGCTTCACGGCCGCGAGGTCGAGGGTCTTGAACTCCTCGGCGTAGTTGAACGTCCCGCCCATGGGGTTGGCTACGTCCGGGTTCTTGGCCAGGATCTTCAGGTTCAGGCGGTTCGGCCACCAAACGCGGTTCCCCGCGCCCTCAGTCGGGTGGTTGGGGCGGGCTGCCGCGACCGGGCACACTCCGCTTTCCTCGTTCATCTCGCCAACGACGGCGTTCGGCTGGTCAGTCACGGGAATCCTTCCAGAATCTTCAGGGCGTGTTCAGGAACTCGCTGCAGTCGCGCAGTCGGGGCAGGTGCCCCAGTAGATGACTTCGGCTTCGTCGATCGCATAGCCGCTGTCGTCGGATGCGGTCAGGCAGGGCGTGTCGCCGACGGCGCAATCGGCGTCGGCGATGGCGCCGCACGACCTGCACACGACGTGGTGATGGTTGTCCGCTACCCGCGACTCGTACCGCGCCACCGAGCCCATCGGCTGGATGCGCCGGATCAGGCCAGCGCCCGTGAGCGCGCGCAGGACGTCGTAGACGGCCTGATGGGACACTTCAGCAAGATCCTCGCGCACGATGCCGATGATCGAGTCGGTGTCGGCATGCGCGTGGTCGTACACCGCGGACAGGACGGCTACGCGAGGACGTGTCACGCGGAGGTCAGCCCCGCGCAGCAGGCGCTCGAACTCCGACGGCGTGGGCACGGACTGAAGTCTGGCCCATTTTCTAGAATCAATCAAATCTTGGGCCGGACGGCCGTGCGGCTCGGCGGGAACACCGGCTGGTCGACCGCGGCCGCAAGGTCACGCTACCGTTTTCAGGTGAGCGTCACCCCCCGCGAGCGCCCCGACGAGATGACACTGCTAGGGCTGGCCCGTGCCGGCGACCAGGACGCGTTCGGCGAGCTTGCCGGCGCTCACCGCGCTGAGCTGCGCGCCCACTGCTACCGGCTGCTGGGCTCGCTTGACGATGCCGAAGACGCCCTCCAGGAGGCGTTGCTGCGCGCCTGGCGGGGCCTATCCGGATTCGAGGGGCGAAGCTCGGTGCGCTCCTGGCTGTACGCGATAGCCACTAACGCGGCCCTGGACGTCGCCCGGCGACGGTCGCGGCGGGAGCTGCCGGTCGGCTTCGGCCCCTCGGGTGCGGGGGATGGAGACCTCGACCCGCTGCAGGCCGAGCCCTTCTGGCTGGGGCCCTATCCAGACCGCTGGCTGGCCGATAACGCGGCCTCGTCGCCCGAAGCGCGATATGAGCAGCGCGAGAGCGTGGAGCTGGCATTCGTCGTCGCTCTGCAGTACCTGCCGCCGCTGCAACGAGCGGTGCTGCTGCTGCGCGAAGTGGCAGGCTTCCCGACCGCCGAGATAGCCAGCCAGCTCGGCACGTCAGCAGCGGCGGTGAACAGCGCGCTGCAGCGTGCCCGAGCCGCTGCCCGTGACCGGCTCCCGGCCAGAAGCCAGCAGGCGACGCTCCGCCAGCTGGGGGACGAGCGCACCCGCGCCCTGGTCCAGCGGTATGCCGACGCCCTGGAGCGCGGTGACGCCGACACCCTGATCAGCATGCTGACCGAAGAGGCGACCTGGTCCATGCCACCGGTGCCTGCCTGGTACGGCGGCCACCAGGCCATCAGGGAATTCCTCCTTGGCGGGCCGCTGTGCGTCCGATGGCGGCACCGGGCTGCTGAGGCTAACGGTCAGCTCGCCGTCGGCTGCTACCTCTACGACTCCGACAGCCACCGTTACATCCCCTGGGTCATCGACATCCTCACTCTCGAGGGCGACAAGATCGCGGCGGTGACGGCATTCCTGTCCGCCGAGGCGCATGACTCGTCCAGGCCCGAGAACCGGGTGACCGGAACAGAGCTTTTCTCCCGCTTCGGGTTGCCCGCCGGGCTCGGCCCTACCGCGCCTCGCGGCATCTGAGGATTCTGGCGGCACTGCCGAGCGGGCCGGGCGCAGCCCCTCGTGACTGATACCCCACCGGGGTATGTTACCGTCTGACGATGCAGGTCCTGGATGCCCTGGGTCATGCGCTGGCCGTTGCCGGGACGATGGCCTGGGAGATCACCTGGTCGCTGATACTCGGCTTCGCCCTGTCGGCAGTGGTCCAGGCTCTGGTCCGTCGCCAGACCATCGTCCGCCTGCTCGGCGACGACAGGCCGAGAACGCTGACCCTGACCGCGGGCCTCGGAGCCGCATCGTCCTCGTGTTCGTACGCGGCCGTGGCGCTAGCCCGGTCACTGTTCCGCAAGGGTGCCAGCTTCACGTCGGCGATGGTGTTCGAAATCGCCAGCACCAACCTCGTCATAGAGCTGGGGATCATCCTGGCACTGCTGATCTCCTGGCAGTTCACGCTCGCCGAGTACGCGGGCGGAATCGTCATGATCATCGCCGTGGCGGTGGCGTTCCGGCTGTTCGTCCGGCGGCAGCTCATCGACGGCGCCCGGCAGCAGGCTGACAAGGGGCTAGCCGGGTCGATGGAGGGCCACGCTGCCATGGAGATGAGCATCAGTTCCGGCGGCGGCTTCTGGCGGCGGCTGGCAAGCGCCCGCGGCTACACCGCGGTGAGCGAGATCTTCGTGATGGAATGGGCGGCGGTTATCCGCGACATGGTCGGCGGGCTGCTGATCGCCGGCGCAGTTGGCGCCTGGGTACCCGCCGGCTTCTGGCGGCACCTGTTCCTGACCGGTCACCCGCTGGCTGCCAGGCTCTGGGGACCGCTGATCGGCCCGGTCATCTCCCTGCTCAGCTTCGTATGCTCGATCGGCAACGTGCCTCTCGCCGGGGTGCTGTGGAACGGCGGCATCAGCTTCGGCGGCGTGACGGCGTTCATCTTCGCAGACCTGATCATCATTCCCATCCTGGTCATCTACCGGAAGTATTACGGCACCAAGATGATGCTGACGATCCTCGGGATCTTCTACGGGGCCATGGTCATCGCCGGTTATGTCATTGAGTTCCTGTTCGGCGCTCTGGGCCTGATCCCGCACGCCCGGGCAGCCAACGTCACTGAGCACGCTATCCAGTGGAACTACACGACCGTACTCAACATCGTCTTCCTGCTCGTCGTTGCCGCGTTGCTCGTGCGCTTCTTCCGCACGGGCGGCGGGCCGATGCTGACTATGATGAACCGCAGCCCTGACGGCGATCTGCAACGATCTGGGGCGCTGACCCGGTTACGGCGTCACGGCCGCCGGCGCGAATGCTGACCGGCCGGCGCTCACCTGCCTCAGCGCCGGGTTGCCGCGGCGCTAACGTTGCCGGCCACGCGCCTCATGTGGATCGCCCTCCGCCTCGAGTTCGGCCCTTGCGGTTGTGAGCTCCTGTTGCTCGGCCGGATCCGGGACCGGGTATTGCGGGTCGATCTCGATAAGCGTTTGCGCGATCACCGACGCCGCGCAGATCCGGGTCAGCCACTTGTGGTCAGCAGGCAGCACATACCACGGAGCCCAGTCGGTGCTGGTGTGCGTCAGCATGTCGGAGTAGGCCTGCTGGTAGTCATCCCAGTACTGGCGCTCCCGCACGTCGCTTGCCGAGAACTTCCAGTTCTTCTCCGTGCGGTCGATCCGCCGGAGAAAGCGGGCTCGCTGCTCTGCCTTCGACAGGTTCAGGAACAGCTTGACGAGCTTGATGCCGTTGTCGGCAAGGTAGCGCTCCCACTGGCTGATCTCCCGGTACCGGCGCTTCCATAGGTCCTGGCTCACGGCATCTGGCGGAAGCATCTCGCGAGCCAGGTTGTCCTGGTGCACCCGGACGACAAGCACCTCCTCGTAATGCGAACGGTTGAAGATCGCTATGTCGCCCCTGGCGGGCAGGCTGCGGGCATGCCGCCAGAGGTAGTCGTGGGCAAGCTCCTCCGGCGAGGGCGCCTTGAAGCTGGTCACGTGAACGCCCTGGGGATTGACGCCTCTCATGACATGCCTGATGGTGCTGTCCTTGCCTGCCGCGTCGATTCCTTGCAGCACGACAAGGACACCGCAGGTGCGCTGCGCGGCCAGCCGCTCCTGGTATTCCGCGAGCAGCCCGACGCCCTGCCGGAGAAGCCGCGCCGCATCCTCGCCTTTGTGCAGGCCGAACCGCTCGCGCGGATCGAAGTCCTTCGAGAGGGCGACCTTGGAGCCCGGCTTGACCCGCAAACGGCGGACAAAACCGGCAGGCCAGCCGCCAACCAGATCGGTCATCCACGCCCTCCCCGCCCCCTGGCTGTCGGTCTGACCCGCACCGAACGTCAGCTAACGGCTCTGGTGTCCCAGAGACTGCACCTTGGAAGAGAACGTATAGGTCTCGCCATGAGCCAGATAGCGAAATGCCGTGTCCGCCGATGATCTTGCCGCTGCCTGCCTGAAGTCGTCCAGCCCCGACCTGAACACCGAGTAGTCGTTGTAGTGGATGGGGATGGCCGTCCGCGGGCGGACGATTTCCACGGCCCGGACGGCTTGCGCGCCCGTCATGGTGACAACCGTGAGGAAGAGCGTTGTGCCGCCTGCGTGAATGAGGCCAAGGTCAATGTCGGGGAACACGCGCGGGATCTGAGCCAGCTGGTCGATCGGCATCGTGTCCCCGGTGATGTAGAGCCGGTACAACTCCTGATCTCCGTGGCTGAACTCGAGCACGTGCCCGTTCACCGGCATCAACATCGCTGCGATGGCGTCGTCCATGGCATGTTTAGCGGGCACGGCCGTGATCTCCAGACTTGCCTGCCCTTTTTCCACCCGGTGGGACTGCCAGGGGTCGAGCGCGTAACCCCGGCAGAAGCCGAGGGACTGAAGCTTGGCGACGGCGTCCGCGGTAGAGATGACGGGCAGGTTCTGGTCCAGGTCGCGCGCCGCGGCTTCGTCGAAGTGATCGCCGTGGTAGTGCGACAGCAGGACCAGGTCGACATGCGGCAGGTCGGAGACCTGGCACGCTGGCTCGACCTCGCGGCGGGCCCAGATGCCATGACCTAGGTAGGTGTGGGTGCCCGCGTGCATGAAGGCCGGATCGGTCAGGATTGTGAAGCCGCCGAACCGGATGAGGGTGGTGGCGTTGCCGATGAAGTACACCTCTCCCTGGGAGAAGTCGGCCGCTTGGTCCTCCGGAAACTGCAATACCGTCATCGCGCACCCCCGTGCAGTATCGCCACCTGGATACCAATGCGCCCAGAACCACAGGATCGCACGACAGACAGCGCTGGCCCGTCGGCGGGGCCGGCGACTGGGCAGGTCAGGACTGCGCTGCCAGACCAGGCGCGAGTGGCTCTTCCCCCTCGGCCGCCGCCGCTACCGTTGCCAGATGCTCGTCGCTGCGCCGGGCATAGACGAGCAGCCCCGCGATTACGCCAAGCCCGGCCAGCCCGGCGAGGACGTACAGGTCTCCGAGCAGTTGCTGCGGCACGGTCATGACATACCCCTGCACCGCGGGATGACGGCCAGTTGAGGGCACCTCCCAGAGCACTCCGGAGTAGACGAGCAAGATCGCGGCGGCGCCAAGCCAGCAAGCCCGACGCCAGCTCGCAGCGGCGGCAAGCGATGGCGGGCGCGCGGCGAAGTCAACGAGAACGACCAGCATCGGCGCGACCCACACCCAGTGGTGTGACCACGAGACTGGCGAGACGAGCAGGCCGGTGAGCGCGCACACCAGGACGCCGACCATCTCCTGGCCCCGGCGCGAGGCCCACGCGGCGAGCACCAGACCGGTCGTCCCGACGAGTACCTCGGCGAGCAACTGGTAAGGCCGCGCTGCGGAATCGGTCCTGAGCAGCCGGAGGATGGCTCCGTAAAGTGATTGATTGCCCACGTAGTGCACGTTCCCGAGGCGATTCGCGTTGAGGAAAAGGCCGTTGAGCCAGTAATGACGCGATGCCTTGGGCAGCAGAACGAACGAGCCGAGGACAGTCACGGCGAAGGTCCCCGCGGAGACGGCCGCGGCCCGGAAGCGCCGGGTAATGAGCAGATACGGGATGAAGATCAGCGGGGTCAGCTTGAAACCCGCGGCGAGGCCAACTCCGATGCCCTTCCACCATCGCGTGTCTGGCAGGCAGAGGTCCGCCACGATGATGAGCATCAGGACCAGGTTCACCTGCCCGAAGGACAGCGTCTGCCGGACCGGCTCGAGCCAGAGTGCCACGGCGGCTGTCGTCAGCGTGGCGCCGACGCGGGCCGCCGAGCGCTCGCGCCCGAGTGCTCCCCAGGTCAGCCACAGAACGCCGACAAGCGACGCGATGCTGCCCGCCACCACGAGCACCTTCATGACGCGCAAGTCCACGTCGGAGAGCAGCGCGAAGACGCCGGCGGCCATGGGCGTATAGGTGAAGTGCAGGCTGTGCGGCAGGTACGTATGCACGTACGGGTCCTGCGAATGCCGGACGGTCGCGCCGCCCCACAGATAAATGCGCAGGTCAAGCATCGACCACGGATGCCTGGGGAAGATCTGGAAGACGGCCACGTACAACGCCAGCGACGCGGCGAACAAGATGGCGCCGATAGTGGCGAAACGAGCATGGGCCGGCGCTGACCGGTCGTCATCCCCGGCGGGCGGAGCCAGCCGGGGTAGTCGGCGTGGCCACAACCACGAGTTCCTGGTCAACTGCCTGGCGGCTCTAGCGCGGTTGCCCACCGTCATCCGGACGCGTACCTTCCCAGTTCACGGCCACCAGCTTCGCCGTCAGCAGGGTGCTGCGTCCGCCGGGTCCTGATCGAGTTGATGATCACGCTGATGCCGAGCGCGCCGGCGGGCACGAGCGTGACGAGAAGCGGCAGCATGTAGCGCCAGGAGAAGACAAACGCATCGGACACCAGGGTCAGCAGCACTGCTGAGGCGAAGAACAGCAGGCAGGCTAGGGCCGGCCCGCGAGTAGCCCAGGACAGCCGGCGGCGGAGCGCGAACGCGGAGCCGATGAGGCCGGTCACCGTGCAGAGCAAAAGCACCGGACCGGGGGTGTAGCCACCGTCGAGCTGGTAGGAGTGCAGGAACGCCGCGACCGGCCGCCAGACCGCGGGCAGGCCGCCGCCGAACCGTTCGACGGACGCCTTCACGATGGCCGGCGTGGCATGCGAAGAGAAGTACGGGAACTTGTCCTGGAACTGCCAGCGTGAGACGGGCGGGTCGCCGGGAAGCGACACCCGGTCGACCGCATACACCTTCAGCACGTCGTGGACGTAGGCATGGAGCACGCGCAGCGGCTGCTGGATCAGCACCCTGTGGCTGAAGTTCGTGACCAGAGAGTTCACTTCAGCACGCGGCAGGGTGTCGTAATAGTGCTGCACCGGGGCGTACGTTGCGTACTCGAGCCAGTCGTTCCCCCTGATCTGCTGAGCGGGATCCGGGCACAGGCCCCGCTCGTCCGCTGGCAGCTTGAGAGTCTTGCAGTCGGCGGCCGCCGCGGTCCGGCCGTACAGCGATGTGACGCCGGTATGGGAGAGGAAGAAGTTGCCGGTGAGCAGGTACGAGCCGGTGCAGTAGAGCAAGATGGGCACGGCGCAGGCCACGCACAGGACGGCCGCCTTGCCGACGGCCTGCCGCCAGCGCCCCCCCGCGACCAGCACGAAGATCGCCGCGGCCGGGATCAGGGCCTCGCCTACCTGGGCGACGGTGGCCGACGTGCCGAGCACCAGGCCGGCCAGCGTCAGCCGGCGCCACGAAATGTCCGGCTTCCAGAGCAGGATCGCGATGCCGGCGACGACCAGGGCCTCGAACCAGGTACCCGGCATGATGGCCTGCTCGTCCTGCAGCTGGTAGGCGTCGAGCAGGACCGGCGCGATGGCCAGCGCGGCCAGCCAGCGCGGCGCGCCCCGCCGTAGCAGCAGGATGTAGATGACCACGGCCATCGCAAGCCCGAGCAGGTGCTGGACGGCCACCACGACATCGAGGTTCGACACCCAGGCGATGGCCCGCAGCGGCGCTTTGTAGCCCTCGGGATCGTTGCCGGCGGCGTCGTACAGGTACTTCACCGAATCGATGTAGAAGAGCGCCGGCCGGTAAGCGAATTGAGCCATCACCCGCAGCACGAGGCCCGCCACCAGCAGCGCGGAGGCCAGCCAGTGGCGGCGAAGGATGCCGGTCACTGCCGCGTACCTGGTCGCCACTTCGCCGCCAGGCGCTTCGCCCCCGGACCGGCCAGCCACCTTCGTCATCGGATATGCGCGAGCGGCGATCGCCTGACCGGCCGGGACAGCTTGTGTCTGCTCGTTCGTCACACTAGCCCCGGCTGCTGTCCACCGCCGGAATGCCACATGGCAAGCAGAACGGTGACGATCGTCAGCCATCGAGTCATCCGGTTGCGCGGAACCTGAGTGAGCGCAATCCAGGCGATTGCCGTGTACCACGGGAAGACCCACGGGTAGACCAGGACCCAGGCGAATGTCAGCGCAAACGGAGCTACGACTTCGCTCGGCTGCTCAGGGGAGATCCGCTGGTAGATCAGCCAGGCTACGACGAACATGGCGATCGGCCACAGACTGCCGATGAGGATAGTGATCGTGCCGGAACTGATGTGCAGCACGTCTCCGAGCATCTGGACGAATCGCCAAGGCGAGGGAAGGATGACCCACTTCGCCCCTTCAAAGAGCGGCTTCAGCGCGGTGAGGCCGTAGGACATGTACTGCAGCGCCACCACTACCGCCGACACCACCGCGATGCGGGCGACCCGGAAATACTCGCGTCGCCGCAGCATCGGCCAGGCTAGCCCGAGCGCCACCAGGCCCGCAGTCGCCTTGATCCCGAGGCCAAGCCCGATCAGCACGCCGATCAGCACATCGCCCCAGATGCCGGAGACGCGCCGCGCCACCTGGATCGCGCAGATCGCGGCCGCGGCCACGAACGTGTCGAGTTGGCCACCGCTGACCAGTTGCTGGATGAGCACCGCGTTGACCGTCCAGAACAGGGTCGCCCGGATCGGATCGTCAGAGGTCTTCAGCAGCAGCCAGCCGACAGCCAGGAACACCGCTCCGTTGAGGAGCATCAAGATCCAGACCGTGGTCGCCGCGTCCGCGCCGCCAATCGACGCGGCAAACCTCTGGATCGCGGTGGCGAAGGGCCCGTAGACGGACGGCTGCTTGGTCCAGGCCCCGCCGACCAGACGGTAGTACTGTGCATCGCCTGGATGGCTGAGCAGCCATGCAGCCGGGCTGGATACGTACGGATTGCCGCCTTGCGCCGCTATCCGGCCGTAGGCGGCGTAACTCGCCGTATCGGAGGAGCCGACCGGGACCAGGCAGACCATGGCCGCTACGACCGCGGCGCTGACTCCGAACAGGTACCGCGGATCGGGGCGCCATCCCTGGCTGTGCGCCCAGAGCATCCCGGCCAGCCCCAGGCAGGCACAGACGTCGCCGGCGTAGACCAGCACCATCGTGATGACGGGATGGCTGATCAGCGACGGCAGCACGTGCGATAGCGGGAGTGCCAGGCCCGCACGCTGGATCGGCAACGTCGCCGTGTTCGGTGCGGTGGCTCCCACCACCATGCCGAGGAGCAGGCCGAGTCCGGAGACGGCGACGGCTACTTTGGGATCGGAGAGCTTGCTCCACGCGAGCTTGCGGATGACCGTGCTCATCAGCCGGTCGATCGGACCGGCCGGCGCGGCACCGACGGCGGGAACTTTCGTTCCGGACCGGTCGGCCGGCCTGACCGGCCCCGGCGGACCAGGCGGCTGCGTTGGTGCCTGCGTCACTCGGGCATGCCTCCATGAACGGTCGTGCACGTGCTAGTGCCGTCGCAGGAATCGCCGCGCCGTCCGGTCTTAGGCTACTCGCTGCTAACCCCGTAACGTCTCGGCTGCCCTGCTGGCAAGTCTCGACTCAGCGAATGGTGACTTCGAAGTTACCACGTCACATTCGCGCGAATTGCGCCATTGCCTGATTCAGCTACGCAGCGTAGCTAGTCATTTCCAAAGGGTTATCTAAGTGGCAATAACGAGCGACCGCCGCGCCGCCTTACTCGGGCGGGCGATGTCTTGACCGGACGAGGCGGGCCCGTCGATCATGATCGTGAACGCAGCACTGGCTGCCACGACCAGATTCGGAGATCCGGGCAATGGCGACAAACGTACTAGGCGCGGACCCGCTAGGGATTGGCCGGATCGGGCGGCACTGGGGACTGCTGGTGGTTTTCGGCGTGATTACCGTCGCAGCCGGGCTTTCCGCAGTGGTGTGGCCTGGCATTACGCTGCTGGCCGCTGCGATCGTGTTCGGCGTGCAGTTGATCGTCGCCGGCGTCTACCGGCTGGTGGGGGCCTTCGCCTCGCCGGACGTGGCCGGCGGCACGCGGGTACTGCTGGCCCTGCTCGGCGTGTTCTCGCTGATCATCGGCCTGTACGCAGTACGACATGTCCTGCTAACGATCATCGCCCTGGCCTTGCTACTCGGGATCTTCTGGATCGTCAACGGCGTCATCGAGATCTTCACGGCGGGATCGCACCAGGAGATGCACGGCCGGGGCTGGCGAGTGGCCATGGGAATCCTGAGCATCATCGCCGGCATCGTCGTCCTCGGCACCCCCGGCATCTCGCTGGTGGTCCTGGTCGTCGTGCTGAGCATCTGGCTCATCATGTTCGGCCTGCTTGAGGTATCGCTGGGACTCCGGCTCCGGTCGGCTACGCGATCAGGAACGCCTTAACCAGGCACCGCCGCCAGCCGCGGTAACTGCCAGCACGGTAACTGCCAGCACGGTAACTGCCAGCACGGTAACTGCCAGCACGGTAACTGCCAGCACGGGGGATGCGGCATTACGACCGACTGGTTACCGTGGTCCCGCAGTCGGCTGATCTACGTGTCGCGCCAGATGGGGGCCTGCGGACATGGCATGTCAGGACACCGATGTAGCGGACCCGCTGGTCAGCCTGGGCAAATGCGGTGATCTGCGCCGTACGACGAGGTCCAGGGCGCTGTATCGGCCAGGCCAGCGGCGCTTGCGGTGGCAGCAGCCGTGGCTGTCGGCAGAGTCCTGACCGGGACTCGGCGGGCCGTCTCGTCGGGTAGGCCGGTTGTCGCGGACTGGCTGGCCGATGCCACACCAGAGTGGCTGGCAGCGGCCGCCAGGCCGCAGCGATCACCGGTCCCGTGGCCCGACATGCTCCGCGCAATCCTCGCAATCTGCCTGCCCCTAGTCTTCGGGATGCAGATCGGCATGCAGGAACCCGGCCTGCTGGTGGCGCTTGGCGGGCTGCTCGGCGTCGCCGTCGACAACGGCGGAGCCATCACGGCCCGGACGCTGCGGGTCGGTTCGGCAGCCGCCGGCGGTGCGGTCGGCCTGGCCGTTGGCTCGGTGCTGCACGGCCACGGCTGGGTCGCGGTGATCGCGCTGGTCGCCATGGCAGGCGTCTCGGCGCAGCTCAGCTCGATCAACGGGATCGGCTCTGTTGCCGGGCTTGAGCTGATGGTGTACGCCGCAGTCTCCCTGGGCCCGATTGGCGCGATACGCCCCGTGTGGCACACGGCGGCGGGCTTCGTGCTAGGCGCCGTATGGGCCATTCTCCTCACCGTGCTCGGCTGGCTGGTATCGCGGCGAGCCGCTGAGCGGCGCTGCGTGGCGGCGGTGTACCGCGCGCTTGCGCGCCAGGTCCGCGCCATCGGGACGCCCCGTGTCGCCGATGCACCCCGTCAGGTGACGAATGCGTTCAATGTCGCCACCGATACGCTGCTGACCCGCCGGTCCACCGGGGCCGGGCGGATGCCGCGGCTAATCCGCCTGATGGCGCTGCTTAACCAGGCAAACCTCATCGGCGAAGCCGTGACCGCGCTCAGTATCGAAGGCACCAGGCCTCCGCCGGAGGTCGGCGCCACCCTGGACGCACTCGCGGAGACCATCGGAGCCGGAGCTCCGCCGCCGAAGATGCCGCGGCTGACGACATCTACCCCTGGCATGCGCGCCCTGCAGGACGAGTTCTACGGAGTGGCACGGGTCCTGTCAGGCAAGCTGGCCTACCGTGGTGAGCTGGTCGAGCCCCGGCCACCGCTGCGCGAGCACCTCAGCGAGGTGGCCGACCGGCTGACCGGCAAGTCCGCGCTGATCTTCACAGTGCGACTGATGGCCTGCGTGGGTGTGGCCGGCGTGATGACAGAGGTGCTGGCGCTAGCGCGGTCGTACTGGGTGATCCTGACAGTTGTGATGGTGCTGAAGCCTGACTACGGCTCAGTTTTCGTCCGGGCGGTTCAGCGCGGCATCGGCACCGTGATCGGGGCTGTACTCGGCGCGGCCATCCTCGTCCTCGTACCGTACGGGCCCTGGCTGCTGCTTCCGTTCGCCGCACTCGCGGCGCTGCTGCCCTACGGGCGGAGTCGCAACTACGGCCTGCTCGCGGTCTTTCTCACGCCGCTGGTGGTTCTGCTGATCGACCTGCTCACGCGGGCCACCTGGTACCTTGCGCTGGACCGGCTAGTGGACACTCTGCTCGGCTGCGCGATCGCGCTGCTGGTCGGGTACGCCCCGTGGCCGTCGAGCTGGCACGCTGACTTGCCTCGGCACTTCGCCGCCTCGGTCTACGACGTGTGCTGGTATATCGAGGCTGCCCTGTGCGGCACCGACCAGCCTCCGCGGCAACGGCCTCGCCGAGCCGATGTATCGCTGGCCCGGCGTCAGGTCTATCGAACGCTCACAGACCTCCGCACCGAGTTCGACAGGTCGATGGCGGAGCCGGCTGCCGTCAGCCGCCAGGCGGCCGCCTGGTGGCCGGCGCTCGTGGCGCTGAATGAAGTCGTGGACTCCGTCACCGCCGTCGCCGTAGCCATCAGTCACGGCGCCCCCGCCCCGAGCCCTCGCGCCGCGCATCAGCTGACCGCGGCCCTCGACACGGTAGCCGACGCGGTGAAAGCGGGAACGCCGCCCAGGCCGACTGACCTGCCGTCTGACCCGTCACTGAAACCGGTGACCGACGCCGTGCGGGCCGTCCTGGCCATCCTGGCCCGTTCCCCTAAGAGCGCCGACCAGCACGTGCTTACCACGCGTAAATCCGCGCCGGCAGCTTGCGCATAAAGGGCTCGTCGTCTCCTGGGTAGAAAAGCATGACGGGCAGATCGTCAGGGTCCCGCCCTTCGACCATGGTGACGCCGTCGTCGGTGCGCGTCTCGCGGTAGGCGGAATTCCGCCGCAGTATCTCGGTCCGGCGATCCAGATCATCTCTGCTGGTTGTGCTCCAGGTCAGGTACTGGACGCCGATGGAGCCAAGCGGGTGCGGCGCGTTAGTACCGAACTGGCGCAGCACTAGCTGCGACCCGTCGGGCGCCGCCAGCAGCGTGGCGGTCGTACTGCGGTCGATGACGTCCAGATCCAGCAGCTCTCGGTAGAAACTTTCGGACTTATCCAGGTTCTGCACGAACACTACGGCTGCGCTCAGCCGGACTCCCTCGGCCATTCGCTGACCTCCGCTCAGGGCACCCGCGGATTAACGGCGCCGGGCACGGTTGCTTGGCCCGGCCGCGCTGGTGCCGCCTGGTTACCATCCTCCACGCATCAGCGTGCCATGGCGGGCGCGGTACCAGAAGAAGCCCTTTTGAGCGGGAACGAGGACCTCTGAGCCAGTCGCGGGGATCACGGCGCGGCTGCGCGCCGGGCAGGGATGCCAGTCTGGCTCCGCTGCCGCAGCCGAGACTCGTAGGCTTGCCTCGTGCTCGGGCTTCCTGACGGCATCCGCGGCTGTCTGTTCGACCTGGACGGCGTACTCACCAAGACAGCGAAGGTTCACGACGCCGCGTGGACCGAGATGTTCAACAGTTTCCTCAGCGAGTGGTCGCGTGCCACTGGCACGCAGTTCGTGCCATTCGATCCGGTCAAGGATTACGAGCAGTATGTTGACGGCAAGCCGCGGCTGGATGGAGCGCGCTCGTTCCTGGCCTCCCGCGGCATCACGTTGCCGGACGGCCACGAAGGCGACCCGCCGGGCGCGCACACCGTCTACGGACTCGGCAACCGCAAGAACCAGGTCTTTCTGGCGAAGGTCCGCTCGGAAGGCGTGGAGGTTTACGAGGGCTCGGTCCGCTACGTCCGCGCGGCCGGGGAGGCCGGCCTGCACCGGGCAGTGGTGTCCTCGAGCGCTAACACCCGCGACATCCTGGCTGCGGCACACATTGAGGACCTGTTCGAGGCGCGGATCGACGGCGTTACCGCGCAGCGCGAGCACCTGCGCGGTAAGCCGGAACCGGACACGTTCCTCGCCGGCGCCCGCGCGCTCAGCCTCCAGCCGGCCGCCGCCGCGGTCTTCGAGGATGCGCAGGCAGGTGTCGCGGCAGGGCGGGCCGGCAAGTTCGGCTATGTGGTTGGTGTCGATCGCCTCGGGCAGGCGGCAGCGCTGCGCGACCACGGCGCGGACGTCGTCGTCAGCGACCTGAGCGAGTTGCTGGAGCAGCCATGATCAAGCAGGCGGAGTTCACCGAAGAGCCCTGGCTGCTAAGGGAGACCGGTCTCGACCTTGACCGGCTTGCCCAGACAGAGTCGGTCTTCGCGCTGTCCAACGGCCACGTCGGCTGGCGCGGCAACCTCGACGAGGGCGAGCCGCACGGGCTGCCGGGAACCTACCTCAACGGCGTGTTCGAGGTGCGGCCGCTACCCTACGGTGAGCCGGCCTACGGCCTGCCAGAGTCCGGGCAGACGGTCATTAACGTCACCAACGGCCGGCTGATCAGGCTCTTCGTGGACGACGAGTCGTTCGACGTCAGGTACGGAAAGCTGCTGTCACACGAGCGCGTGCTCGACTTCCGGGCAGGGACGCTGACCAGGCAGGCGGAGTGGACATCGCCGGTCGGCGGATCGATCCGGGTACGGTCGACCCGGCTCGTTTCCTTCGCCCATCGCTCGATCGCGGCAATCTGCTACGAGGTCGAGCCCATCGACTCCGAACTGCACATCGCGGTGCAATCGGAACTGATCGCCAACGAGCAGCTGCCGTCGGCCGCGGCCGACGATCCGCGCGCATCGGCCACGCTTGAGCACCCGCTGGTAGGGGAGTGGCAGTCCGTACACGACAACGCGGTTTTGCTTGTGCACAGGACCCGGCAGAGCGGCCTTAGGGTCGCAGCCGCGATGGATCACCTCATCGACGCGCCTGCCGAGACGCGAGTCGAGTCGCACGGCTTTCAGGACGGTGGCCTGGTCACTGCGTCGGTGGCACTGCAGCCAGGGCAACGGCTCAGGCTGATCAAGTTCGTCGCCTACGGCTGGTCGAGCATCAGGTCCATGAATGCCGTTCGAGACCAGGTGTGGGCAGCCCTGACCAGCGCGCGCCAGGCCGGCTGGGACGGGCTGGTCGCGGCACAGCGCGCCTACCTGGACGACTTCTGGAGCCGCGCCGACGTCGAGGTGCACGGCGATGTCGAAATCCAGCAGGCGGTTCGCTTCGGGCTGTTTCATGTGCTGCAAGCCGGCGCGCGCGGCGAGGAGCGCCCCATCCCGGCGAAGGGCCTCACCGGTCCCGGCTACGACGGTCACGCCTTCTGGGACACCGAGGCTTTCGTGCTGCCGCTGCTCACCCTGTCGGTTCCCGACGCCGCCGCCAGCGCGCTGCGCTGGCGGCATTCGACCATGCCGATCGCTCAGCAGCGGGCCGAGCAGCTGGGCCTGAAAGGCGCGGCGTTCCCGTGGCGGACCATCGCCGGCCAGGAAAGCTCGAGCTACTGGCCGGCGGGCATCGCCGCGTTTCATGTCAACGCGGACATCGCGGGTGCCGTGCTGCGGTACGTCGACGCCACCGGTGACGAGGAGTTCGCGCAGGGCCAGGGGATGGACCTGCTTGTTCATACGGCGCGGTTGTGGCGCTCGCTTGGCCACCACGACGGCGAGGGCCGGTTCCACATCGACGGCGTGACCGGCCCGGACGAGTACAGCGCGATCGCCGACGACAACGTTTACACGAACCTGACGGCGCGGGACAACCTGCTCGGGGCCGCTAGCGCGGTGGAGAAGTACCCGGACCGTGCGCGCGAGCTCGGCGTGAACCCGGAGGAAGCGGCAGACTGGCGAGACGCCGCGCAGGCCATGTCGGTGCCCTTCGACGAGTCACTCGGGGTGCACCAGCAGGCCGACGCATTCACCAGGCACCAGGTGTGGGATTTCGAGAACACACCGCCCGATCACTACCCGATGCTTCTGCACTACCCGTATTTCGACTTGTACCGCAAGCAAGTCGTTAAGCAGGCCGACCTGGTTCTCGCCATGCAAGTGTGCGGCTGGGCGTTCACCGCCGAGCAGAAGAGGCGGAACTTCAATTACTACGAAGCGCTGACGGTGCGCGACTCATCGCTCTCCGCGTGCACTCAGGCGGTGATCGCCGCCGAGGTCGGCCACATGGGGCTGGCGTTCGACTACCTGGGTGAGGCCGCTTTGATCGACCTGGACGACCTTCAGCACAACACACGTGACGGCGTCCACATCGCCTCGCTGGCGGGCACCTGGATCGCGCTGGTCTGGGGGTTCGGCGGACTGCGGCACCACGACGGCACGGTGTCGTTCGCCCCGAGAGTCCCCGAGGGAATCACCAGGCTGATTTTCACCATCATGATCCGCGGCCGCAAATTGCGCGTGGAGGTCACTCAATCCGTTGCGCGCTACCAGCTGGCCGACGGGGACCCGCTCGACATTACGCATCACGGCGACCACGTCACGCTGTCGGCCGGCAAGCCCGAGGAACGTGCGATCCCTGATATCCCCGCGCAGCCCCGGCCCGCGCAGCCGCCTGGCCGGGAGCCGGCGCGCCGCCGGATCCGCGCCAAGACGACCTAGCACTCCTGAAACGGCAGGGGTATCAGGGGACCGGCAGCCCGTCGAGCTCGGCCCGGACGGCTATGCACGGTCCGTCGGCCCGCCCGATCCGGACGAGCCTGCCTGTTTCCGCGATCGCGGGTGCGTCAGGGGCGCCCAGCGCAGTCGCGACGGCAGCCGCGGTGGCACGTTCCGCGCCGGACAGTTCCGGGTTCTGATGCAGCTCATGACGCAACTCGGTCGCCGCACCCAGCTCGGAGGCCAGCAGTGCGGTGAGGGTAAGCCGCAAGCTCTCGATCGCCGCCGCACCCGGCGGGGTCACGGGTCGCTCAGCCGGTAGACGCGCGCTGCGTTGCCTGCGGCGATCATTTCGCTCACCCTGGCCGCGTCTGCTTCTGACCAGGCCCCGCCATCGACCAGCGCGCCGGTGAGCAGCGCCAGGTCCCTGCGGAACCCGGTGGCACCCAGGTAGTGCAGTTCAGCCAAGCCGAATGCGTCTGAGGAGTAGAGCATTTTGTGGAACGGCGTCAGCTCAAGCGCCTCCGCCAGCACAGCAGCAGAGCGTGCGCCAACGTGATTGAGTGCCTCACCGACGTCCATGTAGACGTGCGGGAACAGCGCAGCCATGGCACCTGCCTGGCGGTGATAGGGGTAGCAGTGCAGCAGCATGACCGGAGTGCCGCTGTGCTCGCTTGCCAGCAGGAAATCATGTAGCAGGGCCGGATCGGCGCGATGCAGCCGCGAGTCGGTATCGCCGTAGCCGGTGTGCAGCTGCAACGGCAAACCGGTGTCGAGTGCGGACCAGATGCCATGCCTGATCAGCACCTGGTCCTCAAGGCGGGCTGGCCCGCCCGACTCGATCCGCCGCAGCCACCGGCCAGCCGCAGTCCCGACTTCGGCTGGCCGCGGCCGTACCGGGTCGAAGTCCAGGCCGCCGCGGTAGGCAGCAATGGACTTGAAGCCAACCGCCGTCGCCGCGGCCTGCTGCACGGCTGCGGTGAGCTCGTCGGCGAACCGGCCGGCACCGCCGCCCGATCCGGCCAGTCGCTCGGCAATCGACTCGAGCCGGGCGATCTCCAGCGCGGGCGTGCCGCTCAGCTGAGCTAGCTCGCCGACGGCGGTGACAGCATCGCTCTGGTAGCCGGTATCGACCAGCCAGGTGCCGACTCCGGCCGCGGTAAGCAGCCGGCGGCTGGCCTCGGCGTTGCCGAGTTCCATGCGCCGGCGAACGTAATCAGTCGCGGGCGCGAGCGCGTCAAGATCGAGGACCGGAGCACACCAGCGGCGGACAGCGAAGCCAAGCTGGCTGTCGAACGCAGTAGTTCCCGGCGGCGCGGGCGAGGACGACTCGCTGAGCAGCGCCTCGATGCCGCTTCGATCAAGCTCGCCGGTGAGCACGCCGTGGACGTGGTGATCCACTAGTCGCAGGGCGGCCGGGCTGCCGGTGGCCGCCATCTAGGTCAGCCACCGGGAACGGGCGATGACAACATCGTCAGGCTGACCGGCGGCCAGTTCTATCTCCGCCCGCCTGGATGCAGCGAAGGTGCTGATGAGCTGGTCGCCAGCAGCCTTGCGGAGGTCGTCGCTGGCCTCCAGCGCGCTGACGGCCTCGGCCAGGCTGCGGGGCAGCCGGGGAGCGCGGCCCGCGAGCGGGTGACCGGGCGCGGCCGGATCGCCGCTCACCTCGTCGGGCAGCCGGGCGTGGCGGTCGGCACTGGCGATCGCGACTGCGAGCACGGCGCCAGTCAGCAGGTAGGGGTTCGCGCTGAGATCGAAACACTTCAGCTCGACGTTCGCGGTGCTAGCGTCGAATGGGCTGGCCGCGATGAGCCGCACGGCCGCTTCCCGGTTCTCGGCGCCCCAGATCTGGAAGGCGCCGGCCCAGCGGGACGGGACCAGCCGCAGGTAGCTGGCGGGCGAGGGTGCGCCCATGGCCAGCAGGGCCGGCAGCGCGTCGAGCAGTCCGGCGACGATTGACTCACCGGTCTCCGTGAGGCCGTGCCGTCCGGTGCCACTGCTGAGCAGGCTGTGCCCGTCACGGGCGAAGCTGGCGTGCAAGTGGCCGCCGTTCCCGACGTTGTCAGTAACGACCGCGGGCGCGAAGGACGCGCGCAGGCCGTGCCGGGCCGTCACCGCACCGATCACGAACTTGACCAGAACGCAGGTATCCGCCGCCGACACCGGGTCCTGCGCGGCCACGGACACCTCGAACTGGGCCGGGCCGTACTCCGGGTGGAT
>Ga0335075_10002376_pt1 | contig 30331 bp, 33 predicted proteins | sample Lox_Sample_24_FD_206723 | JGI IMG/M metagenome (GOLD analysis project Ga0335075, IMG submission 206723) | Soil microbial communities from Loxahatchee National Wildlife Refuge, Florida, United States - Lox_Sample_2.4 | ecosystem: Environmental > Terrestrial > Soil > Wetlands | place: USA...
CACCTCGCGAGGCGTTCATCACCAGATTTAGAGGAGGCCTCTTTGAATTCGAGCAAAGCACCGGCGAGGGCGTCGTCATCGGCTTCGAGCAGGCCGAGCTTTTCCACTAGGCGACCGATTTCACTGCGCCGTTTATCCAGCAGTTCGGCCTGCTTGCGTTCGAGGCGCTGTTGTTCTTGTTTGAGGGCTTTCAGGCGTGAGCCGTAATCGCTGGCTTCCTTCATTTTTTTCTGGCTCCAATCTGGATCGGTAGCGCGCAAGCGCATTTTCCGCCGTTGCGGCGCGCGGTAGAAGAGAATCGCCGCCGTCACCACACCGGTTTGGATTACCCAAGGAGAGGCGGCGGATCAAGGTTCTGAAAGTCACGGGAGCGGAGCAGAGCGGAGCGGGAGCGCACTTATAGGTTGTCTACACAACCCTGTGTTAGAGTGCCGCGATGGGAAATAGCCAATGCCACGCAAGCGCAAACCCATGAGCCAGCCGCCCAAAGGCCAACGGCTGATCCCGCTGGCGCAAGACCGGCGGCCCTGGTATCACGCGCCCTTGCGGACAATCGCGAATGGCATGGAGAGCTTATTCGGAATCTTTAGGCGACGGCCCAAGCAGGTAGTGGTCCAGAAAAAACCGCCGCGCCCGCGCCGCCGCCGGAAAAGTAAGTAGCGATGGCGATTTACCATTTCACGGCCAAGATCATCGGCCGCAGCCAGGGGCGCAGCGCGGTGGCGGCGGCGGCCTACCGTTCGGCCAGCGAGCTACATGATCAGCGCCAGGGCCAGAGCTTCGACTACAGCGACAAGCCCCACGTGGTGCATTCGGAGATCATGCTGCCCGCAGGGGCGCCGGAGTGGATGGCCGATCGTTCGCAGCTGTGGAACGCGGTCGAACTCGGCGAGAAGCGCAAGGACTCGCAGATGGCGCGCGAAGTGGAGTTCGCCATCCCGCAGGAGCTGAGCCAGGCGGAAGGCATCGCGCTGGCGCGGGAGTTTGTGCAGCGCGAGTTCGTCGCGCGCGGGATGGTGGCCGATCTCAATGTGCATTGGGAAGCAGACAATCCGCACGCCCACGTGATGCTGACCATGCGCGAGGTGAACGGACAGGGCTTCGGCTACAAGGCGACCGCGTGGGATAAGGTCGCCTTGCTTAAAGAGTGGCGCGAGCACTGGGCGGACCTGGCCAATCAGCATCTGCACCGGGCCGGCCACGACATGCACATCGACCATAGCAGCTACCAAGACCAGGGCGTGGTATTGGAGCCAACCTCGCATCTGGGCAAGGCGGTGGACGAGATGCGCGCGCGCGGCGCCTACACCGAGCGCGCCCAGCGGCTGGAAGAGGTACGCGAACGCAATGCGGAAAAGATCGAGCAGAAGCCCGAGATCGTTTTCGACAATTTGACCCGGCGCCAATCCACCTTCACCCGCCGCGATATCGCGCGCGAAGTCTTCCGTTACATCGACGACGGCGAGCGTTTCAGAAATCTGATGGCAAGGCTGGAGGGATCACCCGAGCTGGTAGCGCTGACCGCGGCGGTGACGGATGAGCGCGGCAATGTGATCGAGCCGGTACGCTACACCACCCGCGAGATGCTGGCAGTCGAATCGCGCATGGCCGAGCGGGCGCAGGAAATGGCTGATACCAAAACGCACGGCGTAGGGGAGGGCACTCGCGCGGCGGCGCTTGGGCGCCACAGCTACCTGAGTGACGAACAGCAGGAGGCGGTCAGGTTCATTACCAGTGAAAGATCGATCGAGGCGCTGACCGGCTTTGCCGGGGCGGGCAAGTCGGCGGCCATCGCGGCGGCGCGCGATGCCTGGCAGGCGGAAGGCTACCGGGTCTTAGGCGGGGCGCTGTCGGGGATCGCGGCCGAGAACCTGCAACGGGAGTCAGGCCTCGTGAGCCGGACCTTGGCGTCGTGGGAGAAGGCGTGGCGGGAAGGCCGCGAGCGGCTTAATCAGCGCGATGTCTTAGTGATCGACGAGGCCGGCATGGTGGGCAGCCGCCAGCTTGAGCGGATCGTGTCGGAGGCCGCTAAACGCGGGGCCAAGGTGGTACTGGTGGGCGATGCCGAACAGCTGCAGCCGATCGAGGCGGGCGCGGCATTCAGAGCGATCGCCGAACGGGTAGGGTACCAGGAACTCTCCGGCATCCGCCGCCAGCGCGAGGCCTGGCAGCGGAACGCCTCATATGATTTCGCGCGCGGCGCACCAGACCGCGCCTTCAATCGCTATCAGGCCCACCACGCGATCCATTTCGGCGAGAACCGGGGTAAGGCCAAGGAGGAGTTGATCAAAGAATGGAATGAGTACCGCGCCGCCCAAGGGGCGGAAAAAGCTTCGCTCATCCTGGCCCATACCCGCGCCGACGTGCGCGAGCTGAACTTGCAGGCGCGGACGATACTGCAAGAGCGCGGAGAACTGGGAAAAGAAAGCAGGGTTGAGGTCGTCCGCGAGCTGGCGGCCGATGACGGCACCATCAGCATCGAGCGCGGCGAACGCTGCTTCGCCCCCGGCGACCGCGTGATGTTCCTCAAGAACGATCGCGAGCTCGGCGTGAAGAACGGTTCGCTTGGCACCGTTGCCCAAGTGAGCAAGGACTCGATGCGCGTGTTGCTCGACGGCGGCGATCGGCGCGACGTGAATTTCGCCATCAAGGATTATGCGGCGCTCGATCACGGCTATGCCGCCACCGTACACAAGGCCCAGGGCGCCACGGTCGATCAAACCTTCCTGCTGGCCACCCCCGGCATGGATCGCCATCTGGCCTATGTCGGCATGACCCGCCACCGCGACGGCGTGGAGGTGTACGCCGGGCGCGATGACTTCAAGAGTTTCGACGAATTGAAAGAGAAGCTTTCACGCGCGCGGCCCAAGGACTCCACCCTCGACTACGCGCAGCGGCGCGGCATGGAAGCCGCCCGCGCCCAAAAGGCCGAGCAGGAACATCCGACACAACAGCCCCGGCCGGAGCCAAAGCGGCCGGAGCGCGAAGCGCAGACGCATGACCAGGAACGTAAGCCGGAAGCGGGGCAGGGCGATCCGGTCGCCCGCTTCAGGCAGGCGCAAAAAGAATTCATCCAGGTGGCCGGCCTCGCCGATTTCGATCCGAGGGCCAAGGCCCGCAGCAACGAACTCCGCAACGAAATGAAACAGGCCTCACAGGAAATCGCTCAAGACCCGGCGCGCATGCGCGCCGCCGAACACGAAGGCTTCGCGCCCCAAGTCAAAAACTTCGTCCGCCAGGCCGAAAAGGAACGCGGGCGCGAGAAGGGCCGCGGCCTGGGCAAGGATCGCGACTTCGATATGGAGCGGTAAAACCTGCATGTAACTAGGATCGGCCATCAGCCGATGTCTTCCGATCGTCGGCTTCGATCCCCAACCGCTAAATTGTCACTTAAGTGGGCTGGTCTTTCCGATATTTCTCTTTGCGATTCATTGTCTTTGTTTTGCCGATGATGCTAGGCTTTAGTAGCTAATAGCTGCCTATCTATACAAATCACTGCCAATCGAATTCCTTAAGGGGGAAGAATATTGGAAGACACCGCAAAGCATCAGGCTACGACGGCTGGCGCATCCGCCAATCGGGGCGTGCACTCTTATGTTCACTATCCCGCATCCTTGGGCGCTAAACGGCCGAACTGCAAACCCTATTTCAAGCTAGCGCGGTCCAGAGCTGCCGCTGCTGCCGACGTTCCATGGAACGTCCCCGATTTGTGCGCGGCGTATAGTTGGCCGGCTCCAGGCAGCGTCCCCGGCGGCGGCGTGATTGCGATAGTCGAACTTGGAGGCGGGTGGGTGCAGGCAGACATGAATCAATTCTTCGGTTCGATAAACCAGCCGCTTCCTCAGATTACAGATGTCTCCGTAGATGGCACAAAGAACAGCCCTGCCCCCGATCCTAATGGTGACGATGGCGAGGTCGCGCTCGACATTCAGGTCGCGGCTGCCGCCTACTACGTCGCGACCAGCCAGCCGGCCACCATCCGCGTTTATTGGGCTCAGGACATCGCGTCGGCAGTTCGCGCCGCGACCGCCGACGGCTGCGACGTATGTTCTATTTCGTGGGGCTCGGACGAAGCCAATTGGGGCGCAGCGGCCGGCCAGGATATGGAACAAGCGGCAACGGACGCAACCACCGCCGGCATGGTGGTGTTCGCAGCTTCGGGCGATAACGACTCGAGTGATGGTGGACCGAATGCGGCCAATGTTGATCTCCCCTCGTCATGTCCACACGTCATCGGGTGCGGCGGAACTTCGAAGACCGCTACTACGGAAACCGTATGGAACAATAACCCTGGCAATCCAAGCGGTGAGGGGACAGGCGGCGGGTACTCGACCCTTTTCACGCCGATGCCGACTTGGCAGGCAGGCGCAGGTCCCGGTCCGGGGCGGATGGTTCCGGATGTGTCTGCGGATGCCGATCCAAATACTGGCTATAACATCGTACTACATGGCGCGCCGCTGGCTATCGGAGGAACAAGTGCGGTGGCCCCACTGTATGCCGGACTGTTCGCCTCCTTCGGTACCAAGCTGCACTTCGTCACGCCTGAGCTATATCTCAACCAAGTCTGCTTCAACGACATCACAGTTGGTGACAACGGTGCGTTCCGCGCCGTCACAGGGCCTGACCCATGCACCGGGATTGGTTCTCCGATCGGCACGAGACTCGCGAAATTGCTGGCGCATCCAGCGGCGACGCCGTCAAGGCAACTTAGAAATCTCGAAGCGGAGAACGCCCGGCTCCGTCAGGTCATCGCCGACCTGACGCGTGCGTAACGCGGAAATACGAGTGACCACTTTTTTTATTCTCGTGATGGACAAGTACCGGAATGACCCGAATTACTGGGTCTACAGCGCGAGTGCGAGCAACGAGGCTACGCTCAAAGGAATGGCTTGCTACACGGACCCACCGCACAGTCTGCCGAAGGGCAGCTTCGTCGAGGTGAGTTCGACACGTACGAGCCTCCCGCCGTGTGCGAGCGGACCCCCAGAAGGAGGCACAATCTATGGGATCAGGCATGTCTAAGTGCCTGATCGCGTCCCTCATTGTATTTGTTGCTTGGGGCTGCACATCGAATCAGATCATCGGCCGCTATAAGAGCGCTGTATGCGAAACCTCGGGATCCGAAGGGGTTAGCTGCAATTCGGTAATACCTACCGCGAGTGCGTACGCCGTAAGTATTAAAACGCCTCCAGCCTCATCGCCGTCGAGCGGAACGGCTTTCCCGGAGCGAGCTCTAGCCGCGTACATCAATGTCTTGGCGAACCCTAAAATGAGTCCAACAGCGAAGGACTTGCGGACAAACCTTGCCGCCGCGCTTGCATCCGCATCCTCACCAGCGGCTGACGATCGCACTGTTTTTCATCGAACGATAATAGTGACCGTCCGCAAAACGGGTGGCTTCAATCCGGCGGATCGGCTCGAAGCCACGGATGTTGCCATCATTCCCGACAACGCGCGATTTGACAGTTGGGATACTCTTGCGACCGCGTACACCACCATCAATGCGGGCACTGTTCAACTGACCCAAGTCCGAGGAGCCACGGAGAGCCTGAGCGGCGGGCCGCCGAGTGGTGTGGCTAGCGCCTCGGTTAGTGCGTCGCAGACGGATACCAGAGTTGAGAATTTAACGGCCTCAAGTCAGGCGGAAACCCTGTCGGCCACGATCGAAGAAGATGACACTAAGCCTGGAGCCACCGAGCTGGTGATTCATCGGCAAGGCGGCTACGGCATCGACTTAACGGGTAACACTGTCATCAAGGTGGACATGTCCTACTCCGAGAATCCTTTGTCCACATATATTTTCTCTGTTTCCAACTACGTCGATCCCAAAGGCAATTGGCTTCCCGCGAAAAAGGTCGCCCTGAAAGCCACACCAGTTTCTGCGGCGCCGCCAGGGACGGCGATAACTGCTCGTGTCATTTTGATATATACCGTAAGACACGTTAAGTCAGGCGACGCCACCTATGAGGAAAAGGACGACAATGTCCTTGAGTTGACGTCAGCGCCTGTCATTACAACAGTGACACTCATCCCGGCGCGTGAAGCGTCTCCTCCGGGTTTCGGCCTATGGGAGGCAACCAGCCCGGCTAAAGACTTAGCCGTAAATGTCGAACGTCCTGGTAGAGGCCCCGTAGGCTTGTGCTTCGATAGCTACAATGAGGCTTCAGATTTCCTGGCTTATATGAAAGCCGCAAATGCCAAACAACCCCACCGAGTCGGTGATTCGAAACTCGGATTTGTCGTGCCTCTCAATCCTTTGGAGCTGCTGACATCTTCTGAATTAGTAGACCTCGAGGTGCGACCGAGGTGTTTCTGAGAAAGTTCGAGGAGTCTCGGCACATCGCGGTGTCGCGCGAATTCAATAAGCGATGACGCCCTTGCTGATTACCGGTCGACGAACGGAGCAACCGTTTGTCGGCGCAGTTCGGTCATCGTGAATCTCCCGGTGGGGGGTTGGAGGCCAACCGATGATCGAACTGGTTCGCAAGGGAACTGCGATGCTCAACGCAAACGGGAGAGAATTACCCGGTAGAATCGCAGCAGCCTATCCGACTGCCGCAAGGCTTAGTTGTGTGCTGGGCATGTTCAGCAGCTTGGAGGTGAAAGTCCTCCGCCCAAGCTGATGGAGGTGAAGGGCTAGTGAAAACGCAAGGGCTATCGCCGCGAGGCGAGGTCTGAAGGAAGCATTACACGGCGTCATAGGGCGCAGCCTGCCCGCCGTCCGCAGAATGTTGAGATCTATAGTCAGCTCTCCGACCTTGCGCTTGAAGCGGTTGAGCTCTTCTTCGCGCAGCGCTTCATCTTCCTTGGGCCGCGCGACGCTTGGCCGTCCAGCGTTGAACTTCTTCTGGCCTCTGCTCGTCTGCCATTTGCCCACCTCACGGTCTCTCGGACCTTGTATTATTGGTGGCTCGATTCTCAAGGGGAGCAAGATATGGGAACGGATCTTCAAGGACCCAATGGCGACCGCGGCCGCGATCGATCGGCTGGTCCATCACGCAACCATCCTGGAGTTCAATGTTCCCAGCTACCGGACCCGAAAACGCCGTCGCCCCGATGCTGCTCAGTCCGGCGAAGCGGTCGATGCGAGCGCAGGTTGATTCGATGAAGTCGATGATGCGGATTGTCAATCAGATGGAATGAGGCGGGTGTGGTTGCGTCCTGCTGGGTACGCCTGAATCAGCGCATGAACACGTTCATCGTGCGTTCCTGACGCAGTGGCTGAAGGTTCGAGCGCAACACGACATCACATCTAATAATTGCTCTCCTGAGTTGCTTTGGACGCAGCGACGCCGGACAGGAGCCTGCTTTGGCTTGACTCCTCCCGGCTCGGAACGTCCTCCGTCTTTTTAGACGGTGGTTCCCATCCGTGGAGTTCGTAAACCTCGCCAGCCAACTTAATTAAAAACATTCCGTTCTCCTAGAAGTGAATCATACGGGTAAATTAATCATAGAATCAAGAATTTTCTCGACAAGTTCCGAGCAGACATCTCCAAGGAGCTTTTGGTCGACTTTAAGCCTTTCTAAGTTTCCGCTGTCGTCTGTGCAGCTCAGGGATACGACTAAGCATGGGACCGAAGGATCTAACAAAAGTTCGTTCCGGTTATCGGAGGTACTGGGAAGTGGCACAGGTACGCACAGCAAATGCCGCTCCTCGCTCTCGGGAACAGCTCGATATATACCTGCAGTCACTCCGTCGGAGATGTCCACGAAGACTGGACGACGGCGGCGCATCGCCCATCCTACTACGCCTGTTCCCCAAGGAAACTTTGAAGTTTGGCTTGGCACGAAAGTTGCCGCAACTATGCGCGCGGCGGCTTGCTCCTGGTCGAACACAAAAACTGATAATTTGACGGTTTTCGGTTGATTTTCGTGCCAGCCCAAGTACCGCCGAGCAACACCATCGCGGATCACTTCTAGCCGGGAATTTAACCACTGTCGTTGGCTTGACTCTAAATGCAATAAGCGCCTGACTTCCTCTCTAGCATATACGGCTTCAGTCAACTGTGAGGTAGGTGGCTCGGGAAGCTTCCAACTGAGAACGTAATGATACTGTGGCAACGCGTGTTCCACGTTCAGCACACCGCAGCCCATATTTTTGTCGTAAAAGAAGCCTTGAGCTACGCGCGCAGTCTCTTCGTGATCCTCCGGCCGATCCTCCGGCCACTTATTGGTTGACAGATCTAGGGCGTTTGGCACAGACGCGGTGATCTTCGGTTTGTCCATTGGCGCATAGCCTTGTGGCCAAAAGACCACGAGCCGAAGCCGGCGCGCTGGGAGCTGTCCTCGAATACTGGTCTGCTCCAGCTCGGGGTGTTTACGGAGCTTTGACTCGCGCGTAGTCATTGCGAATGAATTTATAACTCGCGTCGCGACAGCGAAGCCTTGGTGAGCTGTGTTTGCCCTGGCAACTGGCTTGAGCCGCAATTTTCCCTCGAGGACCGGTGCCGGGGGTGGCATGTCGGTTTTTTCTAAGGACCAGCCCTGCTGTAGATCCGTGATGCTCTCTAAGACACAGGTTCCATATTCTGGCATTGCTTGGAATTTATATGGTATCGAGGATATTTCACCGTTTTCGGGACCGTGAATCTCGATAATCCTATGGCACTGAACGAGGTCGCCGAACTGGTCAAGTTCCTTGCGCAGCTCGAGCAATTCGTACCACCCGTCTCTCCGAGCTTCCTGTTCCCAGTTCAAAACGTTACCCAGCCTGCGCTTAAGCGTATCTAATTCCGCCTGTAACTCACGCACTTTGAAAGAGCCACCCTTGTCGCTCCATGCAGCGTTGGGAAAAAAAGGTAGAGAGCGGATGTCACCTTTCTCTTGCTGGGGTGTATGGACTTCGGGTCTCACCGCATCTAGTTTAAAATTATTTTTAATGTCTTGTTCGACCAAAACTGCAAGCTGCTGAAGTGAAAGAAACTCCTCTGCTGCGGGGTTGCCCGCCATTAACACCCGCCGTAGAGCGCCGGAGAACATAGTGTATTCGCTTTCCCACGGCGCCTTGGCTTTGACTTTTGGCCCGGCCGCGCAGAAGAGACTCGTTCCTCTTTCAATATCTATCGCGGGTAGAGACTCACGGACTTGCGCAGCGACTTCGCGCGAGGCTTCGTCTGCGTTTGCATCGAGATTGAGAAAGTCTCTAGTCGCACCTGCCGCATAGCAGGCATCGAGGATCACGATCTGACGCTTGTCGCAAGCTTCTGTTTTGAGTGTCCCGGCGATATGCCGGACTGCTAGTGTCGTTAGTTCTGTATTGGTTTGGCTTGTGCAATGGAGGGCTAGAAAATAATCCCCATTCCTCCGGTATCCACCGTGTCCTACGTAGTAGAAAAGGACATTCCGAATAGATGAATTAGCTTTGGACCGGAGAAAGTCGACGATTTTTTGATTAATCTCACCAGGTTGGTCGTCATCGTCGAACAGCCAAAGTAAATTGGGCTGTTCTAGGCCGTGTTGAAAAAGGTAGGCGCGAAAAAAATCAGTGCAGTTCCCAAACGCTTTATGCGCTTCAAAGCTTGGATACTTGGGCCATTCTGATGCGCCGAGGATAATGGCCACACTCTCGGCGAGGGGCGTCATTTTCGCGGAGATCCCGCTTTATTTTCTATAGCCCTTACGATCTCAGCGTAGTCTTGGCTCCGAACGTTTTTTATACGCGCGCCGTTTATCTCCAAGATAGTGCCGGTGCGTTCGACCCAAGACTTTACGGCTTTCGCCAAAATAATCACTGCCGGTGTGCCAAGAACTGCAATTAAACTGACCCCAAAATCCTGTGCCTCGCGGTCATTTCTCTGCACAGTTGTCTGGTCGCGATCGAGGTATTGCTTCAACTCAGCGTCTTGTTTGATCTCGCTGAGAAGGCTCTCGGCCAGCTGGTTGCCTTCAGGGCCGTCACAATCTGGGAAACCGAACCGTACGACTGTCGTGTCCATAAATGTCGCCTTAACTCGGTATTGCGCGCTTGCGCGCGCCCTATCGTACCATCATCAATTATAGGAAGCAAAACTATTATTGAGTCCTGCTGAAGATAGTGACAAATGTGCTGGGATTCTGCTAATGTATAGGGCATGGGTAATCCAGCGGGTGTGCGGCGGGATTTCGCTGCGTTGGAGCAGCGGCGGATGGAGGCGGCGCGATTACTCAAAGAGGGACTCAGCCAGTCCGAGGTCGCGCGCGAGTTGGGCGTGCACCGCCAGTCGGTCAGCCGCTGGGCACGCGAGCTTGAGCAATCGGGGGTGCGGGGCTTGCGCAAGGCCAAGCACACGGGACGGCCGGCCAAGCTCAGCCCGGCGCAGTTGCGCGATATTGAGCGTGCGCTTAAGCGCGGTCCCGAAGCGTTCGGTTTCGCCACCGGGCTGTGGACCGCGAGCCGCGTGCGCGGCCTCATCGAAGACCGGACCGGCGTGCGCTACCACGAGGACCACGTCTGGCGCATCCTGCGCAAGCTCAACTGGAGCTGCCAGCGGCCCACGGGTCGGGCGCTGGAGCGCGACGAAGAGGCGATTCGGCACTGGCAGAAAGTGGAATGGCCCCGAATTAAAAAAAGCCCGCTGCGAGCGGCGTACCATCATCTTCGCCGACGAAAGCGGATTGAGCGAACGGCCGCACCGGGTACGGACCTGGGCGCCGCGCACTACGCGCCCATGATAGTCAATTCAATCGTTCTCGACATGGAGTTGACGAAAGCGAAAAAGCCGCTTAACTGACCATGAAGCCGCTACTCAATTTCAACAACCGTACGGACATCACCCCGGGATACGGCGACGCAGTTAATCCAACGTTTACAATTTGAAATGCCCATTCCTGTGACAAAGGACATCCTCGCTGTCGACGTTGCCCTTCAATTTAAGACGCCCCCGCTGGACTTAAGCCTCTCGACAAAACGACAACAAGAAAAACCCCGAATCACTTCGATGAGGATATCGCGCAGCCGGCTCTTCAAGGCCATCTCGGCCGGACTTTCGGCCAGCGACCTCAAGCCAGTTGTTTAAAGAAATCCCGAGTTATCTGCACACGATGCTCGACTTCGTGCTGTCGGACGCGCACGCATGATCTGCTCCTCCGGTATGTTCCTTCTTCGCTATTTTTCTGTCCTCCTACAACGCTTCAGAGGACCACGCAAAAATGCCGCTTACTTAACTTCTCATTGGTCCAATTTTCGGGATTTGAGTCATAGTCAAATCAGTGTGCGTCTATTTTCTTAGTTTCCCTGCTGGTATCGCTGTCTATTAGTTGGTAATTCACTTCCCAGTCGACACCTAAGGCAGGTGCCTTCAATGCGATGCCCGAACTGTGCCAGCGACAATTTTGCCGCTGCGCGACTCTGCGCGAATTGCGGCAAAGTGTTGACGCCGCGATGCCTTGCCTGCGGCGCCGAAATCACGCCCGATGCTCGCTTCTGCTCCCACTGCGGAGTGGCGCTGAAAGCGGCGATGCCATCGTCGTCGTACGCCGCGACAGCTTCACCAGGCCAGGCGCTGTCCCGCGAGGAAGCCGAGCGGCGGCACCTAACGGTGCTGTTCTGCGACCTCGCCGACTCCACCTCGATCTCATCACAGTTGGATCCCGAGGACTGGCGCACAGCGGTTGCAGCGTACCATCGTGTGGCCGCCGAGGCGGTCACCCGCTACGGCGGTCATGTTGCCAAGTATCTCGGCGACGGTGTCATGGCCTTTTTCGGCTATCCTGAAGCGCACGACAATGACGCGGAACGCGCGGTCCGCGCCGGCCTGGCGATTCTAGAGGCCTTAGCCAAACTCAATGGGCAGGCGCCACAGGCGAAACTCTCTGCGCGCGTCGGGATCGATTCAGGCACCGTAGTGGTCGGAGTGGGCGCCGGCCTGGAGACCGACGTGTTCGGCGATACGCCGAATATCGCCGCGCGTGTGCAAGCCGCCGCCGATCCCGGCACGGTTCTCGTATCCGAGCGTACTCACAAGCTGATTTCCGGGCATTTTGTGGTCGAGGTCCGGAGTACGCAATCGCTCAAAGGCGTCGCCGAGCCGCTGAATCTTTATCGCATCATTGCTACGAGTGGCGCGCGCGGTCGCTTCGAAGCGCTCGCAGCTTCCCGCGGCCTCACACCATTCATCGGGCGCGAGGACGAACTCCGCGCGTTAACTAGCCGCTGGGAGCGGGCGTGCGACGGTGAAGGCCAAATTGTATTGATCATCGGCGAGGCGGGCATCGGCAAGTCGCGCCTGCTCCATCGCTTTCGCGAGACCCTCACCGATACTCCCCACGCGTGGATCGATGCGGCAGCCGGTGCCTTCTTCCAGATTACGCCATTTCATCCGGTCGCGGAGATGTTGCGCCACGCTCTATTCGCTGGCGGGGACAGTCGGCCCGATGCTATCGCGCAAATGACCGGCGCCCTGACTCGTGTGGGTCTTGATCCCACCGAAGCGATCCCGCTGCTCGCGCCACTACTAAATCTGCCGCTGCCGCCCAAGTATCAGCCATCCGTGTTAGCGCCGGACCAGCAGCGCCGCCGGCTGCTGGCGACGCTGGTCGAATGGATTTTCGGAAGCGCACGAATCAAACCGCTGATTATTGCGATCGAGGATTTACATTGGGCCGACCCTTCGACGCTTGAGTTGATCCAGCTCTTGGTCGAGCAAGGCAATGCTGCGCCGCTGCTGCTGCTCTATACTGCGCGCCCCGAATTCCATCCGCCGTGGCCTCCGCGTTCGCATCACGCGCAGATCAACTTAGACCGTTTGCGCACGCCCGACGTCCGCGCGATGGTAGCGCAGGTCGCCGCGCAGAAAGCCCTCGCCGAGGAGACCGTCGCGGCAGTAGTCGAGCGTACTGGCGGCGTTCCGCTGTTCGTTGAGGAGTTGACCCGCGCCGTGCTCGAGAGCGGCGAAGCGAAGCTGGTCGGCCACGCAATACCCGCGACGCTGCACGATTCGCTGATGGCCCGGCTGGACCGCCTTGGCCATGCAAAGGAAGTTGCCCAGATTGGTGCCGTGATTGGCCGCGAGTTCTCCTATGAGCTTTTGCATGCGGTCTATCCTCTACGCGAAAATGAATTGCAGCACCATTTACGCACTCTTGTAGACGCCAAGCTGCTTTACGGAAGTGGTGAACCGCCAAACATCACATATCAGTTCAAGCACGCCCTCATTCAGGATGCCGCCTATGAAGCTCTTCTCAAGAGCCGTCGCAAGGAACTGCATCAAATTGTGGCGCGTACTCTAAGCGAACATTTCCCGTCAATCGCGGCCTACCGTCCTGAAGTTCTTGCTCGTCATTGGTCAGAAGCGGGTGAAACGATTGCAGCGATCGAACTGTGGGCCAAATCCGGTGAAGCTTCTCACTCGAAGTGCGCTTTTAATGAGGCTGAGCGAAGCTACGAAAATGCACTGGGGCTGCTAGAACATTTGAACGAATCGAGGGAAAAAGATGAGCGGGAATTGTCGCTTCAAACGGCACTGGCCGCGGTGATGCAAATCACGAAAGGCTATTCGGCACCTGGGACAGTTCAAGTCAACGAACGAGTGAGGGAACTCAGTAATCAGACTGGGAACCTATCTCAGTTAGTCCTGCGGTCAGCCAGCAGATGGGCTGCCCTTTCAAGTGCCGGTGATTTTAACGCGGCAAGCCGAATCGCTGATGAGATGCTCGATCTTGCCTTGCAGGATAACAACACCCTTAATTTAGCATATGCTCACATGGCCTTAATGACATCCCGGTACCGGCTGGGCGAACTTGCTGCCTCAGAAGAGTTTTTCATGCGCGGTCGGATTTTTTTTGAGGATCGTAATTTTAAGCGTGCGCCGGGAGCGGTGGCTCAGACGTATGGCAATGCAAGTCAGGTTGCTCTACTGATGGGTCGCGCTGATACGGCTCGAGATCGCATCAAGTATGCGATCTCGACAAGTTACGAGAATGACAATCCCTATGATCAAGCTTTTGCGCAATTCATGCGCGCGATGCTGCATTTACTTCTCCTAGAGCCGGAGCAAGCCGAACTGGCGGCGACTCAGTCCTTGTCAATGTCTGAGGAACATAAATTTCCTCAATTCGCCGCGATATCACGCATTGCGCTAGGAAGAGCTCGCGCGGAGTTGGGAGCCACGGCAAATGGTATTCAATTGATCCGTCAGGGTATGGGCGAGATGAACGAAACTCGCAATCGAACCGCCATGACGGTCTATTTACATTGGCTATCAGAGGCGCAAAGCTTGAATGGAAACATTGTTGAGGCTCTGGAATCCATCGAGCGAGCGTTGAGCGAGAACGCCGATGAAGTCTATTTTCGCTCCGAAAATCTCAGATTGCGCAGTGAATTACGGATCAAGCAAGGAAACGCTGAACTTGCGATCAGCGGATTTCATGAAGCTATCGCAGTTGCAAAAAAAATCAAAGCTAAGACTAGCGAATTACGTGCGTTGACAAAACTCGCGCGTTTGTTGGAGGAGCCACATCGGCGCAAGGAAGCTACAACGATGCTTCTAGAACTCTACAAGGGTATCAGCCGAGATTTTGCTACTCGAGACCTCAAAGAAGCAGAAGATCTCCTGGCGGCTTGCGGGCTGCAGTCAACATGAATTTTTGTAATGGACAGTCCTAGTTTCATCCCCAGTAGATTTACTTGTTGAGCCTGACTGCTTCGACTTGCACAACTTCATCAGGCGTATAGGCAGAATTGCCAATAAATGTTGCGCCGGTTGAGATCAACCAGAAGCTGTCTCCATTAGGATCCGTAAGAACTAAACTAAAATCTCCTCCTTCAGCCGCACATCCGCTGGTCGTTGGCGTGAATGTTATCGTCGCCGTACCAGTCCCATCGCCATTTACCTGATATGTCCCGGAGAGTTGATATTCGCATAGAAGAAGGCTGGCGTTAGCACCGGATAGCGGAGTGGCAGAAGAAGTCTGTTTACCGCTTGTCACATTCCCTTGACCGTCAAGCTCTATCAGGCCAACCCCGATCAGATAGTAAGGTATCGGAGCGGCACCAGCCGCAACCGTGACCATGGAAGTTCCATTGAAGCGGAAGGCATATGTTCCTACTACCGTTCCATTGTCGAATTGGTTCTTTCGGCTCGTGCGATTCCGAGTGGAACGCTTTTTCATTGATTAACCTCCCATGAAGACTTCAGTACTCATTGAAGAGTAATAAGCAGACATTGACAGCTATTACAAACAATAATAGATCTATAAGGCAATAAAGAAAGAGGAGGCTAAATATGCCAAAGCCAGTTACTTTAGACAGCTTGCAGAGGGGAATTTACCACGCCGAATGTGCTGATCCGCCCCCACCTGGCACCGAAGGCCCATTGCATCTTTTCAAGTACGAGGTGTACTGCGCCTTCTTGCGCCTATCCATAAGTATTTCCGACGAGTCCGAGGAAAATAAGAAAAAAGTCGCTGAGATAATAGAACAGCATCTTAAAGCGTTTTTGGGTTAACAGTCGATGGGGCGCGGAATAACGATCCCTTGCGATTCTCCCGATGCCCGCCACCTTGATCATCGGGCATCAAGCTTTCAGCTTGTGAGGCGCAGCCACCAGCGTCGTAAGCTCGCGCGATCGCGCCATCATCGCGCGGTGATGACCTACACCTTCGCGCGGATCGGCGCTGGCAGTGGAGGGATTTACTACCCGCAGAAAAACGTGGTTGAGACCATAGACTGATCACAAGCGGACCACACGCTGTAAGCTCCCGCCCTCCCCGGCCATTATCATGTGTGATAACCTCCTTTATCACACATGATGATCGAAGACGAATTCATCATCCTCGATTGCCCTCATTGCCGGACGCGGACCCGTGCCGAAGTTGCTGGGATGGTCGAATACTCTGCCGACGGTCCGGAGGAAACGGGTGTTCGCGTCAAGCTCGCGCAATGTCCGGGCTGCCGGTATCCGCTCGTGGGTTACCAGCACGATAATGCGATAGACGAGTACGGGAATGAGTGCTGGTCTGATCTCCAAAGAATTTGGCCGCGCCCGGACGCTAGTCTTTCCAGCAGCATTCCACCAAAGATCGCGGCCAGTCTAAGCGAGGCACAAAAGTGTCTGGCGGCCACCGCCTACACGGCGAGCGTGGCCATGACTGGCCGCGCACTCGAGGCCATCGGGCGGCATTTTCATACGAATGGCAAAGCCGATCGGCTGATGCTAGCTGCCGGATTAGATGAACTGCACGACAAGGAGATTATCGATAATCGGCTTTACACATGGGGCAAAGCACTGCACGAAAACCGCAACCTGGCGGCGCATGCCTCAGATCGGATATTTGACCGCCATGATGCGCAAGACTTGCTCAATTTCGCCATAGCTATCTGCGAATACGTATTTGTGCTTGCGGAGAGATTCGCCGAATTCCAGAAGCGCCAGGCCGCTAAGAAAACACCCAAAGCTACCGGTTTCCAGTGGAGATGAAACATGAACGGCGAGCTAATCCCCTCCCCTGCCCCCGCCGTGTTTCCCGTTCGGCTCTTCGCGCCGACACCCAAGGCGGCGAAACGCGTACTCGAATTCTTCACGACTCAGATTAATAACGACCATACGCGCAAGGCTTACATGAATGCGGCGCGGCGCTTTGCGCAGTGGTGTGAGGCGCGCGGTATCGCCGAACTCGCCGCGGTTGAACCGTTTCACGTCGCAGCTTTCATCAAGCACCTTCAGGGAAAACTCTCTGCGCCAACGGTAAAGCAGCACCTGGCCGCGTTGCGCATGCTGTTCGACTGGCTGGTGATCGGCCACGTCATCGACGTCAATCCGGCCCATGCGGTGCACGGACCCAAGCACGTCGTCAAAAAGGGCAAGACGCCGGTACTGACGGCCGAGGAGGCGCGCGAGCTGCTCGATAGTATCCCCATCACCAGGAACACGCAGGCCGACGGCCGGGCGGAATCGCTTATAGGGCTGCGCGATCGCGCGCTGATCGGGGTGATGGTATATACCTTCGCCCGCATCAACGCGGTGCTGCAAATGAAGGTGAGTGATTATTTCGTACAGGGCCGCCGCGGCTGGGTGCGGCTGCACGAGAAAGGCGGCAAGCAGCACGAAGTGCCCTGCCATCACAACCTGGAGCAATACCTCGATGATTATATCGGCGCCGCCGGTCTCGGTGGTGATCTGGACGGTCCCCTCTTCCGCACGGCGGCAGGCAAGAGCGGCGAACTCACCGGCAACGCGATGTGGCAGCAGGACGCCTACCGCATGATCCAGCGCCGCGCCCAGGCCGTCGGCCTCAAGACCCGCATCGGCAATCACACCTTCCGTGCCACCGGCATCACGGCGTATTTGAAGAACAAGGGCACGCTCGAAACCGCGCAGTTCATCGCGAACCACGAGTCACCGCGCACCACCAAGCTCTACGACCGCCGCCAGGATGAAATTTCGCTCGACGAAGTTGAGCGGATCGCGATCTAGCGCCGCGACGATGCGGTACATATGAGTTTCCTAGCTCAATTGGTGGTATCGGCTGTTGGTGGAACAATCGGCGGGTCTTTTGTACTGCTGGGAGTGAATGCTCAATTCCGCAGCCAGAGTCGAGCGGCTTGCCGAGCTTTATTGGTCGAGACCAAGAGCAATTCGAAGGCAGCCAAGGCGATGGCTATGAAACCGGAAAATTCGCCTTGGAAAGAAGGCGAACCAAATCCCGGTTGGCTTAAAAGTTCAGTGTGGACTTCACAGCTGCCCTATCTCGTACAAATGCTGGATCAGCTGACCTTGGAAGCGGTCGTAACAGCTTACGGGACTTTGGACGTAGTTCCCGAGATGGCCATCAGGAATATGAGCTCACCAGGTCCGGCCTATTCGTACGGTGGCTGGATAGACAAGCACGTCCGGCAGATCATGATCGCCTTTGATGCTGCGGAAAAAGCGCTCGACCGCCTTATTACTGGATTAAAGCCGCCATTGCATGATCGAGTTGTAATGGTAATTCGACGCCCACTTGTAAAAGCAGCTACCACCTATCGTGAAGGACCGGTGCGGACAGAAGCCGGGTCTGACGGATAATGTTGCTGGGATATTGTGGAAAACCTACTCTTCTATACATTGAATGCTTATCTCGGTCTGTGCAGCAGAATATAGAGGGTTTGCTCTTTGCAAAACGAGAGAGTAAAGGTCCCCGTTCCTATCCGGAGGCGCCTATTTATAGAGGTAGGCTATCGTTGTTCTGTTCCTCGTTGTTCTGCCGAGGCCGCGCTTGAGATCCATCACATTGATGGAAACCCGTCGAACAACGACATTCTCAACTTGCTTGTTCTCTGCGCTAATCACCACACTCAGGCAACTAAAGGCGACATCGACCGACTCGCGTGCATCGAGATTAAAAGACAGCTTTCAGACCAGAATGCGCTCGGTGTCGACCACAAAAAACTCGCCAATTTGATAGCCGAGAGCCTCGTTCGAAATTCTGAGTGGCCAGATCCAGTATCCTCAAACGCCTCTCTGAAGCAATTGTCGGAAGAGTTGGACGAGCGGGTCGGGGCAAAGGCCGAACTGATTTTACGGCACGGTGATAGACTGATTATATGGATTCAGGCTAAGCCACCCGAGCTGACGGACCTAGCCCAGGCGAAGGCACTTGCCCTCGCAGTTGCGTGCGTAGCCTCATCTCTTACCGGCATAAGACAGCTCGAAGTTGGGTTCTCGGATACACTTGACTTTGTACGCACTTCCGGAGGATTGGGCGTCGCGAAGTTCCGCCTTTTGTTTGATGTGGAGCAAGTGGCGAAAGTGGCAAAAGACAAAGACGTTCCAGCTCGGTTCTGGGCCTCGAGTATGGTTCTAGTCGTTCTTGATGAAAATCGCCCGCCACTTCGGGTTATCGAGGTGTCGATGGACAATTTCGAAAGGCGAGCAAGATGATCGCCGAAATTGGAATCTCCGAGAAGCCGGATTGGCATTCGGAATTGAAGGTGTTCGACTCTGCGGGTCAGCAGGTCGCAACTTTTAAGGATTCAACGTTCCGAAAGATGTCCATTACGATGGCGGTCTCGTGCATTCCATATTGTGAAGCAGTCTTGGTTGCTGATAAAGCCGAAGCGATCAAATTCATTCAGGTCGGAAATGTAATTGAGAATTGGGTCGGCCGTGCCGGACAACCTGAGACAATGTCGATCAGAGCCGTGATCGAGTTCGTTGCCGCTCGAACGGGTAGCGAGGCTGAAGAAGGTACAGCTGTCATCGAGCTGCAGGCGAGAAGTAATGTCTCTTCCTGTATGGATTCACCTTTCTCGGGAACGGGGTCAGGGTCTCTGTCTGATCTGGTGACCACAATTATCCGGCCGCACCAGATCCGACTCCAGGTGGAGACAAACGTCAATAAAATCGAATACTTCGCAGATGTTGAGTCGGCTTACGCAGCGTTGCTTTTGCTTGGCCTAACTTTCAAAGCAATTGTTATCACTGACCGTGACGGCCAAATCCGGTTCTTGGATCTGCCCACATTTCTTGCGGAAGAGAACGAGAAGCCGATCAAGACAATTGCGGGTACTGACATTCTGGGTGCTCGAATGCAGCAAGGCCGTCCTGTTCGCAGACGAGACGAGTAGGGGTAGAGAGGGGTTTTGCTTCAACTTATACAGTAGGAAAGTTAGTTTACTTCCAAGCGTGCCTGTCTAATTGCTGGCGATGCAGTAATTGATTACTTCGGAAGGAAGACGACTATGGATCAGGGGGTATAACATAACCTCCTTTATGTTGGGCTATAGAGCGCTCCCGTCTGTAGCCCGATGTGCCTTGGATCCGTTTGCAGAAATGTTATATTAAAATATAACTCAGGAGATGCCATGCACACTACCAATCTGCGCAAGGTCGGCGGCTCGGTAATGCTGGCCGTTCCGCCCGCTCTGCTCGACATGCTGCAGCTGCGGCCAGGAGCCAAGGTGGGCCTCGCGGTCCAGGGCGGCCGGCTGGTGGTGGAACCGCAACAGCGGCCACGATACACCTTGGAAGAGCTGCTTGCCCAATGCAACCCCAAAACTCGGCGTAGCAAGGAAGAGCGGGAATGGCTCGACAGTAAGCCCGTTGGCCGCGAGATCATCTGATGAAGCGCGGCGAAATCTGGTTTGTTAGCCTCGATCCCACATCGGGGCACGAACAAAGAGGGCGCCGCCCCGTCCTGATAGTCTCGCCCGAAGCGTTCAACCGAGTGACGAAAGTGCCCGTGGTTCTGCCGATTACGAGCGGAGGAAGTTTCGCGCGGACGGCTGGTTTCGCCGTAACGCTGGAAAGTGCCGGAACCAAAACAACTGGCGTCGTGCGCTGCGATCAGCCTCGTGCGCTCGACCTTGCGGCGCGCAATGGTAGGAAGCTGGAAAACGTTCCCGACGCGATCGTGGACGAGGTACTGGCGAAAGTGGCGGTGATTTTCGATTAAAAACGGCGTAATTCCGGAGCGCCCTGCCCTGCTCCCAGCTTAACTTTCCTTTTCTCAACGTGTGGATTGGTTGCGGATCTCCATTCCGTCTGGTTGATTAGACAATGCTAATGTTCTCGTCGCTGAAATCCTCTCCGGTCAGGGAATGCCACGGCGCATTCCAGTGCGGAGATCCGCTGCGGTCCAGACTAAGTCTGTGGCCAACAGCAAAGATAAGAGGATTTCATGCGAACTATACGCGCGTGCATCCGCTGCGATAGCGCGCTTCCCCGACGGCACCGCAAATACTGCGCTACTTGCTCGCCGCTGGCCAGCATGTTTTGGAAGCGGACCAGACGCCGCGAGTGGCGAGGGACGCAGTATTACCTCGATCCATGGCTCAAACGAGCGAACGGCGACGAGAACGAGGCACGGCGCCTGCGCAACGAATATATGCGCAGATATCGAGCGAAGCAGCACCGGGCAGTTCCGCGTCCAATTCAGCGAGCAGCCGCGGACGGCGCGATGCCGTCAGGATGATGGCGCTTCCACCGGCGAGAGAGGGGCTCCAAGGCTCAGGAATATCCCGAGGAGCGAGATGCAAGAGACGGACTGGATCGACCAGGAAGAGGATGGCCTCGGAACGGCGGATTGCGAAATGACCATTTGGGGAGGCGACAAACCTTACGTGGCGAAGGACTCGATCCCGCTTTGGGGCGAGGTGGATGCGGGACTCTTCGCGCCGTTTTATTCGTCGGGACCGCGGCTGCCGGCGGCCACGTATAGCTGCGTGATGCGGCACGATCGCGGGATTTGCCTGCAGAAAATTGAATCGGGCAATGATGAACTAATCATGCTGCCGGACAGCGTCAGCACCGAGTTAATCGAGGAGGCCCAGCGGTTTTGGGCGGCGAAAGATGAGTTTCGCAAACGCGGCTTTCTGCACAAGCGGGGTTTTCTGCTGATCTGGTGACGGATCCGGTCCGCGCTGAACTGGCGCTTGCGGCGCTGCGGCGAGTCGAACCCGAGCGCGCGGTCCTGGTGGTAATCGAGGATATCGACGCGATGCTGGGAGAAGGACAGGAGGAACGCTTACTCAGTTTTCTCGACGGCAAGACCCAAATCGATCACGTTCTGTTCATCGCCACCACGAACTATCCGGAGCGGCTCGATCAGCGTCTGCGCGCACGGCCGAGCCGCTTTGACCGGGTGCAGGTGATTGCTGCGCCCTCAATCGAGGTGCGGCGCGCATACCTGGCAAAGAGACTTCCTGATCTTGCGCCGGCACAACTGGATCTATGGGTCGAACTGTCAGAAGGCTTTACGATTGCTCACCTCAAGGAATTGATTCTGGCGGTTCAGTGTCTCGGCGCCGATCTGATGCAGACTGCCGGGCGCTTGCGAACCAACCTGACCGAAAAGCACACGAGCGAGAATTTCATACGATCCCGCTTAGGCTTTCGTCAGAGCCGCCGCTAGAACTGGATATGAGCTGGGGCTGTACAGGAAAAGCGTTCCTGATTTTCTGGATAATCACAAAAAGGCTTCAAGACTATGGGCATGTATGACGAAATAAAAATTCCCAAACTCTACTGCTACCACTGCGGCGCCGCCCTGGTGGACCGTTTCTGGCAGTCCAAGTCGGGCGATTGCGTGCTTAAGCGATATAACTCGCTTGAGGAATTCGGTGCGGAGTTTGACAGACTCGGGGCTTTCCGGCTGGTCGAAATCTGCCCGGAGTGTGAAGAGTTTCTCGAAGTCGAATTGCGTAACCCATCTCAGGAACACCGCGTCTATCTGGCCGAGCGTGACAAGGAGTGGCGCGCAGGACTGATCGAAGCGCAAACCGCCAGGCATCCTAATCATGACTTCGGCGGGTATAACGGCACGGGAGAAGTGTTCTACACCAACGCCTGGTGCCGCGCCTGCCAGGACAAAGGCTATGCAAAGGGTCGCGAGAATCCCGAGATGTCACCTGCCCATATCGCTGCAGGTAAAATTTGGGCGAGCCAGCAGGTTAACGAAAAACAGCGCAAGCGGCGTCAGGCAAGCTTCCTCGGCATCGATGCGATCGGAATCTGCGTAGGCCAGCTCGTCACTTCGATCGCTTTCTACGAGAAACTCGGGTTCGTTAGAGAGAAGGAAACCGATCGCGATTGTTTAATGTCGGCTACCGGCAGACTCTTCTTCGCGAATCCGCGTCTATTGCTTTTTCAGACGAATGACGAGGCCACTTCGGAAACGCGCCGCCGATTCGACTTGCTCGACCATCCCACGGGCTTGGATCACATCCGGTTTTTAGCCGACGACCTCGACATCTTGTGCGCCGATCTCAAAGCCAAAGGCATAGTTGTCGAGAGACCGCCGACCACTGAACACGAACAGCTCAGGTTTGCACGATTGCGGGATCCCGACGGTAACAAGCTCGTGTTCATCGAACAGGACGAAGCGGAGTAGCTAAGCACTTCATGCGGCGGCACAGTTTAATAAATCCATTGTCTGACCTACCGGCACGCACTTGAATTGAAGGTAATTTTCCTTCATTAAGGAGAATACCCTTATTGAAGGGAAAATACTTGTTATTTCAGTAATTTTCCTTCATTATGATTAAATTCAAAAATGAAGGAAAATGATGCCGGCGCTTATCGGGAGCTTTCGTCGGACCAACTTCGGACAATCGTAGACGCCCAGCAGCTTTTTGAGGCTTGGGCCGAGGCATTCGAACGCACGCGAAGTTTCCGCGGAGGAATGCACTGGAAGACCGTTGCTGGAAAGCAGTATCTCTTTCGCACTCGCGATCGTCGTGGTTATGGCAAGAGCCTCGGGGCGAGAAGTACTGAGACCGAACGAATCCTCGAGCACTTCAAACGGAACAAGATGGAGGCCAAGGCACGCGAAGCAAGCCTGCGTCAGCGTTTAGCCGAGCAAGCGCGATATTGCAGGGCAGCCAGAGTAGCTCGCGTTCCGCGCCTGAGCGCGGCGCTTGGAAGAGAGCTGTGGCGCGCCGGCTTGGAAGCCGCGGTCCTAATCATCGGTACCAATGCCCTGTATGCCTACGAAGCCGCGTGCGGAGTGCAAATCATCTCGGCCGGACGGCTCGAAACGCAAGATATCGACCTCTTACTCGATTCGCGCCGTTCGCTGGAACTGATGGTCAGCGAGGTCCGCCGTGACGGGCTGATCGGCATTCTCCGCAAGCTCGATAAGTCTTTCACCATCATGGAGAAGCAGAGCTTTCGTGCTGTGAACGCCCGCGGCTTCATGGTCGATCTCATTCGTCCAATGCCCAAGCCGCCCTGGAGGAAACAGCTCGATATGGTAGGCACCGAGCCTGATTTAAGAGCCGCAGATATAGAGCATTTGGACTGGTATCTTTCGGCGCCCAAGCTTCGGCAAATAGTTATCGGCGACGACGGATTCCCAGCGCCTTTCATCGTCCCGGACCCTAGGATCTTCGCGCTCCACAAATTTTGGCTGAGCAAGCAACCCGGCCGCGATCCGCTGAAAAAGCCCAAGGACCGTGAACAAGCATTTCTGGTTGCTGAACTCGTGACACGCTATCTGCCGCAGTCCAGGTTTTCCAAGCCTGAACTGCGAATGCTGCCACGCGAAGTCGCACAGCTCGCCGACGAACTTCTTGATCGAGCGAAATCGAGAACCAAGAGCGAATTACCTTTGGGCTTTGAACCACCCGATGATCACTAACCCCTGCCCCGCTGCCTTGTTGGCGTTCAATGACCCGAGGATTTTAAGCTACGTGTACGTCCTTGACGCCAAGGCCACCAGATGCCCTTTCAGGAATTGCAGCGCGGGACGGTCGCCGTCCACGCCGGCCTCTCGTCTCTTCAGTCTCTATTCCGGTTGAGCTGCTGAGGCGGATGCTTCGGGTTCTTGTCGCGGCATTGGGTCTGATATCGCCCGGCTTGGCAGCTCAGCGCTTAGATAGCGTGCCTCGGTAGCCGCCGCTAAACGGGTCGCCGCCTCGGCGAGCTTGTCGGCTGCGCGCTCGAGCTTATCCGTGGTCCGTGACAGCTGCGCCACCGTTTCGGCCAGAGCGGCCCGGCCCTGGGGTTGTTTGGGGCTAGCGAGGGGCTTTTTGGGCTTAGCCAGTTTGGCCAGCGGCTTTTTCGATATCATCGGCGTTTTAGCGCGGACAGGCTTGGTCGCCTTCTTCATATGCTGCTCCTTTGCCTTCCGGTTTTCCGGCGGCCAGCCAATAGCGGCGGCGCAATGGCGGCTTCCATATCAGCGTGATTTTCTTGCGGGTCCTCAATCGAGAAAGCCAGCTGTCGCGGATCTGGCTTAGGACGTTGCGGCCGCAGGTTCGTACGCCGGTTAAGCCGGGCGAGCAGCAGCCCGCTGGCCCGGAAGCGCAGCACGCGGCGGGCGTCGATGGTTACCGCTTCGCCGGTGCGCGGGTTACGCCCCTGCCGCTCGCGCTTGGCCTTGACGTTGAGCGCGCCGAGCCCGCGCAATTCCACCCGCATGCCGCGCTCCAGCGCGCTGGCGATCTCTTCCAGCAAGCAGCTGACCAGGCGCTCGGCTTCCTCCCGCCGCCTAAGCCGCGGGCCCTGCCCTTCTCCGCCGTTCGCTCCGAAACGCTCGTAAAGCGTGCGGACCAGTTCTGATCGGTTGAAGCTCTTGGGCGGTCTCGGCGATCGCGGAAAACCGGCAGGCAAGTCCATGAGGGCATTGTACCCGCGCCGATCTGGTGGTTCGACAATACCGCCCTTCCCTACGCTCATTGACGACGTTTATATGACGTTATATTAAGATGGCTATCACGTCACTTTGACGTGCTATGGGTGGAGGAGAGGCGGATGATAATCACTGTAGGCGGCATCAAGGGCGGTACCGGCAAGACTACCGTGGCGACCCACTTGGCTTGCATCGCCGCTGGGCAGAAAGACGACGTTCTCTTGGTGGACGCCGACGATCAGGAAACCGCAGCGGACTTCACTGCAGCTCGAAAGGAAGACCATCCCAACGCGGCACGTTATACTTGCACCAAGCTTACCGGCCGTAGCGTGCGCACCGAGGTGATGGAACTCGCCCCCAGGTACGACCACGTAATTATCGATACCGGCGGCCGGGATACGACCAGCCAGCGGGCAGCCTTGACCATCAGCGATCTCCTTTTGATTCCCTTTGCGCCGCGCAGCTTCGATATCTGGACACTGAACAAAGTAGCCGTGCTGGTCGACGAAATGCGCACGGCGAACCCAAAGCTTGAGGCGTACGTGTTCCTGAACCGTACGGATCCACAGGGCCAAGGCACGGATAATGCGGAAGCGGTAGAGCTGCTACGAGATATCAAAAGCCTTACCTTCATCGATACGCCACTGGGTAGTCGCAAAGCCTTCGCGCATGCCGCCAGTCAGGGGCTCGCCGTTACCGAACTCACTGGCTCACAACGGAATCCCAGAGCTAACGCTGAGATTATGACTTTATTTACACATTGTTTTAACGTTGATAAAACGTTGTTTCAACGTCCGGCTGTAGGATAAAAACTGCCATGGCAATACGCGCAAAACCGCAATCCATATCCCTTGCCTCCGATGAGCGCCGGGTTAACGCGCTAATTGAAAAAGGCGGGACGGTTCCTGAGGGCGCCGCGGATGATAGCCGGCGTATGCTTGTCCAATTGCGGCTATCGCCGGAGCTGATTAAGCGCATCGACAAGAACCGCCGCAAGCGGACCGTACCGCCATCGCGACATGCTTGGATACTGGAAGCACTTCTCGACAAGCTCAGCGTCGAGCAGTGACAACGTTATAGCGACTTGACGTTAACGTTAGAGTGACGTGGAGTTTGGAGATGGCGTGGTGGAAAAACTCGACGAGTTGCTAGAAAGATTACAAAAACAGGCGGCTATCAAAGGGCGTGGAAGGGCGGCGGGAGAGGGCGGTCAGGCCGTCTTAGGCGATATTCTGAATCAGTCCTTGATGAGCCCGCCGCAGTCTCAATTCGCACAGGCGGCAGACCGGCCGCTGAAGTCCCTTTCGCGGATCCAAAACCGTTTGCTCGCGCCATCTTCGGACAACGACCAGGAGCTTTGCTTTCAGCATTCAGTCTTCTGCCAGACGGGATTGCCTTATCGCGATCCCGGCGATGGTGTGCGGCTATGGAAGAGGCGGCAGGGATTTGCGGCCCTTGAAATCGAAGCAGGCCGCGCCTTTGATGCAAGCAGTGACGACTACGTTAATATCGGTCTACCTTGGGGCCCCAAACCGCGCTTGATTCTCGCCCATCTAAACGCTGAAGCTCTTCGGCTCAGCTCACCAGAAATCGCGATTGATAACAGTCTTACGGCTTTCGTGAAGCGCATCCGCGGCTTCACTACCGGGCGTGAAATCCAGACGTTCAAACAGCAGCTAACTCGATTATCCAACGCGGAGATCCGCTTGGCCATGGTCCAACGCGATCGGGTTATGCAGATTAACACCCACGTCGTGACGGGATTCGAATTGTGGCTCCCGAAAGACGAACGGCAGCGCGTTCTATGGCCCTCAACGGTGCGACTTTCGACGGAATACTTTGATAGCTTGAAGCACCATGCGGTCCCGCTCAATGAAGCCGACCTTGGCGCTCTGGCGCACAGCGCGATGGGCCTCGATATTTACGCATGGTTGGCCCAGCGACTCCATCGCATAGACCCACGTAAACCCGCCTTCATTACCTGGGTTTCCCTCAAGGAGCAGTTCGGCCCTGACTACGATCGCATGGCCGATTTCAAGCGCTTTTTTCGCAAGACTCTTTCGCAGGTCCAGCAGCGCTACCAAAGCGCCCGAATTGAGCTCGACAGCAGGGGCATGACGGCTCGTAATAGCCCTCCACCCATTGGCCGACGTCTCACGGTGATGTCGGGTCCAATTTTCAAAAACCGTTGATTTGACAGCATAAAATCACGCTCACTTGGTCACCTTCGAGAGTGGACGAGTGAAAGTACTCTCTGGCTCACAACTGGCTCGTTTTATCCACGCTCACTTGGTCACCAAAACCACGCTCACTTGGTCACCAAAACAGCCAAAAACCACGCTCACTTGGTCACACAATCCTATAATCTGAACCTATAGCTTTCCGATAAGGATCTGACTCACGCCGGAATACCTAAAAGGTGGGCCCTACGGGCCACCAAGAATCTAAATGCCAAACCAAAAAATACCGCGCCGCCGCCCTGCCCAGGCCCAGAGCGGCGGGAAAATGGGCCGCAAAACGGCCCAAAAGAGTGGAGGAAATATCTTCCGCTGCCAATCAGCGCAAATAATCACCTTTACTTTCGACGGAACGAACCCTGGCGCATTTCCCAGGTGATTTCGCTTGCAGGTGTCTCCTCTTCGGCAATCCTGATTAGTGCTGTCTCCAGCTCCAAAATGGCCTTGTGGGGGTAGTTCGCTCGAACAAACGCGCTATCTTTCCATGCATCCAGGTTCAGCACGAACATCCCGGCCGCATCGCAATTTCTAACGGGGACCATCCGTACCTCGTTCAGCAACGGCTTGAGACTGCCTGAAGAGCCTAGCGCTCCTACCAGGGCCCCGGCGTAAAGCCGGTTCGATTGGCTCGCAAGCAGCGCTTCGACAATCTGCAGGTAACAGGCAAACACGGGATGTGCCGTTCGGATCGTTTCCACTTCTTCGATTATCAGCAGTCCACCCGCGCCCAATTGCGTCGCCCATCGTTCGACGATCGCCTCCGGGTCATGCAAATGCGTGAGCAGGTAACGGCAGAAAATGACCTCAGCCTCCCCGCACGGAAACGGAACCTTTGTTATGTCGTGGGCTGCGAACGATGGTCCTCCCGGCATCGCGGCGCGCGCCAGCTTGAGGAAGCTTTCGGAGGTATCGAGCCCCACCACCCGATCGCACTGGAGGGTTTGCGCGATGAGCGCAGTCGTGAATCCAGGACCGCATCCAAGGTCTACCGCGAGCCGCCAGGCGTTGCCGCTCGCGGCCTTGAGCAGCAAGGCGCGCGTCGAATCATGGAAGATGTGCGCCAGCAGCTCAAGCCGCTGCGCCGCACGATCGCTGTCGCCGAAAAGATAGTTCACCGTGCTTTTCGATTCGCTCATGGCCGGACTCCGTTGCGAGCTGTGCCGCTCTTGACCCGAGCGACCATGTCAGGCCTTCGGAAATAAATCGCGCGTCCGCAGCGCAGCGGCGGGGCATTCTGGATGAGGACGATCTGCTCGTCGTAGCGCAGGCGATGGAGGACCTCTTCGGGCTTGATCAGGCGGCGGGCGACCTGCTGGCGGCTGGTGGATTGATGGGAAGACCGGCTGCGGTGCTGCCAGCTGGAGGAGGAGCCGGAACCTTCGGTGATGGAATCGCCTAGCGCGGTAAATTCGCCGCAAGCCTTCGATAAGTACTCGGCGGCCTCATAGTCCTGGATATGGGAGAAGAGCCGCAGATAGGCGGCATCGAACCAGGCTTGGCGGCCATGGACGCCCCAGGTCTGGGTCAATTGGCCGAGCGACTGGTAGATCAAGCAGAGATTGATGCCGTACTTGCGGCCGGTGTCGCGGGCGGCCTCGAGAATGCCCATGTAGCCGAGCCGGGCGACCTCATCGAGCAGGAACAGCAGCCGCCCGCCGCGCAGGAGGCCGCAGGCCTCATAAACCGCGTTGAGCAGGGCGCCGAGGATGACGCGGGCGGCTTGCGGGCTCGATTGCAGGACCTTGAGGGGCAGGTTGATGAACACATCGAGCTTGCCCGAGAGCAGATGGCGAGTCTGAAAGCCTTGACCGTTGCCTTGGCCGCAGACCAGGCGGGCGAGGGACGGGATGGCGAGCCAGGCAGTGGCGTTGCCGGCCTCGCCATAGAAGCCGGAGAACTGCTTTTCGGTGATGTCTTTCAAGTTGCCGGCCAATTGCGCGGGAAAGCCGAAACCGTAACTGGCACCCTTGGCGTAGATCGCTTCGAGCAGCTCCTTGAGTTCCGGGATTGGCAGCGCGACCCGCTGGCGCAGGAGCGCGAGCGTCTTGCGCTCCGACAAGAGGGCGGCATCGAAAACGATATCGGCGAGCAGGCAGCCGAGCAGGGCGCGGGCGGCGTGCTTGAAATAATCGTTATAGCGCTCGCCGGGGGTCTCGCCGCAGAGCCAGCCGACCACTGCCTGAATATCAATCAGGGCACGATCGGTAGTGGGATCGATCCAATCGAGGGCGTTGAAGGAGTCCGAGCGGGGATCTTCGGGGTTAAGCGCCACCACGCGGTGGCTAAGGCCCCGCCGGGCCGCGTAGACCAGCCGGACGGCTTCGGCTGAGGGATCGAGGCAGACCAGGCCGGAAGGCCATTCCAGGGCCGAAGGAACCACCGTGCCGGTGGTCTTGTAGCCGCCGGAGCCGGCGAAGACCAGCAGATGGCCTGAACCCTCAGTGCCGTCATAGCGGAGCAGGGGGGCTTTACCCGCCTGCTTGGGCTGCAAATCGGGACGGCAGGCCTCGCCGATGATGATGCCGCCGTGCTTGAACCAGGCTTTCGCCGCCGAAAGCGGCAGCCAGTCGCTCTCACCGTGGAGCGCCGAGGCGGCGCGGCGCACCGGCTGGGGCACGACCAAGGGCAGGCGGGCCTTGCGCAGGGCGGCGATACTCAGGGAGATCGGCACCACCGCACCCACCACCGCGAATTGATCAGTGTAGCCGAGCAGGGTGAAGAGCGAAAAACGCGGGTAGTACGGGGCGAGGCGGGCGATTTCGCCGTAGGCGGTGGCCAGGCCCGAGGTGGCGGTGGCGAGAGCGGCGGCATAGAGAGCAAAGCTGTGGACCCGCTCACGGACGGTCCAGACCAGGCCGAGGACAATGGCCGGGGCGATGGAGGCGGCGGTGATGGCGCTGCGGGCGAGAAAATAGCGCAGCCAGGGGATGCGGGCCTGATAAGCGAGGCCCCAGACATAGAGTTCGGTGTAATGGTTGATGACCACCATCAGCGCGATGGCAAAGGCCAGCAGCAGGAAGTGGCCGAACAGTTCGCTCTTGAAGAAGGCCGAGCCGAGCACGAACACA
>Ga0335075_10002377_pt1:5000-30325 | contig 30325 bp, 23 predicted proteins | sample Lox_Sample_24_FD_206723 | JGI IMG/M metagenome (GOLD analysis project Ga0335075, IMG submission 206723) | Soil microbial communities from Loxahatchee National Wildlife Refuge, Florida, United States - Lox_Sample_2.4 | ecosystem: Environmental > Terrestrial > Soil > Wetlands | place...
TCCGCGGCGTCGAGCACGCGCACCAGCTCGGGCGTCGCCTGCGGCTGGCCCGCGCCCGGGCCCTGCACCTTGGGCTGGCGCGCGATCTCCGCCTCGACCGCGCTCTTCACCGCGGCCGCATCCCCGCCGGCGGCACGGATCAGCCCCGCCGCCGCGCCCTCCTCGTCGTCGAGCAGCGCCTTCAAGAGATGCTCGGGCGCGATGCGCTGGTGGAACTCGCGGATCGCGATGGTTTGCGCAGCCTGAAGGAAGCCGCGCGAACGCTCGGTAAACTTCTCGATGTTCATCCGATCTGTCCCTTCTCAGAGGCGACGACCATGCCCGGCCCCCGAAGGCGACGCAGGCGACCTTTGTCTCCGCACATGGTAGAGCACGCCGATCGCCTCAAGGGCCTCTTTCATGCGCATTGAATACCTCTACCGGTACCCGGTGAAAGGGCTCACGGCCGAGGCGCTCGAGGAGGCATCGCTCGAGCCCGGCGGCGCGATCCCGTGGGACCGCGCCTTCGCGCTTGCCCAAGGGGATGCCAGAGGCGACGCCGGCGGTACCGGCGGCTTCGACCCCGCCGCGCCGCGCTGGCTGCCGAAGACGCATTTCATGTGCCTAATGAAGAACGCGGCGATCGCGCGGCTGCGCGCCTCGTTCAACCCGCGCACCGGCGAGCTTCTGCTGCGCGCCCCGGACGGCAAGGTGTGCGTCGCGGACGCGCTCTCGCCGGCCGGACGCGAGCGAATCGGCGCCTTCCTCACGGGCTTCCTCGGCGCCGAGGCGCGCGGCACGCCGCGCTTCCATCACGTGCCGGGCCACGTCTTCGGCGATCAGCGGCGCAAGGTGGTGAGCTTCATCAACCTGGCCAGCCTCGCCGACTACGAGCGGCGCACGGGCGCGGCGCGCGAGCGGATGCGCTTTCGCGCCAACGTCTATTTCCGCGGCGCACCAGCCTGGAGCGAGCTTGACTGGGTGGGTGCGGAGCTGCAGGCCGGCAGCGTGCGCCTCTCCGTGCTCAAGCGCATCGCGCGCTGCCCGGCGACCGAGGTCAACCCGGCGAGCGGCGAGCGCGACGCCGATCCGGTCGCCGAGCTTGCCGCGCTCTACGGCCACCGCGATCTCGGCATCCACGCCGAGGTGATCGAGGGCGGCAGGATGGCGATCGGCGACGCGATCGAGCTGCTCGCCGGCTGATCCGGCCTTCCCGATGACTCCCGACCCGACGCGCGACGGCGCCCTCGCTCTGCTCGCAGCCGTGCTCGAGCGCCGCACGCCGCTCGACCGGGCGCTGCCCGAGCTGCCACCTATGGACGCCCGCGACCGCGCCGCCGCGCACCGGCTCGCCGCCGCCGTGCTCCGCCGCCTCGGTACGCTCGACGCCGCGCTCGAGCCCTATCTCCGCCGCGCGCCGCCGGAGACCGTGCACCACGCACTCCGCCTCGGCGCGGCCGGGCTGCTCCTTCTCGCGACACCCGCCCACGCCGCCGTCGCGACCGCCGTCGCCCTCGTGCGCCGCCACGGCTTTTCTCCGTTTGCCGGCCTCGTCAACGCGGTCCTTCGCCGGCTCGCCGCCGCCGGCCCCGCCGCGCTCGATGGGCTCGACGGGCCGCGGCTCGACACGCCCGCCTGGCTCTGGGCCAGCTGGGGCGAGCGGGCGCGCGCCATCGCCGAGGGCAACGCGGCCGAGCCGCCGCTCGACCTCAGCCTCCGCCCGGGCGCTCCCGTCCCGCCCGGCGGCACGCTGCTCCCGACCGGCTCGGTCCGGCTGCCGCCCGGCACGCTGGTCACCACGCTCCCGGGCTTCGCCGCCGGCGATTTCTGGGTCCAGGACGCCGCCGCCGCCATGGTCGCGCGCCTCCTTGCCCCGCGCCTAGGCGAGCGGGTCGCCGATCTCTGCGCGGCACCCGGCGGCAAGACCGCCCAGCTCGCCCTCGCCGGCGCGCACGTCACCGCCGTCGATCGCGACCCCGCCCGCCTCGCCCGCCTCCGCGAGAATCTCGCCCGCCTCCACCTGGAAGCCATCACCGTGGCCGCCGACGCCACCGCCTGGACCCCCGGCGAGACCTTCCCCGCCATCCTGCTTGACGCGCCGTGCAGCGCCACCGGCACCATCCGCCGCCATCCCGATATCCTTCGCCTCCGCCAGCCCCGCGACCTTCCCCCGCTCACCCTCCTCCAGGACCGGCTGCTCGACGCCGCCGCTTCCCTCCTCGCCCCCGGCGGGCGGCTCGTCTACGCCGTCTGCTCGCTCCAGCCCGAGGAAGGGCCGGCGCGGATCGAGGCCGCGCGCGCCCGCCTCGGCCTCACGCCCCAGCCCTTCACCCCTTCCGAGCTCGCCGCGATCCCCGAAGCACGCACGGCGGAGGGCTATTTCTCGACCGATCCCGGCCTCTGGGCGGACCGCGGCGGCATGGACGGATTCTTTGCCGCCCGCCTCCGGCGGGCCTGAGAGACGGCATCGCCGCTTGTGCGGGGTGGATTCGCCTGTCTAGAAAACAACGATGGCGGAAGCTCCTCCCGCACGGCCGATCGTTGCCCCGAGCCTGCTCGCCGCGGACTTCGCCCGGCTCAAGGAGGAAGTGGCCGAAATCGAGCGCGCCGGCGCCGACTGGCTCCATCTCGACGTGATGGACGGGCACTTCGTGCCGAACATCAGCTTCGGCCCGCTCGTCCTCAAAGCCCTCCGACCCCATTGCCGCCTGCCGTTCGACGTGCACCTGATGATCGCGCCGACGGACGCCTATCTGCCATCCTTCGCCGAGGCGGGAGCCAATCATATCAGCGTGCACGCCGAGGCCGGACCGCACCTCCATCGCTCGCTCGCTGCGATCCGCGGGCTCGGGCTGAAAGCGGGCGTCGCGATCAACCCCGCGACACCAGCCGCCGCGATCGCCTCGGTGCTCGACCTCATCGACATCGTCCTCGTCATGACCGTCGATCCGGGCTTCGGTGGCCAGTCCTTCCTCGCCTCGCAATTGCCCAAGATCGCGGAATTGCGGGCGATGATCGCCGCCAGCGGCCGGGACATCCGCATCACCGCGGACGGCGGCATCACGCACGCCACCGCCGGCCTCGCCCGCGAAGCCGGGGCGGACGTGATGGTCGCCGGCACCTCGATCTTCGGCGCCACCGACTACGCGGCCTCAATCGCCGCCCTCAGAGCCCAGCCACCGGCCCGATGAGCGGGACCGATCCCCGCCGCTGGATGCGCCACGCCCGCCGCGCCCTCCTCCGGCTGAAGCAGTTCCGGCCGCTGCACGTGCCCGACGCGCCGGCCCAGGCCTCGTTCGACCCCTGGCCCGGCGATGTCACGGCGGGCGCCCGGCTCGTCAAAGGCGAGCTCGATGTCGCCGGCACCGTGCGCGCGCTCCGCCCGGGCGGCTGGAACCTGACCAACGACCAGCCGGCGCTCCGCGCCGCCGCGCACGGCTTCACCTGGCTGCGCGATCTCCATGCGCTCGGCACCGATGCCGCCCGCTCCCGCGCGCGCACCCTGGTCGCCGACTGGATCACGATCCAGCAGACCGACCCGGTGGCGCACCGGCCGGACATCGTCGGCGCGCGCATCGCCGCCTGGCTCGGTCATTACGATTTCTTCGCCGCTTCGGCGGATGACGGATTCCGCCAGAAGCTGATGGCGCGGCTGACCGCGGACGCGCAGGTGCTCGCCGCAGCCCTGCCGGCGGAGGCGCTGGACGGGCGGGCGCTGACCGCGCTCAAGGGGCTGGTCGCCGCCGCGGTCGCCCTTCCCGAGCACACGGCGCTGCTCACCCGCGCGCTCCGCTTCCTGCCCCAGGAGCTTGCCCGCCAGGTGCTGCCCGACGGCTGCCACGCCGAGCGCAGCCCGGCCGTGCAGCTCGCCGCCATGCAGGACCTCACCGAGATCCGCGCCCTCCTGCAGAGCGCCGGCGTCGCCCAGCCCGCTTCCCTCGCCGCCGTGATCGAACGCATGGCGGTGGCTTTGCGCACGCTCCGGCACGGCGATGGCGGGCTCGCGCTTTTCAACGGCAGCAAGGAAGAAAGCCCCGAGCTGATCGACCTCGTCCTCACCCACGCCGGCCGCAGCGGCCGCGCCGTGCCCGCGCTGGCGGACGCCGGCTTCTATCGCCTCGCCGCCGGACGCAGCGTGCTGATCGTCGATGCCGGGGCGCCGGCGCCGCACGGGCTCGACCGGATGGCCCACGCGGGCACGCTCTCGATCGAGCTCTCGATCGGCCGCGAGCGGCTGATCGTCAATTGCGGGGCCGCGCCCGCCGCCTCGGAAGCCTGGCGCGAGGCTATGCGCGCCACCGCCGCCCACTCCACCCTCGTCATCGCCGACGTCAATTCCTCCGAGCTCGCTCCCGAGGGCCTGCGCCGGCGGCCCGAGAAGGTCGAGGTCGCGCGCCAGGAGGCGAGCGGCGCCCACTGGCTCGAAACCAGCCACGACGGCTGGCTGAAGCCGTTCGGCGCGATCCACCGCCGCCGGCTCTACATGGCCGAAAGCGGGGAAGACGTGCGCGGGGAAGACGCGATCGAGGCGCCCATCCCGCAGCCCTTCGTCATCCGCTTCCACCTCCACCCGGGCGTGACCGCAAGCCTCCAGCAGGACGGCGAGGCTGCCCTGCTCCGCCTGCCCTCGGGCGGCGGCTGGCGGCTGCGCGCCGAAGGGGCGCGAATGACGCTCGAGGAGAGCATCTATCTCGGCGGCAACGAGGCGCGGCGGGCCGAGCAGGTGGTGCTGAGCGGCTACGCCGACGGCCCGCAGCAAGTGAAATGGGCCGTGAGCAAAGTCGGATAGCTCACCGCGGGTGAAAGTCGTCGAGGTCACCAACACCGACTTCGCGCTCCGGCATTTCCTGCTGCCGCTGATGCGCGCCGGGCGCGCGCGCGGCCACGAGATGATCGGCATCGCCCCGGAAGGCCCGCTGCTCGACACCGTCCGCGCCGAGGGCTTCCGCGTCATCGCCATCCCATTCGCCCGCTCTCTCTCCCCCCGCGCCCATCTCGCCGCATACCGCACCCTCATCCACCTGCTCCGGACCGAAAAACCCGACCTCGTGCACGCGCACATGCTGACCAGCGGCTTCCTCGCCCGCCTCGCCGCCCGCCGCACCGGCGTGCCGCGCACCGCCTACACGAGCCACGGCTTTCACTTCCGCCAGCCCGGGCCCTGGCCGCTCCGCGCCGCAGCCTTCGCCGCCGAATGGCTCGGCGGCCGCTTCACCGACATCATGCTCACCGTTTCGGCCGACGACGCCGCCGCCGCCCGCCGCCTCCTCATCGCCCGCAACCCCCACGCCATCGGCAACGGCCGCGACCCGGCCCGCTTCCACCCCGACCCGGCCGCCCGCGCCCACCTCCGCGCCACGCTCGGCACGCCCCCCGAACGCCCGGTCATCATCATCGTCTCGCGGCTCGCCCGCGTGAAAGGCTACCCCGAGCTCCTCGAGGCCATGCGCACCCTGCCCGAGGCCGAGCTATGGGTCGTCGGCGAACGGCTCCCCTCCGACCACGGCGCCGACCTCGCCCCCCTCTTCGCCGCCTCCGGCCTCGGGTCCCGCCTCAAAATGCTCGGCTACCGCGAGGACATCCCGGCCCTCCTCGCGGCCGCGGACATCTTCGTCCTGCCAAGCCACTTCGAGGGCCTGCCGATGGTGGTGATCGAGGCCATGCTCACCGGCCTCCCCGTCATCGCCACCGACATCCCGGGGCCCCACGAACAGGTGACGCCGGGCGTCACCGGCCTGCTCGTACCACGCGGCCAAGTCAAACCACTCGCCGCCGCGCTCGCCACGCTCGCCGCCGACCCCGCGCAACGCACCGCCATGGGCGAGGCCGGCCGCGAACGCGCGCTCGCCCGCTACGACGAGGCAAAGGTGCTCGCGCGGACGCTCGATCTTTTGGGGCTCTGACGCAGGCCAGGGGCTCCGCCCCTGGACCCCGCTGGGGCCTTGAGGCCCCAGACCCCCGAACCTTTGCCCGACCCGGCCACGAGGCTTCCGCCCAGGGTCCCAGCGCTATGCCTGGCTTATCGGCGCTGCATCCGCTCTGCCCTCGGCGCGTACGCGCCGAGGGCAGAGCGGATGCAGCGCCGAACAGGCCCGCCCCCCACCACCTCGGAACCCGGCACCGCCGGTGAGGCGGCCAACATCAAAACGAATGGGTTCCAAGGGCTCGCCCTTGGCGGGGGGTGCAGGGGGGCGGAGCCCCCCTGGCCTTACGGAACGCGGTCGGGGTCATCCCGAACACAGCGCGAAAGCGTGCGTTGAACGTCGAGAGGTCGCCGAACCCGGCGGCGAACGCGATGGCGGCGATCGGTGTGTCGGTGGTGCCGAGTTGGACGGCGGCGCGGCGCATCCGGAGGGTCAGCACGAGCTGGTAGGGCGTGAGGCCGAGGGCACGGCGGAAGGTGCGGAGGAAGTGGTAGCGGCTCATCCGCGCCACGCGGGCGAGTGCTGCGAGATCGAGCTTTTGGTCGAAGTTTTGTTCGATATGGCGGAGCGTATCGCTGATCCGCCGCCGGTCCGTGGGCGAGGGTTCGGAGATGCCGCGCACGCCGCCCGCGAGCGTGGCGAGGACGGTCTCGGCGAGCCGGATCGTCCATTCCTCGATTGCGATGAGGCTGGCGCTTCGGGCGCGTGTGGTGCCTTCGATGAGCGGCAGGGCGAGGCGGGGGCCGGCCGGGAGCATCGCGGCGGGAAAGCGGAATCGGGAGGAGCCTGCGGCGCTTGCCGCGATTTCGGCGAAGAGGTCGGGGGCGAAGCGGAAGGCGAGGCAGCGGTCGCCGGTGGTGTGCTCGTGCCCGCAGACGAAGCAGGCGCCGGCGTCGCCGAGGAGGAACGCGCCGGGGTAGAGCAGGGCGTCGCCGGAGTGGGTTCGATAGCGGAACGAACCGGCGAGGACGAGGGCGATGCTCACATCGCCGTGCCGTTCCTCGAACGGGCGGTCCCGCGGGCCGAGATGGCAGACGACCTCGCTAACGCCCCAGCCGGCGCCGGTGGCGATGGTATGTGCGACCGGCGCTCCGGGCGGCCGGGCCGACGCTCCGTCCTCCATGCGCTGAGCCTAGCAATTTTCCCCAAGCGGGAAACCATGCGCCCGGCCATGTTCCGAACACACTCTCTGCAAGGAGGATCCGATGTTCGACCACGTCTCGATCGGGGTGCGCGATATCGCACGCACCAAGCGCTTCTACGACGCAGCCCTTGGGCCGCTCGGCTACAAGTGCTTGAGCGAAGGGGCCGATTCGCTCGGCTATGGTGCGGATGGGGCCCATTTCTGGATCAGCGTCACTGAAAAGCCGGTGCCGGCCGATCCGAAATCGGGCCTTCATTTCTGTTTCAGCGCGCCCAGCCGCAAGAGCGTGGACGCGTTCCATGCCGGGGCGCTCGGGGCGGGCGGGAAGGACAACGGCAAGCCGGGGCTGAGGAAGGACTACGGGCCCGGCTACTACGCGGCCTTCGCCGTCGATCCGGACGGCTATCGCCTGGAGGCTTATTGCGCAGGGGCTTGATTGGGGGGAAGAACGACCCCTGATTCCGGCGATGTCGCGCGTCCGGCGCCGGATGTGCGACAGTCCCGGAACCGATGAACGCAATCTCCCAGAGCCTCTTCCATCCCGCTGTTGCGGCCTGGTTCGCCGGGCGGTTCGCCGCGCCCACGCAGGCGCAGGCCGCGGCGTGGCCGGCCATCCAGGCGGGCCGGGATACGCTGATCGCGGCCCCGACCGGCTCGGGCAAGACGCTCGCCGCCTTCCTCGCCGCGATCGACGCGCTGCTCCGCCAGGGGCTTGAGGGTCCGCTGCCGGACGCGACGCAGATCGTCTATGTCTCGCCGCTCAAGGCGCTCTCCAACGACGTGCAGCGCAATCTCGAAGCGCCGCTCGCCGGGATCAGGGAGTGTTTGCGCGAGCGGGGGCTCCCCGATGTCGAGATCCGCACCTGGGTGCGGACGGGCGATACGCCCTCCGGCGAGCGCGAGCGCATGCGCCGCCGCCCGCCGCACATCGTCGTCACCACGCCCGAATCGCTTTATGTCCTCCTCGGCTCGGAGTCCGGCCGGTCGATGCTCGCGAGCACGCGCTGGGTGATCGTGGACGAGATCCATGCGATCGCGGCGAGCAAGCGCGGCGCGCATCTCGCCCTTTCGCTCGAGCGGCTGGCCGCGCTCTGCGAGGGGAAGCTGCTGCGGATCGGCCTCTCGGCGACGCAGAACCCGATCGAGGCGATCGGGCGGCTGCTGGTAGGCGTAGACCGCGAACCGCCGGTGATCGTCGATACCGGCCATCACCGCCCGCGCGACCTTGCGCTCGAGATGCCCCCTTCGCCGGTCGAGGCGGTGATGTCGGCGGATGTCTGGCAGCAGGTCTATGACCGGCTGGCCGAGCTGATCGCGGCGCATCGCACCACGCTCGTCTTCGTCAACACGCGGCGGATGGCCGAGCGCGTTTCTCGCGAGCTCTCCGAACGGCTGGGAGAGGATGCCGTTACCGCGCATCACGGGAGCCTCGCCAAGGAGTGGCGCCTCAAGGCGGAGCAGCGGTTGAAGCAGGGGGAGCTGAAGGCGTTGGTGGCGACCGCCTCGCTCGAGCTCGGCATCGATATCGGCGATGTCGATCTCGTCTGCCAGCTCGGCTCGCCGCGCGCGATTGCGAACTTCCTGCAACGGGTCGGGCGCTCGGGGCATGCGGTCGGCGCGATGCCGAAAGGGCGGCTCTTTCCGCTCTCGCGCGATGATCTGGTGGAGTGCGCCGCGTTGCTCGATTCCGTGCGGCGCGGCGAGCTCGACCGGCTCGCGATTCCGCATCAGCCGCTCGACGTGCTGGCGCAGCAGATTGTCGCCGAGGTCGCGGCCCGGGATTGGCCGGAGCTGGATCTATACGAGCGGTTGCGGCAGGCCTGGCCTTATCGCGGGCTGGCGCGCGAGGATTTCACTGCCGTCGTGCGCATGCTGGGCGAGGGTTTTTCCACCCGCCGCGGGCGCCGCGGGGCGCTGATCCATCATGATGCGGTCAACCATGTGCTGCGCGGGCGGCGCGGCGCGCGCCTCACCGCGCTCACCTCCGGCGGCACGATCCCCGATACCGCGGACTATCAGGTGCTGCTCGAGCCCGAGAACACGACCATCGGCAGCGTCAACGAGGATTTCGCCGTCGAGAGCATGGCGGGCGATGTGTTCCAGCTCGGCAACACGGCCTATCGCATCCTCCGCGTCGAGCGCGGGACGGTGCGGGTGGAGAACGCGCATGGCCAGCCGCCGACCATTCCGTTCTGGCTCGGCGAGGCGCCGGGGCGCACCGACGAGCTTTCCGCCGCGGTCTCGCGGTTGCGCGCCGGGATCGCCGAAATGCTCGCGAACGGCGCGGATGTGCGGCAGTGGCTGGCGGAGGAGGTGGGTCTTGCCGAGCCGGCCTCCGAGCAGCTCCTCGACTATCTCGCCGCCGCCTTCGCCGCCCTCGGCGTGCTGCCCACCATGGAGCGGCTCGTCTTCGAGCGCTTCTTCGACGAGGCGGGCGGCATGCAGCTCGTCATCCATTCGCCCTACGGCAGCCGGATCAACCGCGCCTGGGGGCTCGCTCTTCGCAAGCGCTTCTGCCGGAAATTCAATTTCGAGCTGCAGGCGGCGGCGACCGAGGACAATATCGTGCTCTCGCTCACCACGTCGCACAGCTTCGAGCTGGCCGAGGTCGCGCGCTATCTTCATTCCGCGAGCGTGCGCGCGCTTTTGATCCAGGCGCTGCTCGATGCGCCGATGTTCGCCACGCGCTTTCGCTGGGTCGCCGGCGTCGCACTCGCGCTGCCGCGCTTTGTGGGCGGAAAGAAGGTGCCGCCGCAGATCGCGCGGATGCAGGCGGAGGACCTGATCGCCGCGGTCTTCCCCGACCAGATCGCGTGCGCCGAGAATCTCGTGGGCGAGCGGGAAATTCCCGACCATCCTCTCAACAACCAGACGATCGCCGACTGCCTCGGCGAGGCGATGGACATCGCGGGGCTCGAGCGTCTGCTGCGGCGGATCGAGGCGGGAGAGATCGTCGTTGTCGCCCGCGACCTGACGGAGCCTTCGCCGCTCGCGCAGGAGGTGCTCTCGGCCCGTCCTTACGCCTTCCTCGACGGCGCGCCGCTCGAGGAGCGGCGGACGCAGGCGGTAATGGGCCGGCGCTGGCTCGCGCCCGAGAGCGCGGCCGAGCTCGGAAGGCTCGATGAAGACGCGATCGCGCGCGTGCGGCTGGAGGCCTGGCCGGATCCGGCCAATGCGGAGGAGCTGCACGACGCGCTGCTCTGGCTCGGCTGTCTTTCGGCTGACGAGGCCGAAGCGGTGGCGGAATGGCGCGGCTGGCTCGGCGGCCTTGCGGGAGAGGGGCGCGTGACGCGGCTCGAGGTTCCGGGGGCTGTGCTCTGGGTCGCGGCCGAGCGGCTCGCGCAGTTTCGGGCCGTGTGGCCCGGCGCGCGGGCCACGCCAGAGCTCGTGGCGGCTGAGGAGCGCGCCTGGACGGCGGAGGAGGCTCTAGCCGAAATCCTCCGCGGGCGGCTCGAAGGGCTCGGGCCGGTCAGTCCGAGCGCGCTTGGCGGACCAATCGGTTTGGCCGCGGCGGCGATCGGTGCGGCGCTTGCCGCGCTCGAGGTCGAGGGGTTCGCGCTCCGCGGACAATTCACGCCGGGCGGCAACGAGGAGGAATGGTGCGACCGGCGGCTCCTTGCGCGCATCCACCACTACACGGTGCGGCGGCTGCGCGCGGAGATCGAGCCCGTCGCCGCGGTGGACTTCCTCCGTTTCCTCTGCGCCTGGCAGCATCTGACGGAAGAGACGCGGCTGGAGGGGCCGGAGTCGGTGGCTGCCGCGGTTGCGCAGCTCGAAGGCTTCGAGGCGCCGGCTGGAGCCTGGGAGACGGAGATTCTGCCCGCGCGGATCGGCGCCTACGAGACCGCCTGGCTCGACGATCAATGCCTCGCCGGACGCATCGCCTGGGCGCGGCTCGGGCCGTGCGCGGGGGCGGGCCGCGACCGCGCTGCCGCGCCGGTGCGGACGACGCCGATCGCGCTCCTGGCGCGCCGGCATCGCGCCTTCTGGACGCTGCTCGCGGGCGCACCGGATGCCGCGCGGCCGAGTCCGAGGGCCGAGGCGGTGCTCAAGGCGCTCGGCGCGCAGGGCGCCTCGTTCTTCGACGAGCTGGTCGAGGCGAGCGGCCTCCTCCGCCCGCAGCTCGAGGAAGCGCTCGGCGAGCTCGTTTCGCTCGGCCTCGTCGCTTCGGACAGTTTCGGCGGGCTGCGCGCGCTGCTCGTGCCGGAGGACCGGCGCCGGCCGCTCGGCGGCGGGACGCGGCGGCGGCGCGCTTCCGCCTTCGGGATGGAGGCGGCGGGCCGCTGGGCGCTGACACGGCGGGCGCAGCCGGGCGTGGTCGATCCGGAGGCGAGGGCGGAAGCCGTCGAGCACGCGGCGCGGACGCTGCTCGCCCGCTACGGCGTCGTCTTCTGGCGGCTGCTCGCGCGCGAGGCCGAGTGGCTGCCTCCCTGGCGGGACCTCATCCGCGTCCTGCGCCGGCTGGAGGCGCGCGGGGAGATCAGGGGTGGGCGCTTCGTCGCCGGTTTCTCGGGCGAGCAGTACGCGCTGCCCGACGCGATCGGGCTCTTGCGCGAGACGCGGCGGCGGCCGGCCACGGGCGAATGGATCGCGGTCTCGGGCGCGGACCCGCTCAACCTCGCCGGCATCCTCACCCCGGGGCTGAGGCTCGCGGCGCTGACCGGCAACCGCCTCCTCTTCCGCGATGGGCTGCCGATCGCCTCGCTCGCCGGCGGCGAGGTGCAGTTCCTGACTGAACTCGACGCCGCAACGCAGTGGCGGGCGCAGAAGCGGCTGCTGCGCTCGCCCGCACCGAGCCTGCTCGCCGATCTCGCCTGATCCGCGCGCAGGATTTCTACTCCTTTCGGATAGGGCGTACCACGCCAAGGCGACGTTGCAGTGCCGCGCCACGGCTGCGACGTTTCGGATGAAGGTCTCGTCACGTTGCAGGGGCTTCATCATGCGGCCACGCTTCGTCGTTACCAATCTCGTCGTGCTGGCACTGCTCTATGCCGGCTGGCGGCTCGGTCTTTTCGCCGGGCTCCCGCGGCTCGGGCCGCTCGAATGCGTGATGCTCGGCTTCCTGGCACTCTATGCGGCGTTCGGCGCCGGCGCGGCGCTCCTCGGCGATTGGCGCGCCTGCGCGCACATCGCCAATAGTCTGCCGATGTGGGCACTGGCCTTCACCGGCCTTGGCCTCATCCTTGCCGTCTCGGACCTCCACACTTTGACGCCGCAGGCGATGGCGGCCGTGTTCCGCAACCTCGCTTTCGCGATCGTGCCGAACATCGTGGGCGTCGCATTGATGGCGTGGCTGCGCGAGGTCGCCTGGTGGTGCGACCGTGCAGAAGTCTAGAGGTTTCGAGTGGTCCTACCGCGACCTCCTGACCGCGCTCGTCGTCGTCTACATGGCCATGGCCGCGCTAGCGCTGATCGCCGCGACCAAGGCGCGTTCAGCGATCGCCGCTCCGGGGAACGTGATGTTCCAACTGACGTGGAACATGCGGCGCGAAGCGGATGTCGATCTCTGGGTTCGCGCGCCGGGGGACCAGCCGGTCGGCTACTCCCATCCGGCCGGCCGGCACTGCAACCTGCTGCGCGACGATCTCGGCCGGCCCATCGATCCCGAATCGCGCAACACCGAGCTCACCGTCTGCCGCGGCACGCCGAACGGCGAGTGGATCGCGAATGCCGCGCTCTATGCCGACCGCGACGGCAAGCTGCCGGTTTCCGCGACGGTCACCGCCTTCGTCGGCAACGGTTCGGGCACGAGCGAGATCGCGCGGCGCACCGTCATGCTCACCCATGAGGGCGATGAAGAGACCGCGTTCCGCTTCACCCTCGACCACGGCAAGCTGGTGGCGGGAAGCGTGAACCATCTGCCAATGCAGCTTTGGGGAGGCGGATCGTGAGCACCGCGCTGCCCGTGCTTTTCGCCCTGCTCGCCGTCACGGTTGGCGCCTGCGCGATCTCCGCCCGCGGTCCGTGGGTCCGGGCCGCCGCCTTTTCCGTCTCGCTCGGGGTCTCGGCGGCGCTTTGGCAGCTCAGCCTCGGCCTGCCACGGCCTGTGCTGCTCGCGGCGCCGACCGGCACGGTGGTCAGCTATCACCTCGACGAACCGCGGGCGATCTATCTCTGGGTGACACCGCCGCGCGGCACCGTTCCCGCCTCGCTCAAGCTGCCGTGGTCGGAGCGCCAGGCGGCCCAGCTTCAGGAAGCGGCGGAGCAGGCGAAGAAGCGTGGCCAGCCTCTGCAGGTCGGCGCGATCCCGGGCCGTACGGGGCTCACCAGCCAAGCGCGCGGCGAGGTGCGATTCTACGCCCGCCAGCCTCCGCCATTGCCGCCCAAGACGATCCCCAACAGCTGAGCCCGGGGGCGACGGCGCCATCCCACGCGCGGCGGGATGTTTTTGAGCGGGAACATTCCCGGTGCTACCGTCGCCCGCGGTTGAGACCGGGAAGGCGATGCTCCAGGACATCATCGAAGGCACGAGCCGGCCGTGACCGCGGCCGCCGGCGCGCCGTCTCCCGTCTCCCTGTTCAGCCTTTCGTGGGGCCCCGGAAGCTGGTCGCTCTCGCTTCAGTTCAGCCCCTGGCTGGTGGCCGCCTTCGCCGCCGCGATCGTGCTCCTCATCCTCCTGCGATGGCGGGTCTGGGGCCTTTCGCTGAAGACGTTCGAGATCGACCAGGCGGAGATCGGCATCGGCAACCAGAAGCTCACCTTCAAGCCGAACCTCGCCGATCGGCAGATCGCCTACGCGATCTGGGTCGAGCTGAGCACGCGCAAGATCGGACTGCCGCTCGATTTCGACAACGACGTGATCTCCGAGATCTACGATTCATGGTACAGCTACTTCTCCGTGACCCGCGACCTCATCAAGGGAATTCCGGTTTCCCAGATCCGGCGAGAGAGCACCCAGGCGATCATAACGCTCTCGATCGAGGTTCTGAACCAAGGGATGCGACCGCATCTCACCCGCTGGCAGGCACGCTTCCGCCATTGGTACGAGCGGCAGACGAAGCGCTACGACAGCGATCCGGCCGGCGCGCAAGTGCTCGATCCGCAGCAGATACAGTCCGAGTTCCCGAATTATCCGGAGCTGAAATCCGATATGGAGCGGGTGAACCAGGGACTCATCCGATATCGGCAGAAGATGTACGAGCTCGTCATGCAAAGTTAGAGCGTGATCGCCGAAGGTGGATGAACCGAAGGCGTGAATCACGCGGGAAAACAAAGACCTAGAGCGCCGCGGCGAGCCGGGCGCTCCTATTCGCGGCTTGCCGGGGCCCGATGTGAACGGCCCAAGGCAGAATGGACGCAGGCAAGAAGGTCTTCCGCCGGAACCGGCTTGCCGAGGTAGCAGACGACGCCCTCGCGCACCGCGCTTTTGCGCGCCTCGTCGTCGGGTGTCCCGGTGATGAGGATTGTCGGGATGGCCCGGCCCGACTTCACAAGCCGGCGGTGAAGCTCCGAGCCGGACATCCCGGGCATGTTGACGTCGAGAATGAGGCAGGCGGCGCTTTCCTGATGACGCGACACCAGGAACTCCTCGGCCGAGGCGAACGCCTGGGCGCCGAACCCCACCGCCCGCACGAGGCTTCCCAATGCGGTGCGCACGGATTCGTCGTCGTCGACGATGACAATCAGCGGTCGGTTCGGCACGCGGTACTCCCGGGCCCCGGACTTGCGAAGCCGTGCGGTTGGCGGAGCCGGGCCATAACCCGGTGGATTCTCCACTAATATTCCAGACTGGGACAATACGGGGGCGGCGACCACCTTATACCTTGGTTTAGCCGCCTTCGCCTTTAGTAGGCTGGCCCGTTCTCCTCGGCGAGGGGCTAATGTCGGGTGGACCGATGATCGCGTGTCGCGCTAATCTATAGGACAGACGCCCTGCGGGATTCGGTACGTCATGGTGTCGGATGCGTACGACTGCTGGACCTTCCCCTCGCCCCAGCGTACTCGGTATGGATGCGCTTGAGCGGCGCATGCCCGCGATGAGCGAAGACGAGCCGACGATCGTCGTCATCGACGACGATCCGGACATTCTGGAGGCTCTCGGCGCCCTGCTCCGCTCCGTCGGCTGGCAGGTGAAACTGCTCTCCTCGGTTCCCGAGTTCATCGCTGCCGGACGCCCCAAGGGGCCCACCTGCCTGGTGCTCGATGTCAGGCTGCGCGGACGCAGCGGCCTCGATTTCCAGCGCGAGCTCGCTTCCGCCAACGTCCACCTTCCGATCGTCTTCGTGACCGGACATGGCGACATTCCGATGTCCGTCCAGGCGATGAAGGGAGGGGCCGTCGAATTCCTGACCAAGCCGTTCCGCGACCAGGACCTGCTCGACGCGATCAGAGTCGGCCTCGCGCGCGACCGCGCCTGGCTCGCGGCGGCGGAAACGCTGGCAGGGCTCCGTGCGCGGTTCGAGACCCTGACCCCGCGCGAACGCAACGTGATGGCGCTGGTGGTGACTGGCCGGCTCAACAAGCAGATCGCCGGCGATCTCGGCATCAGCGAGATCACCGTGAAAGTCCATCGCGGCCAGGTGATGCGGAAGATGCGCGCCGCATCCCTGCCCGAGCTGACGCGGATGGCGGACAGTCTGGAGATCAGGCGGGAGAAGTAGCGAGACGCCGCCTTACGATCGATCTCGCGGCATCCGCGAAACGCTCACGATCATCGACGAAAGTATTAGCGCCCCCTTCCGTACTGCGGGGCAATTCCGACCCATGTCCAATTGAGCAGCCGCGCGGCGAAACGCTAGCGTCCGGGTCACGCCGTTGCCGTTTTCTTCACCTCGAGCAGGCGGTCCGCCGCTCCAATGAAAGCAGCCGATCATGGCCTCCACCGTCCTCAGCATCCCCGCCACCACCAATCTCTCCTCCTATCTTCGGCAGATTCACAAATTCCCCCTGCTCTCCGCGGAAGAGGAGATCGCACTGGCGCGGCGATGGCGCGACCGGCAGGACCGCGAGGCGGCGCACAAGCTCGTCACCTCGCATCTTCGGCTCGTGGCCAAGATTGCGCTGAGCTATCGCCGCTACGGGCTGCCGGTAGGAGACCTGATCAGCGAGGGCACTCTGGGGATGATGCAGGCATTGCACCGGTTCGACCCCGATCGCGGGTTCCGGCTCGCGACCTACGCGATCTGGCTGATCCGCGCCGCCATCCAGGAATATATCCTGCACAGCTGGTCGCTGGTGAAGATGGGCACCACCGGAGCGCAGAAGAAGCTTTTCTTCAACCTGCGCTGGCTGAAAGGACGCATGCAGGCGATCGACGACGGCGACCTCGCCCCCGAGCAGGTCACCCGGATCGCCAAGATGCTCGCGGTGTCCGAGCACGACGTGATCAACATGGACCGCCGCCTGGCCGCACCCGACCACAGCCTGAACGCGCCGCCCGGCGGGGACAGCGCCGACGAGTGGCAGGATCGGCTGGTCGACGAGACCGAGAGCCAGGAAACGGCGATCGCCGAGCGCGAGGAGATGGACGGACGCAAGGCGCTCCTCGCCGGCGCGCTCACGACGCTCAAGGTCCGCGAGCGGGACATTCTCGGCGAGCGCTGGCTCAAGGAGAATCCGCCCACGCTCGACGACCTCGCGCATCGCTACGGCATCTCGCGCGAGCGGGTGCGCCAGATCGAGGTCCAGGCTTTCGGCAAGCTGCAGCAGGCAATGACGGGGCAGAAGGCCGGCTGCCACCGCATGCGCGCGGCCCAGCGCGAGGGCGGCTTCCTGCCGCCGTCGGCACCGCCCGGTTTCCCCGCCTGGGCGCACCGTGGATCGACATCGCGAGCGGGCAACGTCGCCGCTGCCGGGTCCAGCGCGGCATCGGGAACGTGCGCGTAGTGCGTGATAGCGGGAGCTTCCAATGAATTTCTACGATCTGTCGCAGATCCGCGACTGCTCGTGCGGCTGCGGGAAGCGGGTGAACATCCTCTGCGACATCGCCCGCGTCGAAACCGTGCTCACGCATCGCGGCGTGCGCAAGCGCGTTCGTCTCTTTCACTCGTCCGAATGCCTCAGGCGATGGGAGCGGCTGGAGGAGCGCGCCGAAGCAAGCTGACGCGGAGGTCGGTGCCGCCCGCCGGCGGCTGGCTGGCTCCCGGAGTAGGACTCGAACCTACGACCCAGCGGTTAACAGCCGCTTGCTCTACCAACTGAGCTATCCGGGACCAGTGGGTTCGCGGGGTATAGCCAAGCCCGGGGACCCGGGCAATCGGGCCGGCTCAGAGGCGCAAGGCCAGCCGGGCGGCCAGCAGCAACAGCGCGGCCGCGACCCCGGCGAGGACATCGTCCGCCAAGACGCCGACCGCACCCGGCAGGCGCTCGGCCCAGCGGATGGGCCCCGGCTTGAGGATGTCGAAGGCACGAAAAAGGACGAATCCCGCGACCAGCAGGAGCGGGCCGCCGCCAATGGCGCCGAGGAGGGCGATCCATTGCCCGGCGATCTCGTCGATCACCACCCAGCCCGGATCGTCCCTCACGTCGAGGCGGCGGATGGCCCAGAGCCCGCCCACCAACGCCAGGCCCGCAGAGATCGGAAGCAGCACGGGTGCCACCGCAAGCAGGCCGGCCGCGACGAGCGTGGCGGCGGCCGAGGCAACCGTCCCCTGCGCCCGCGGGGCGCTGCCGCAGCCGAAACCGCCGGCGATGGCGCGGGCGAGCCTCGCCGCGGCCGGCCAGGAACGAACTGATTCCGCCAAGTCCCACCCCGGAGAAGGTTCGGCCGTTCTCTTGTCATAGCCGGATCGCCCGGCCGGCGGCGAGCGCCGCAACGATTGCAAAACGGCCCCACTTCGGCTAAGGCTCCGCCCGGGCCACGCCCCCCCACCGGGGCGCTTCTCTTCTGAAAGGGAGAGCCGATATGGCGTTCATCGCCCCGCGGCCGGACGTGCGTCCGGCCAATCCCGATTTTTCCTCCGGTCCCTGCGCCAAGCGCCCCGGTTTCGCCGTGGCGGGCCTCGCCGGTGCGCTGCTCGGCCGCAGCCATCGCGCCAAGGAGCCGAAAGCGCGCCTCCTCGAGGTGATCACACGATCGCGCGCGCTGCTCGGCATGCCGGCGGACTGGCGGCTTGGCATCGTGCCCGCCTCCGACACCGGCGCGGTCGAGATGGCGCTCTGGTCGCTGCTCGGCGCGCGCTTCGTGGACATGCTCTCCTTCGAGAGCTTCGGCGCCGGCTGGGCGACCGACATCGCCAAGCAGCTCAAGCTCCCGAACACCCGCCTTCTCGAAGCGCCCTACGGAAGCCTGCCCGACGTCACCGCGGTCGATTTCTCCCACGACGTCGTGCTGACCTGGAACGGCACCACCTCGGGCGTGCGCATCCCCGACGGCGCCTGGATCCCGGCCGACCGCGAGGGCCTCGTCATCGCCGACGCGACCTCGGCGGCCTTCGCCATGGAACTCCCCTGGGAGAAGCTCGATGTCGTCACCTGGTCCTGGCAGAAAGTGCTCGGCGGCGAGGCGGGGCACGGCATGCTCGCCCTCTCCCCCCGCGCCGTGGCCCGCCTCGAATCCCACAAGCCCGCCTGGCCGCTGCCGAAAATCTTCCGCCTCACGAAGGGCGGCAAGCTGATCGAGGGCATCTTCAAGGGCGAAACCATCAATACGCCGAGCATGCTCGCGGTCGAGGACGCGCTCGACGGCCTGCGCTGGGCCGAGACCATCGGCGGCCTGCCGGCGCTGATCGCGCGCACGGAGGCGAACCTCGCCGCGATCGCAAGCTGGGTCGCGCGCACGCCCTGGGTCGATTTCCTCGCCGCGCGGCCGGAATGGCGCTCGCCCACCTCGATCTGCCTCACGATCACCGCGCCCTGGTTCACGAGCCTGGCACCCGACGCCCAAGGCCCGGCCGCCAAGCGCCTCGCCTCCCTCCTCGAATCCGAAGCCGTGGCCTACGATATCGCCGCCTACCGCGACGCGCCGCCGGGCCTGCGCATCTGGGGCGGTGCCACAATCGAAACCGCCGACATCAAGGCCCTCCTCCCCTGGCTCGACTGGGCGTACGCAACCGTTGCCGCCGAGGCGGCAACCGTCGCCCCCCCGGCGCGCGCGGCGGAGTGAAGGCAATGCCCAAGGTCCTCATCAGCGACAAGCTTTCCCCCGCCGCCGTCTCGGTTTTCCGCGAGCGCGGCATCGAGGCCGACCTCAAGCCCGGCCTCAAACCCCCCGAGCTCCGCCAGATCATCGGCGACTATGACGGGCTCGCCGTGCGCTCCGCAACCAAGGTGACGCGCGAGCTGCTCGAGGCCGCGCCCAATCTCAAGGTGGTCGGGCGCGCCGGCATCGGCGTAGATAACGTGGACGTCACCAGCGCGACCCGCCGCGGCGTCGTCGTCATGAACACACCGCACGGCAACTCGGTCACCACCGCCGAGCACGCGATCGCGATGATGATGGCGCTCGCCCGCCAGATCCCCGAAGCCTCCGCCTCCACAAAATCGGGCAAATGGGAGAAGAACCGCTTCATGGGCATGGAGTTGTTCGGGAAAACGCTCGGCCTGATCGGCTGCGGCAATATCGGCTCGATCGTCGCCGACCGCGCGGTCGGCCTCAAGATGAAGGTGATCGCCTACGACCCCTACCTCACCGAGGCACGTGCGCTCGCGCTCGGCGTCGAAAAGGTCGAGCTGCCGGCCCTCCTTTCCCGCGCCGAAATCATCACCCTCCACACGCCCCTCACCGAGGCAACCCGCAACATCCTCTCGGCCGAGGCGCTCGCAGCCACGAAGCCCGGCGTCCGCATCGTCAATTGCGCGCGCGGCGGGCTGCTCGACGAGTCGGCCCTCGCCGAAGCCATCCGCTCCGGCCACGTCGCCGGTGCCGCACTCGACGTCTTCGCCACCGAGCCGCCCGGCGAAAGCCCGCTCTTCGCGCTGGAGAACGTCGTCTGCACGCCCCATCTCGGCGCCTCGACCGAGGAGGCCCAGGAAAAAGTCGGCATCCAGGTCGCCGAGCAGATGAGCGACTTCCTGCTCACCGGCGCGATCGTCAACGCCGTCAACATGCCCTCGGTCTTGGCCGAGGAGGCGCCGCGGCTTCGCCCCTACATGGATCTCTGCCGCCTGCTCGGCAGCTTCGCCGGCCAGCTCACGCAATCGCGCGAGGGCGTGATCCGTCGCGTCGCCATCGAATACGAAGGCGCGGCCGCTTCGCTCAACCGCAAGCCGCTCACCGCCGCCGCCCTCGCCGGCCTCCTCTCGCCCATCCTCGAGGGCGTGAACATGGTGAACGCGCTGGCACTCGCGCACGAGCGCGGCATCGAGGTCGCCGAAACCGTCCACGACCGCCCGAGCGAATACCAGACGCTGATCACGCTCTCCGTCACCACCGAGCACCAGACGCGCGCCGTCGCCGGCACCCTCTTCGCCAACGACCGCCCGCGCCTCGTCGCTATCAAGGGCATCCCCGTGGAGGCGGATTTCGCGCGCCACATGATCTACGTCACCAACCAGGACAAACCCGGCTTCATCGGCCGCTTCGGCGCCGAGCTCGCGCACGCCGGCATCAATATCGCGACCTTCCACCTCGGCCGCGCCGCCCCCGGCGGCGATGCCATCTGCCTGGTCGCGGTGGACGAGCCTGTGCCCGAGACGGTGCTCTCCGCCGTGCGCGCGCTCCCGCTCGTCGTGCAAGCCTCGCCCCTCACCTTCTAAGCAGAGACGGCTTTACGAACCCCACAGCCCACCGCAACAATGGGCGGCATGACCCGCCCCAAACGCAGCCACCGCCATGAATACCGGTTCTTCCACCCGATCAGCACACGCTGGAAGGACAACGACGCCTTCGGCCACGTCAACAATGTCGAATACTATTCCTACTTCGACACCGCCGTGACCTACTACCTCCTCCAGCACAACCTCATCGGCGTCTCGGACGGCGATATCATCACCGTCGTGGTCGAAACCGGATGCCGCTACCACGCCTCGGTCGCCTTCCCCGACCAAGTCACCGTGGGCATCCGCGTCGCCCGCATCGGCACCAGCTCGGTGCGCTACGAAACCGCGGTGTTCCGCAACGACGAGGACGAAGCCTCGGCGGAAGGCCACTTCGTGCACGTCTACGTCGAACGCACCGCCATGCGCCCGGTGCCCATCCCACCCGAAAGCCGCGCCGCACTGGCGGAGATTTTGGTTGTTGGTTAGGCCGGCAAAGGCCAGGGGCTCTGCCCCTGCACCGGGCCCCATCGCGCGAGCGCGATGGGAACCCGACCGCCAGGGCCTGAGGCCCTGGACCCCATCCGTTTGCTCGGCAGCGAGGCTGCTGCCCATGGTCCCAGCGCTATGCCTAGCGTCTCGGCGCTGCATCCGGTCATCTCGGGAGCCGAGACTGCCGGTGGGGCGGCCAACATCCAAGCGAATGGGTTCCAAGGGCTCGCCCTTGGCGGGGTGCAGGGGCAGAGCCCCTGCCCTTAAAACACAGGAGACACACTATGGATCTCGGTATCGCCGGCAAGCGGGCGCTCGTCTGCGCTGCGAGCAAGGGGCTTGGGCGGGGTTGTGCGATGGCGTTGGCGCGCGAGGGTGTGGCCGTCACCATCACCGCGCGGGGTGCTGCGGCGCTGGAGCGCACGGCGGAGGAGATCCGGGTTGCGACGAGTGTTGCGGTGGCGGTTGCGCCGGGCGACATCACGACCGAGGCCGGGCGTGCGGCGGCGCTCGCGGTTTGTCCGGAGCCTGACATTCTCGTCAACAATGCCGGCGGGCCGCCGCCGGGCGATTTCCGGAATTGGTCGCGCGAGGAGTGGATCAAGGCGTTGGACGCGAACATGCTGACGCCGATCGCGCTCATTCGTGCCGTGATCGATCCGATGATCGAGCGGCGGTTCGGCCGCATCGTCAACATCACCTCGGCCTCGGTGAAGTCGCCGATCCCGACATTGGGGATGAGCAATGGGGCGCGTGCGGGGTTGACGGGCTTCGTGGCGGGGCTCGCGCGCCAGGTTGCGCGGCACAATGTCGTCATCAACAATCTTTTGCCCGGGCCGTTCCTGACCGATCGGCTGCGCAGCAATGCCGAGGAGGCGGCGCGCGCGGCGGGGCGTGAGGTGGACGAGGTGCTGGCGGAACGGGCGCGCGCGACGCCGGCGGGGCGCGTCGGAGATCCGGAGGAGCTCGGGGTTGCCTGCGCGTTCCTCTGCTCGGTTCATGCGGGCTTCATCGTCGGGCAGAATCTGCTGCTCGACGGCGGCGGGTTCAATTCCTCTATGGGGTGAGCGAGAGCTCCGCCTCGGCGCCCACGCGCCGGGCGGAGTGGTCGGCGGAGAGCAGCATATAGACCGCGGGGACGACGAAGAGCGTGAAGAGCGTGCCGATGGTAAGGCCGGTCGCGATGACCAGGCCGATCGCGAAGCGCGAGGCGGCCCCGGCGCCGCTGGCGGTGAGCAGCGGCACGACGCCGAGCACCATCGCCGCGGTGGTCATCAGGATCGGCCGGAGGCGAATGCCGGCGGCCATCTCGATCGCTTCGCGCTTGCTATGGCCCTGCTTTTGCAGCTCGTTGGCGAATTCGACCAGCAGGATGCCGTGCTTGCTGATCAACCCCATGAGGGTGACAAGCCCGACATCGGTGTAGATGTTGAGGGTGGCGCCGTAGACTCCAAGCGAGACGAAGATAAGGGCGCCGGCGATCGACATCGGCACCGAGACGAGGATCACCAAGGGGTCGCGGAAGCTCTCGAAGAGGGCGGCGAGCGAGAGATAGATGATGATCAGCGCAAGCCCGAAAGTCACGAGGAAGCCGCTCGATTCCTGGATATATTGGCGCGAGGGGCCGCCGTAATCGATGGTGTAGCCGGAGGGCAGCGTCTCATTCGCCAGTTTGGTGAGGTAGGAGAGCGCGGTGCCGAGCGCGACGCCGGGCGCAGGCACGCCCTGGATGGTTGCCGAATTGAGCTGCTGGAAGTGGTTGATCGATTCGGGAACCGTTTGGTTGGTGATATGAACCACGGTTGAGAGCGGCACCATCGCCCCGCTTGCAGTGCGGATATAGTAATTGTTGATCTGGCTGGTGTTGAGCCGGAAGCGCTGCTGAACCTGCGGGATCACCTTGTAGGAGCGGCCGTCGAGGCTGAAGTAGTTGACGTAGTTGCCGCCGAGCATGCTGCTCAAGGCGCTGCCGATATTGTTCATGCTGAGGCCGAGCAGGGCCGCCTTGCTGCGATCGATCACCACGGTCGACTGCGGCTGGTCGATGCGGAGGTCCTTCTGGAGGAAGATGAAGAGCCCGCTTTTGAGCGCGGCTTCGAGGAATTGCTGGGCGACGCCGTTGAGCGCGTTGAAGCCCTGAGTCGTGTCGATGACGAATTGGATGGGCAGGCCGTTGGCGCCCGGCAGTGGCGGGATCTGGAAGGCGACGGCCTGGACGCCGGCGATTCCGGCGAGGGCCCGCTGCATCAGCGGTTGGAGCTGGTTCGCCGTGCGTTTCCTCTGGTCCCACGGCTTCAGCACCGCGCCGCCGATGATCTGGCCGGGCATGTCGAGCTGGAAGACGTGCGCCGTTTCCGGGAAGCTCGCAAAGACCTTGTAGACCTGGGCGTCGTAGAGCAGGCGCTGCTGGAGCGTAGCGTCGGGTGGCGCGGTGGTGGCGGCGAGGATGGCGCCCTCGTCCTCCTGCGGGGCGAGCTCGCTGGTGGCGCTGGTATAGAGAAAGAAGATGCTGCCGAGCACGACGGCCGCGAAGACGGCCGTGACCGGGATATAATTGAGGCTGCGGTGCAGCCGCCGTTCGTAGGAGCGGCGAATCCGGCCAAAGACGCCGTCGATGAGCCCGACCAGGCGGCCCTCGAATCCGCTCTCGTGCGGCTTCAGCACGCGCGAGCAGAGCATGGGCGAGAGGGTAAGCGCGACGATCGCCGAAACTGTGACCGCGCCGACCAGGGTGAAGGCGAACTCGGTGAAGAGCGCGCCGGTGAGGCCGCCCTGAAAGCCGATCGGCAGATAGACCGCGATGAGCACGACGGTCATGGCGATGATCGGGCCGCCGAGCTGGCGGGCTGCGTTGATCGCGGCGTTGATCGGGCGCATCCCCTCCGCAAGCAGCCGGTTCACGTTCTCGACGACGATGATCGCATCGTCCACGACGAGTCCGATCGCGAGTACCAAGGCGAGGAGGGTAAGCAGATTGATCGAGAAGCCGAAGATCAGCATCATCGTGAAGGTGCCGATGAGCGAGAGCGGGATGGCGATCACCGGGATCAGCACCGAGCGCGGCGAGCCCAGGAAGACGAAGATGACCCCGGTGACGATCAGCATCGCCTCGACCAGTGTCCAGACCACTTCGTTGATCGCGCTGTTCACGAACTCGGTCGAATCATAGACGATGCGGCCCTGCATGCCGTGCGGCAGGTCGGCCTGGATGGCGGGGAAGACGTCGCGCACGTGGCGGATCACGCTCAAGAGGTTGGCGCCGGGTGCGATCTGGATGCCGATATAGACCGCCTGCTTGCCGTCGAAGCTCACCTGCGAGTCGTAATCGTCGAAGCCGAGCGAGACGTTGGCGACGTCCTTGAGCCGGACGATCGCCCCGCCGCTCGTCTTGACCACGAGATTGCGGAACTCGTCGAGCGTGTGCAGGTTGGTCGAGGCGGCGAGATTGACCTCCACCATCTGACCCTTGGTGTTGCCGAGCCCCGAGATATAGTCGTTGTTGGCGAGCGCGGTTGAAATGTCGCTCGCGGTGACGCCGTAGGCCGCCATCTTCACCGGATCGAGCCACGCGCGGAGCGCAAAGTTCTTGGACCCGAGCATCTCCGCCGTCTGCACGCCCGGCACCGCCTGCAGCTTCGGCTGGACGGCGCGCACGAGATAGTCGGTGACCTGGTTCGGCGCCAGCACGGTGCTCGAGAAGCCGATATACATGGCATCGATCGTCTGGCCGATGGCGACGGTGAGCTCCGGCTGCTCGGCCTCGGGCGGGAGCTGGTTCAAGACCGAGCTGATCTTGGTCTGGATCTCGGAGAGCGCCTTGTCCGGATCGTAGTTGAGGATGAGGTTGACGGTGATCGTGCTAATGCCGGGCGTGCTCGTCGAGGTCATGTAGTCGATGCCGTTGGCCTGCGCGATCGCGTTCTCCAGCGGGGTGGTGATGAAGCCCGCGATGGTCGCGGGATCGGCGCCGGGATAGGGCGTGGTGACGGTGATGACCGCGTTCTCGGTGCGCGGATATTGCAGAATCGGCAGCGACCCCATCGAGCGCAACCCGAGCACGAGGATGGCGAGGCTGAGCACGCTCGCAAGCACCGGCCGGCGGACAAAGATATCGGTGAACGACATCGCCTATCCCCTTCTCATGGATCGGT
>Ga0335075_10002379_pt1 | contig 30309 bp, 32 predicted proteins | sample Lox_Sample_24_FD_206723 | JGI IMG/M metagenome (GOLD analysis project Ga0335075, IMG submission 206723) | Soil microbial communities from Loxahatchee National Wildlife Refuge, Florida, United States - Lox_Sample_2.4 | ecosystem: Environmental > Terrestrial > Soil > Wetlands | place: USA...
TTCGGCCCGCCCGGCGCGCGGCACGGTCACACCGTGGCCGCGAACCCCGATTACCCGGCCATCACCCAGCGGGAGCCGGGCCTGTGGTTCAGCGCCTGGTCTTATCCGGGCGGCTGCCCGCCGGTGCCGGCCGTGTCCCGCGCCACCGCGCAGCCAGGCCCGAGAGAGGCCACCCTGACCTGGCTGCCCGCCGGGCTCGGGGTGCGCTACCGGGTCCTGGAGCGCAGCGCGTCGGGCAGCTACGTGCCGGTCCGGACCGTCGCCACGCCCCGGGCCAGGATCACCGGTCTGACCGCCGGGGTGACCTACCAGTTCGAGATCGTGCCGCTGAACATCTATCAGGACCCAGGCCCGGCCACGTTCCTGAGCGTAAAAGACTCTTGAATGGCGGGCGACCGGCTGTAACGCGAGGCCTCCGTCGAGGACTGAACGGCGCAAGGTCCATTCGTCTTCGAGGAGGAGAACACATGAATGTCCTGGCTCGTCTCGTGGCCGCCGGCCTCGGCGCGGCCGTGGTCGCGGGCTCGGTGCTGGCCGCCGCGGGCGCCGCATCTGCCGCGGATGCCACCGCCGTGCCCGCGTGGGCCGGCGCCGGCCGCACCGTGTTTGCGCAGACCGACAACCTCGCGGGCAATCAGGTCGTCGCCTACCGGCGGGCCGGCAACGGCACGCTCAGCCTGGCCGGCACGTACAACACCGGCGGTCTTGGCGGGCAGCTGACCGGCTCGGTCGTGGATCACCTTGCCTCCCAGGGATCGCTGGGCTACGACGCCGCCCGCGGCCTGCTCTTCGCGGTGAACGCCGGCAGCGACACGGTGTCGGTCTTCGCCGTGCGAGGCGACCGGCTCGCACTCGAGCAGGTGATCGGCTCGGGCGGCGCGTTCCCGGTCAGCGTCGCCGTCCGCGGCGACCTGGTCTACGTGCTCAACGCGGAAAACGGCGGCTCGGTCAACGGGTACCGGATCGCAGCGGGCCGGCTGATCCCGATCACCGGGTCGGCCAGGGCGCTCGGCCTGAACCCGGCCGCCACCCCGCAGTTCACCAACACCCCGGGGCAGGCCGCGTTCTCGCCGGACGGCCGGCAGCTGATCGTGACCACCAAGGCGAATGGCAACGACATCGACGTGTTCGGCGTCCGCGCCAATGGCCGCCTGTCCGCCCTGCCAACCGTGAACGCCGATCCGGGCGCGGTCCCGTTCGCCATTGCCTTCGACCCCGCCGGTCACCTGGTCATCGCCGACGCCGGCACCAACGCCCTGTCGACGTTCGCGCTCGGGCCCGACGGCACGCTGACCTCGCTGGACACGGTCGGCACCGGCCAGTCCGCCACGTGCTGGGTCGCGGCGGACCGCGGCCTGCTGTTCGCCTCGAACGCCGGGAGCGCGACGGTCAGCGGTTACGGCTCCGGTCCCGGCGGCGCGCTGACGCTGCTGGGCCAGACCGCGACCGATCCCGGCACGGTGGACGCGGCCGTCACGCCCGGCGGCCGGTTCCTCTACGTCCAGACCGGCGGCAACGGCGTGGTGGACGAGTTCGCCGTCTCCTCCGGCGGCTCGCTCACCGAGGTCGGCCACGTGACCGTGGCCGGCGCGGCCGGCGGCGAGGGGATCGTGGCTCCTTGATCTGGGCGATGCACGCCCGAAGGGGGGCCTAGGCTGGCGGCGGTGGACCGGGACGAGGACGCGGAACTGCTCGCGCGCCTGCGCGCAGGCGACGAGCAGGCCTTCGTCATCCTGGTCCGCCGCCACCATGCCGCCATGCTCCGGCTCGCCCGCGGGTACGTCCCGAGCATGGCCGTGGCCGAGGAGGTCGTGCAGGACACCTGGCTCGGCGTGGTGCGCGGGATCGGCGGGTTCGAGGGACGCTCGTCGGTCCGGACCTGGCTGCTGCGGATCCTGGTGAACCGGGCCCGGACCGCCGGGACGCGGGAACGGCGCAGCGTCGCGATCGGCGACCCCGAGCCCGCGGTGGACGGGTCGCGTTTCGACGGCACCGGCCACTGGGCCGAACCTCCCGAGCGCTGGATCGAGGAGGCCGAGGGCCGGGTCGACGCCGCGAAGATGGCGGGCCGGCTCCGGTCGGCCGTCGAGGACCTGCCCGGCCGCCAGCGCGAGGTCGTCACGCTGCGCGACATCGAGGGCCTCACCAGCGAGGAGGTGTGCAGCGTGCTCGACATCAGCGAGGTCAACCAGCGGGTGCTGCTGCATCGGGGCCGGAGCCGACTGCGCCAGGCGCTCGAGACCGAGTTCGGGAGGCCCTGAGCATGCCGTTCAAGCTGCGGCTCTCCCGGCGGGAGCTGGTCTGCCAGCAGGCGGTCGAGCTGGTCACCGACTACCTGGAGGGCGCGCTGTCGCGTTCCGATCGCCGGCGCTTCGAGGCACACCTGGCCGGCTGCCCGCACTGCACCGAGTACCTGGCCCAGATGCGCGCGACGATCGAGCTCACCGGATCGCTCTCGGCCGACGACCTGCCGGAAACGGTGCAGGACGAGTTCATCGATCTGTACCGGCGGTGGCAGGCGGGCGGGGACGGCCGGGACGACCGGGACGCCGGCGAGGAACCGCCCGGCGCGGGGCTACGCTGACCTGTCGTGGCCGGACAAGGCACGGCGGCGACGGCGCTGCTGACCAAGCAGGGCATCGCGCACACGGTGCACAGCTACGCGCATGACCCCCGGGCCGAATCGTACGGCGGCGAGGCCGCCGATGCGCTCGGCGTGGCGCCGGGGCGGGTGTTCAAGACCCTGGTCGCCGACGTGGACGGCGCGCTGGCCGTGGGCGTGGTGCCGGTCACCGCCCAGCTTGACCTGAAGGCGCTGGCCGCCGCGGTCGGCGGCAAGAAGGCGGCCATGGCCGACGTCGCCGCGGCGCAGCGGGCCACCGGCTACGTGGCGGGCGGGATCTCGCCCGTGGGCCAGCGCCGCCGGCTGCCGGTCGTGATCGACGCGACCGCGCTGGACTTCCCCACCCTGTTCTGCAGCGGCGGGCGGCGCGGCCTGGAGATCGAGCTCGCGCCCGCCGACCTGGTCCGGGCCGCGAACGCCACCGTCGCCCCCATCGCCCGCCCGCACTGATCAAGGAACCGGCGTCAAGGAACCGGCGTCAAGGAACCGGCGTCAAGGAACCGGCGTACCCCAGGCGGGAGTCGAACCCGCTGCGTTCCGCTTTAGAGGCGGCTGCCCTGCCGTCGGGCTCCTGGGGCGGGCGGGGGCGACCGGCGGCCACGCGAGGATCGCGCGACCACCCGGCCTGCCCCCATTGTGCCCGGGCAGCTGCGCTCAGGCGGCGTCCGGATCCTGGATCCGGTCGCGCAACCGGGCGTTCGCGACCCGGGCCCGGGCGGCCCGGTACTCGGCCGCGGTCAGCGACCGGCCGAGCTCGTCCAGGCTCCGCAGCACGAACCGCTGCGTGACAACGCGGCGGTTCAGCGCGTCCAGCGCGGCGGCCTGCCGCCACACCTTGCGCTGCAGCCAGCGCGTGGCCGCGGGCAGGTCGCCGTCGAGCTGGGCTCGTAGCGCGTCCCGCTCCGCGGCGAGCTCGACGAGCTGCGCGCGCAGAGCGGCGGCGTCGGAAGGAACGGTCATCTTCTCACCTCCTCTCCTCGCGAGAGGGCGAGCGGGAGGCGGGAGAGCAGGCGGGCCGCGGCGGGCTCGAACCCGGCCGCGGTCAGCGCGCCGGCCAGATCCGGCTCGTGGAACCGGACCACGCGCAGGCCCGCGGCCTCGGCGTCGTCGCACAGCCAGCCGAGCGAGAGCTCGTCGGCCGCCGCCAGCACGACCAGGGTGTTCGAAGCCGCGTGCCAGTTGCCGGTGACGGCCGGGTAGGTGACGGCGAAGTCGAGTGCCGCATGCGCTGCCTGGCTAACCTGCGTTCCGGGCGGCAGATCGGCCCGGGTCACCAGGTACAGGCGGGGAAGGTCAGGACCCTAGCGGTGCGGCATGAATCGCATTATAGCCATTTAGCGCAGGACCTTGCGGCGGTAGAGCGCGACGGCCAGCGGGGCGAATATCGCGATCAGCCCGACCGACCAGATGACCAGCGCCAGCTCCGGGTGCTGCATCGGCCAGGCGTCCGGGGTCGGCACGGTCCCGCCGAACAGCTTCCGGCAGGTCGCGGCGACCGCGCTCATCGGGTTCCAGTTCGCGAAGTCGCGCAGCCAGGCGGGCATGCCCTGGGTCGGCACGAACGCGTTGGACACGAACGACAGCGGCAGGAACAGCACGAACCCCAGCGCCTGCGCGCTCTCCGGGCTGCGCAGGACCATGCCCGCGCACGCGCCGACCCAGGTCATCGCGAACGCGAACAGCAGCGACAGCCCGGCGGCGAGCAGCGCGTCGCCGACGCCGTGCTCGATCCGCCAGCCCACGAGCAGCCCGGTGCCGGCCAGCACCACGATGCCGAGCACCAGGGTGGCCAGGTCGGACATGGTGCGGCCGGCCAGCACCGCCGACCGTGCGATCGGCAGCGACCGGAACCGGTCGATCAGGCCGGTCGACATGTCCGCGGTCAGCCCGACCGCGGTGCCGGGCGCGGTGCCCGCCATCGTCATCCCGAACATCCCGCTGATCAGGTACTGGTGATAGCTGCCGCCGCCGGGCAGGTGGATCGCCGACCCGAACACGTAGGTGAACAGCAACACGAAGATGACCGGCTGGATCGTCACGTCGATGAGCTGCTCGGGCTCGCGGGCGATCCTGGCGATGCTGCGCCGGGCCAGCACCAGGCTGTTCTTCAGCGCCCACCAGGCGCTGAGCAGCCGTGACTCTGCCGTCGCGTCGCCAGCGGCGGACAGGGACATGGCGGTCATGCGACCTCCTTCTCGTCGTCGGCCGCGTCGATGGCGGCGCGCCCGGTCAGGGTCAGGAACACGTCGTCGAGCGAGGGCCGCCGGATCGCGAGGTCGTCGAGCAGCACGCCCGCCGCGTCCAGCTCACGCACGATCTCCGGCATCCGGCGCGCGCCCCCGGCCACCGGGGCCTCGACCGACCGCTGGGCGGCGTCGAGGAGCGGCGGCCCGTCGGCCAGCCGGGCCAGCACGTCGCGGGCCGCGGCCAGGTCGGACTGCGGGGCGACGGTCAGCAGCACCCGCTCGCCGCCCACCTTCTCCTTCAGCTCGGCCGAGGTCCCCTCGGCGATCACCCGCCCGCGGTCGACCACCGCGATCCGGTCGGCCAGCTGATCGGCCTCATCCAGCTGCTGGGTGGTCAGCAGGACGGTGGTCCCGCCCGAGGTCAGCTCGCGGACGGCGGCCCAGGTGACCATGCGGCTGCGCAGGTCAAGCCCGGTCGTCGGCTCGTCAAGGAACAGCACGCTCGGCCCGGCGACCAGGCTCGCGGCCAGGTCCAGGCGGCGGCGCATGCCGCCCGAGTACGTCTTGACCCCGCGGTCCGCCGCCCCGGCCAGGTCGAACTGCTCGAGCAGCTCGGCGGCCCGCTGCCTGGCCCGCTTCCTGGGCAGACGGCAGAGCTGGCCGACCATGACCAGGTTGGCCCGGCCGGTCAGGCTCTCGTCGAGCGCGGCGTACTGCCCGGTGAGGCCGATCCGCCGGCGCACCTGCGCGGCCTCGGCGACGACGTCGAACCCGGCCACCCGCGCCACGCCCCGGTCCGGCCGCAACAGCGTGCTCAGCACCCGGACCGTGGTCGTCTTCCCGGCGCCGTTCGGCCCGAGCATGCCGAGGATCGATCCCGCCTCGACCTGCAGGTCGAGGCCGTCGAGCGCCCTGGTCGACCCGTAGACCTTGACCAGGCCGCCGGCCTCGATCGCGAACCGCCCGCCCATGCCGGCCCTCCTCTGGTACAGCGTACGATCATCTCTAGTACGCTGTACTATACAGTACGATGTACGAGGGTCAACACCATTTATTTTGAACGGACAGCACCGTGCCGAATCCAGGCCGCGAGACGCCGGACCGGGTCCCGGACGACCTGTGGTCGCCCTACGGCCCGGGCTCGTTCGCGCATCTGGGCGCCCAGGCCGGGCGGCTGCGCGAGCGCGGCGAGCGCGCTGAACGGTTCCAGCGGGAGCGAGCCGAGCGCGAGCAGGCGCGCGTCGCCCAGCGCGAGCAGGGCCGGGCCCAGCGCGAGCGAGGCCGGGCCCGCGGCCGCGCGGCGCCGCCGCTATCGCGCGCGCAGATCGTGGACGCGGCCATCGCCGTGGCCGACGCCGAGGGCTCCGACGCGGTCAGCATGCGGCGGATCGCGCACGTGCTCCGGGCCGGCACGATGTCCCTCTACTGGCACGTGGCCAACAAGGAGCACCTGCTCGACCTGATGCTCGACGCGCTGATCGCCGAGGTCGAGGTGCCCGAGCCGAGCGACGACTGGCGGGCCGACCTGCGCGCGCTGGGCGGCAACTACCGGGCCATGCTGCTGCGTCACCTGTGGATGATGGATTTCGTCGGCGGCCGGCCGCCGCTCGGGCCGAACACCATGCTCAACCTGGACCGGTCGCTGGCCCTGCTGGACGAGGCCCGCCTCGACGTCGCGACGGCCATGAACGTCCTGTCCGCGCTGCTCACCTACGTGCTGGGCGCGGTGCTGCGCGAGGCAAGGGAGATCCGGGTCCAGCATGCCCAGGAGCGGGCCGAGACCGATCCGGCCGAATGGGAGCCGGCCCGGGCCGCCTGGCGGGACCGGCTCGACGCCGACGGCCGGTTCGCTCACGTGGTCAGGTTCCTCGACGCGGGCTACGACCCTGATGCCGCCGAGACCAGAGACGAGCGGTTCGAGTTCGGCCTGGACTGCCTGCTCGACGGCCTCGCCGCCCGGGTCCCCGCGCTCGCGCGGAGGGCCCGGTCATAGCGCCGGCGCTGGCAGAATTACCGGCATGACGCAGTCGCGCCGCATCGAGATCGTGGACACGCTGGAGTCCGCGTACCGCAACATCACCGTGGTCGCCGACGACCTGAGCGACGCGGACCTCATGCTGCCCAGCCGCTGCGCCGGCTGGGCCGTTGGCGACGTCCTGTATCACCAGCTGCTGGACGCGCGGCGCGCGCTGCGCACGTTCGCCAGCCCGGCCGACGGCCCCCCCGACGTCGACCAGGTCGGGTACTGGCGCTTCTACCCGCTGCAGGGCGAGGCGGCCGAGGCCGGGCGCGCGGACAACGCGGCGCACGCCCGGCACGTCCGGATCGTCGCCTCGGCCTATCCGCCGGGCGCCCTGGCCTGGGAATGGCGGGAGACCTCCGCGGCGGCCTGCCGCGCGGCCCGCGCCTGCCCGCACCGGACGGTGACCACCCAGGGGCACGTGCTGACCACGAACGACTTCATGTCCACGCTCGCCGTGGAGGCCGCCGTTCACTACCTCGACCTGACCGTGGCGCTGCCGTCCGCGCCGCCCCCGGACCCCGATTCCCTGGCCATCGTGCGGTGGGTCCTGAATGGACTGCTCGAGGCGCCCATGCCGGGCGAATGGGACGATGAGACCTGCGCCCTGAAGGGCACCGGCCGGGCGCCGCTTACCCCCGAGGACCGCGCAGTACTGGGCGTTCTCGCTGGCCGGCTGCCGTTGTTCGGATAGGCGCGCTAACCCCTATGGGGACGAGCGCGACAAAACGGCGAACTCACTGGTCTGCGTAACATCGGCATCCCCGATGGTGTTGGATAGGCCCTGGTTGCGTTTGGATTTCCATGCGACCTGCGCCTGCCGGATCTGAGAGCGGGTCTCTCGGAGTCCGGGGGCCCCGACTAACTAGCAGACGCACGGCCGCGGCAACCCGGGGCTCTCACAAGAGGATCCCGGAGATCGTAACGTAGGAGAAGGTAAATGCCTCAGGGCACCGTAAAGTGGTTCAACGCCGACAAGGGCTACGGTTTTATCGCACCGGACGACGGCACCGCCGATGTCTTCGTGCACCACACCGCAATCCAGATTGACGGGTTCCGCAGCCTGCACGAGAACCAGCGGGTCGAGTTCACCGCCGGCCAGGGCGCCAAGGGCCCGCAGGCCGAGCAGGTCCGCCCGCTCTAATCCGACGGCCGGGCCACGCATCAGGGATCCGGGGGGCTGCGGCCCCCCGGATTCTTTTTCGTGAACACGGGCAATACGAGCCGATACCCGGAAAGCGGCGCAAAGCACGTGAATAACCGCTGGCTGCAATGACCGTACTATTAACCTTTGCTGCGAATGTGGCGTGCGTTTTGCAGATTGCAATCAGAGAATGGCTTCTGCCGTGACCGGCCCCGTGTTATAACTCCCTCGTATCGCCGCTGCCTGCTATGCGACGAGGGAGCAATGTGTTGGTGAAAGAGATTGTTGTGCGAGTTATTGGCCCCCGGTTACGGGTTGCGCCGACGTGACCGGTTACCGGGCCGTGTGCCCCGGACGGGCCGGGCTCGCGGGATCGGGCAGCGATGGGCTCGACGGTGTGCGAGCCGCGGTTATCGCTGAGGCGCTGGAATCGGCCGCCGGGCCGCTCCTGATTGGTGCCTCGGTCCACCGCGAACCAGCGGACCGCAACGCGCAACCCGGGCATCAGCGTCACCGCGGCCGCGGCCCGCGAGCTGTCCGACGGCGCGGTGGACTCACGGCTGCTGATCACGCTGGCGGCGCTCGCCGGGCAGCGCTCGGCCGCGCAGGCCCCCGTCCGGGTCATCTCGTTCGGCGGGCGAACCCACGGTGCCGGCGCTCCCCGACGGCGAGATGGCCATCCGCTTCGGCTTCGCCAGCCCGAGTCCTCTCAGGCTGCTCGGCAACGTTTACCGCGGGACCGAGTCCGGCCCGCCACCGTGACCGGGTAACCGGGTCAGAAAAGGAGCGCTCCCCCGATGATCACGCTCACCTCCTTATGCCGCCCACGGCCGCTGGCCGTGCTCGTGCTGTCGGCCGGCCTGGCCGGATTCGCCGGGCCGGTGGCCGACGCCGCGGTTGCCGCCCCGGGCCGGGCCGGCGCCGCGGCTCATGTGCCCGCCCCCGCCCGGATGGGCACCGGCTATCTGCGCCTGGCCTACCTGTCCCCGGACTCCCGCGCGGTCGACGTGTACCTCTACTCGTTCGGCCGGGCCGGCGCGGCGGCGGTGTTCCGGCACGTGAGCTACGGCACGATCTCCCGCTACCGCACCATGACCAGCGGCGGCTACACGGTCGCCATGAGGCAGGCGGGCTCCGCCGCGACCACCAAGCCGGTGCTGTCCGCGACCCTGGACGTGACCGCCGGTGACGCGTACACCGTGACTGGCCTGGGCCCGCCGGCCGGTCCGCGACTTCAGGTGATCACCGACCGGCTGAGCTGCCCGCCGGGCCGCGCCCTGATCCGGGTGATCCAGGCCTCACTGCGCCAGCCCCGCGTCAGCGTTACGTTCGGTGGACGGTCGCTGGCCCGCCACCAGGTCGTCTCGTCGGTAACGCGCTACCGCGTGGTCCGGCCGGGCACCTACACCGTCCGCGCCGCGGGGACCGGCGAGCGGGCGACGTCCCGGGTCACCGTGGCCGCGGGCAGCGTCGACACGCTGCTGGTGTTCGACCGCCCCGGCCATCTGGCCGTCACCACGCTGAAAGACGCGGCGGGCAGCAGCGTGGTGCCCCGCGGCGCGGCCGCCACCGGCTTCGGCGGCACCGCGCCGAAGCCGGGCGGGCCGGCCCTCCCGTGGCTGGTGCTGGCCGGGACCGGGCTGCTGTTGCTGACCGTGGCGGGCATCACCAGGCTCCGCCAGATCCGGTGGGCGCGGCGCGCCGCCGCTCACCTGCGCTGATGCGCCGACATGGTGCGGTGCAGCGCCCGATCCCCGGCTGGCCGGGTCACGGCGGTCGTGACCTGCGCCATGTTCGTGACCGGCATCGGCCTGGCCGGACCGGTCACGGTCAAGGCCGCTTATGGCTCGCACCCGGCTCATCCGGCTGAGCACGACCGCGCACGGCGCGCTTCAGGCGCCGCGGACGACGAGCGTGGCCGGGTGGTACACCCGCGGCCCGGTGCCGGGCGCGGTCGGCGCGTCGGTCATCGCCGGTCACGTCGACTCCTACGCCGGCCGGCGCCGGGCCCGCAACTTCGCCTGATCACCTGCGGCGGCCCGTGTGACCCCGTTACCCGCTCCTACCTCGCCAACGTCGTGGTGTACGCGACGGGGGCCGGCTGACCCGGCGACGCCCGGAAGGCGGCGTCCGTTACGCTGTGCCTCGATGATCGTGTTGGTGGGTGGTGTCGCGGGCAGCGGCAAGACGACGGTCGGCCAGTTGCTCGCCGGCCAGCTGCACTGGCCCTTCATTGACGCCGACATGTTTCATCCCTCGGCGAACATCGCCAAAATGCGATCCGGGATCCCGTTGACCGACGCCGATCGCGCCCCGTGGCTGGCCGGCATCACCGCGTGGATGGACGAACGCATCGCGGCGGGCGAATCGGCGGTGGCCGGGTGCTCGGCCCTGAAGCAGAGCTACCGTGACGAGCTGCTCAACGGGAGGCCGACCGCACGCCTGGCCTTCTTGGTGATCAGCTACGAGGCCGCGCACACCAGGTGCGCCGTCCGGCACGGTCACTTCTTCGCCGCCAATCTGGTGGAGAGCCAGTTCGCCGAGCTCGAGCCGCCAGAAGAATCGCCCCAGGTGATATTGCTCGACGCCTCCCAGCCCCCGGGCCAGCTGGCCGAAGAGATCGCCCACCGCCTCGGGCTGGTGGCCGGCCCGGCATAGGATCGTGCTGCGCCCAGGCCGTGACACGCTGGAGGATCCATGAGCGCTGGCCAGAACGGTAACGACGCGGCCACCCCGGTTCCGCATGCCGACATCTACCCGGCGGCCCGGCAGGACAAGCCGTGGGGATACGAGCTGATCTTCGCCGCCCACGAGGGCCGGTACATCGGCAAGATCATCCATGTCAACACCGGGGGATCGCTCAGCCTCCAGTACCACCGGGAGAAGGACGAGACGATCAGCGTGATCTCCGGCGAGGCGCTGATCCAGTACGGTTCGTCGGCCGACCAGCTGACCGACCGGAACTTCGGCCCCGGGGACACCATCCACCTTCCGCCGGGCGTGCTGCACCGGATCACCGCGATCTCGGACCTGGTCTTCGCCGAGGCGTCGACCGCCGATCCCGGGTGGCGGGAGGACGTGGTGCGGCTCGAGGACCGCTACGGACGGGCCGGCACCAGCGCGCCCTGACCGCCCGCACGGCGTCGCCTCCCCCGCCCCACACATCCCGCCCGTCCCATCCGCCGCAACCACCTGGCGGCCGCGCCGGTTGCGACCATGATCGTTGAACCGATAGGCGTGCTGGAACCCGTCTTTGCGTACATCCATTCGATGACTCGGGGACCGCGTGCGGCCGACGGGTCGCTCATGGGCGGCCGATATGCGGTTATGCCAGGATCGGCCCGGTCGCGTCGTGCCGTTACACCGGTCTCGTCGTGCGCGAAGGCCGGCTATCTCAAATATGAGATACCTTTGAGAATATGAGTGCGGGCGGGGATGCGCCGGGCGAGCGCCTGGCGGCGGCGGGCTCGGGCCAGGACGGGCCGGGCGAGCGACTGCGGTCGGTTGCGGGTCGGGGGCAGGACGCGCCGGGCGAGCAGCTGCCGCGGCTGCCCGGGTTCCGCGAGATGGCGTTGCGCCGGATGGCGGACGAGCGCCGCCGTCTCGTGACCGACCTCGTGGCGGAACGGCAGGCCGCGCGGCTGTCCCAGACCGAGGTGGCCGCGCGGATGGGCACATCGCAGTCGGCGGTGGCCCGGCTGGAGTCGGGCGCGGCCGACGCCCGCGCCTCCACGCTGGAGCGCTACGCCGCCGCGGTGGGCCGCCAGATCGCCTGGCGGATGCGCGACTCGGCGCGGCCCGCACCGGGAGAGGAGCCGACGGACCATGGCTCGGTCAGCAGCTGACAGATTCCCGCCGCCACCAGAAATCCCGCCGGGACCAAGCATCCCCGAACGGTCGGAGATCCCGGAGCGCACCGAGGTGCCGCGCGGGCGAGACACCGCATGCCGGCCGGGAACGCCCGGCGAGCCAGACATCCCGCAGCCGGCGGCCGTGCCGCGAGGGCGAGACACCGCATGCCGGCCGGGAGCGCCCGGCGAGCCAGACATCCCGCAGCCGGCGGCCGTGCCGCGCGGGCGAGACACCGCATGCCGGCCAGGAACGCCCGGCGAGTTCGTCATCCCGCAGGGGGCGGCCGTGCCGCGCGGGCGAGACACCGCATGCGGGCCCGAGACGCCCGGCGAGCCAGGCAGCCCGGGGCGAGCCGGGATGCCGCCCGGACCAGAGATCCCGGGACGGCCCGGGATGCCGCCGGCGCCCGGGATTCCGCCTCCGCCCGGGATCCCGCCGCAGCCGGCGATCGCGCCGCCGCCGGCCACCACGCCGCTGCGGGCGTGGCACGACGCACCGGCCTGGCCGGGCCGGGTGCTCGAGCGGCTGTATGAACGCCGGATCGTGCTGGCCCACGGCGAACTCGACGACGAGGCGGCGACCAGCCTGTGCGCCCAGCTGCTGACCCTGGACGCGGAGCAAAACGAGCCGATCCGGCTCGAGGTGCAGGGCCTGACGGCCGAGCTGGCCGCGGCCCTGACCGTCATGGGCGTCCTGGACGTGCTGCGGGTCCCGGTACGCGCCTACGCGAGCGGCCAGATCGCGGGCCCGGCGCTCGGCGTGCTGGCCACCGCGACCGAGCGGCGCGCCTACCCGAACGCCGTGTTCATGCTGGCCGAGCCCCGGCTCGGGTTCGAGGGCAGCGCGACGTCGCTGAGCTCGCACGAGGAGCAGGTCAGGGTGATGCTGGACCAGCTCTACCTGCGGCTGGCCGAGGCCACCGGCCGCGAAGTGGACGAGATCCGGGCCGATGCCCGGCGCGGCCGGTACCTGACCGCCGACCAGGCGATCGGGTACGGGTTGATCCACGGGCCGGTTTCCGGTCGCGAGTCCGGCCGGGGGCGAGACGGGGCGTAAGAGACACAAAATCGCCGGCCGAGCGCGGGCAGCCGTCATGGCGGGCATTCGCGGTGACGGTCCAAAAAAGAAACGGCCGGCGACATGGCGTCGCCGGCCGTCCTGGACTAGCTGGAATGTCCCGCGGGGGCCGGATGGCCCCCGCGGGACACGTTGTTACGAGCCCACCGTGTAGCTGTACGGGATTCCGCTCAGCTCGTCGACGGCGAACTGACCGTACGGCGGGATGTTGTCGAGGATGTCATCGACATAGAGCGTGCCCGTCACCACCGTGCCCGGCGCCGCGGACGGCGTGATCGTGACATCGACGGTGGCGGACTGGCCCGGGTTGATGACAACCGGGGTGGCCGACGCGGCCGGGTTGATGGCGGCGAGCTCGAGGTCGCCGGTGTCAGACGTCACCGACGTGTCGAACTGCTTGGCCACCACGGACATGGCCGAGGTGGCCGTGCCCGCCGGAGCCGGACCCGGGTACGGGCCGCACTCGGTCGGCGCCACGCCCCAGAAGCCGTTCTGGATGGTGCCGCCGGTCGGGTTGTAGCTGGCCGACTCCGTCGTCGCACAGAGCGAGCCGGCGCCCGGGTTGTGGCTGGAGATGTCCGGGTCACCCTGGAACGGTCCCCAGTCGAACATGATCGGCAGGCTCGCGGTCGACGTCGTGCTGGCGCTGGACGCCTCCGTGGGCACGAACCAGTCCGGCTCGCCGCCGGTCATCGGCAGGCTGACCGTGAGCTCGTCCTGGCCCGCCAGCGTCATGCTGGCCGACTGGTTGAGCCGCGGGTCGATGAAGACGTCCTCGGCCTGCGTGCCGGTGTTCTTGATCGTGACCGGGACGGTGACCGGCTTGCCCTGCGCCAGCGTGGTGCTCGCGCTGTTTGGCAGCCCCGACGCGCTCGCGCTGGTGTTGTTGAAGGCGACGTTGCCGGTGAACGGCTGGGAGATCTCGTTCCCGACGGTCGGCTCGATGAACGCCACGATCAGCGTCCAGGTGCCGGGCACCGGGTTGAGGGTGTACGCGGTCGCCGTCAGCGTCTGCGTCCCGTTGACGCTGTTCTGGGCGAAGCCGAGATCATCGCCGTCCGGGCTGACCAGGTACTCCGCCACCGGTTCGGCCGCGTCGTTGGTGAGCGCGACGTTCGCGGTGATGTTGTGTACCCCGGCCGGGACGTTGAACTCGTAGTACTGCTCCTGTCCCTCGCCGGGCGCCCGCCCGTTGCCGCCGGTCAGCGTGCCGCTGAACTTGCCGCCGGCCGCCGGGTTGATCTCGGAACGCAGCGTCACCGGGATCGTGCTGGTGCCGCCGGTACCGAGGTTCGAGGTGAACACGATCGAACCGTCCGCGTCACCGGGCGCCGACGGGGTGGTCTCGTGCACCGTGACGGACCTTGTCTGACCCGGGGCCAGGACCAGGGCCGACGGCGAGACCGAGCCGAACGAGGCGAACTTCTCGGTCGAGACCTGCCAGCCGACGGTGCCGTTGGTCCCGCCGACCGAGGCCACGTCGCCGTAGAGCACGCCGGTCCAGGTGCCGGGGGTCGGGTTGACCACGTCGGCCGTGTCGAAGTTGCCCACGCCCTGCGGGAACGAGTGCGAGGCGAACCGGCCCTTCGGATCGATCAGGTCCATCCGCACCCGGGAGTTCAGGCCGTTGGCCGGGTTGCCCGGATAGAAGTCGTCCGCGACCAAGCGGTTCTCGCCCGGCGGGACGGTGAAGTGGAACACCGAGTAGTTTTGCTGGATGCCCTGATAGTTCGGGACCTGCGGGCTGGTCGCGTCGTTCAGGACGGCGGTGCCGCTCTGCACGTGCGTGTCGGGCCCGAAGCCGCGGCCGTTGACGGTGACCAGCTGCGGCACCGAGCCGGTGTTGGTGACGTTGACCGACCAGCTCTTGGCGGTGCCGGGCAGCGCGGTCGCGCTCAGCGAGTTGGCCGACTTGAGCAGCGTGGCGCCGTGCTTGCCGCCGCCGTTGATCGACTCCGCCATCTGCACGGCCTTGTACGCGTTGACCAGGCCGGCGCCCTGCTCGTCGGCGGGCGCGCCGAGGTCGGTCGCGGTGCTGACCAGGATCTGCTTGATCAGGGCGGGCGTCGGGCTGGCGCCGCCGTGGGTGTTGCGGTAGGCCTGGATCACCAGGGCCGCGACGCCCGCGGTCAGCGGCGAGGACTCACTGGTGCCGCCGGCCTCCTCGACGCCGGGACCGGTGCCGATCGGGCTGGCGCACCCCTCGTAGACCGCGATGTCGGTGCTGCAGGAGGCCCAGCTCAGCTCGGCCGGGGCGACCAGGCTGACCGTGCCGCCGGTCTCGTTGAAGCCGCCGGAACTCAGCGCGCTGATGTTGTTGTCCAGCCAGCCCGTGGTGGCGAAGTCACGCGCCAGCGCGTAGTTGGTCTGGGCGTACCAGCGGTCGTCCGTCGACCCGCCGACCGAGATGAGGTTGGGGTCGGTGGACGGCGAGCCGATGGTGCTGGTCGAGCCGGCGTCGCCGCTGGAGACCGTGACCGTCACGCCGGCCGCGACGGCCGCGTCATCGAACTCCTTGGTGGCGTCCAGCGCGGTCACGTCGGGGAACGGGTTGGAGCCGAACGACTCGTTGATCACGTTGACGTGGTCGGTCTGGACCGCGTAGTTGATCGCCTCGAGGAAGTTGGACTCGGTGGTGTCCTCGAACGAGCCGAACACGTCCAGGCCGACCAGGCTGGCGCCGGGGGCCACGCCCTCGATCCGGACGTTGCACGCCTCCGGGAGGGGCTGGGCGTCGAAGTTCTGCACGTTGTAGACGTGGATGCCCTGGCCGGCGATCGAGTTGGCGTCGAGGAACGCCTCGTCGCCGCTGGTGACCTGGCCCGGACCGTCGCCGCTGAAGTCCTGGTAGTCGCCGCCGGTGGCCGGGTCGAACACCGAGGTGCCGTTGGCCCGGATGAAGTTGACGTTGTTCGGGTCGAGCCCGTCCGCGATCCAGGCCACCTTGACGCCGGCGCCGGTGATGCCCAGCGAGCGCGCGGTCGGCTGGTTCGGGTTCTGCGAGTCGACGCCCATCAGGGAGAGCCCTTCGGGGTCGAGCTGGACCGCGCCGTTCTTGCCGCAGGCGCCCGGGATGTTGTTCGGGGTCACCGACGTCGGCGTGTTCGAGGCCCGGGTGACCGTCTTAGCCGTCGTGCTGATGGTCTGCGAAGGCGCGGCCGTCTCTGGCTCGGCCAAGCGGATCGTCGCGTCCGGGATGACCTCGGCCACCGACGAGTTGGCCTTCAGCCGCGACTCCTCACCCGAGGAGACCGTCGCCGCGAACGAGTTGACCAGCCGGTACGCCTTGATGTGGGTGGCGTGCACCTGGCTCAGCTCACTCATCAGCGGCTTCTGCTCGCTGGCGATCGTGCTCGAGCGCGTCGCCATCGCCTGGCTGCCCTCGTGGGCCACGGCGGGCTGGCCCTTCATGATCACGATCACGTGCTGGTTGACGTTCGTCGACAGCTGCGCGGCCAGCGCCGGTGTCATCGGCGCCGTGGCCACGTTCAGCGCCGCCGGCGCGGCCGTCGCGCCTCCGGCCAGGACGGCCTGGCCGACCAGCATGGCCGGCACGGCCGCTGCCGCTATGAGAAAGGTCAAACCCCTGCTCCGGGAGCGCGCCCATGGCGCCCTGCCCGTCATGCGTCCTTGCATGCTCGCCCCATCTCCAAGGCGGCCCCAGACAGCCGCGGTGAGTGCGTCCCAGCCAGCGTGGCCCCGGACGGCCAGGTACGTGATGACATACAAGCCCGGACGCTAGCAGTAATGGAGGTTCGTGAAAATTTCCTTCTATATAACTTTTCAATTACAGATAAATGATCTTAGGGCGCGAGGAGCCGGTAAAAGAGTCATTCGGTCGGGGCTCGCATTGCCCGGGCTTGGCCCGCGCGTTGCCCCGGGCGCGGCCAGCGCGTTGCCCCGGGCGTGGCCCGCAGGTTGCCCGGACGTGCCCGCCCGGCTTGCCGGAATAAGGTACGTACCATGCTCAGCGCCGGTTTTAATGAGGAATGGTGGTTTGACTAGCTTGATGACCGATTACCTCGGCTCTGGGAGAGAGCGTGGCTAACGGCGGGCCGGGGCCTGACCCGGACGTCCGCGGCCGGTGTGACCCGCGCTTCGCCGCGGTGCGCGACGCCTTTGCCGCCAACTTCACCGAGCGTGGCGAGACTGGCGCCGCCGCCTGCCTCGTGGTGCGCGGCACCGTGGTCGCCGATCTGTGGGGCGGCCGGGCCGGCCCGGGGCCGCGGGCCTGGCGCCGGGACACCCTGGTCAACGTGTTCTCGGTGGGCAAGGGCCTGATCGCCGCCTGCGCCGCCCGCCTGGCCGGGCAGCGGTGCCTAGATCCCGACGCGCGGGTGGCCTTTTACTGGCCAGAGTTCGCCGTGGCGGGCAAGGCCGAGATCACCGTGCGGCAGTTGCTCAGCCACCAGGCCGGACTGCCCGCGCTGCGTGACCGGCTGCCGGACGGCAGCATGCTGGACTGGGCGTTCATGACCCGGGCCCTGGCCGCCGAGCCGCCCTGGTGGCCGCCGGGCACCGGGCATGGCTATCACGTGAACACGTTCGGCTTCCTGGCCGGGGAGCTGATCAGGCGGGTGGCCGGGACCACGGTCGGCGCGGTGCTGCGGGACCAGATCGCCGGCCCGCTCGGGGCCGACGTGCACATCGGGCTGCCCGCCGCCGAGCAGGGCCGGGTGGCCGAGTTCATCTGGCCGGAGCCTCCGGGTGTGGTGGCTGGGCCCGCGGCCGTGTCCGGGCCGGCGGGGTTGTCCGGACCGGCGGGCGTGTCCGGGCTGGTCGCGCGGCCCGGTGCCGCCGATGAGCGCATGATCCTCAACGCGTACCTGAACCCGCCCGACCTGTCGGGCGCCGGGGTGGTGAACACCGCGGCGTGGCGGGCCGCCGAGGTGCCGTCGGCCAATGCCCACGCCACCGCGGCCGGCGTGGCCCGCGTGTACGCGGCGCTGGCGGGCGGCGGGGCCGCCGGCGGCGTCCGGGTGATCGACGCCGGGGCGCTCGCCGACGCGGTGACCGAGCAGGTGTACGGCGACGACCTCGTGCTGCGCCGGCCGTCACGGTTCGGGCTCGGCTTCCAGCTGACCCAGCCGGAGCGGCCGCTCGGCCCCGGCCCGCGGGCCTTCGGGCATTTCGGCGCCGGAGGTTCGGTCGGATTCGCCGATCCCGACGCCGAGGTCGCCTTCGGCTACGTCACCAGCCAGATGGGGCCGAGGTGGCGCAACCCCCGGAACCGGGCCCTCATCGACGCGGTGTTCGCCTGCCTGTAGCCGTCGTCACTCGTCGGCCGGCCGGCGCAGCCGCTTGACCTCGGATCGGCGCTGCTTTTCGGCCAGGCGCCGCTCCCGCGCCGCGCGGCTCGGACGGGTCGGGCGGCGCGGTGGCGGCGGCGGCGCCGTCGCCTCGGTCAGCAACGCGGACATCCGCTCGGCCGCGGCCTCCCGGTTGCGCAGCTGCGAGCGGTGCTCCGAGGCGGTCACGGTGATCACGCCGCCGGTCAGCCGGCCCGCGAGGGCGCGGAGGGCCCGCTCCTTGAGCTCGGGCGGGAGGGCGTCGGTGCCGGCCAGGTCGAACGAGAGCTCCACCCGGCTCTCGGTGGTGTTGACCGACTGGCCGCCGGGACCGGGCGACCGGGAAAACCGCCACTGCAGGTCCTCGGGCGGGATCACCCGCCCCCGCACGGTCACCTCCATGCTCATGACGGCGCGGCCCTTGGCCCGGCGGCGCCCGGCCCGGCGGCGCCCGGCCCGGCGGCGCCCGGCCCGGCGGCGTCCGGCCCGGCGGCATCCGGCTCGCCGAGCGCGGCGAGCCAGGCGTGGCCCGGGTGCACGCGCCGCAGCGCCCAGCGCAACCAGCCGACGGCGCCCGGTTCCAGCCGGGGCAGCGTGCCGGCGAAGTCGGCCTGGTTCTTGGGCTCGGCGGCGTGTTTGGCCTTGAACAGCAAAACGATCTCCGGGGCCAGGTAAGGAATGCCGCCTGGGGTCCGGCGGATGATGCGCCGGTACGGCAGCGTGATGGTTTCGTCGCGGCGGCAGACCCAGGCGCCGTCGCGCTGCGGTTCCCTGAAGATGTCGAGGCGGTACACGCCCGCGGCCGGGTCGCGCACCCACGTCTGATGCATGACGTCGAACGCCGGGCTGTCCAGCGGCCAGGCGCGGCCCGCCCCGATCGTCTCCATCTCGTACCCGGCCAGCGCGTCGCGGACGACGCCGAAGTCCGGAGCGGGCACGGCGATCTCCAGGTCGCCGTGTTCCCTGGTCTGCTCGCCGCGGAACAGGTCCAGGGCCCAGCCGGCCGCCACGCACCACGGCACCGTCAGGCCGGCCAGCAGCCGGGCCGCCTCGTCCGGCCGCCACGCCTCCCAGGGCGCATCGTCGGCGACCTTGGTCCCGCCCGGCGGGATCTGCTCGTCCGTCACCACACCTGCCTACCACGGGCGGGGGCGCGGGCCCGAGTGAGTTACCTGGCCAGTGCCTCAAGGACGCCGACGAAGTGATCGAACGGCGGCGGCGTGGCCTGCGGGTCCTTGGCCGCGTCATCCCAGCGGCGCACCCGGATCGCCGCCTCGGCGAACCGGTGCCCGGCGAACTCGGCGAGCTCGCGGCCCCGCATCGGGCCGCCCTGGACGCCCAGGGTGTATACCGAGGCCGGCGACAGCGCGGCGACGTACTCCGGCTCGACCGCGCAGAGGTAACGTTTCGCCGCCACGTGCAGCCGGACCGGCTCGGTAACCTCCTCGCCGAACCAGCGGGCCAGCCAGGCGGCCCCGGCCTCGCCGTGCCGGGTGTCCGTGCCGCGCATCAGATCGCGGCCGGTCAGCGCGCCGGAGAAGTGACCGACGTCGTGCAGCAGGGCGGCCGCGATCAGCTCATCGCCGGCCCGGTCCCGCTCGGCCAGCGCGGCCGCCTGGAGCATGTGCGCGGCCTGGGTGACCGGCTCGCCGAGGTACTCGGCGCCGCCTTCGCTGGCGAACAGGGCGGCGATGACCGCCACGGCGTCGCCGGCACTCGCACCACTCGCACCACTCGCACCACTCATACCGCGGCCGCCCGAGGCCGCCGGAGCACGGCGAGCGCCGAGGCGACGCCGTCCAGGTCGGCGTAACAACCCTGCAGATGCCGTCGGCCGGTGGCGCTGAAGCCCGTCCTGGCGTGCAGCACGCGGGTGTTGTCGAAGACCATGCAATCGCCCGGGCCGAGCCGGAAGGTCAGCATCAGGTCCGGCCTGCGGATCACCTCGGCGAACGCACGGTACGCGGCGTAGAAGGCGGCCGTCCGCTCCGGAGAGCCGTCGCGGCCCGGCCGGGGCGGCTGCATCGAGCGGTTGTTGAACCGGACCTCGCGGATCCGGCCACGCGGGTCGACCCCGATCATTGGCCGGGTCGCCCGTAGTTCCGCCGTCGCGTCCCTATACATAAACGTCACCGGGGTCCGGGTGAGGATCTCGAACGCCGACGGATCCTCGGCGCGCAGCAGCGCGGCGGCCAGGAACCCGTCCACCAGCCCGGAGTCGCCGCCCTCCACCGCGGTGGCCAGGCAGTGCAGCAGCTGAACCGTGGGCACCGGGTCCCGGTAGGGGTTGTCGGTGTGCGGCGCGATCGGCAGGCCGGTGTAGGCCAGGTTGGCCGGCGTGGCCTCGACCCGGACGTCGAACAGCCTGCCGTAGTTCGTCTCCCGCACGTAGCCCATGCTGGCGGCCACGTCCAGCACCGCGCCGGCCCGGCCGGGGACGTCGCGGAGCAGGAAGAACCCGTCCCGCAGCAGCGTGTCCAGGCACCTGGCCCGATCGCGTTCGTCGGCCAGGTAGCGGGGCCAGGACTGGCCCGGCAGCGCGGCCGCCGCGTCGCGGGACGTCCAGAGGCGCTTCGCGTCCTCGATCCGGTCGTCCTCGATCCGGTCGTCCTCGGCCGGCGAGCCCTGCTCCGCCAGCCAGGCCCGGGAGAACACGGCCCGGTGGCCGTCCGGCCCGAAGATGACCTCGACCGAGTCTCCGGCGGCCCGGGCCTCGATCACGAACACGTCGGCCGGCAGGTCGGTCACGCTGCCCAGCCGCTGCCCGCTCCCGGAATCCCGGCAGTCGGGGCAGCCGCAGCTGTCGCGCAGCAAGATCGCGGCGAGCAGCGGCAGCGCGGGATCCACGGGCGCGGTCTTCATGGCACCACCCAGCTTCATGGCACTACCAGCGTGAGCCGCCTTGCCACGCCGCGCAATACACGCAGTGATGTGTTCCTTGATCGGATGCACGCACGGTTACCGGCGTTTACCTGGGAGATGTCCGGTGCCAATGCCAGCGCCGGCCGGCGGGGCGACCGCTTCGTTGCGGTCCGCCCGGCCGGCCGGTGCTCACCCCCCTGCCCCCCCGGCGCGGCCGCGTCAGCGGCCGGTTCAGCGGCCGGTTCAGCGCCCGGTGCGGGACCGCACGAACGGCAGGCCGACCGGGGCCACGGCCACGATCGCCGCGATCAGGCTGATGAACGCCCCGAAGCCCCAGCCGATCGAGACAATCCCGTAGCCCGAGGGCTTGAACACGAACGAGATGACCGTCAGCACGAAGATGACGCCGGTGGCGGCCAGCAATACCCGCTCGTGTTCGACCGGAAGCCGGAACGGCAATTCCTGGAAACCGGCCCGGATGACCAGGTAGGCGATGATGGCCAGGGCAAGAATGAGGGCGATGTACATGTAGCCGTGCCAAAGCCCGTCGACCGATCCGCTAATGCCGTCGGCGCTGCTGGTGAACCAGGGCAGGAACAGCGAAATGAAGAACACCACGGTGGCGCCGCCCACGATCCGGTCGACGGAGGTGAGCCTGCGCGCATCGAGGTTGAACGACGGCGTGGCCGACGCCGGTGGTGACCACGTCGGGCCGGCGGGCGCTGGCCCGCCATAGACGGGCGGTCCGGCCGGTCCGGCCGGAGGCCCCGCTGCGGCCTCGGCCCCAGGCCCCATCCCGGCCCCGGGCCCAGGCCCCGCCGCGCCGGCCTGCGTCCCGGCCGCATGGCCGGCCGCCATCTGAGCCATCTGAGCCCCGCACCGAGGGCACGTCGGCGACCCTTCGGCAACGTCGTTTCCGCATTGCGCGCAGATCATGATTTTCCGCCTCCCTGATTGGCCGGGGCGCCGCCCCGGGCCATGCTGCCGAGTGTTTGCTGCCCGTCCTTGCCCCCATAGCCCCCATAAGCCGAGTGGGCGAGCACCGGCGCGGGCCGCAGCGGGATTACGGCACCGTGGTCAGTTTCGGCGGCGGACGCCATTGTTACGACAGGGTGATCCCTGGCTTTCCCCCTAGCCCAACCCCTAGGGCACGAGAAACGCCGCGGGCTAGGAAACGAAATGGAGCACGACGCGCTCCTCGACCGGGTCGAACCCCAGCCGCTGGTACAGCGAGTTGCTCGTCGGGTTGGCCTGGTCGGTGAACAGGACCACGTTCGAGGCGCCGGAGTCGAGTGCGGCCCGGCTGACCGCGGCCGTGGCCGCCGCGCCGTAGCCGGTCCGCCGGTGCGCCGGCGGGGTGTACACCGGCCCGACCCGGGTCGTTCCCGCGACCGGCCGGTGGATGCCGGCCAGCGAGACCGGAGTGCCGCCGGACTCCCAGATGGTCAGGCCGCCGTAGCTGAGCCGGTCGTCGATGACCTCGTCACCATCGCGGCCGATGTCGTCGCCGATCTCCTCAGAGAAGGCGGCGAGCCATCCCCGGAGCAGGTCACGATCGGCCTCGGTGGCCAGCCGGGCGGCGCCGCCGGGCGCTGGCTCGGGCGGCCGCAGCCGGCCGAGCCGGTACAGCCGGGTGCGCAGAAACTCCTGCGCGCCGGCCCCGGTCAGCCCGGCCCACACGGCGGCGAACGCGGTCGCGATGCTGTCCTCCGCGCTGACGCCGCGCACCGGCCTGCCGCGGGCGATCAGCGCCTCGGCCAGCGGCCGCGCGGAACCCTCGGGCAGCGCGGTCAGCAGGACCGGGTAGGGCGGCGTGTGCAGCAGGGCGGCGGTGATCTCGCCGTCCCCGCGCCGCCACCAGCCGAACAGCGGCTCGGTCTGCCCGTACGCCCGGAGGCCGCGGACGCGCACGGTCTCGGCCGCCGTGAGCGCGACCGTGTTCCGCACCGGATCCGACCGCAGGAAGCCGCCCGCGATCGCCAGGTACTCGTCGGGGCTGCCGGTCAAGGTCCAGGCCATGCTCCATGCTCCCCGGCACCGGCCGGACGGCGCACCTCATTTTGGGCCGAACCGGCTTAACACTCCCGCAGCGGCACACTCCGTTGGTACCGTCCCCAGAACGGTCGCCGGTCGGCGGGCCGGAGAGTCAGGGAGGTTCAGTGGCCGGCTTCAGGAAGTTCTTGTTCCGCGGCAATCTCATCGACCTGGCCGTGGCCGTGGTGATCGGCGTGGCGTTCAATACGGTGGTCCAGGCGCTGATCGCGGACCTCATCACGCCGCTGATCGCCGCGGTCGGCGGCAAGCCGAACTTCGGCACGCTGTCCTTTACCGTCCACGGCAGCCACTTTCACTACGGCGGCTTCATCAATTCGGTCCTGTCCTTCGTGATCATCGCCGGGGTCGTGTACTACCTCGTCGTCTCCCCGGCGGCCAGGATCACGGCGATCGCTGAGCGCAACAAAGAGGCGACCGAGCGCGAGTGCCCGGAGTGCCTGAGCAGCATCCCGGTCGGCGCCAAGCGCTGCATGTACTGCACCGCCGAGGTGCCGCCCGTCACGCGCCCCGGCGGCCGCCACGCCACCCCGGCCGCTTAGCCGCCGGAGCGGGCTCAGCCCGGCGACCAGAATCGGTCAGCCAGGCGACCAGGTAAACGGCGTCGTGGTGGCCAGGCAGGCGAAGCCGAGCCGCTCCAGGATCGGCCTGCTCTCCGGCAACGCGTCCACCTGCAGGTACCGGTATCCGCGCGCCGCGGCCAGCCGGGCCCGGTAGCCGACCAGGGCCCGGTAGATCCCGCGCCCGCGCCACTGCGGCAGCGTGCCGCCGCCCCACAGGCCCGCGAAGTCCGTCTCGGTGCCGAACCCGATCCGGGCCGAGCAGACCGGCTCGTCACCGGCCATGGCCAGCACCATCACGGCGGTCTCGGGCGAGCTGCGCAGCTGGGTCAGCAGCGAGGCGCGCAGCCGCGGATCGGGGCCGAACACCCGGTCGTGCACCTCGGTCATCAGCTCCAGACCCGCCTCGTCGGTGACCTCGACCAGCCGGACCCCGTCCGGCAGCGCGACGTCAGCGCCCCCGGGCCCGGCGATCCGCTCGGTTTCGGCGACCATGAGCGACTCGGCGTCCTCGGCCGCGAAACCGGCGGCGAGCAGCCGCTGCGCCAGGTCGGGCGGCTGGTCGTAGCTGTAGAGCTTCCACTCGAACTCCTCGCCTCGGGCCGCGTAGAACGCGACCTGCTCGGCGATGACCCGGTCGGCCGTGGCGGCGTCAAGGTCGGACCAGACGACGCCGGACCAGCCGTCGCCGCCGGCCGGGACCCAGCGCACGACGGGCCCGGCCCGCTCCCCCACCGCGCCGGAGCCGTCGGGGTGCAGGCTGCGCCGCACCTGAACGTCGAAGGCGGACAGCGCCGCCGCGGTATCGAAATCCATCTGCGCAGGTGATCACGCCGGCCGCGGCGGCCGCAACTCAGATACCGCTCACTTCGCGTCGGCGTAGCAGCCGACCACCGCCGTGGTCATCGGAAACCGCACCGGCGTCCGGCCGAACAGCGCGCCGCCCGCCTCGGCGGCCGACTCGGCGACGGCGTCCACCACGGCTGGCGCCAGCGCCTCCGGGCAGTGCACCAGCACCTCGTCGTGCTGGAAGAACACCAGATGCGGCGCCACCGGATCCCAGCGCCCGGCGGCCGGCGCCTCCCCCGGGCCGCCGCCCAGCGCGGCCAGCCTGCGGCGCAGCGCGGCCAGCAGCACAAGCGCCCAGTCGGCCGCGCTGGCCTGGACCACGAAGTTGCGGGTGAACCGGCCCCGGGCGCGCGAGGCGCGGCCCGCCCCGGGGTCGCGCTCGGCCTCCGCGTCGCCCGCCTCCTCGGTGAGCGCGCGCCACGCGGCCGACGGCGGGGGGCAGGTCCGGCCGAGCGCCGACCTGACCACCCGCCCCTCCTCGCCGGCCCGGGCCGCGGTCTCCACGTAGCCGGACGCGGCCGGGAAGCGGCGCCGCAGCACGGCCAGCAACTGGCCCGCCTCGCCGCCGGCGCCGCCGTACATGGCGGACAGCAGCGCGAGCTTGGCCTTGGCCCGGTCGCCGCCGAACGCGCTGGCCAGGCTCTCATACAGGTCGCCGCCGGCCGCGGCCTCGGCGAACGCGCGGTCGCCGGCCAGCGCCGCGAGCACTCGCGGCTCGAGCTGGGCCGCGTCGGCCACGACCAGGACCCAGCCGGGATCGGCCACGACCGCGCGCCGCAGCACCCGGGGAATCTGCAGCGCGCCGCCGCCCCGGGTGGCCCAGCGCCCGGATACCACGCCGCCGACCACGTACTCGGGCCGGAACCGGCCGTCGCGGACCCAGGCGTCGAGCCAGGCCCAGCCGTGCGCCGCGTGCAGCCGGGACAGTTCCTTGTACTCCAGCAACGGCGCGATCGCCGGGTGGTCGATCTCGCGCAGCACCGACGTCCTGGTCGACGTGACCCGCACCCCCGCCGTCGCCAGCGCCCGGACCAGTTGGGTGGGCGAGTCCGGGTTCACCGGCCGGCCGCCGAGCGCGGCCGAGATCTGCCCGGCCAGCTCGGTCAGCCGGGCCGGCCGCGCGCCGGCCAGCACCGCGGGCGGGCGCGGGCCGAGCATCCCGGCCAGCAGCTGGTCGTGCACGTCGGCCCGCCAGGGCATCCCGGCGAGCGTCATCTCGGCGGCCGCGAGCCCGCCGGCCGATTCCGCGGCGGCCAGCGTGCCGAACCGCCCGGGGTGCTCGTCGGCGCCGATCCGCCGCAGCTGGTCGGCGTGCACGGCAACCAGCGCGTCCAGCGTCGCCCCGGGGTCGGGCGCGGCGTCGTCGACGGATTCGAACAGCGCCCCCTGAAGGCCGGCCGGCCCGCCCGCCTGGGCCTCCGGCTCGGCCGGCGGCGGCTCGCCGCGCAGCCGCGCGTGCGCCGCCGCCAGCGACGCCGGCTCGTCGCCGCGGCCGTCCCGCGCGAGCAGCAGGCGCTCCACGAGCGCCACGTCGTGACACCGCGCCACCCGGGCCCCGGCCCGCAACAGCACGGGGTAGTCGCGTGCACCGCTCGACCACACCCACCGCAGGCCCGGATCACCGGCCCGTTCATACCGGGCGACGACCGAAGCAAGATCAGCAGTCGTTACGCTCCGTCGGTGCTGAATCCCGTCCGCCGAGAGCTCACACAGCAGCGTGGTCCCCGCAGACCCCGGCACGACAGCGACCCGCACGCATCCGATTCTGCTCCGGGGGTCTGACAAGAGGCGCGCATCAGATTCTGCCGGGCGGGTCTGACAACGGGCTGGTGTCGCCGAGTCGGCCGGGTCGCCGCCGCCTTCGCCGGCCCGCTTACCCGGCCTGCGCGCCGGAGCTGCCGGAACTGCCGGGACCGGATCTTGCCCGCCCGTAGCCGAAGCCAGGACGACCCTGCGGCAACAGGGTCAGGTCGGTGATGCTGGTTGCGGTCGCGGTGCTGCCGCTGACGGTGGCCAGCAGCGTGACCTGGTTGCCGGCCTTGACCGAGCCGATGCCGGCCCGCTGCGCGTCCACGACGGTGGAGCCGGTCAGGACATAGCTCTTGCTGAACCCGTCGGCGCTCTTGAGCGTGATCGACGTGGTGCTGACCGCCGTGACCTGGCCGCTTTGCACGTCGACGGTCTCATAACCGCCGCCGGGCTTGGGCAGGACCAGCTGCCCGTGCAGCGCACCGGCCACTGCGCCGAAGCCCATGCCGCCGGCACCGAACCGGCGGAATCCTGGCCGGCCCGACCCGGGCCCCGGCAGTCCCGACGGGACGGGCGAGGGTGCCGGCGAGGCCGCCACCGCGTTCGGGGATCCCGACGGGGATCCGGATCCCGTCGAGGCCAGGGCCGCTCCCGCGCCGCCGAGCAGGGCGACGACCGCCACCCCGGCCAGCACGTAAGGGCGGCGTGACCACGAGCGCAGGCTCATCGGGCCGATCGGGCGCGTTGCCCGCGCCGGGCCGAACGCGATCAGATCGTCCCGCTCCGCTGGTTCGGGCCCGCCCGGCGGCATCCACCAGGCCTGATCGTTGTCTGACGGCTCGTCCGGCATCGGAAGACGACTCCCCTCGGGGCGGGACTCCACCGGAAGGGTCCCGCCCCGACCTGAGAGCACGCTGAATGCGAGCAGTATTTTTTCCCCGCTCGCGGGGAGCTGGCGCGGAAACGGGCGCCGTGGCGCCCGTGCGCTAGCAGCGGCCGGCCCGGCGACCCCGGACACGGGCCAGATTGGCCCGCGTCGACCGGGACGGACCGGGGCTGACCGGGATGGGCCGGTGCTAGCCGAGAGCAGGCCGGTCGGGCCGGCTCGCGCGCCGGTGCGACGCCTCACCCGGCAGCTCCCCGGCCGCCCACCCGGCCAGTTCCGCCGCCAGGTCGGCCAGGCCCGCACGGTCCTTGCTCTCCTGCTTGGCCCCGGCTCCCTTGCCCGCCCCGCCCGCGCGCTTCTGCCTCGGCAGGGAGTGACCCCCCGGCAGGCGGCGGGCCCAGCCCCCGGACCCGCGGTCGGTCCCCGCGACATCGGCGGTCTCGGGCGGCTCGTCCGCGACCGGCGCGGGCTCGGTGTCCTCCGCTTCCGGGTAGGCATCGGGCTCGTGCCTCGGCTGGAACGCCGGCACGCCCTGCTTCGCGGACTCACGGCCCGGCGCCTCCCGGCGGCCCGGCGCCCCCCGGCGGCCCGGGGCCTCCCGCCGTGCGTGCGGCTCCTGCTCCTGGCCCGGATCCCCGGGCCCCGAGACGGCCACCGGGACCGGACCCGCCGGCTCCCGCGGTTCGCGCGGCTCCAGCGGGCCGAAGAGCGGGTCCGCCGCGGACGGCTCGGCCGCCGTCTCCCGCTGCGACGTGGCCCCCTGCGCCGGGACCCGGACCCGACCGCGCCCCGGGTCGGCCTGCTGGACCTCCGCGTCCTTCACCGCCGAGGTGCCGGACTTCGTGGTCATCGCGGCGTAGACGGGCCCGGCGCAGTCGTGCCGGTCGAGCAGCGCGGCGAACTGCTCCGCCTCGCGCGCGTCCATGCCGAACACCACGCGCGGCTGCCCCCATGGCTCTTCGGTCGAGTAGCCGACGTAGCTGGAGACCGGGGGCAACGGCCCCGTTCCCAGCCCGTGCAACGTGCGCCAGCGGTCCCAGGCCCGCTCCAGCTCCGTCGCAGCCAGCTGCGCACGCATCATCAACTCCGGATCACGCATTGCGACCCCTTTCCCCCTGTTAGCGACGGCACACCCCGCCAGTTAGCGGGCCCCCGGGCCTGCGCATATCGCCGACGCGTGGATACGAGCCAGCTGCGGCGTGCGGTTCTGAGGCGCGGACGCCTGTCCGCCACCGCCGTTTCCCCCCGGGCGGTGGCACGGCGACCAGTGTGGCAGAGCGCCCGCGCCGGCAGGCGTGATTACGAAAAGTTCGCAGGTGACTACTGAGAGTGAGATGAGGGGCCGGGCGACGATCGTCCCGGACATCGGGATTCCCCGCGGGCCCGCCCCCCGGCAACGTTCATGCCCGCGATGTGCGCTCGAAGCGCGCTATAACACCCTAAAGGGTATTTACCCTCGGGAGGCCGGATCGACCCCGGCTCCGCCACACCCTCGACAGCCGCTCTGCGAGCGCCTGGTGCGGACTAGGCCCTCTATGCGGTGCTTTCGCCGCCGGGGCCGACCCCCCCTTGTTCCTGCTTTCCACCGTGGCCGCCACCGCGCACGTCACCGTGCGCCGCCCTGGCTGCACCATCGCCAGGTTCGCGGCCAGGTCTTACTCCGAACGCTGCTGCGGTATGCCCGCGAGCAGTGCGCGAACCTCTGTCTCCCGGTACCGGCGGTGCCCGCCGAGCGTACGAATGGAAGTCAGCTTCCCGGCCTTGGCCCACCGTGTGACGGTCTTCGGGTCAACCCGGAACATGGTCGCGACCTCTGCTGGAGTCAGCAGAGGCTCGGCCTCTGGCGTGCGTGCAGACATGTGAACGGCCTCTCCTCCTGGACCGGTACTGCGATCCTGCGTTTTATTGCTGTGCCTGGCTCCATTGGGAGCCTGCCGTGGATGTCCCATATGGTCTACTCAGACCATATTGCCATCACCAGCGGTGACAAGTCGACCACCAGGAGCAAAAGATTCTCCACGAGTCGTCCCGTTGCTCCATTGATCCGAGTCACGCTGCGTGATTCTAGCGACACGCAGCGTCGCAACGGTCAGATTCGGAAAAGTCATCCCCCCCTCCCCATCAGCTTCCTAGCTCGACTGCCTCCAACTCCCGCCACCTGGCTCGCAGCCGCTGGTACATGGCGGCTGCCAGCTCAAACTCCCTGCTTGCCAGGGCGCTGACGGTGGCGGAAACCTCAGCCACTGACTGATCCGCTCGGAGCGCGTCGTCGTCGAGCAGCTGCACCAACCCTCCATAGTCAAGTTCCACCAGCGAGTGCGGGTGGAACTCCTCAAGCCACCGCCCAATCTCCTCAAGTGCAACGGTAGCTCGCACAAGGTCAGCGGTGGCCGGCGCCCCGTCATCTGCGTCTTTTCCCGACGCGCGCGGTCCGGGGGGCGTGCCCGGTACGCGCCGCACGGTGGACAGTGCCCGCGCGACCCTCCGGCGGGCCTGGGCCATGGTCGTGGCGTAGATGAGCGTACGGGTGGCCGACGCGGTGGCCGGCCGGCTGCTCTCCCGGTCACCGGTCGTGCCCAGCACCAGCCAGCGCTCGGTCGGCGCGAACGGAACGAACCAGGTCGGCGGCACGGACCAGGTGCTGCTCTGGATGTAGACCCGCCGCGCCATCTCCTTGCCCTCCCACCGGGCAAAGTCCTCGGCGGCCCGGTCAGCCTGAGCGGGCGCGAACGCATCGGCGAGCGGCGGCGCGGTCGTCGAGCGCAGCCGGCCCAGCGCCAGCCACGACCGCAGCCTCGTCTGCCACGGGCACACGTAGGTGGTCCCGTCGGCCCAGCGCACGTACGCGTGATCACTCTCCCGTGCGGGTGCAACGATCGGCGGCAGCGCGATGATCCTGCGCAGCGCCTCCTCGCGCTCCGCCTCGAGCGCGTCTGCCCGGCGCGGCCTGTCCGCTGACGCGGCATACGCCTCCCAGCGAGCCCGCTCCATCCGCCCGAAGGCAGATAGCGGTTCATACACCCGCAGATAGGCAGCGCACGGCAGCATGATCAATCGTGACATACCGGTGCCCCTCAACAGAAGTCCTGGGGGTAATGAGATTGCAGCGAGCTGGCCTCCACCACATCGGGCCGCACCATCCTCGGCTTACCCTAGCTCCC
>Ga0335075_10002380_pt1 | contig 30284 bp, 22 predicted proteins | sample Lox_Sample_24_FD_206723 | JGI IMG/M metagenome (GOLD analysis project Ga0335075, IMG submission 206723) | Soil microbial communities from Loxahatchee National Wildlife Refuge, Florida, United States - Lox_Sample_2.4 | ecosystem: Environmental > Terrestrial > Soil > Wetlands | place: USA...
CGCCAATCGTGTCATGACGGCAAGTTGGTCGTTGCCGCAGCGCCGCTCAAGCTGTGGCATCCGCATGGCTCCGCGCCGCGCGCTGCCGGCCGCGCCATTCGGTGCCAAGCGCCATCACCACAGTGATCAGCATGAACACCACCGAGGCATAGAATACCCAGCGCGGTGCCCCTCGGTCCATGATCCAGCCGCCCAGCATGGGCCCGATCGTGCCGCCGATGTTCAACCCCATGGTGACGATGCCGAACACCCGGCCGGCCGCGCCCGGCGGGGCGGCGGCGCGCACCAGCATGTCGCGCGACGGCGCGATCATGCCCGACAGGAACCCGGCCGCCGTCATGGCGGCGATCAGCACGACCGTGTTCAGAGGCACCGTGCCGATCAGGAAGACGATCACCGCGGTCGCTCCGAATGCCGCCGCTGCGACCTCGCCGTGCCGGCGGGTCATGTCGGCGATGACGCCGCCGGCCAGCACGCCGACCGCCGTTGCCGTCAGAAATGCGGACAGTGCGCCGTTGGCCACCACCAGTCGCACGTCATACAACGCCTTCAGTGCGACCACAGAAAAGTTGGTCAGCGCGCCGGTCGAGAGGCTGAGCAGCGCAAAGAAGACCGTCAACCCGATGATGGTGGGGCTCAGCAGCCGAGCCGCCGGCACCCGCGCCGCCGGAGCCGGCCCGCTGACAGCCGCATGCGGCACTGCTGTCACAGCGTCCAGTCGGCGGGAGAATGCGAGTGGCACCGCCACCACCGGCCCGATCAGAGCGGCGACCAACAGTGCCGCATTCAGCCCGCCATGCGTGCTGACCAGCAGCATCACCGGTGGCGCGATCGCCCCTCCCAGATATCCGGCGAAAGTATGAAACGAAAAGGCTCGGCCCACACGGGCCGGTTCGATCGCCGCCCCCAGCACCGCATAGTCCGACGGATGGTACACCGCATTGGCCACGCCGAAGACCGTCGCCGCGCCCAGCAGGCAGGCATAGTGCGGGTAGAGCCCGAAGCAGCCGAACGCCGCCCCCGACAGGCAAAGCCCGCCGATCAACATGCGCCGCGAGCCCAGGCGATCCACCAGCCAGCCAACTGGCGCCTGAACCACCGCAGAGGCGACGTTCGCGAGCGTGATCGCCAGCCCGAGACGCACGAAATCCACGCCGAGCCGCTGGTGCAGCAGCGGAAACAGCGGCACCAGCACCAGCCCATGAAAGTGGCTGACCAGATGGGCAGAGCAGATCAGCCCGAGGGTCTTTGCCTCGGCGGCTCGGCCGGATGTGGCTGGCGTCATGCCGGCTGGCAGCGGAAGCCGTCGCCCCATGCGGTGAACCGGACGGACGACGGCGACGGGAAGTGCGCCGTGCAGCACAGCGTGCCGGACTCGCAGGCATTCGACAGGAAGCTCCGCCGGGTGAGCGCGGCCTGCTTCGGGTCGGTATCGACACGCATGGACAGCTCCGGGTAGCGCGCCTGGATCGGCGAGTGGATCAGATCGCCGGTGAGGATCGCATCCTTGCCGCCGCGGCCGAGCAGCACGGCGAAATGGTCCGGCGTGTGGCCGGGCGTCGGCAGCAGGCGGACGTGGTCGTCTAGCGCGTGGTCGCTGGTGACGAAATCAGCGCGCTTCGCCTCCACGATCGGGATCACGCTATCGGCGATGCACGCGATCGGCGTTTTCGCGTGCTGATCGGTCCAGTACTCGTATTCGCGCGCGGAGAACAGGTAGCGCGCATTGGGGAAGGTCGGCACCCAGCGGCCGTTGTCGAGCCGGGTGTTCCAGCCGACGTGATCCACGTGCAGATGGGTGCACATGACATAGTCGATGTCGGCCACCGTCAGCCCGGCGGCGTTGAGCCCGCGCATCCAGGTGTCGTCCTTCTTCATGTGCCAGAACGAACGGGGAGCGCGGTCCTTGTCGTTTCCGACGCAGCTATCGACCAAGATCGTGTGATGCGGCGTGCGCACGACATAGGACTGAAAGCAGAACACCAGCTTGCCGGTGGCCGGGTCCAGGGCGGCGGGCTCCATCCAGTTGCGATTTTCCTCCAGCACCTCCCTCGTCAGCCCGGGGATGAACTCCAACGGGTCGGTGAACGGGAACTCCTGCTCGATGATCCGGTGGACGGTCAGCTCGCCGATCGTGAGTGTCGTGCTCATGGGTGTTGGTCCGTGCGACGTTTCCTGGGCGGATATTACCCCGATTTGCCGGTGACCGGAACCACCTCTCCCGCCCTGCGGGAGAGGTCGCCGCGCGCTTGCGCGGCGGGTGAGGGTGCCGGTGCAAGCTCCCGATTTCCAGCCACCCGCGCATCGTAATCGCGGCCCGAAGCCGCCATTGCTGGTAAATCAAGAATTTCGCACGGCATGTCCCGGAGGTGCCGCCGCGAGAAGGGCTTCATGCAGCATCAGCAGCACGCAGGATGCCCCCACTGCGCACCAGCCAATCACATTTAGTCCGACGGCATCGGCCAGCAGTCCACCGATGGCGGAAAACACGGTCCCGCCGACCGTCCCCGCGCTCACTTTAAACCCGATGGCATGCAGCGCCACAGAAGGGCCAAGTCGCTCCGGTGCCCGCGCCATCAGCGTCGGAAAGACCGGCGACAGAGCCAGACCGGTAAAGATCAGGCCGGCAGCAGCCCAGATCCCGTTTGCAAAGGCAAACAAGAGAGAACCGAACACGATTGAAACCGTGCAGCACCGTAGCAGGCGATCCGCGCCAAAACGGTCTATGATCGCGCCCAACACGAAGCGCCCAACCGCGATGCCGCCCCAATACGCACCGGTGCACAGTCCCGCCACACCGTCGGGCATGCCTCGGGCAGAGATCAGAATGCTGTAGCTCCACTGCCCCAGCATGATCTCTATGCCCGTATAGACGAAAAACAAAACGACTTGCAGTTGGACAAGTGGGTGGCGGGCAGCATTCCACCCACCTCTGCGCCCTCTCTCTTCGGTACGTGCGGGAATTGAGTTTGTGGCGCGCCGCGCAAACAGCAAGGACGCGCACGCGAGCACGGTTGCCAGGCAGATGTAGCCGATGCGCCACGACTGCCCGGACCAGACGATGATCGCAGTCATTGCCACTGGGCCAGCCATGGCGCCCAAACCATAGCAACCGTGCATCCAATTTATCGCGCGAGCATCGAAACTCAGCGCTGCCGTCGCATTCAGGCCGGAGTCAATCGTGCCCAGACCAAGGCCGAGCAATAGCGCACCCACACAAAGGCCCAGCATCGCCGGAGAGACGGCAATGACCAACAATGCACATGCCGCCAGGACGGCAGCGGCACTGAGCACACGGCGTGAACCTCGCAGTTCCAGCAAATGGCCGGACATGATGCCTGCGCAGAACCCGCCAGTAGTCTTGCATATCAGGATAAGGCCGAACGCCGATTCCGATAGCCCGAAGCCGGTGCGTATACTTGGCCATGCGACGCCGAGTGAGCCGTCCGGCAACCCGATGATCGCTAAACCTGAACACGCAACCCAGAACGCGGTGATCGACTTGCGCCGCAACCCGGGATCAACTTGCCCTTTCATGGCGTTCTCTGGTGCGGTCGCCCCGACTTGCACCCCCTGATCCCGGATCGAGCGAAATGCGTCAAGCCCCCTGACGTGAGCCCGGAGCGACTCTGCCGCCGCTTTCAGGGCGCCAGCGTCAACGCCCTGAGTTCCTTTCGAGCCGTGCCAAAGCTGCCAAGCTGATACACTGAAGCGCCAGCCGGCGAGAACGTGAACGACGCGAATGGCTCCGCCAACATCTCGTTCAAATACGCTTCCGTTCCGACGCCGATCGTCACGTGTGGATTGAATCGCTTGCCCGCCGCGTCTGTGACGAAATTGCCAACGTAGCTGATGAGGAATTTTTGAATGTCGCGTCCCCCCTCGTCGCTGAAGAACGCCGCTGGGGTACCTGTCTTCACAGTGTAGGGCGCGACGGCTGCAATGAGTTCGTCTTGCAGCCGATGCAGGTCTTCAGTCGGTTCGACTACGATTCCCGCGAGGCCGATCGGCGGAGACGGGATGTAGTAATACTTGAACGCCTTCAGCGTCCATGCCGTCGGCTTCTCTTTGCCGATAACCGCATTCGCCGCCGCAAATACCTTGTCGAGGCCGTCCGTGCGGACGAACTGCTGCAACATGGAGATGTGCGGATGGTGTGTCTCATCCAGAGCAAAGCCCTTCGGGAAGGACTTTCGGAGCCGAGCGTTGGCGTCCATCGCGTGCTGAACCATCGTCGCGTCGGGTTCGAGCGCGATGTCGATCGCGGTCACCGGATTCTGTTGCGCGACTGCGCCTTGGACGACCGCGACCGCCAACCCTAGCCCGAGCCCGACGGCCGTAAGGACCTGCAAATGGTCATGCATGTTCCGTCCTCCCTGTGGGTGCCTGACCTAGGGGTCGTCGCACTAGCCGCCTTCTTGACCTGGTGTCAAACTCCTCGTTTCTGTGGGGCTTCGAGCTACCTCTGGACTGGAGGCATCAATGCCGGATGGTCAGTCGCTTCCCTCCTGGAACGACAGCGCGGCGAAATCCGCGATCCTCGACTTTGTCGCGCGTGTGACGAAGCAAGGAGGCACCGAATTTGTGCCGCCGGCCGGGCGCATCGCAACGTTTGACAACGACGGGACACTCTGGTGCGAGCAGCCGCTTCAAATACAGTTCTTTTTCGCCTTTGATCGCGTCAGGCAGTTGTCAGGCAAGGATCCGACAATGAGCGAGCGTCAACCGTTCAAGGCCGTGCTCGAACACGATTACAATACGCTTTTTGGACTCGGCAAACAGGCACTGCTCGAGCTGGCTTTCGCCACCCATGCGGGCATTACCGATGAGGACTTTGAGCAAGCCGCAAGCGGATGGTTAGCAACGGCGAGGCATCCCAAGTTCGACCGGCTGTTTAAGGAATGCACCTATCGGCCCCAGCTCGAACTGCTCGCCTACTTACGGGAAAACGGCTTCAAGACCTATATCGTGTCGGGAGGTGGTGTGGACTTCATGCGCACGTTCGCGGAGGAAGCTTACGGTATCCCACGAGAACAGGTGATCGGTTCCAGCGTGAAACTGCGCTTCGATTTAACAGACAACCGGGTTTCACTCGTGAAGCTGCCGGAGCTCAACAGCTTTGACGATCGGGAGGTGAAGGCGCTGAACATCGGCCTGCATATCGGCCGTAGACCACTATTCGCCTTCGGCAATTCCGACGGCGATCTTGCCATGATGCGTTACACGAAGTCCGGCTCCGGGCCTCGGCTCGCATTGCTTCTCCACCACGACGACGCAGCCCGGGAGGTAGCCTACGACCGGGAGTTCCGGCTGAGCCCGTTGTCCGAGGCGCTCGACAAGGCTCAGGACTACGGCATCACCGTCGTCAGCATGAAGCGGGATTGGAACGTTGTCTTTTAATCGCCGCAATGACGGCGCTCGTCTTCGCATATGGGTCTGTGCATAAATCATCGTATCAGACCTGGGGAGCTGAAAAGAGTGCTCTTTCCCGATGCATGGATCTGATGCAGAATGAGCACCATGACCTACGGCTACGCCCGCGTCCCGACCGGCGCCCAAGGATGCACGATTTCGAGGCTGCCCGTACGAGGCGCGACGAACAAATTTACACCTATGCCACCGGCGAAGTAATGGATGATCTTATGGGCAAGAGAAATTATCTCATCGAGGGCGTGTCCGGCGCCGGCAAAACGGCGGTCTGCACAGAATTGCAGCGGCGCGGCTACCAGGCCATTCATGGTGACCGGGAATTGGTGTATCGAGGCGATCCAGAAACCGGTCTGCCGACGGCTCCGGAAACGGATACACCGACGGCTGCCTGGATGTCCAAGCACCAGATTTGGGATGTGGAGAAAGTACAAGCCTTCGTCGCCAATCAGGAGGAGGCGGTCACCTTTTTCTGCGGTGGCTCGAGGAATTTTGTCAAATTCATTGACCTATTCGACAACGTGTTTGTTCTGGACGTCGACCTGGACACCATGAACCGGCGGATTGATGAGCGAGTGGCACTGGACCCAACTGACTTCGGCGGAAAACCACAGGAATGGGAACTCGCTGTACGCATGCATCAGACGAAAGAAGACATTCCAAAAGTCGGCATCATCATCGACGCCACACGACCACTTGAGCAAGTGGTGGATGAGATTCTTACGCGTACCCTGACAGTTGACTGACCGCTGGGTGCACTAGCGACTCACCAAAGCGGATTCTGGCGCATCGACACGACAGACACCGACAACAAGTGCCGTGGGACGATGTCGATACGCTATGAATAATAACGTAACCGACGGGTATCCGCGGCAGCCTTCAGTGCGCCCTCTTCATCGCAATGAGCACCATCAGCCCAGTGTACAGCATAAGCGCACAGACGCCGACGATCGGCAGACCAGTCCAGACAAATTCGCCAGCACGCCAGCGATGAGCGCCCTCACCGATCGACTCTCCGGCACTCGCGGCACCCAACGTCGTGGCCGGCCTTGTGCCGGCCATCTCCGGCCAGTTCCAGCACGTCGGCGACGGCGGTAGAGCGTCATTCTTTCGGGCTCCTGGCATTCCCGGGGTGGCGAGCGAGAAAAATCAACGGATCCGCCTCTTCTGGTGAACCTGACCAGCCGGACTTCCACCGCCGCCGTCACGCCCCGCGGCCACACCTCTGGCAAAATTCACCTTATGAAGGAAAAAGTTCTGGCCCGGGCCGCCATATCTGTGCTTTAATGCTTCCATGTCCATCATCGCCACCGCCCAGGCCGAAGCCGTCCAGCCCGATCCCGATCGGGCCGTGTCCGCGCGCCCCGGCGCCGGCAACATCCTCCGCCTCCTCCACACCCTGATCGCTTACGGCAAGAACGTCGTCCAGACGCTGCGCCACACCGACGACCCCGAGGTCCTCCCCTGGTTTGCCGTCCTCACCCGCATCTTCGACACCACCAATCCCGCCCTGATCACCATCTTCATGATCCGCGGTCTGCTCCGTGCCGTCGCCCTCCAGGCCAGGCTCGGCAAGGGCCTCGCCTCCCTGTCCCTCCTCTCCTCGCCGCCGAACCGAGCCGTCGAGCGCACCGACGCCGAGAGCGGCCAAGCCGGGCCCCCGCCCCACGCACGCCGCGCGTCGCCGGATGGAGGACCTTCCCCCGGGCTGGCCGGCCCACGATTCCTCCCTCGACCGCCTCCCCACCCCGGAGGAGCAAATGTACGCCGAGATCGTCGACCAGGACCGAGACCGCGAGATCGGCCCCATCCTCTTCGACATCTGCGTCGATCTCGGCATCGTCCCCGCCCAGATGGACCCCGCCACCTGGAACGCCCTACGCCTCGCCATCTCCCTCCACGGCGCCGACCCCGCCCCCTTCGAAGCCCGCCACCTGGACCTTGCCGATCCCGCCCCGACCGGCGCACCTGGCGTAGGGCGGAAAAGCGAAGCGCATTCCGCCACCGACACCCCCATCGTCTACCCCCCATGGCCGGTGCGACACCCTCACTCCCCCGCTCCTACCTGCACCGGCCCCCCTGAAGACTGACAACTGACACCTGACAACTGACAAGGGGCCGGCCCACGGCCAGCCCCGCCGTCCTGATTCGCCCTCAAATCAGGGCACGACCTCGAGTTCGGTCAGTCCTTCCGCCAGCACGCGCCGCAGATCCTCCGCGGCCAGCGCGACGCAGCCTTCGGTCGGCGCGTAATCGGCCCGCGCGCTGTGAATAAAAATACCCGAACCCCGCCCGCGCACGACCGGCGCATCGTTCCAGCCGAGCACCCCCGCCACATCATACAGCCCATCCGCCCGCCACAGCTCCTCGCAACGCCCGTCGTGCGGCAGCCGCACCCTGCGGTTGTAGTCGGCATGCGACGGATCGTCGCACCAGCCGTCGCCAGGCGCGATCGGCTCGATCGCCACGGCGCAATCCGGCGGCGGCACCCGGTCGGCGCGATACAGCACGCGACGTAGCGGCAGCAGGCCGGCCGGGGTCGCCCCGTCGCCCTCCTGTTTGTCAGCCCGCACCCCACCGCGCCCCAGGCCGACCCGGAACGTCCGCCCGCTCAGGACCAACCGGCCATCCGGGTGGACAACCGCCCGCATCGGCTCAGTCCAGCAGATGCCCGAACCGCCGTGCCTTGGTCGCTAGGTACTCGTCATTCACCCCATTCGGCGGGAAGGCATGCGGCTCGCGGGCCACCACCTCGATCCCGCACGCCTCCAGGGCAGCGACCTTGTCGGGATTATTTGTCAGCAACCGGATGCGGCGGATCCCAAGCTGCTGCAGCATGGTGGCCGCGACCAGGAAATTCCGCTCGTCCGCCCCCCAGCCCAACGCCCGGTTGGCGTCCAGCGTATCGAAGCCACGGTCCTGCAGCGCGTAGGCACGCAGTTTGTTCACCAGCCCGATGCTGCGTCCCTCCTGCGCCAGATAGAGCAGGACCCCCGCCCCTTCCTCCGCCATGCGCCGGATCGCGCCCTTAAGCTGGGCCCCGCAGTCGCAGCGCAGGCTGCCCAGCAGATCGCCGGTGAAGCATTCGGAATGCAGCCGCACCAAGGGAGCCTCCTGCGCCTCGGGCGCGCCAACGATGATGGCGAGGTGCTCGAACCCGCCATCCTCGGTCCGGAACGCCACGATCCTGGTGTCGGCCGCCGAATCGAGTGGCGCCGCCGCCTCGGCAACCTTGCGGAGCCCAGCCGCCGCGGACGGCCGATAGGCCAGCACGTCCGCTGCCTCCACCGCGAGCAGCCCCTGGCGTGCCGCCTCCTCGGCCGCCGACGGCCCAGCCGGCGCGCAAAGCACCGCCGGCAACAGCCGCGCCAGCTTCATCAGTTCCAGCGCGGCCGCGCTGGCCGGCGGCGCGGTCGTGGTCTCGGGATGCAGCGGCAGCGACTGATCCTCGGTCGGATCGGCGATGCTGTGCAGCACCTCGGGCGCCAGCAGTGCGGCCGGAAGGCGGAGCGCAATCGCCGGGCCCGCCTGTTCGACCGGGCGGTGCAGCACGGACGCTGCCCGCACGGGAGCCAGCAGCAGTACCGGAGGCTCCGGCGTCAGCGCAGCCAGTTCGTCGAGACCCCGCGGCCCCGCCGTTTCGGCCGCCAGCAGAACGAGCGGCGCCGGGCCGGCCAACAGTATCGGCGATCCGCGACGCAACTCGGCGCCGGCACGATGGACCGCGCGCAGCCGTGCCACCGGCAATCCGCTCCCCAGCGGGGAGCCGGGAGCAGGGGCGGTCGAGGCATCCAGGGCGGCCGACGTCGTTCGATTCACGGTTCGATCACGATAAAGCGAAATAAACTTGGCCTATTTTCGTCACTATTCACCCCGACCCTACTGCCAGGTCACCTGCGCGAGGCCAGCATGCCACGAACCGCGGACCATCAGGCGAGGGAGTATATGGCGGACCGGACCCACTGTCGCGGCTGCGCTCACAGCGATGTGAGCGCCTTTCCGGTCGCCCCTTCGGCCCTGGTGGTTCTTCAAGCGTGATGGCATCCAATGTACTCTCTCGCGTGTACCGGCGAGTCGTCCCGCCGGCGCCCCGGATCACCCATTGGCGGTGTGCTCCTGTCGCGCCCGGCACGTGCGAAGGATAATAGGCAATGTCGAGCGAACGACCGATCCTGATCGTTGATGATGACAACGACCTGCGCCTGACCCTGGCAGAGCAACTTGCCGTCGATGGCGAGTTCACCTCGGTCGAGGCGGCCTCGCTCAGCGAGGCCGACCGACAGCTTGGCGGCAAGGACGCCCGCTTCGACGCGGTGATCCTGGACGTCACGCTGCCCGACGGCGACGGGCGCGACTTCTGCATGAAGCTGCGCCGGCAGGGCCACAAGATGCCGGTCATCATGCTGACCGGCTCGGACGCCGAGACCGACGTGGTGCGCGGCCTCGATTCGGGAGCCAACGACTACATCGCCAAGCCGTTCCGCCTCGCCGAGCTGCTCGCCCGGCTGCGCGCCCAGCTCCGCATCTTCGAGAACAGCGAGGATGCGGTGTTCACCATCGGGCCCTACACGTTCCGCCCGTCGGCAAAACTGCTGCAGGACCCGATGAAGAACCGGCGCATCCGGCTGACCGAGAAGGAGGCCGCGATCCTGAAGTTCCTCTACCGGGCGGGCGAACGAGCGGTGGCGCGGCAAGTGCTGCTGAACGAGGTCTGGGGCTACAACGCCGCGGTTACCACCCACACGCTGGAGACGCACATCTACCGGCTGCGCCAGAAGATCGAACCCGACCCGGCCAATGCCCGGCTACTGGTGACCGAGGGCGGTGGCTATCGCCTCGTGCCCGAGGGCGTGCCGGCAGCCTCGGTGCCGGCCTAAGGAGCAGCGTGGAGAACGAACTCTACTGGCACGACATCCTGCTCTGGTCGGAAGTCCAAGCCGACCTGCTGCGCCGCCTCGCCCGGGGAGAGCGGGTGGATGGCGTGGACTGGGACCACGTCATCGAGGAGGTCGAGGACGTGGGCCGATCGGAATGGCGTTCCGTCGAGATCGTGCTTCGGCATGCAATGGTTCATTTGCTCAAGTCCGAGGGTTGGCCAAATGCGCAGCCCCGTGAGCACTGGCGCTCCGAAGTACTCGGATTCTTCGCCGATGCCTCGGAGCGTTTCGCGCAGTCAATGCGCCAGAGGATCGACCTTGAACGGCTATACCAGCTCGCGCTGAAACAGGCGCGTGGGACCACTATCGACGGCCAGCCGCCCGGGCCGCTGCCCGACCAATGCCCCTTCACGCTTGACGCCTTGCTCGCCGGCGACAGGCATGCCCTGGAAGAGCAGTTGGCCCGGGCAGGATGCGCGCAAGTCGGGCAGACCCCGCCCTAACCGCCGGACGACATGGAAAACGAACTCTACTGGCAGGACATCCTGCTCTGGTCGGAAGGCCAGGCCGAGCTGCTGCGCCGCCTCGCCCGGGGGGAGCGGGTGGATGGCGTGGACTGGGACCACGTCATCGAGGAGGTCGAGGACGTGGGCCGATCGGAATGGCATTCGGTCGAAGCGCTGTTGCTGCAAGCAACGGTTCATCTGCTGAAGGCAACAGCATGGCCTGATGCGCCGCCAAGCGAACACTGGCGTTCCGAGGTTATCGGCTTCCTCCTTTTGGCCAGGCGACGCTTCGCGCCTTCCATGCGGAAGCGCATCAGCGTCGAAGAGGTGTACGGCGACGCCCTGAAGCAAGTGCGGGCGACCACTATCGACGGCCGGCCACCTGCTGCGCTGCCGGACCAGTGTCCCTTCACCCTCGACGCGTTGCTTTCGGCCGACAGGGATGCACTGGAAGCGCAGCTTCAGAACGCACTACAGGCTCAGCTCCACGCAGACGGGAACGTGGTCTGAACCCTGGGGCCAGTCGCGTGCATCTTTCAGGACGATTTGCCGGCGAAGCGTGCCGGTCAGGTCGGAACTGACCCAGATGTGGTCGAGCCGTCGGCCGCGATCGGACGCCCGCCAGTCCCAGTTGCGGTACGACCACCACGTGTAAAGCTTCTGGTCGGCGGGCACGAAATGCCTGACGGCATCGACGAAGCCGGTTTGCTGCCAGGCGGTCAGGCCCTCAGTCTCCGGCGGCGTGTGACTGACGATTTTCAGGAGCTGTTTGTGGCTCCAGACATCGTGCTCGAGCGGTGCGATGTTGAGATCGCCCACCAGCACGGTACGGGCCAACCCGGTGCGGGCAGCGAACCACATGCGCGTCTCGGCGACGAAGTCGAGCTTGTGCGCGAATTTCGGGTTCTGCGCGCGGTCCGGCACGTCGCCGCCCGCGGGCACGTAGAAATTGTGCAGCTCCACCGGCCCGCCCGGGGCGTCGAGCCACACCGACAGATGCCGGCAGTCGCCCCTGGCGCACCAATCGGGAGCGAGCGACACCACCTCGACGCGACGGCGCGAGAGGATGGCGACGCCGTTGTAGCCTTTCATGCCGCGGAACGCGACGTACGGGAAACCAAGCCGGCGAGGTCCATCCGCCGGGAACAGCTCATCGGGGACCTTCGTCTCCTGAAGGCAGATCACGTCCGGGTTCAGAGCGGAGGTCAGCTTCTTCAGCAGCGGCAAACGCAGCCGAAGCGAGTTGATGTTCCAGGTGACGATTCGCAAAGCGTGATCCGCCCTCGATTCCGACCGGTGCACGATACCGGGCCGTCCGCGCGCGGAACAGCGCGGCGGCGAACCCGGCCGCGCGTCACGCGTTGGGGAGTATCAATGACGGCTGCCCCTCTTGGGCGGCTTACCGAGACTCCGCATTTTGTGAGGTTCAGTCCGGCGCGTCTCCGCTCATTTTGCGTGGACGGCCACGGGAAGGGAGCGAGCGGACGACATGGCGCCGAAGATCTATCATATGCATCCGCTGGTGGCTGGACCCCTCGCCGAGTGGCCGCGGCATCTGGCGCGATGCCGTGCCATGGGCTTCGATTACGTCGGCTCGGCGCCGATGTTCGCGCCCGGCCGCGACGGCGACATCTTCCTCTCCGCCGACCATGAGGCGCTGCATCCGGCGCTGGGATGGGTTGGGCCGGCCGACGCGGGGATTGCCAGACTGGCAGACGACTGCGCCCGGCACGGGCTGCGGCTGATCCTGGACCTGGTGCCCGACCGGGTGGCGATCGATGCGGTTGTCCGTGCCCAGCAACCGGAGTGGTTCGAGGTCGCCGAGGCCGGCGCCGAGCCGCCCGATCCGCGCCATAAGCCGCGCTCGCGCGACGCCGCCGAGCCGCGATACGACGCCGACGAGCCCGCCGGCCGGCTCGGCGCGTGGTGGGCGGAGCGCCTGACCCGCTTGGCGCGCGCCGGCGTGGCTGGGTTTCGCTGCCTCCACCCGCACCATGTGCCGGCGGCGATCTGGCGCCAGATCATCGCCGAGGTCGGCGGAACGGCAGCCGGAACGCTGTTCATCGCCTGGACGCCCGGTCTGCCGCGTGACGCCATCGCCCGGTTGCAGGGCCTGGGATTCGATTTCGTGGCCTCCTCGCTCGCCTGGTGGGACGCGCGGGCGAGCTGGCTCGTCGAAGAGGCGGAGACCCTGCGACAGGTGGCGCCGAGCATCGCCTCGCCGGAGCCCTCGTTCGTGGAGCGGCTGGCACCACATGTCGATCCCGAGGCCGATCCCGTCGTCGCCTATCAGCGGGCGCTGCGCCTGGCGGCGGCCACCGCCAGCGGGTTGTTCGTGCCGATGGGGTTTGAATACGTCACCCGTCGCGCGTTCGACCCCGCACGCGCGGTGCCGCAGGATTTCGAGCAGGCACGGCAGGAGGCGCACCGCGACCTGAGCGACGAGATCCGGGCTGCCAACCGGCTGGCCGACCAGATCGCCGCGCTCGGCGTCGATGGGGAGCTTCGCGCGCTGACGGGGCCGGAGTCGGCGGTGACCGCGCTGTTGCGCGCCAATGCTCTTGATGTGCGGCAGGCGGGGCACGCGGTGGTGGTGGTGACCAATCCGGCTTTGACCCGGCCGGCGCGGCTCGATGGCGTGTCGCTGCTGCATCTGCCGGTCACGGCGGGAGCGGCGTTTGGGGCGCCCGCTCTCGCAGACGGCGAGCTCGACCTGCGCTCCCCGCTCGGGCCGGGTGAAGTGCGGGTATTTCGCTATGACCGCGCGCCGCCGGTCATTGTGCCGCGGATTCGCGGCACAGCGGGGGCGGTGGAGGCCGCCGCGGCGCCGCGGATCGTCATCGAGGCGGTCACGCCGGCGGTCGATGGGGGCCGATTCGCGGTCAAGCACCTGGCCGGCGATTCGGTCACGGTGGCGGCGGATATCTTCGCCGATGGGCACGATGTGCTGGGCGCCGCGCTGTTATGGCGGACGGCGGATGACGGCACCTGGCAGCGCGAGCCCATGCGGCCGACGGTCAACGATCGCTGGGAGGCGAGCTTCACCCCGGTCCGCGTGGGCCGGCACTGGTTCACCATCGAGGCCTGGTGGGATGAATGGCGGTCGCTGCGCCGCGATATGATGCGCAAGCGCGAGGCCGGACAGGACGTGGCGGCCGAGATCGAAGAGGGGGTGCAACTTCTGCGCCGGATCGCCGCGGAGGTCGTGGCGGCGGCACCGCTGCAGGCGATACTGCGGCAACTGGATGGCGCCTCCCCCGCGGAGCGCGTCGAGATGCTGGTTTCCGAGGAAACCGTGGCTGCGGTCGATGCTGCTGGGCACCGTCCGTTCGCCATGCGCCATGCCGAGCTGCCGCTGGACGCCGACCGCGCGCAGGCGGCATTCGCGAGCTGGTATGAGATGTTCCCACGCTCGGCGACGCGCGATCCGGCGCGGCACGGCACGTTCGACGACGTGGTCGCGGCCCTGCCGCGCATCCGCGATCTGGGTTTCGACGTGCTGTACTTCCCACCGATCCACCCGATCGGGCAGACCAACCGCAAGGGCCGCAACAATGCGCTGCGGGCCGAGCCGGGCGATCTGGGGAGCCCCTATGCGATCGGCGACGAAGGGGGCGGGCACGATGCGATCCTGCCGGCGCTGGGGACACTGGCGGATTTCCGCCGGCTGATCGCCGCGGCGTGGGCGCACCGGCTGGAGGTAGCGCTCGATTTCGCCATTCAATGCTCGCTCGATCATCCCTGGATCAGGCAGCATCCGCAGTGGTTCCGCTGGCGCCCGGACGGGTCGGTGCGGTACGCGGAGAACCCGCCCAAGAAATATGAGGATATCGTCAACGTCGATTTCTATTCGCCGGCGGCGATCCCCGACCTGTGGTTGGCACTGCGTGACGTGGTGCTGTTCTGGGCCGATCAGGGCGTGCGGATCTTCCGGGTGGACAATCCGCACACCAAGCCGCTGCCGTTCTGGGAATGGATGATCGCCGATATCCGTGCGCGTGATCCCGGCGTGATTTTTCTTTCCGAGGCATTTACCCGGCCGAAGCTGATGTACCGGCTGGCTAAGGTCGGCTTTACGCAGTCCTACACGTATTTTACCTGGCGCAATTCCAAGCAGGAGATCATGGAGTACGTGACCGAACTTAATTCGCTGCCGGTGAGCGAGTTCTTCCGGCCAAATTTCTTTGTCAACACACCGGATATCAACCCGTATTTCCTGCAGACGTCGGGCCGCGCCGGGTTTTTGATTCGGGCGGTGCTGGCGACGACGCTGTCCGGGCTGTGGGGAATGTATTCGGGGTTCGAGCTGTGCGAAGCGGCGCCGCTGCCGGGGCGCGAGGAATACCTCGATTCCGAGAAGTACCAGATCCGGGTGCGCGACTGGCAGGCGCCCGGGAACATTGCCGGCGAGATCGCCGCGCTCAACCGTATCCGCCGCGCCAATCCCGTGCTGCAAACCCACCTGGGCGTGCGATTCTATAACGCGTTCAACGACCAGGTGCTGCTGTATGGCAAGATGGCGCGAGGCGACCGTGCGATGGTGCTGGTGGCGCTGAGCCTGGATCCACATCACGTTCAGGAGGCGGGGATCGAGATCCCGCTGTGGGAATGGGGTCTGCCTGACAACGGAGCGCTTGCCGCCGAGGACCTGATGCGCAACCACCGGTTCACATGGATTGGGAAGAACCAGATCGTTCTGCTGGATCCTGCTGAGATGCCGTTCTGCATCTGGCGCATCGCACCGGTGGGAGCAGCGGCATGAACGCGCCACTCGCCACCCCATTGCCGTTTGTCGCTGCCCCGGCGGTCGAGGACGACCGGCTGTGGTACAAGGACGCGGTCATTTATCAGATACATATCAAGTCGTTCTTTGATGCGAACAACGACGGTGTGGGCGATTTTCCCGGGCTGTTGTCGAGGCTTGACTATATCGCTTCGCTCGGTGTGACCGCGATCTGGCTGCTGCCATTCTACCCCTCGCCCCGCGTGGACGATGGGTATGATATCAGCGACTACCGCAGCGTGCATCCGGACTATGGGACCCTGCCGGACGTGAAGCGCTTCATCGCAGAGGCGCATGCGCGTGGTATTCGGGTGATTACAGAGCTGGTGATCAACCATACCTCGGATCAGCATCCGTGGTTTCAGCGCGCCCGGGCGGCGAAGCCTGGCTCGTCGAACCGCAACTTCTATGTGTGGTCCGACACGGACCATAAATATGCGGGCACGCGTATCATCTTCGTGGATACCGAGCGGTCGAACTGGACGTGGGACGAGACAGCGGGCGCTTATTACTGGCATCGCTTCTATTCGCATCAGCCGGACCTGAATTTCGACAATCCGCGCGTAATGAAGGAAGTACTGTCGGTGATGCGGTACTGGCTGGCGATGGGCGTCGATGGGCTGCGGCTGGACGCGGTGCCGTATCTGGTCGAGCGCGAAGGCACCAGCAGCGAGAACCTGCCGGAGACGCATGACGTGCTGCGGAGGATCCGCGCCGAGGTGGATGCGTCGTTCCCTGATCGCATGCTGCTGGCCGAGGCAAATCAGTGGCCGGAGGACACCAAGGAGTATTTCGGCAACGGCGACGAATGCCACATGGCGTTCCATTTCCCGCTGATGCCGCGGATGTACATGGCGATCGCGCGGGAGGACCGGTTTCCGATCACCGACATCCTTCGTCAGACTCCCGATATTCCGGCGAATTGCCAGTGGGCGATCTTCCTGCGCAACCACGACGAGCTGACGCTGGAGATGGTCACCAATTCCGAACGTGACTATCTGTGGGAGACATACGCAGCCGACCGTCGGGCCAGGCTCAATCTGGGGATTCGTCGCCGGCTTTCGCCATTGCTGGAGCACGACCGACGGCGCATCGAGCTGATGAATTACCTGTTGCTGTCGATGCCGGGCACGCCGGTGATCTACTACGGCGACGAGATCGGCATGGGCGATAACATCCATCTGGGCGACCGCAACGGGGTACGCACGCCGATGCAGTGGTCGCCTGACCGCAACGGCGGTTTCTCGCGTGCCGATCCAGCTTCGCTGGTGCTGCCGCCGATCATGGATCCGCTTTATGGCTATGAGGCGGTCAACGTGGAGGCGCAGACCCGCGACCCGCATTCGCTGCTGAACTGGATGCGGCGCGTGCTGGCGGTACGGCGCCAGCACCGCGCCTTCGGTCGCGGCGACTTCCGGCTGCTGTATCCGAAGAATCGAAAGATCCTCGCGTATCTGCGGTCGTATCGTGAGGAGACGCTGCTCTGCGTGGCCAATCTTTCTCGTACACCACAGGCGGTGGAATTGGATCTGTCGGAATTCGCCGGACGGTTTCCGGTGGAACTGGATGGGGCCTCGGTGTTTCCGCCGGTGGGTCAACTCACGTATCTGCTGACGTTACCGCCATATGGTTTCTATTGGTTTCTTCTGGCCACCGAGGTCGACTGGCCGTCGTGGCACACACCGGCACCGGAGCCAATGCCCGACTATCAGACGGTCGTTTTGCGCAACTCGTTGTCGGATGCGCTTGCTTCGGCGGGTGCGACCATGGAGCGGGACATCCTGCCAACCTACCTGGCGAAGCGCCGGTGGTTTTCGGCCAAGGATCAGACGTTGGGCGCGGTGCGTCTGGCATTGCTGTCGCGGTTGGCGACTGCCGAGCGGGAGGTGCTGCTGGCCGAGGTCGAGACCGAACTGGCGGGCGGAACGGCGCGCTGGCTTTTGCCGCTGTCGGTCTATTGGGAGGATGAGCCGGCCGCGGCGCTGCCAGCGCAGCTTGCGTTGGCGCGGGTGCGCCATCGCAGCCGGGTCGGCCTGCTGACCGATGGGTTCGCGGTACCGGCTTTCGTCCGGGCGATGATGACGGGGTTTGCCGAGGGGCGGCAACTCGCCACGGATGATGGAGAACTGCGGTTCGAGCCGAGCTATCGCATGCGGGAGGTCAGCATCGCGCCGGATGCCGGGATCAACTGGCTGTCCGCCGAACAGTCCAACAGCTCGTTAATTGTCGGCGACTTGGCGATGCTGAAGATCTTTCGCCGCATCGTCGGTGGCCCGCATCCCGAAGCCGAGATGGGGCGCTATTTGACCGAGCAGGGCTTCGCGGGAATACCGCCACTGCTGGGAGAACTGGTGCGTATCGGCGCTGACGGGACGCGGCACACGTTGGCGGTCGCTCAGGGTTTCATCCGAAACCAGGGCGATGGCTGGAACTGGACGCTGGAGTGGCTGATGCGCGGCCTGTCGGATCTGGACGCCGAAGGCGATATGGGCGCATCCCCGCACGAGCATTTCGAGGATTACGAGACGATCGCCACTTTGTTGGGGCGCCGGCTTGGCGAGATGCACGCGGCGCTGGGGCAGCCTTCGGACGACCCGGCGTTCGCGCCGATGACGGCCGATGCGGACCGGGTGCGCGGCTGGATCGAGCAGGTGACGACTCAGCTCGATGCTGCTTATCGGGCGATCGATGCACAGCGCGAACTGGATGAGGCGACGGCGGCGCAGGCGGCGTTTCTGCGCTCCATGCGGGAGCCGTTGCTCTCCGCGGTGCGGGACGCGGCGCAGCGCGGGCTTGGGTCCAGGCTGACCCGGGTGCATGGCGATCTGCATCTGGGACAGACGCTGGTGGCCAGCGGCGAGATCTATATTATCGACTTCGAGGGGGAACCGGCGCGCACGCTGGAGGAACGGCGAGCCAAGGCGAGCCCGTTCAAGGACGTGTCGGGGGTGCTGCGGTCGTTTGATTACGCCGCCGCCGTGGTGCAGCGAAAGAGTCGCGAGAGCCACGCGCATCTTCCCGACGCTAGGCGCGACGGCTTCCTTGCCGCTTTCATCGAGCGGGCGAACGCTGCCTTCCTGGCGGGATATCGTGGGGCTGCGGATGCGGCAGCCGACGCCGCGAGCGCGGCGTTGCTGGACCTGTTCCTTATAGAGAAGGCGGCGTATGAAGTGGTTTACGAATCAGCCAACCGGCCGGGATGGATCGAAGTGCCGCTGCACGGGCTGGCGCGCCTTGCCGATCGGCTGGTCGGGCCAGTGAAGCAGGCAGCCGATGACTGACCAGCTTTTGCAAGAGGCGCCGCCGCTTGACGCTTCGGTGGCGGACGCGCTCGCCAATGCTCGGATTCCTGATCCGTTCGCGGTACTGGGGCCGCACGATCTGGCGCAGGGTCGGATCGTGCGTGCATACCTGCCGGGCGCCGATCGTGTCGAGGTGGTTTCGCGCGAAAGTGGCGGCGTGATCGGCACGCTTCTTCCCGCCGAGCCGCACGGTCTGTTTGCTGGCCGCGTCGAGTGCGCCGAGCCCTATGTGCTGCGCATTACGTGGCCGCTCGCGGTGCAGGAGACCGAGGATCCGTATTCGTTCGGCCTGGTGTTGGGCGAGCTGGACCTTTACCTGTTCAACGAGGGCCGGCATTTCGAGCTGCCGTTCGCGTTGGGCGCTCGGCCGATGACGATCGACGGGGTGGCGGGCGTGCGGTTCGGGGTGTGGGCGCCGAGTGCGCGCGCGGCATCGGTCGTCGGCGACTTCAATTCCTGGGACCGCCGACGCCATCCGATGCGCGTGCGGCACGGCTCTGGCGTGTGGGAGCTGTTCGTGCCACGGCTGGGGCCGGGAGCGCGCTATAAGTTCGCAATCGTCGGCCCTGATGGGGCGGCGCTGCCGCTGAAGGCCGATCCGCTGGCGCGGGCGACGGAGCCGGCGCCGTCCACCGCTTCGGTGGTGGCCGATTGCCTGCCATTTGCATGGCACGATGAAGAGTGGATCGCGGCGCGCGCGGAGAAGCATCGGGTCGATGCGCCGATTGCCGTTTATGAAGTGCATGCAGGATCCTGGCTGCGGCCCGATGCCGGCGATCCGAATCGGTTTCCGACCTGGGATGATCTTGCCGGGCGTATTGTGCCGTACGTGCAGGACATGGGCTTCACGCATGTCGAGCTGATGCCAGTCGCCGAGCATCCGTTCGCCGGGTCGTGGGGCTATCAGCCGCTGGGGTTGTTCGCGCCGTCCGGCCGCTATGGGCCGCCGGAGGGATTCGCACGATTCGTGGATGCGTGTCATCGCAACGGGATCGGGGTCATTATCGATTGGGTGCCGGCGCATTTCCCGACCGACGAGTGGGGGCTGGCACGATTCGATGGCACCGCGCTTTATGAGCATCTCGATCCGCGCGAGGGCTATCACCAGGACTGGAACACGTTCATCTATAATCTCGGGCGACGCGAAGTGTCGGGGTTCCTGCTGGCAAGCGCAATCTATTGGCTGGAGCATTTCCATGTCGATGGGCTGCGTGTCGATGCGGTGGCGTCGATGCTGTACCGCGATTACAGCCGCGCCGAGGGGCAATGGATCCCGAATATCTACGGCGGGCGGGAGAATCTGGAGGCGATCGGGTTCCTGCAGCATCTCAATTCGGTGGTGCCGGAGCGGTGCCCCGGCGCGATGACGATTGCCGAAGAATCGACTGCCTGGCCAGGGGTGACGCGCGCGGTCGGCGAAGGCGGCCTGGGGTTCAATTACAAGTGGAACATGGGCTGGATGCACGACACCCTGCACTATATGCAGGAGGACGCCGTTTATCGTAAATGGCACCATAATGAACTCACGTTCGGGCTGATTTATGCCTGGTCGGAACGCTTCATCCTGCCGCTGAGCCATGACGAAGTTGTGCACGGCAAGGGATCCTTGATCGGCAAAATGCCCGGTGACCGGTGGCAGAAATTCGCCAACCTGCGTGCCTATCTTGGTTTCATGTGGTCGCATCCGGGCAAGAAGCTGCTGTTCATGGGCGGCGAGATCGCGCAGGACCGGGAGTGGAGCCACGACCGGGAGATCGACTGGTGGCTGCTGGACGATCCGGCGCATCGCGGCATTCAGCGGCTGGTGCGAGATCTCAACCAAGTCTATGTCGCGGAACGGGCGCTGCACGAATACGACGCGCATCCCGCGGGCTTCCGCTGGGTGATCGGCAACGACTCTGGGAATTCGGTGTTTGCCTACCTGCGGTTCGGCGCCGGCGAAGTGCCGCCGATCCTGGCGGTGTGCAACATGACACCGGTGCCAAGGCCTGGTTATCGCATCGGCGTGCCGCAGCCGGGATGGTGGCAGGAGCGGTTGAACACTGATTCGGCCTGGTATGGCGGCTCCGACATGGGCAATGCAGGCGGTTCTTCGGCCGCGCCGATCCCCGCTCATGGCGAGGAGCAGTCGATCGAGTTGACGCTGCCCCCCCTGGCGACAGTGCTGTTCCGACCCGGCGGCTGACCGGCGTGCACGGATTTGCCGACACACTGCTGGCGGGCAAGCCGTACCCGCTGGGCGCGACGTGGGACGGGCTTGGGGTCAATTTCGCTGCGTTCTCGGCACATGCGGAGCGGATCGAGCTGTGTTTGTTCGACGGGTCCGGCCGGCACGAGACGGCGCGATTTATCTTGCCGGAGTTCACGGATCAGGTCTGGCACGGTTATCTGCCCGGGGCCGGACCAGGCACGGTGTATGGCTACCGCGCGCATGGGCCGTACGATCCGCGGCACGGCCACCGTTTCAATCCTAACAAGTTGCTGCTAGACCCCTATGCGCGCGGCCTGGCGGGCGAGCTGCACTGGTCGGATGCGCTGTATGGCTATCGGATCAGCTCGCCGCGCGCGGATCTGTCGTACGACAGGCGTGACAGCGCCCCCTTTATGATCAAGGCGGTCGTTGTGAATGACGCTTTCGTCTGGGGCGATGATCGGCCGCCGGACGTGCCGTGGGCCGACACCGTGATCTACGAGGCGCATGTGAAGGGGCTTACCGCGCAACGCGGCGATGTCGCTGCGGATGCGCGCGGCACTTTCGCCGGGCTGGGTGCGCCGGGGGTGATCGATCATTTGCGACGGCTCGGGATCACGGCCGTCGAGCTGATGCCGGTGCACGCGTTCGTGCAGGACCGGCCGCTGTTGCGCCGCGGACTGCGCAATTACTGGGGCTACAACACGCTCGGGTTTTTCTGTGCGGAGCCTGCCTATCTGGCCAGCGGCTCGGCCGACGAGATTCGCGCCGCGGTGCGACGGCTGCATGCTGCCGGCATCGAGGTGATCCTGGACGTGGTCTACAACCACACGGCGGAAGGCGGCGCGGACGGCCCGACCCTGTCGTTCCGTGGCCTGGATAATGCCAGCTATTACCGGCTGTTGCATGACGATCCCCGGCACTATGCCAATGATACGGGATGCGGCAACACGGTGGACATGAGCAGGCCACGTGTCCTGCAAATGGTGATGGATTCGCTGCGTTACTGGGTGACTTCGTTCCATGTGGATGGATTCCGCTTCGACCTTTCGCCAGTACTTGGCCGGGAGGCGCATGGGTTCGATCACGGTGCCGGCTTTTTCGATGCGGTGCGCCAGGATCCTGTGCTGTCGCGTGTGAAACTGATTGCCGAACCTTGGGACCTGGGTCCGGGCGGGTATCAGCTCGGACGACACCCGCCGGGCTGGGCCGAATGGAACGACCGGTTCCGCAACGGCGTGCGCCGGTTCTGGCGCGGCGATGCCGGCCAGCGGCCGGATTTTGCTGCACGGCTGGCGGGGTCGGCGGATCTGCTGGGCTATGGCGGGCGGCGGTCCTGGGCGTCGGTGAATTTCGCCGCCTGCCACGATGGTTTCACGCTTCTGGATGTGGTCAGCTATAGCAGTAAACATAACGAGGCGAACGGCGAGGGAAACAGCGACGGGCAGGGCGAGAATTACTCCGCCAATTGGGGCGTGGAGGGTCCGAGCGAAGACCCGGCGGTCGTGGCTGTGCGCGAGCGACTTTGCCGGGCTATGCTGGCGACGGTGTTTTTTGCCGAGGGGACGCCGATGCTGCTGGCGGGCGACGAGTTCGGCCGCACGCAGCGCGGCAACAACAATGCCTATTGCCAGGACAATGAGACGTCGTGGCTGGATTGGAAGCTGGCGGCTTCGCCTCGTGGCCGGGCTTTGGCCGCTTTCGTTGCGCGACTGGCGGCGCTGCGGGGTGCTTATCCGGCGCTGCACAACCCGCGCTTCCTTTACGGGCGACAGAAGCCGGCACCCGGTCTGCTGGATATAGAATGGTTCGACGAGCGCGGCGCGATCATTCCCGCCGAGGCATGGAACAATCCGGAGGAACGTACCCTGGTGCTGCGCCGCGCCGCGCCGCTGCCGGACGGAAAAGCGACGGTGCTTACCTTGATGCTGAACCCGACCGAGGAGGACCGGGTTTTCACCTTGCCGCGGCCGGCGCTGCCGACTCGAATCCTGGTCGATACCGCGGCGCCGGAGGAACCGGAACGCGAGTTGGAGCGTTCGGAATTGCTGGTTTCGGGTCGCAGCGCAGTGCTGCTGCTGGGAGTTGCCGGGGAGGATTTCGCGTGAAGCTGCCGTTCGGCGCGACGGTGTTGGACGGCGGCCGCGTTCGGTTTCGGCTGTGGGCGCCGGCGCAGGACGAAGTGTCGGTTGTGATCGAAACCGGTGTCAGCGTGCCCATGCGGCGCGATGGCAACTGGTTCGAGGCGGTTGCGCCGGGCGGCGATGGCACTCGCTATCGCTATCGGCTGGGCGATGGCACGCTGGTGCCTGATCCGGCCTCGCGCTTTCAGCCGGACGACGTGCACGGGCCGAGCGAAGTGATCGATCCGCGCGCCTATAGCTGGCAGCATGAGGACTGGCGCGGACGGCCGTGGCACGAGACGACGCTGTACGAGCTGCATGCCGGTTTGTTGGGTGGTTTCGCCGGGGTGATGCGAGAGCTGCCGAGGTTGGCGCGGCTTGGCATCACAGCAGTGGAACTGATGCCGATTGGGGATTTTCCCGGCCGCCGGAACTGGGGTTATGACGGCGTCCTGCCGTTCGCGCCGGATTCTGCCTATGGCCGGCCGGAGGAGCTGAAGGCGCTGGTCGATGCTGCCCATGGCTATGGGCTGATGATGTTCCTTGATGTCGTCTACAACCACTTTGGGCCGGATGGGAACTATATCGGGTTATATGCGCCGCAGATGTTTCGGCAGGATATACACACTCCCTGGGGCAGCGCGATCGACTTCCGGCGACCGGAGGTGCGCCGCTTCTTCACCGAGAACGCGCTGTATTGGCTGAGCGAATATCGCTTCGACGGGCTGCGGCTCGATGCGGTGCACGAAATCTGCGAGCCCGACTGGCTGGACGAGATGGCGCAGGAGGTGCGGCGCACGCTGGGGCCGGACCGTCACGTGCATCTGGTGCTGGAGAATGAACGCAACGAAGTCAGTCATCTCATGCACGATATCGACGCGCAGTGGAACGATGACGGGCATCATGCTTTTCACGTGCTGCTGACTGGGGAGGACCGCGGTTATTATCGCGACTATGCCGAGGCGGGTGCGGCTGGTCTTGCGCGCGTGATGGCGGAGGGGTTCTTCTTCCAGGGCCAGATGTCATCGCATCGCCGGCGTGTGCGTGGCACAAAAAGCGGGCACCTGCCGCCGACAGCCTTCGTGCTATTCCTGCAGAATCACGACCAGATCGGCAACCGTGCGTTTGGCGAACGTCTTACGCGGCTGGCAGATCCGGCGGCGCTGGAGGCAGCAATCGCCGCGCAGATCCTCTGCCCGCAGATTCCGATGTTGTTCATGGGCGAAGAGATTGCGTCTCGCACGCCGTTCCTGTTCTTTACCGACCATTCGGCTGCGCTCGCGGAAGCGGTGCGCGAAGGGCGGCGTGGAGAATTCGCGCACCTGCCCGAATTCTCTGATCCTGAAAAATGCAAACTGATCCCCGATCCGAACGCACCGGAGACGTTCGAAGCGTCGATCCCGCAACCGGACCCGATGCGCGCCGACTCACGGCGCGCGATGTACGAACGGCTGATCACGATCCGCATGCGGGACATTGCGCCGGAGCTTGCGAACACCCGCAGTATCGACGCTAAGCCGATCGGTGCCACGGCGGTGCTGGCGCGCTGGCATCTGGGTACGACCGGTGTGCTGACGCTCGCGGTCAATCTCGGCAGTGCTCCGGTGCCGGTTTCACTGCCGGCGGGTGAGGTGTTGTTTGCGATACCCGATCTTGCTGCATTGCGGGTGCGGGATGGCGAACTGCCGGAGCACGCAACCGTGGCGTTCCTGGATGGAACACGTGACCGATGATACGTTGCGCGCCCTGGCGCGCGAAGCCGGGGTGGCAGTCGAGTGGGAGAACTATGCTGGCGCGCCGCGCGTCGTCGCCCCGGAGATCCTGCGCAAAGTGCTGCAAGCGCTTGGCTATCCCTGTGACAATACTGACGAGATCGCGGAAAGTCGCAACCGACTTGCTGCCCCTGAAGGGTTCGAGGCGCTGCCGCCGCTGCTTACTGCGATCGCCGGTCGGCCGGTGCGGTTGGTGCTGAGCGCTGAGGCTCCGCGGCATGCGCGTCTGCTGCCGGAATCGGGGACTGCACGCGATCTGGTGCCGCGTGAGACCCATAACGGTATCGAACTCCCGGCAATAGCTGAACCGGGATACCATCGGCTGCTGATCGGTGACCGCGAAGTGGTGCTCGCGGTTGCACCTGATCGTGCCGCAAGTATCGCGCAGATAGCACCGGGTGGCCGAAGCTGGGGCCTTGCGGTGCAGACCTATGGTGTTCGCCGCGATGGCGATGGCGGCGTCGGCGACGCGTTGGGCATCGCGATGCTCGCCGAGTCCGCCGCACCGCGTGGCGCGGACGCGCTGGCGTTAAGCCCGGTCAATGCGCTGTTTCCGGCGCAACCGGAGCGTTATGGCCCTTATTCGCCGTCCAGCCGGCTGTTTCTGAACCCGCTGCACGCTGCGCCGGAGTTGCTGTTCGACGACATGATCGTCAGGCAGGCAATCGAAACTGCCGGCGTGGCCGGTGAGATGCAGCGGCTGGAAGCGCTTTCTCTGATCGATTGGCCGGCCGCCTCGACGGCCAAGCTACGATTGCTGCGTGCGTTGTTTGCTACCTTTACCAACGGGGCGACAAGCTTGCATGAAGATTTTGCCCGATTCCAGGCGGAAGGCGGCACGTTGCTCGCCGGCCATGCCTGTTTCGAAGCACTCTGTGCGGAACAGCTTGCCGTGGTGCCGCGGTGCGAGTGCTGGCGCGACTGGCCTTCTGACCTGCGCGATCCAGACGGTGCGACAGTGGCCGCCTTCGCCCAGGCGCACCAGCGCGAAGTCTCGTTCCATATGTTCCTGCAATGGATCGCCGATCGCTCGCTTGCCGCGGCGCAGCGGCGTGCGCGCGCCGCGGGGATGCGGATCGGGCTGATCAGCGATCTCGCCGTGGGGATGGACCCTGCCGGCAGCCATGCCTGGAGCCGACAGAAAGACCTGCTTGTCGGGCTGACGATCGGGGCGCCGCCGGATCTGTTCAACCCGAACGGTCAGCAGTGGGGGATCACGACGTTCTCGCCCCGCGCGCTTGCGGCGACCGGCTTTGCGCCATTCCTGGCGACGCTGCGCGCGGCGTTGCGCAATGCCGGCGGCGTGCGGATCGACCATGCGATGGGGCTGCTTCGGCTTTGGCTGGTGCCGCAGGGGGAGTCGCCGGCGGACGGGGCGTATCTGGCTTATCCGCTGACCGACATGCTGCGGTTGCTGGCGCTGGAATCGCAGCGGCACGGCGCGATCGTGGTCGGCGAGGATCTCGGAACCGTTCCGCATGGGTTTCGCGAACGGATGGAAGACCACGGCGTTTATGGCATGCGGGTGCTGTGGTTCGAGCGAGACGGCCACGGCTTCCTGGCGCCCGAGCATTGGGACCAGAACGCAATGGCCATGACGTCCACGCATGATCTGCCGACTGCCGCGTCGTGGTGGCTGGGCGCCGATATCGCGTTGCGGGCCAGGTACGGGGTGCTCGGCGCGCACCAAAAGCAGGAGGCACTGGACGCCGAGCGCGAGCACGAGCGCGCCACATTGTGGGGCACATTCCATGCCGCTGGGGTGGCAGAGGGCGCGGTGCCTCCGCGTGAGACGCCGGAACCTTTCGTCGATGCGGCGATCCGCTTCGTTGCCCGAACTGCTTCGCCGCTGGCGCTGCTGCCGCTGGAGGATGTGCTGGGCTCGCGCGAGCAGCCCAACCTGCCGGGCACCACCGATCAGCATCCGAACTGGCGGCAACGCTGTCCGCGCGCGGCCGATACGCTGCTGGATGATCCCGCGGCGGCGCGGCGGCTTGCCGATGTTGCCGCGGAGCGACCACGCCGATGACGGTTGTGCGCGCAACGATGCGCTTGCAGCTTCATAAGGGGTTCACGTTTGCCGATGCCGCGCGGCTGGCGCCGTATATGGCGCGGCTTGGGATCAGCCATCTCTATTCCTCGCCGATCCTTACCGCCCGAGCCGGCTCGATGCACGGCTATGACGTGACGGACCCGACCCGCGTCAATCCGGAGCTGGGCGGCGAAGACGGCTTCCGCCACCTGGTCGCGGCGCTTCGGGCCGAGGGGCTCGGGCTGATTGTCGATATCGTTCCCAACCACATGGCAGCCGACCCTGCCAACCCGTGGTGGCGGGACGTGCTCCGCCATGGCCAGGCAAGCCCGTGCGCCAGGTTCTTCGATATCGACTGGCATCCCGACAACCCCTCGCTCGAAGGCAAGCTGCTGTTGCCCGTGCTCGGCCGGCCATACGGCGATGCACTGGCCGCTGGTGAATTCGCACTGACCCGCGACCACACGGAGTGGCAGGTGCGCTACTTCGATCACGCATTTCCGATCGCGCCATCCGGCCAATTGGAGATCGAACTGGCCTCGCGCAACGCCTATGACCCGGCAACCGCGAGAGGACGCGCGCGCCTGCACCGACTGCTGAGACGGCAGCACTATCGGCTGGCCTGGTGGCGTACCGCCGCCGACGAGATCAACTGGCGCCGCTTCTTCGACATCAACACGCTGGTCGGGGTTCGGGTGGAAGACCCCGAGGTATTCGAAGCGACTCATGCGTTACTGTTCAAGCTTTACGCCGACGGCCTGATCGACGGCATGCGGATCGATCATGTCGATGGGCTGGTTGACCCGCGAGGCTACTGCCGCCGGCTACGGGCTCGCCTGCACGAGCTGGCGCCGGAGCGGGCCGCTTATATCGTGATCGAGAAGATCCTCGGCGCGCGGGAGACCCTGGCCGGTGACTGGGACGTGGATGGTACCAGCGGATACGACTTCATGGACGAAGTCAATATGGTGCAGCACGACCCGCATGCGCAAACGGCGTTTGAAACTCTGTGGGCTACGCTGTCGGGTCGAGCCGCGGACTTCAAGCAGGAAGACGTGGCGGCGCGCCGCGAATTGCTGGCGCGAAGCTTCACCGCGCCGCTCGACAGTGTAGTCGCGGCATTGCATCGGCTGGCGCTGCAGCGACCCCAGACGCGCGACTTTACCCGGCCGGCGCTACAGCGCGCCGTGGTGGAACTGCTCGCGCATTTCCCAGTGTACCGAACCTATGCCCTCGGCGATCACCGGCCGGAGTCGGATGCAGCCGTGCTGGCGCAGGCACTGGACGGTGCCCGCAGCGCGACGAGCCTCGCCCACCCGTCCGTGCTGGAGTTCGTTGTCGATTGCCTGCGCACGCCTGACCGGCCGACCCGACGCCTGGCAGCGACACGGTTGCAGCAGCTTAGTGCGCCCATCGCCGCCAAGGCGGTCGAGGACACAGCGTTCTATCGCTACGGCCGGCTCTTGTCGCGCAACGATGTCGGGTTCGACGCCGCGCGCCTGGGTGCCGAGCCGGCTGAGTTCCACCACCGCTGCGGCGAGCGGCGCTCGCGCTTCCCGGATGCAATGCTCGCCACCGCGACACACGACCACAAGCGCGGCGAGGACGTGCGCGCGCGTCTTGCCGTGATCAGCGAGATGCCGGAGGAATGGGGCTCGATCTTGCGGCGCTGGATGGCGATAAATGCGGCGCATCGGGCGACTGTCGATGGTGCGCCGGCGCCATCGCCCTGCGACGAGATCATGTTGTATCAAACGATCCTCGGCACTTGGCCCTTGGCGCTGGATCCGGCCGATCATGTGCAACGCGCCCGATTCGTCGCGCGAATCGCCGGCTGGCAGGAGAAGGCAGTGCGGGAGGCCAAGCTCGCCACGAGCTGGATATCGCCGAACGGTCGGTACGAGACGGCGGCACGGGAATTTCTTGACGGGATTATGGGGGCAGAGAGCCCATTCCCTGCCGAGGTGGCGCGCCTGGCCGATCGCATTGCTCCCGCGGGGGCGGTCAATGGGCTGGCCCAGGTGCTGCTGAAGCTGACGGCGCCCGGCGTGCCGGACTTCTTCCAGGGTACTGAATTCTGGGATCAGAGCCTGGTTGATCCGGACAACCGGCGCCCGGTGGATTTCGCCGAGCGGGAGAAGGCACTGGAAGCGGCCCGCTCGCCTGTTGAACTGGCGACGTGCTGGCGTGACGGGCGGGTGAAGCACGCGCTGATTGCGCACGCACTGGCGGCGCGCCGGCAGTGGCCGAGCCTGTTCGCCCGCGGCAACTACACGCCGCTGGCGGTCGAAGGACCACGGGCGGCACACGTGATCGCGTTTGCGCGCCGCGAGGGCCGTGCCTCGATGATCACGATCGTCCCCCGCCTGCCTTTGGCACTGCTTCCGCCGGGTGAGGGGATACTGATCCCGCCTGGGGTATGGCAAGGCACCTCGGTTTGGTTGCCGGCCGGGGTTGTTGGTCGGTTTCGGGACGTTGTGGGGGGCATCGAGCGGGAGTTGCCCGCGAATCGCTTGTCCCTGGACGAGGGGCTGGCTTCCTTTCCGGTTGCGCTGTTTATTTCTGTCTCGTGATGACAGAATAGGGCTTGCGCCGGGCAGCGAATCGCCCCATAAGGGTGCTTGGTCGTCAACAACTGAAAGGAGGTGATCCAGTGTCTCATTGCTCTCAGTCGGCGCCTGTCGCCGCGGCCTGGATCTCCGTTATCGCGGAATTTTCGGCCAGGTGACATAACAGGGTCCGCGCAAGCGGATCTGGTGGCCTTGACTGAAGACAATGCGGAAGGCTCCGGAGGTCTCCTCCGGAGCCTTCTTTCATGTCCGCCGCACCGGCACCCTCACCCGCCGCGCGAGGGCGCGGCGACCTCTCCCGTAGAGGCGTGTCACTCCCCGGCGGCCACGGCCTTCGCCCGGGGCTTCTCCGCATGGATGTAAAGCGATGCGCGCTTCGGCTTGGTCTGCACCGGCGGCGGTAGCGGCAGCTCGTAGGCGACGGGCCGACGATGATCGGCGAGCAGTGCGTCGGGATCATAGACGCTGTTGAAATGGAACATGTTGCGTAGGAAATTGGTCTGGCCACGCAGCGCCAGCCCGGCAAAGACGCCGCTCGCCTGCCACAGCGTCCGCCAGCCGAGATGCTTGCGGTTCAGCACCTGCTGGGTCGTGGTCAGCTCGCGGTAGAACTCCGCCAGCGGCAACTTGGTCGGCAACACGCAGTGCTGGATGTCGAACAGCCGGTAGTCGCGGGTCGCCAGCTTGCGTGCCTCGGTTAC
>Ga0335075_10002381_pt1 | contig 30282 bp, 19 predicted proteins | sample Lox_Sample_24_FD_206723 | JGI IMG/M metagenome (GOLD analysis project Ga0335075, IMG submission 206723) | Soil microbial communities from Loxahatchee National Wildlife Refuge, Florida, United States - Lox_Sample_2.4 | ecosystem: Environmental > Terrestrial > Soil > Wetlands | place: USA...
AGGTGAACGGGCCGATGTAGGAGCCGGACACCCGCGTCCCGGCGCCGATGACGACCGGCCCGACGATGCGGCACCCGCTGATCTGCGCGCCGCTGCCGATCGCGACGCGGCCGATCAGCTCGGTTGCGGCGTCGACCTCGCCGCCGCAGGCCGGTTCGAGCCCTTCCAGCACCATCCGGTTGACCTCGAGCATGTCGGCCACGTTCCCGGTGTCCTTCCAGTACCCGGTGATCGTCGTCGACCGCACCTTCCGGCCCTGGTCGATCAGCCACTGGATGGCCTCGGTGATCTCCAGCTCACCCCGCCACGACGGCTCGAGCTGCGCCACCGCCTCGTGCACCGCCGGGGTGAAGATGTAGACGCCGACCAGCGCCAGGTCGCTCTTGGGCTCGCGGGGCTTCTCCTCGAGCGCGACGACCTCGCCGGCGCTGTCGAGCTCGGCGACGCCGAACTGGCGCGGGTCCGGCACGCTGGTCAGCATGATCTGCGCGTCGGGGCGGCCGGCCCGGAACTCGTCGACCAGCCCAGCGATACCGCCGACGATGAAGTTGTCCCCGAGGTACATGACGAAGTCGTCGTCGCCGAGGTAGTCGCGCGCGATCAGCACGGCGTGCGCAAGACCCCGCGGCGCGTCCTGGCGCAGATATGAGACGTCCAGCCCGAACGCGCCGCCGTCGCCGACAGCGTCGCGGATCGCCGGTTCGGTCTCCCCCACCACGATCCCGACGTCGGTGATGCCCGCATCCCTGATCGCCTCGAGGCCGTAGAACAGAACCGGCTTGTTGGCGACGGGGACCAGCTGCTTCGCCGACGTGTGCGTGATCGGGCGCAGCCTGCTTCCCGACCCGCCGGAAAGGACCAGGGCCTTCACGGAACCGTCTCCCTCTCGCGGCTGCCCCGGCTGCGCGCGAGCGCGGCCGCCGTTCCCGCGGTAATCAGGTCGCCCGCGGTCATCAGCAGCCGGGACACCAGAGTCACCGCGGTGGCCCTGCCGACGTCGAGCATCGGGCTGAGCGTCGCGATCAGCAGCGCGTCCCTGATGCCGGCCCCGGCGGGGGCGAACACGACGACGAAGCCCACGCACCAGGCGAACGCGAACCCGCCGATGGAGAGCAGCGCGGCCCGCCCGTCGGGCGCGCCGAGCCTGATCGTCAGCAGCCAGATCTGCAGCCCGAAGAAGCCCCAGGAAACCAGCGCCCAGGCCACGCCTCCAACGACCGCCCGGCCGGCCAGTGGCTGCTCGAGGGGCGGCCGCCTGGCTAGCTTCAGCAGCCGGCCAAGGATCCGGTTGAGCACGTGCGGGAACAGGCAGATCAGCAGGACCGGAGCGGCCAGGAACACCCACCGGTAGGACCGGGCGCCGGGTGCGAACGGCAGCGTGACCAGGGCCGCGAGCAGCCCGGCCAGGAGGCAGAACAACATCGTCAGCACCGAGGCGCTGGCCGAGCGGTGCCGCGGCACCCGATGCGCGGTGCCCAGCTCCATCTGCGCCACGACCGGCCAGATCGAGCCCGGTACGTACTTGCCGAGCTGGCCGAGGAAAAAGACCCGGGCCGCGGAGCGGACCGGCAGCGGTGAGCCGAGGGCGGCCAGCAGCACCCGCCACACCTGCATGGTCGCGACGAGGCCAATCAGCACCGCGATCAGGGCGCCAGCGATCGCGAGGAACCCCATGCTGGCAAGCCCGGCGCGCACCTGGGTCCAGCGGTCGGCGACCACGTATATGCCGAGGCCGACGGCCGTCGCCACGAAACCCCAGCGCACCAGCCTGCTGTTGAGCACGCGAGTGGCCAGAACCAGCCAGGAACGGCCGTGGCTGGGAGCCTCGCTGGCCGGCTCGGGGCCGCCGGCCACGGCAGGGTCAGCCGGTGGCGCGACGGGGCGGTCAGACATACGGCACAGCCTAGACGTTCCGCTGTATCCCCGGCCCGGCGATTCCGGTCCGGCGGGCCACCCCCGGGGCACGGACCGGTACGGTACACACATTATGCGCGTTCTCCTGTTCGGCACGTACGACACCTCGATGCACCCGAGGGTCGCCACGATCGCCGAGGGCCTGCGGGCACGCGGCGCGGACGTGGCCGAGTGCAACGCGCCGTTGGGCCTGGACACCGCGGCCAGGGTGGACATGCTGGCCCACCCGTGGAGGGCCCCGGCGCTGCTGGCCCGGCTCGCTCGGCGGTGGGCGACGCTGACCATCGCCGCCCGCCGGATGCCCGCTCCGGATGTCGTGGTGGTGGGGTATCTCGGGCATTTCGACGTCCATCTGGCCAGGCTGCTGTTCCGCCGGGTCCCGGTGGTCCTCGACCACCTCGTCGGGGCCAGCGACACCGCGCGCGACCGTCGGCTGGACAGCGGCCCGCGGCAGACGCTGCTCCGGATGATCGACTCCGCCGCGCTGGGCGCCGCCGACGTCGTCGTTGTGGACACCGACGAGCACCTGGCCGCGCTGCCGCCGCGGCACCGGGCGCGGGCTGTCGTTGTCCCGGTGGGCGCTCCCGCGGCGTGGTACGAGGCCGCGCGCCCGGTCCCCAGCGGCCAGACGGCAGCGGCTCCGGCACCCAGCCACCCGCCAGCACCCAACCACCCGCCAGCACCCAGCCACCCGCCAGCACCCCTGCGGGTGGTGTTCTATGGCCTGTACACCCCGCTCCAGGGAACCCCCATCATCGGCGCCGCGCTCAGCCGGATCGCCGGGGCGGCGATCGAGGTCACGATGGTCGGCGGCGGCCAGGACGCCGCGGAGGCGCGGGCCGCCGCCGCGGCCAACCGCGCGGTCCGCTGGCTGGACTGGGTGCCCGCGGCCGACCTGCCCGCGCTGGTCGCTGGCCATGACGTCTGCCTCGGCATCTTCGGCACCGGGGACAAGGCGCTGCGCGTCGTGCCCAACAAGGTGTTCCAGGGCGCGGCCGCTGGGTGCGCGATCGTGACGTCAGACACCGCGCCGCAGCGACGCGCCCTCGGCGATGCCGCCGTGCTGGTGCCACCCGGCGACCCCGAGGCGCTGGCCCGGGCGCTGCTGCGACTGGCCGACGACCGCGCGGAACTGGCCGGGCTCCGCGAGCGGGCCCGCCGCCTGGCCGTAGACCACTTCGCACCGGGGCGGATCGTCGGCCCGCTGACCGGTCGGCTGCCGTCCCGCAGCCTGCATGATGAGGAGCTCGGCATGGTCCGGGAAACCCAAGGCAGACCGGCCCCGGACGTCGACGTGGTGGCTCCGCTGACGCCGAACGCCTCGCTGCGATACGACCTGGTGCGGCGCATGCTGCCCGCGGGCGTCACCGACGTGCTCGAGGTCGGCTGCGGGCAGGGAGCGGTCGGCGCCCGGCTGGCGCAGCGCCACCGCTACCTGGGCGTCGAGCCGGACCGGCAGTCCTGGGAGGTCGCGAGGCGGCGGATCGCCGCGGCCGGCCGGGGAGAGGTCCGCAACGTGACGGTCGACGCGCTCGGCGACGAGCGGTTCGACCTGGTATGCGCGTTCGAGGTGCTCGAGCATATCGAGGACGACGCCGCGGCGCTGAAGGAGTGGGCGAGCCGGCTGCGGCCCGGGGGCTGGCTGCTGCTGTCGGTCCCCGCGTACCAGCGCCGGTATGGCCCGGCCGACAAGCTGGTCGGCCACTTCCGCCGCTACGACCCCGACGCGCTAGTCGCCCTGCTGGAAAGCTGCGGGTTTGGCGAGGCGGAGGTGCGCCACTACGGCTTCCCGCTCGGCTACGCCCTGGAGGCCGGCCGCAACCTGATCGGCCGCCGCCGGCTGGCCACGGCCGGGTCTACGTCGGTTGCCGAGCGTACGGCCGGATCGGGCAGGCTGCTGCAGCCGACGACCAGCGTGCGCGGGCTGGCCACACGGTGGGGGACCGTCCCGTTCCGGGTGGCGCAGCGGGCCTTCCCCGGTAGCGGGCCCGGTATCGTGGTAATCACCCGGCTGGTTGAATCGCGATGAGCCAACCCCCGTCAGGTCCCGAGATTGCCGATGCGGGCATCCCCCTGGCCGAGTCGCCCGAGGCCGCGGATGCGCCCGGCGAGGGCACCGCCTCCGGCCGCGGGATCCGGGCCCAGGACCTCCTCGCCGTCGCCGGGCTCGTAGTCGGCGCGGGCCTGATCGAGTTCTACCTGCGGCACCTGCTGACCAGGCCGTTCTACTCTGACGAAGCCTGGCGGGCCTACGACATCTCGCTGGGAACCGGATTCCTGAAGCATCTGGACACGTCCGGCGCGCCACTGGCGCTTGGCTGGGTCGGCATCGAGAACGTGGCGCGCCTCGTGCTCGGCAACACCGAGGCCGGGCTCCGCGCCCCCATGTTCCTGGCGCTGCCGGTGCTCGCCGTCGCGACCTATCTGCTGGCCCGGCGCTGGCTCGGCACCGGGGTGAGCTTCTGTGTCGCCGCACTGTTGCTGGTCAATGGCTGGATCGTCAACAATGCGCTGCAACTCAAGTCGTACTCCTATGAAGGGCTCGTCGCGGTCGCCGCCGTTGCGTTGTACCTGCGGCTGCAGCGGGTCGGCCGACGGCCGGCTCCCCTGCTCGGACTGTATGGTGCGCTGGGCCTGACCTGCGTCTTCTCGCTGCCAAACCTGTTCGTGGTCGCGCCCTTGCTGGCACTCGACCTGACCAGGGTGATCCGCGATCGTGATCGAGCGGCGCTGCGCATCGCCGGAGAGGCCCTTGCCGGGGCGATCGCGCTGGGCCACTATGTCCTGTTCGTGCGCCCGCAGTCCGGCGTGGTCAACACCGGGTTCTTCGGGGGCGACTACGCCCCGCACAGCCTCGGCCCACTCCTGCGATTCACCGCCCACGGTATCGGGTCGTACTTCCCCGCGATGGTCACCGGCGATGTCGGCGCGGAAAACCAGACTCCGTCCTACGTGCTTCCGCCCGTCGCCCATGGCCTGCTCGCCGTCACCCTCGCGCTCCTGCTAGCCGCCGGGATCGTGGCAGCGGCCAGGGACGCCGCCGGCCGGGCGCTTGTCGTCGCCGTCGGCGGAGCGCTGCTGCTCGAGCTCATTGCTTCCACGGTGCGGCGGTGGCCGTTCGGCATGGTGCGGGTGAGCATCTTCATCCTGCCTCTGCTCTATGTTCTGGGCGGAATCGGCGCGATGTGGCTGGCCAGCGCCCTCCGTGGCCGACGGCACGCCGGCCGCGGGCAGCCGCTTGCCTGGGAGCGAGCGATGTGCCTCGTGATCGCTGCGGCCGTACTTGCCGCCGCGGGCGCGGCAACCGGCGTGGCCAGCGCCAAGGCACTAGCCGAGAGCAGCATGTTGCAGACCCGGCCGACCATCTTCGATGGGCTGCGGAACGCGGTCGCCGAGGCGCGCCGACTAGCCGTCCCCGGCGACCTGGTCATCATCCGGGCCGACCGGTCTCCGCCGATCTGGTATGCCGGCGGCTGGCTGTACTACATGCTGAGCTACCAGGGATGGCCAGCGGCGGACGCGGCGCGCCCGCGCATCCCGGCCCGCAACACGATCTCCGTCATCCACGTCACACCCGGTGCGGTTGACCGGTTCCTCGCCGCACATCCCCACAGCCCGGCCGTGTTTCTGCTGGAATACAACGTTCCCGGCGGCGCCTTCCCCCGCCCGCTGCACCAGGAATCGCTTCGGACGTTGCGCCAATTCGGCTATTGCCCCACGCGCGAGGTCAGGTACCCGGATACCGGCCGCTTGACGGTCCTGAGATCTGGCTGCTCCAAGACCTGACGCCCTGGGTAACCGCTACGCCTGCCGTGGCTCGGTCAGCCGGTCTGGGTGCCGCCGACTGGCCCGCCGGGTGGTCATCCCCAGGGCAACCCTTCCCCATGAAATAGTAATATTTTATTCCTGAAAGCTATATTTATACGGATTCCCGTAAGCTTGCCCGTCGTGAAACTATCGATCCTGATGCCCGTTTACAACGAGCATGCGACTTTAGTCTCCGCGATCAAGGACGTGCTCAACGTCAACTTCCCCTGCGAGTTCGAGCTCGTCATTGTCGATGACGGCAGCACGGACGGAACGAGGGAGCTGTACTCGTCCTTTACGGGCGATCCGCGCGTGAGCGTCCGCCTGCACGAACGCAACCGGGGGAAGGGCGCCGCGATCCGTACCGCGGCCGCCGCTGCCAGCGGCGACTACGTGATCATGTGCGACGCCGACCTGGAGTACTCGCCTGCCGAGATACCCTCGCTGCTCGCGCCCGTGCTCGCCGGGCAGGCGGAGGTCGTATACGGAACCAGGACGTTCGGCAGTCACAACGCCTACTCCTACGCCTACGTGCTGGGCAACAAAGGCGTGACGACCTTCGCAAACGTGCTATTCAACTGCTATATCAGCGACCTTGAGACCTGCTTCAAGCTCATGCCGACTGGCCTGTACCGCAGCCTGGACATCCGTGAGACCGGGTTTGGCATGGAGGCTGAGGTCACCGGGAAATTGCTACGGCGCGGCGTACGGCCCTATGAGATTCCGATCAGCTACCAGGCGCGCAGCCGCGAAGCAGGGAAGAAGCTCACCTGGCGGGACGGCGCGGAAGCGCTGTGGATCCTGTTTCGGGCGCGGTTCGCGCCGCGTCCCAGCTGACCGATGAGCGGCCCCGCGGCGGCCGCGATTACGACGGCTGTGATCGTGGCCTGCACCTGCGCCGCGGCGCTGGCGCTGTGGCGCGGGTGGTCGCCACCCCTGATAGTCAGCCTCGGGATCGGGATCGTTCTGCGGGTCCTCGTCGTGTATCTGGCGAAAGGGCACACGCCCATCGACGTGGCGACGGTATTCCGGCACGTCGCCCGGGTAGTGGTGCACCACAGGGATCCGCTGAAGGTGCTGCCCAGGTACCAGTGGAACTTCCTGCCGTTCTCTGGCTACCTGCTGGCTGCCGAGCTAAAGACCGGATGGCCCTGGCAGATCGCGGCGAAGCTGCTGCCGGTCGCCTGCGACGTCGGGACGATCGGCCTCGTCGGGTTCTTCGCCCGGCCATCGGCGAGAGGCAACGTCCGGCTCCTTTACGCAATTAACCCGCTGGCCATCCTCGTGTCCGCTTGGCACGGGCAGATCGAGCCCATTGCAATCATGCTGGGGCTGTCGGCCCTGTTGCTGGCCAGGTGGCACCACGCCCTGTGGGCCGGGATCCTGCTGGGATTCGCCGTGGCGAGCAAGACCTGGCCGCTGCTATTCGCGCCCGGCGTGTTGCGCGATATCCCGCGTGGTCGCTGGCGGCAGACGGCACTTGGCGCGGTCGCGGTGCTGGCCATGCTGACGGTGTCGAGCCCGCTGCTGCTGCACGGCAGGATCCGTCAAGACCTCAAGACAATACTCGGCTACCGATCGATCCTGGGGGAATGGGGCTGGACAGGTATCCTCAGGTACCTGCATCTGGCCGGCACCGGGTTTGCCGGGCCGCACGTTGACGCGCTCCAGCACCTTGGCACACTGATTACCGCGGTGACGCTGGTAGCCGTCGTGCTCGTGTTCCGCCGGTGCTCCGGGCCCGATCTCACCGTGGCCGTAATGCTGTCTTTCCTCGCCGTCACGGCAGGCTTCGGCCCGCAGTACCTGCTCTGGCCGGCCGCTCTGCTGTGCGCGTCGCGCCGGCCTGCCGGGTACGTCTACCTGTTGCTGGCCAGCGTGTACACCGGTGTCTTCTACCTGTACGCCCTTCCGCACCACGAGATTGTCACATCCTGGCCCGGCGCCCTGCTGCAGGTATGTTCGGTCGCGGTGATCATCGCAGCGGTCGCCAGCATGCCCTGGTCTGAAGTCCGGCCGGGCCGTGTGACCGGCCCGCTGCACGACCGGCCTCGGCACAACGCGTCAGCCGCGGCGAACCTCCAGCCATGACGCCGCGCAACCGGCAGGGGTTCAGCGTCCGGTGAAGCCAGCCCGGCCACCCGTGCAGGCGCTCCGGGTCAGCATCGTGAGCCGTCCGGTGTCCGGATAGCTGAACTTGCGGGACACGCAGTAGCCAAGCCGGCGGAGGGTGCGCAGCGACTCTCTGTGCGACACCTCGCCTCCGCTGAGCTCCAGCAGGAACACGGCCAGGCTGTGCGGGTGCGCACGGAAGAGTGCACCGACGGCCGACGGGGTTACGTACACGGCCGAGATCGTGTTGGCCGCCGGTATCGTCGCGCCTGCTGCGATCCGCGCCGGGTAGCCGCGGTAGCTGTCCATGTAGTACAGCCACGCGTCGCCGTACCAGGGCTCTTGGGACCTGATAACGACCAGATCGCCCGCCGTTGCGAGCAGACGGGCCTGCGCCGCGGCCGCCCGGTAACCCGAGCCCACAGGCGGCTGGTACTGAAGCTGGATGGTCTGCGTGAAGGCGCGGGCGGTGGCGACCCCGGCGGCGCCGCCGGCCGCCGCCAGCACAACCGCGCCGATGCCGAGCGCAGCGTACCGCCGCCAGGCCAGGCGGCCGGGGACATGCCGTGCAGCCAGGCGGGCCAGCCAGACGGCCCCGATGGCCATCAGGATGTACAGCAGCGGCAGCAGGAAGACGCTGACGCGCTGCATGCCGAATGGCCACCGATGCACCACCGATGCGATGAGCTCCAGCAGCACCGCACCGCCAGCCGCCACCACGAGAGCCCGCCCAGCGGCATCACGGACGGCGGCCACGGTCCCGGCGATCAGCAGCACCGCGAGAACGACGGCAAGCAAGTCGTGCGCCGGAGCCGGGAGGGCGTAGGCGGGAGTGGCGTTCGTGACCCCGGCTACGCCGGTCACCATGCCAGGGAAGAACGACGCCACGCCCTGGACGGTGAAGCGAGCGAACGCATCCAGGCCGTGCGGCGCGTATTCCTGAGCCCAGTACGCGGTGTTCGATACCGCCGACTGCGGCCGGAGAAACGCCGCATAGTTACCGAGCGCAAGGCCAACGGCGACCGCCTCGCCGACGACGTGGACCGGAAGCCGTTTGCGGGACCGCATCGACGCCGCCAGATCCAGCGCCAGCAGCGGGGTCACCACGAACAAGTTGGGCACGGAGAACACGCACGTGAGGCCGAGCGCCACGTACAGTCCGAGCAGCGCGGCCGGATGGCGGCCCCCACGCCGTATCAGCAGGTACAGGCCCACCGCCGCGATCGAGAAGAGCGCCTCGTAGGTATAGGACTTCAGCTGGAGCGCGTTGTTGAGCACCCAGCCGTTGACCAGGAGCAGCAGGGCAGTGGCGGCGCTGACCCAGGCGCCGAGCCAGCGCCGGGCAAGCAGGTAACTTGCGACTCCGACGGCTGGCAGCGTGAGGAACATGGGCAGCCGGAGCCCGGGCTCCGTGCTGCCGAACAGCACATAGGCGCCGTCTTCGATGGCGAGCCAGCCGGGCGCCAGCGGGGCACCGGACGCATTGAGGTGATGCAGGAATCCGGTGCCGAGCGCGATGTCGTAGGCCCGCCACCCCTCGTCGCCCCAGAACGGCCGGGTGAGCAGGTGACGGAGCAGAAACTCGAGCAGGCCGGCCACTGCAATCAGCGCGCCGCAGGGAGCCACCTCGCCGATCCCCGAACGGCTCCGCCGCACCAGCCTGGCCGGCAGCTCGCGTGCCGCGGCCGGGCTTGTGATCGAGCCGCTCATGGCAGTGCATCCTACGCCCGACTCATCCTGGTTCGTCTCTCTGCGGTGCGACCGGTGGCTGGCGGGGGGCGGCGCTGATCACCGGCTGCTCCAGGACCTGACTAGGCGGCCGGCCGGTGGTGGTACCTTCCCAGCCGAATCAGCCAGACGTGCAGGGCCAGGGAGCCGCTGCGCAGCACCGTTGTGCGCACCAGGGTCGGCTGGAAGCGGGCGAGGTTGCGCAGTGCCGAGGGGAACGACGCCGACGACGTGTCGTAGAGCAGCACCTCGGCAGGCCGCCTGGCCCTGAGCATCGCGCGGTCGGCCGGGGTGAGGTCCGGCGGATTGCTGGGCAGGGTGTTGAAGATGCCGTGGTACATCCCCGCGTACTCGGTGAATGGGCTGGGGCTGCCGTCGGAGATCGGCCACCAGGTGAGGATCTGCTCGCCCTGGTACGCGGCCGGGCCCGCGAACAGCGGCAGGGCGGCGGCGATCCGGTAGCTGTCGAGGTAGGTCGCCCAGCCGCCGCCGAGCGCGGAGGCGTAGGCAGGGGGCGGGTCGAACACGGTATCGGGCAGTGCCCGGTGAGCCGGGATCGGTGCGACCGTGAGCACCAGGCTCGAGCCGGTGAACGCGACGAGCGCGGCCCCGAGGCCGATGGCCAGGACCAGCGGCCGCGTGAGCCTGGCGCAGCAGCGCGCCGCCGCGGCCGCCGCGATCAGCGCCGCTGCCAGGATCACGCCGAGCGGCGCCCACCCGAATGAGGGCACGTGGGGGTCGGCCTCGTAGCAGAGCGGGACGGCGAGCAGCACCGCGGCGGGCAGCCACCGGGCGATTGGGCGGTCCGAGAGCGGACGGGCCAGTTCGGCGACCGTGATCGCGAACGCCAGGCAGACCGCCGCCCACAGCGTCGAGGAGAAGTAGTGCTCCTCCAGGGTCTGCACGGTGCCGATGAACTGCAGTCCGGCATAGACCACCAACTGCGTTGCGAACACGACGCCGACCATCAGCACCGGGGTGGCCACCGCCCGGCCGCGGCCGATGACCGACACCGCGAAGCCGGCGAGCACGGCGGGGGGCACCAGCAGGTAGGCCACGTACGGTGCCCACCGCCAGTTCGACGAGTGCCACTGGACGATCTGCGAGGGCTGAGACAGGTAGCGGTAGGCCTGCCAGGTGGTCGCGATGAAGTTGGCGTGGCCGATCAGCACCGCGGAGGCCGCGATCAGCAGCGCGGTGACGGCCACGGCAACCCCGGCCAGCAAGATCACGTCACCGGGCAGCCCGGCCCGGTCCCGGATCAGCCGCACCGCCAGGTAGGCGACAACCGTCGCCCCGACCAGGGGCACCGCGACCCCGTGCGACCACACCGCCAGGGTGAGCAGCACCCCGGCCCCGGCCAGCCATCCGCGGCGCCACCGCGCGGAGCACGGCATCGCCAGGCACGCCAGGGCACCGGCGGCGTACGACACGACGGCGGAATCGGGGTAGTCCGTTCCCCACGCAGTAACCAGCACCGGCGAGGACAGCACCACCAGGACGCCCATCAGCCCCGCGGGACGGCCGTAGAGACGGCGCAGCAGCAGGTAGACGGGCACCACGGCGATCAGCGCGAGCACGTAGCGCATCACGAAGAACCCGCCCGCCGGGCCGAAGGCAAGGTAGGCCAGCCTGGCGGGCACCAGGAATCCAACCCTGGTGCTCTCCCGCAGCCGGGCGGTGGGCTCATAAACAGCTGCATAGCGGGCGAAAACCTGGCGCGGGTCGATGATGTAGATCGTGTGCATGGCCGGATCGGGCAGGTCGCTCGGTGCCATCAGCCGGAGCCGCAGCACGAGCGCCGCCAGCGCCGGCGACAGCGCCACCCCCAGGGCTTCGAGCCAGCCCCGCAACGCGGCCGAGGATCGCGCGGATGGGGCCTCAGGCCTGCGGCGAAGGCCAGCGTCGGCGGGCTCGGGGCGGTTGGAGACGGTTTCCACGGCGCCCAGTATGGCATCAGGCTGATCGTGGCCCGGATAAAGCGCACATGGGTCATCTATGCATCAGACGAGGCGGCGCGTTCCTATAATGCCCAGGTGCTCAACGATCGCAGGATCGCTGTCGTGATGCCCGCCTACAACGCCGAGGCCACGCTGGCGCGTACGCTGTCGGAGCTGGATCGCAACGTCGTCGACGAGGTAGTGCTCGTCGACGACGCCAGCACCGACGAGACGGTCGCGCTGGCCGGCCGGCTGGGCCTCGAGCCGATCAGCCACGAATACAACCTCGGCTACGGGGGCAACCAGAAGACCTGCTACCGGCGTGCGCTCGAGCTGGGCGCGGACATCGTGGTCATGGTGCACCCGGACTACCAGTACTCGCCGCTGCTCGTCCCGGCGATGGCCTCGATGATCGCCTACGGCGAGTACGACCTGGTGCTCGGTTCGCGCATCCTCGCGCAGAGCCCGGTCGCCCGCGGAATGCCGCGGTACAAGTACGTCGCCAATCGGTTCCTGACCCTGGCCGAGAACATCGTGCTCGGCCAGAAGCTGTCCGAGTACCACACGGGCCTGCGCGCCTTCAGCCGCAGCCTGCTCGCCGCCGTGCCGTTCGAGCGCAACTCGAACGACTTCGTGTTCGACAACCAGATCCTCGTCCAGGCCCTGGCGGCGGGCGCCCGCATCGGTGAGCTGTCGTGCCCGACTCGCTACCAGGCCGACTCGTCGTCGATAAACCTGCGCAGGAGCATCCGGTACGGCATGGGCGTGCTGCGAACGTCCGTCCAGTACCGGCTGCGCCAGCACCGGCTCCGCCGCTACGCCTACCTCGACATCGACCCTGCCCGCAGGCTCGCGCACCTCGACGGGACCGGCCCGACGGCCGCGCCGGTGATCGAGGACGGCGAGCCCGCCGGGACCGCGAGCAACCGGCCGCAGCAGTAGCCAGCCCGCGGCCCCAGCCCCGGCGTCGGGTGCCCTGCCACGACGATGGCCAGGAGGCTCACCGGCATTGCGATGGGCTGAGATGGACGATGCTCAGGCCGGCAGCACCCACTGGACTGGCGGTCAGCCCCTGCTTCCGCAGCGCCGCGCGCCACGCGGCGTGCTCCGTGGTGTCAACGTGCGTGCGGATCAGCCAGATCGGGCTGCAGGAACGCTGCCGCGACTCCGTCACCGCCTGTGAGAGCGCCGCGGCGACGGCACTGCCGGTCCGGTTGAATGCCACGACGATGCGCGGCTGACCTGGGAAATAGGCCTCATAGTCCTGCACAACGTTGGGGTCGGTCCGGCGGGACGGCTGGCCGAAAGGCCAGTAGTAGGCGAATCCCCAGTTGCTGTTCAGATTCACCAGGATCACGTCGCTGGGCCTGGCGTGCCCAGCGACATACAGCGTCTGGGCGCGCTCGTCCTCGTTCGGGATCGAATGGTTGCGCACATACGGCGCGGCGCCAGCGGCGAAGACCCCGGCCACGACCACCGCGGCGGTGACAACCAGTGCGACCGTCCACTGTCCGAGCCACTTCCTCAGCGCCGTGCACACCCCGACCACCCCGATCGCAGCCGTCACCGCCGTGATGGCGAACAGGAACGTGGAGCTCCGCAGGTCGAGGAACGGGTATTTGTGCAGGGCAGAGAGCGCCATCATCTCCGGGTAGAGCGCGGCCAGAGCGATCGCGGTGGCGGGCCTGTGCAGCCACCACACGGTGACCACCCCGGCCACGAACAGCGGCACCGCAAGCCACACCGGCCCGAGGTTGAACATATTGTGCACGGCACTGAACTGCGCGGTTATGAACTTCAGGGAGGCGTGCAGGCCCCGGCCGTACGGCAGGTAGTAGTTACGGAAGTGGGGGCTGTCGACGAGCCCCGACTTGTCCGCGGCCGCGTCGAACGCCTTGTACACGGCGATCATCAGAATGGCCGTGATTACGCTGGTGACCACCGCCTCGGCGAACCGGCGCCAGGCCCGGCGGGCGAGCTGCACGATGCACACGGCTGCGAACGCCGCCGCGCCGACGAACGCCACGGCGTCGCTGAACAGCATGCCGCCCCAGACCGTCACCGACAGGGCGATCAGCGCCGGGCGCGACCACTTCCGCTCCAGTCGTGAGGTCAGCGCCAGTGCGAGCAGTGACAGGCAGGCGTCCGCGGTGTACTGCTTCAGATCGTTGCGCACCAGCATCGCCGGGACCAGCAGCACCCCGATCGCAGCCAGCACCCCGGCGGCGATCGCGGCTTCGCGCTGCTGCCAGCCGAGCTGCCGCCCGAGCCAGTACGCGATCACCACGGCCGCGCCCGCGAAGGCAAGCGGCATGAGCCGGGCATCTTCGGTCCTCGGAACGGTGATCACACGCAGCACCAGTGAAAACCCGATCGGCGTGCGGTTGGTGGTAAAGCGCAGCTGTGACAGCGGGAACCTGGTGGTCGCTGCCACCCAGGACTCGTCGTCCCAGAACGACGTGGTGAGGATGTACGGGACGTCGTGGACCACCAGCACGAGCAGCCCGAGCAGCAGCGCGAGCAGGTGTTCCAGCGTCAGCCGCCGACGGATGGCCGCGCCGACCCCGGCGGGCCAGCCTCTCGGCGCTCCAGCAGATCCCGCCTCCGCTGCATGAGGAACAGGCGGAATCGTGTCCTCAAGGCGCAACTGGTCCCGCCCTCCTAACCGCGGGTCTTGCTGCCCGGATCACGTATCTCCCCTGGATCGGACGATGAGGTCGGCGAGCAGGGCGAGCGATCCAATGATCAGCCCGCTGACGAAGATCAGGACGGTATTCACCGCGAACAGCAGGGGATGCACGACCATGTCGTAGATCCCCTTGGCGATGCCGAGGAAGATCAGGAACAGCGCGAGCGGCATCAGCACCTTGAGCGGGTTGAAGTACATCACCATCCGCAGCACCTGGAGGATGTAGCGGTAGGCGTCGCTGACGAAGCGGAACTTCGACGTTCCGGACCGCTTCGCGTATTCGATCGGGACGTAACGCACGTCATGCTGGTTGGACAGGAACGCGATGGTGATCGTCGTGACACAGGAGAATCCCGGCGGCAGCAGCCTCAGGTAGGGCAGGGAGACCTGGCGCCGGAATGCGCGCAGCCCGGAGTTCAGGTCCGGGATCTGGGAATTTGTCAGGACCTCGGCGAGCTTGCGGATAAACAGCTTGGCAGGCACCCGCAGGAACTTGTGGGTACCCTCCTCGCTGGTCCTCGCCCCCACTACCTGGTCCAGCGCCGGTTCCTTCTCGAGCATCTGGACGAACTCGGGGATGCGCTCATTCGGGTATGTCATGTCCGCGTCGGTCCACACCACGACCTCGCCCTTGGCCTGCTGGGTGCCGATACGGCGGACGGTGCCCGCGCCGCCGTTGCGATGGAAGTGGATGACCTGCAGGTGCGGGAAGCTGGGCGCGGCCTCGTAGAGGCGGGCGAGCGTCTCATCACTGGACGCGTCGTCGTAGGCCAAGAGCTCGTAGGTGTACCCGCTGGCATCCATGGCCTCGCAGATCCGCGCCACCTCGGCCACGACGTGATCCTGCTCGTTGTAGCACGGCAGGACGATCGAGACATACGGCTGATCATCCGGCCATTCGGACGGTATGTTCACAGCCGCCGAGGTTACTACCATTTCATGCGCTTCAGCGCCGATGCCGCGCAGAGGCGGTGTCTTGCCGTCGAACGGTGAGGTCATGACGTCGGCCCCGAGATCCGCCGGCCGGCCGACGGACCCCCGCCGCGCGGCGTCCCTGCGGCTGCGGAGCCCGAAGTCCCGGCCCGGGCACCGGCTCTCATCCCTTTGCCTCCTTACCGCCCGCTGCATTCGCCTGCGGGCCGACACGATGCAACACGACGTACCCGTCCCGGAGGAACACCACCCGGTAACCGTTGCGCTCCAGCAGCGCGACCCGTCTCTTCTGCTCGCGCAGGCTCCGGAACGTGAACTGCTTATGCCGGACGTTGGCGACCACCCAGGGCGATCCCAGCGCGGGCGTGCTGCCGTCTCCGTCCCAGAGCAGCACGGTGTCCCGCGCCGATAGCTGCGGGCCGAGGTTGTCCACCGCCTGGACGGAGACGCCGCTCGGGACCACGGCGTCGGCCGCGGCCGCCGCGTTCATCTGCGCGTCCCGGTGATAGAACGACGGGCGCAGGGCAGCACCGAACGCGAAGTGCGGGACCAGGGCCACGGCGACGGCGCACATGGCTGCGGCACAGCCCAGCCCGACCACCCTGGTGCCGGCCGGGTCCCCGGCGGAGCGCAGCCGCCTGGCTTGCCACGCGCGGTCCAGCCTGGCGGCACCGTCCACGGCGGCGCACACCAAAAGGACCACGAGGTACGCATTGTACTGATATGCCGTGACCCACCAGTCCGGGAACACGTTCGCGAGCATGCGCTCGAGCAGGAGCGGGATCACGGCCAGCGCGATCGGAGACCGCAGCGGGAGGAAGCAGAACGCGCCGAACAGCCACAGCATCGTGTACAGCTTGACCCGCGGCGTGACCAGCACGCCCAGCGAACCCGGGTGGGTGATCAGATGCCATGCCGCCTGCGGGACATCCGGACCCAGCGCCGTATAGGCCCAGTAGTAGTCGGAGCGGCCCCCGAAGGCGGGAATCAGGACGTAAGTCGCGACGACGGTGTCCGCCAGCCCCGCTCCGATGAGGAGGAAGGCGACGAGCCGCTGCCTGCTGACCGTGGCCGGGCGCGCCACCGCCAGGTAGAGCCCGATCCCCGCCACGAGCAGCCCCATGTCCTCCTTGACCAGCAGCAGGAGCCCGAGCGCGATCAGCGCCGACCGCAGCTTGCCCGCCTGCAAGCGCTCCAGCGCAACGGCGATCAGCACCGGGGCGAACGCGACCTCGTGGAAGTCGAAGGCCAGTGCGGAGGCGATTGGCCAGCTCAGCGCGTAGGCCACGCAGGCGAGGTACGCGGCGGCGGTCGCCTTGCCGCCGCCGCCGCCGAAGGCGCGGCGGGTGAAGACCCAGATCGGCGGGATCGCCAGCGCGAACAGCACGGCTTGCGCCACCAGCAGCGTCACCGGGCTGTTGTAGATCCAGTACAGCGGCGCCAGCGAGGCGATAATCGGCGACCAGTGATCACCGAGCACGGAAAAGTCCGGGCCGAAGCCGTTGTGGACCCCCTTGATGATCGATATCCCGGGCTTGAAGTGCGCATACGACCGGACCGCCTGATCGAAGATCACCAGGTCGTATGACGAAGTCTTAAAGGAACGGTAAAGAAACAGCGCGAACACGGAGTAGGCCACGGCCGCCAGCGCCGTGAGGACGCCGATGCCGAGCCCGTGACGGCCCCCGCGGCTGACCCGCCGCTCGGCGCCGTTCTGCCGGGCAGCAAGCAGGGCACCTTCCACCGTTGTACGGATGCCCATGGCTGCGGAGACTATCCGATGAGACCCGAGCATGATCCGGCAATGTCCCTGTTACGCCGCGCCCGGAGAACGAGGGCCCGGTCCACGGCGCTGCCCAGGCAGCGGTGATCTACGGCACGGTGGCGATGCGGCCCGCGCTGGGGACCGGCATGCCCGGCTCGGCCGCCGTCATGGCGACGGCCATTGCATCGGCAGCGGCGGACGGCTCTCGTCGGGCGTGTCCTGCCGCGGAAAGCCATCCGTCCGGGAGTCCGGCGTGCCGTGAGTCCAGATCTCAAAGCCGCGCGCCTCGCGCACGAGATAGAGCGGCCGCCCCCTGGCCTCGTCGTACACCCGGGCCACGTACTGGCCGACCATGCCCATCACCATCAACTGAATGCCGCTTAGGAAGGCGATGGTCACCAACAGTGAGGCGTAACCGGGCACGTAGGGCAGCCCGGCCAGCTTCAGAGCTATGGCCACCAGCCCGTACCCGACCGCGATCATCGCGATGACGAAGCCCCCCACCATCGCGAACCGGAGCGGCGCGGTGGAGAACCCCACAAACGCGTCTGCGGCGAATTTGATCATCTTGCGCAGCGGGTATTTGCTGGTGCCAGCGCGTCGCGGTTCCCGGTCGTAAGGTACAGCAGCTTGCCGGAACCCAATCCACGAGAACATCCCGCGCACGTATCTGTTGTGCTCCCGCATTCGCAGGAAGGCATCCAGCGCCTTCCGGTCAACCATCCGGAAGTCACCGACATCCACCGTCTGCTCGATGCTGGCCAGGCGGCGCAGCAGGCCGTAAAAGGTGGTCGCGGTCGCCGTCTTGAACCTGGTCTCGCCCTGCCGGTGCCGCCGGACGGCGTAGACGACCTCGTATCCCTCCTGCCACTTGGCGGCCATGTCGAGGATGACGTGCGGTGGGTCCTGCAGGTCGGCGTCCATCACCACGACCGCCTGGCCGGAGGCGTTGTCCATACCGGCCGTGATCGCGAGCTGGTGCCCGAAATTGCGGGACAGCTGAATCACCTTGAATCGGGGGTCCCGGTGGTTGGCGTCCAGCATGAGCCGGTAGCTGGCGTCCTTGCTGCCATCGTCGACGAGCACGGCCTCGGCCGGGCCGTCCAGCTTGTCCATGGTCTCGGTCAGCCGCGCAACCAGCTCAGCGATGGACTCTTCCTCGTTGTATACCGGCACAACGATCGAGTACTTCACCGCGTCCATGACTAGTCCCGTGCTCGCATAGCTTGGTAACGTCCCCGCGCTAGCAATCCGCGCGTGTCCTCTCCATGGCAGCCTCTGATCTGCGGGTAACGAGCAAGGGTAACGAATCTACTCGAGAGCCGACCAGATCGGGCCTAGCCGTGGCCCGAATACTAGCTGCCGTACAGAAACCCCGTCAGGGACACCGGGCGCTCAGCATCAGCGAGACGCCCGGCCAGGACTTCACGGGCAGATGGCGCTCCGTGACGACGACGGCGGTCAGCAGCCCGTTGGTCAGCCGAGAGACCTGCTCCAGGTCGCTACCAGCGGAGGATTTCCGTCGTATGGCTACGGCCGGACGAAGCAGAACGTTCCAGCTCCACATCCTTTCCGTGATCAGCCCGGCCTTCTCGATCAGCCGAGCCAGATCGGACCGGGAATACCGGCGCACGTGTCCGACCGCGTCATCGTGCGCGGACCAGAGGGCCATGTCGCACGGCACCGCGATCAGGACTGTCCCGCCCGGCTGGAGGACCCTGGCGATCTCGGCCGCCGCCAGATAGTCCTCCTCGATGTGCTCCAGCACGTCGAAGGCGGTAACCAGACCGCAGGTCCGCGAACCGACCGGAAGCTCCCTGGCGTCGCCCCGCACTGCCCGGACGCCCCTGGCGTGGGCGACAGCAGCCGCCGAATCCGAGTACTCGACCGCGAGGGCCCGCCATCCATGCGCCGTCAGCACCCTGGTGTTGCCGCCACCCGCAGCGCCGATGTCCAGTGCCTGGCCGGGACCCGGCAGCCGCCGCAGTTCCCGGTCGAGTATCGCCCGGCGCTCCTTGTACCACCAGTGGCGATCTTCCAGTGAGGTCAGCAGCATGAGCTCAGCGGTGTCCACCGCCTCACTTTTACAGCATTTCTACAGCCTTCACATCTCTGCCGCAGAAGATCCAGGCCCGCTCGGCTGCGGGCCGGTCGCGCGGCGATTCTGGCTAGACCGGACGAAGCAGCACGTAGAGCGGCCTGCCCCGGTAAGTAAGGGTGATCACGCGAGCGTCCGGGTAGAAGTCCCGGAAGTACCGAGCCTCGGCCGCGCCGAGGCTCGGGGTCACCACGGCGCCGGTTCTCGGTAGCACGCTACTTCGGAAGCTGGCCAGGTATCCGCGGTACTGCGGCAGGTTCAGCACCATAGTGTGCACATCGATCGGCACGGGTGCCGGGGTCAAGTCGGCTACGAAGTAGACGATGCCCGGATACCCGGCTGGGAAGCTGACCACGTAGGTCGTTCGGCTGCCGATGATCGCGTGCAGATGGTTCATGAATGCGGTGAATTTGCGCATCGGCACGCTGGCGACCTGGCAGCACTGCCGCGCTGTCTCCATGCCACCGCCCACTCGCCGGCCGGCGATCGTCGTGGGGGTGGCGGGCGCGGGTTCCGCGGCGAGGCGCAGACGGTCCCGGTACGGCGCCGATGCCCAGGACTGCACGCTCGCCGGCCTGACGGCGCCTTCCGGGAGCAGCAGGAAGGACGTGGCGAATATCGCGACACCGGCGACGGCCAGCGTCACCGGGCGCCACGCGCCGAGCAGCCCCGGCAGTACGGTGGCCACCATGATCACCAGGGCGGGGGTGGCCAGCATCGTGCCGAACAGGTGAGCCGCGTCCGAGCGGAGCAGCGCTCCCTGGTAGAGCAGGATCGCGGTGATGACGATCGCGACCAGCGCCGTCCTCTCGCGCGACCATTCCCATGCAACACGGAACGGACGGAACTGAACCACCACCAGTAGCGCCAGAACGGCGAGGATGAACGGCAGGGCGTAGAAGAATGTTTCCCAGCGTGCCTGGCTCGCCTTCGCAGCCGCCGTGACCTGGTAGCCACCGTAGGGCGTATTGCTGTAGCCGCCCGCAACCGCCTCCGGGATCAGGAGGTACAGGTGCAGGAACCGGATGAGAACGCCGCGGACCGCGTAGTACGCGAGCACCGGTAGCCATACGACACCGAACCCGGCCAACGCACAGGGCAGTGCCGTGCCCACCGACCGGAACGACGAGGTGCCGGTGAGCAGCAGCAGGGCGCTGACCACGATCGCGCCAACGATCCCGGCGGCCAGGTTCTCCTGAGCGAGATACGACATCGCTCCAAACAGCAGGCCGAGTGCGGCCGCGCCGGCGAGGCCGCGCCGTGCCGGGCAGCGCCTGATGACGGCCGGCAGCAGCAGGATCAGCGCGATCGCGCCCACGTAACGCAGCGGGTCAGACCAGCCGAAGAAACCACCGTAGGACCCGCCGGGCAGGAACCCAATTTCCTGCAGCGCGGGGTAGATCAGCGCTGAGAGCACGGCCGCGAGCAGCCCGCGCAGGTAACCGAACGCAAGAAAGAAGACGGCGAACAGGATCGTCGCGCCGACCCACTGGAATACCGCCCACGACTCGCGGAAGCCGACCACCGAGAACGTGCCGATGTGCCGCATGTAGAGGTACGACAGCAGTTGCACCCCCGGCCCGTACTGCACGGAGGCCGGGCCGATGTAGGGGATCGCTCCCTTGGAGATCGCCTGGAAGCCGCTCAGGAAGACATCCTCCTGAACGCCGATTCCGGCGGCGCCGGGCCTGTTGAGGTACCACGGCGGGCCGTAGAAGTACCAGCCGACCGCAATCGGGGTGAGGACGCCAGCCGCCGCCCTCGCCGCCCTGGCGCTGGCGAGACCGCGCCAGGCGGCGCGCACCGGGCTGGGCCGCGGCTCCGGCGACGGCTCCGGCGCGTCCGCTGGGGCGCCGGACCCGATGCGGCGTGGCGCCAGGCCGGAGAGCCATGACCGCCAGGTCCGCGGATGCTCGCGGCCCGCGGCGAGCACGCGCGCGGCCGCGACCAGCATCAGCATCGGCGCGAGGGCGCCTAGCAGGTATGCGCTGGTCACCCACCGCTTGTCAAGGTACCCGAAGGCGATCCACACCACGGTCGGCGGCAGGGTGGCCTTGGCCTTGAAGTACGCCACGACCAGCAGCAGCGGAAACCACGCTGTCAGAGCGAGCCAGATGGCAGCGCGCTGCTCGGGCGAGGCGATGCGATCGAGCCACAGGCCGCGTCTGCTGGGGGGCCAGCGGAGCGCAGCCAGCGTGAGGAAGACAACGACGCAGAGGCCAGCCAGCGCGGCCGCGATCGTCGCCTGCTGCGATCGGGGCAGCGCGCCGGACGGCCGCACCTGCAGTGCGATAGGAATCGCCAGCAGGCACGTTACGGCGAGGGAGACGAGCGCCGAACGGTAGAAGTACCGCGGGCCGGCGTCAACGATCCGCATGGCCCGGCCGAGACCCGCTCGCTTTTGCTCCGGTGGCCGAGCAGGCGTTCCCGGGTCGGCCGACTCGCCGCTGGCGGCACCGGCGCCGCCAGCGGCAACCGGGCGCTCGCCGGCCTCGTTCACCTCGCCGGGTTCATTCCGAGAAAGCAGCAGACCGTGCCAGCCGCGACTGCAGGCCCGAGCGGACGCGAGGCGATGATCGAAACATGTACGTTCTCGGGCAACGGATCACTCACAGGCGCCGAGCCTACCCTTTCCCACTGGCGCGATCGGCGGGGGCTGTTCCGGCCCCGGCCCCGACATCCAGAGCACGGTGGCCACCCCGACTGCCGCCGCTACCGCTGGCCAGCACGGCTCAGATCTTGTAGACGATCACGCCGCCGACGGCCTGGCCGTGGAGCCCGAGCCGGCTGAAGATCGCCGGCCAGGACCCGGCCTCGTTCTCCTCCACCAGGATCGCGCCGACCTTGGCGGTCGTGAGGTAGGAGTGGAACCGCTGGACGTCGCGCTTCGTCAGGCCGCGCCTGGCGAGCTCCGCCACCGGGAAGGGCACACCGTCATAGCCGGTGATCGCCTTGTTGATAAACCCGCCGGCCACCTTGGGGTAGAAATCCGTCTGCGCCTGCCACAGCAACGCGACGTTGCCGCGCTCGGAAAGCGCCACCACGGTCTCGCCCGGAGACAGGTACTGGCGGTACTCGCCAGTCGTGATGAATGCCGGGAAGCCGGATTGGTCTTGCAGCGCCAGCGGAGGGGTGTTCGCGACGATGGCGGCAGCGGCGAGCAGGGCAAGCGGCCAGCGGATCCACCATCGCTTCGACGGCCCCGCCAGCCACACCGCCGTCATCACCGCGAGCGCGAGGAACACGAAGACCATCAGCCGGACGGGGTAGGCGCTGCGCGCGATCGGCAGGCTCCACACCCGGCCCCAGGGCAGCCTGACTATCGCGTGCAGGCTGTCGATGTGCAGCGTCGGCCCGAGCGCGAGGAGGATCAGCAGCACGACGGTCACGATCAGGAACCTGGTCATCCTGCGCCGCCAGGCGACGGCGCACAGCGCCACCGCGATGGCGAGCAGCGGGATGCTCACGTAGCCGTCCAGATCCGGCCCAGCCAGCGGCGCCGCGGCGCGCGCCAGCCAGCCGAGCCCGAATGTCTGACTCGACCAGGGGACCACCAGGGACGCTAGCTTGAGCGAAGCGCTGTCCGGTCGGCTCGCGAACCCGGCCGGCTGGTGGCTCAGCGCGTACTTGAGATAAGGGCTGGCGAGCACGATGGCGATCGCGTACGCGATGCCCACACGGAAGCTGAGCCCGGCGACCAGCTTCCGGTCGGGCCGATCGGCCAGCAGGTAGCCCACCGCCAGCCCGAGGACCAGCACCCCCGTCATGTCGGCGAAGGTCTCGAGGAAAAGGTAGAACTGCACCGCCATCGCGAGCGCCAGCAGAGGCACGAAGGTGCGCGATCCGATGACCCGGTCCCGCCACGCCAGCATGAGGTACGCCATCAGCGGCAGCAGTGCCGCGAAGGCCAGGTTCAGCTGCCCGGAGAAGATGTGGTTCATCTCGTAGGCCGAGAATCCATAGACGGCGCCGCCGGCCAGCGAAGCCCAGAACCGCCCCGTGAGGCGCCTGCAGACCACGAACGCAGCCCAGCCGGACAGCGGGATGGCGACAATGACCAGCAGGTTGAACGTGACCACCGGCCCCGCTAGCTCGGTTACCGGGAAGGCCAGCAGGCCGAGCGGCGGGATCGAGGTCACCCACGCCAGGTCGTAGCCCGTGGGCGCGCCGATCAGCGTGGAGTACAGCGGGTTCAGGCCGTGCGCGACCGCGTACGGCCACCAGCGCAGGCTCCAGACGTAAAAGTTGGGATCGGTGCTCAGTTGGTCGAGTTGCGGCCGACCGGGGTGCGCCAACAGCGGGAACGTCTCGGTGAGGATCCAGATGGCCAGGTATACGACCAGCGCGGCGAGCCCCTGGACGGCCGGGGAAGCGCTCTCCGCACGGGTGACCAGCGTCCGGGTACGGGCCGCGCGATCCTGCAGGCCGGACAGCGGTCCCGAGGCCGGCAGGTCCGGGGGCGCCGTCACGGGCGTGTCCGGGGAAGCGCGAGCCGTAGCGGAGCGGCGGGGAAGCCGATGACCGCGCCGGAAGCGAACCCGGCCTGCAGGTCGGCGTCCATCACGATGACTGCCTGGTCGGTCGCCGCGTCCAAGGCTGCCGTGATGGCAAGCTGGCGCCCAGGATTCCAGGGCGTATCGCTGAGCGCAGCGCCTGGAAGGAAATGGTCAGCCGGCGCTGGACCACGCCCGCTATGGCCGGGATCATCCACACCGCCAGCACCGGCAGCACCCAGCCGAAGCGAGCGCCCAGCCGTCCGGCCGGCACGCTGAGCAGGATGACCACCGCGAACAGGTACACCTCGATGAACGATCGCATGTCGGCGTCCAGGCTGCCCCAGGTGGTGGGCGTCACCACGCAGATCTCGATGACGTACAGGTAAAGAGCGAGTTTCTCCCACAATGCAGCGCGGCTGGCGCGCAACACCGCCGTGGCCAGGACGCAGGCCAGCACGAGCACGAAGAACTCGAGCAGCCACAGGTCGTACTGGCCGAACCACGCCGTGCTGATGTGCCGCAGGTTGACGGTGAGTGCGTGCAGCGGGGCACTGAACGGCGCGCCGGCATTACGGCTGCCATCGGCGACCACCGCGAGGCTGCCGGTGACGGCGAGGATCACCAGCTGCCACGCCGCGAACACCACGGTTGGCAGCACCCAGGGCAGGTCGTCGCGTCCGGGCATCCGCCTGGTGCGCAGCAGCGTGACGACGCGGACGATCCCGATCGCGGCCACCGCGACCATGACTGTTTCCCTGGTCAGCGCCCCGCAGGCGAGCAGCAGCGCTGAGGTCCATGGCCGCCGCGCGCGCAGCGCGACCAGGCCGGCGAGCAGCAAGGCCGCCGCAAGCGGCTCGGCGGTGTCCCGCGCGACGCTGGTGACCAGGCCGAAGTAGGCAGCGATGAGCAGGCCCCACAGCACGTGGCGGCCGCCCTGGCGGGCGAGCACGCCGCCGAAGTACGCCATCGCCCCGACAGCCGCGACGTTGACCGCGACCAGCACGTCGGGGACCAGCGAGTGCTGCCCGAACGACAGCAGCCAGGTGACGGCGGGATAGCCGATCCGCATGAACCGGTAGCTGTGGTCGACCTTGATCCCGTAGGCGGTCTGCGACAGGTCGGCCGGGTTCAGCGCGAGCCGGTAATAGAACTGGCCGTCGTAGCCGTAGGTCGGCTGCACCGGAATGCCCGGAGGCAGCTGCGAGGGGTTGGCAAAATATCGGCCGACGAGGATGAAGTTCGCGATGTTGTGCCGTGCCCAGGTAGCCCAGCGCGCGACGACGAACACGGACGTGGCGGCCGCGGCGATCAGGCCAGGCAGCAGCGGGCTCCCCAGGCTGGGGCCGGTGCTGCCGTCCCGAGTGGCCGGCAGCACCGTGCCGTGTTCCTGCTGGCTCGTCATAGCTTCTGTCTGCCCGTCATTGGCGTTCTCGCCACAGGCGTCTGAGGTGTGCAAACCAATCGCCAGGCGACTTTACAGCATGAACCGGCACCGGAGCGGCCGCGCTCACGGAGCGCACCATCACGGCGACGGCTCCGACATCCAAACGTTCAGGTTGAGCGGCCACGGGTACAGCGGGGGGGTGGTCAGGGTGTGCGGGTCCCAGGTCGACCGCAGCGCCATGACCTGCCGGATCGGGCCGCCGTAGCGTGCGAGTTCGGATCGATCGGCGCCCAGGAGTACCGGCCGCCGGCCAGCCTGCTCGATGCTCAGCAGGACCCGATCGACCTTGCTGGGATGCGGATGCGGGATGTCCGCCGCCGGGTTGCCGCACATCCCGCGGACGACCTCGGCGAGTTTGTCGCCGACTCCCCCGTCGACGAAGACGACCGTGGAGCCGCGCGGGATCGCCGCGCACATGCCCTGGACCGCCCCGATCTGACCCTGGTAGGTCCTCCTGGTCGCCAGCCCGACCGCGGCGAGCTTGATCCCAACCGGGCCGCCGGACCTGAGTTTCAGCCCGAAGCTCGTGATCACGGCCGGCAGCACCAGGAGCACCACGCAGCAGGCCGCGAGGCCGACGCGGACCACCCGCTCTACGCCCGTCTGCCGGACCCGCCCGAGGAGCCAGCTCGCTGCCCACACCGCCAGCAGGATGAAGCCCGGCAGCACGCTCGGCACCAGCCTGCGGCTGCCCCAGGGCTGATCGGGCGTGATCGCCGGCCGGTATAGGAAGGTGACGATGGCCCACGCGAACGTGACCAAGGGCAGCGTCCAGGCCGGCGCCCGTCCCCGCAGGCACCTGCGGGACAGCACGGCCGCCCCGACCGTCCCGAGCACCACTGCAGGCACGCCGATGTACCAGAACACCCAGCGGAGGCTGATCTCCGCATACGTCCGCGTCGGGTCGACCGGCAGGTGATCGGCTCGCTGGAATCTTGCCATCACCTGCCGGGCGACCAGGTCGGCCGGTGCCCGTACCGTCTGCAGGTACGGGCGGATGGCGAAACCAGCTATGACCACGAACGCCAGCAGGGCTACGGCCCCAGGCAGCCACCGCCCGCGCATCTCTGGCACCCCCCGGCCCCAGCGCAGGGCCAGCGCCAGCAGCGTCACGAGAATCACCAGGGCGAACAGCAGCCCGAGCGGCTCGAGTGAGCTCTTGATGCTGTCCAGGTACGGCCTTGACAGCACCAGCCCGTCGATGCCGCCGTAGATCAGGCCGATCGCCAGGCCAGCCAGCAGCGGGGCCGCCTGCCGCCTCCGGCCGAGCAGCAGCAGCCCGATGTACGGGATCACCGGCAGGATGTCGCTCGCGCCATCGATGCGCACCAGCATGGTCAGGCCGAGGGCCAGGCCGGCCAGGGCCGCAGTGACCCTGGCTTTGATCCCTTCCCGGCCCAGCGCGTCGATGACCAGGCACAGCCCCCCAAGGAAAAGGATCTGCGCCACCGGCTCGCTGTACGTCGACCGGCTGGTGAACTGTTCCGGCAGAGAGAGGGCGAGCACGAGCGCCGCCAGCGGTGCCCACCGCGGCCCGACGAGGCGAGCGGCCAGGCCGCCGAAGGTAAGCACCCCGCACGCCCCGAGCACCGGAGCCATCGCCACCGCCGCTCCCACGCCGCCGATCCAGAAGGCGGGCGCCAGGATCATCGGCAGCCCCGCCATGAACTCCGGAACGATGGTCTTGCCGACCTGGTAGAAGGCGGGGGTGTCGAAGGACAGCCCGCCGTGGTCGACGCCGAAGGCCGCTCGCGACTGCGGGATCGGCAGAGAGCCGTGGTGGGCGATCCAATATCCGAACTGGATATAAGATGCCGGATCGCGCATCACGATGATTTGCTGGGAATGATAGATCATCTGATCGACGCCGAACACGACCGCCACCCCGACCACGCCGACGACCGCCCACCAGGGAGTGCCCGCCTGTTCCGGCCTGCGCGCCGGCAGGGCGTCCGGCCACCGGCCAGGGATCCAGCGCAGGCCGGGGGTCCAGCGCAGGCCGAGCAGGACGAGCGCCACCGCCAGCGGCACCGATACCACCAGCATGAGTGTCGGCGTGAACTCGCCCGCGAGCAGCAGTGGCAGCCCGGCCAGCAGCCACGCCATGACCAGCAACGCCGGCAGCACGGAGAGCCGCCCGAGCAGGCGCCCCGCGGCGTCTGCCGGATGATTCTCCTGGCCGCCGTCAGTGCTGGCCCTGGGGCTGCCCTGCATGGCCGCGCGGATGCCCATGGCTGGGGAGACTATCGGACCCGACCTGGGGGCAGGCCGACGATGTCCCCGTTCGTACCGCCGGGAAGCCCCGGCTTCTGTTGACCTGAGTTGGCTGGCGGGCGGCCGCCGAAGTGGGAGGCGCACCGAAGCGGTGCGGCAATCTAGCCGGGCGGCCGAGCGTCTTCCTGGCCGGCTGTCGCTTACCCGGGAGGAGGGGGTGCCGGTGCTGGCGTGAGCCTGCCGGTCCCGGAGTCCGCTGTGCGCACGGCACCGACCGCGACCGCCACCAGCAGCACGAGCAGCGCGATCCCGGTCAGGACGTACAGGTTCCCGGTGAGTAGCTGGAGGCCGTGCCAGTGGTACTCGGCGTACCCCGGCCGGTCGCCCAGCCGGAAATAGGTTCCCGGATTGGTGTTGGGAGGCGCCCAGATCAGGCCCTTCGAGAACCCGCCCACCGCGTGGTACTCACCCCACAGGCTGGTCGGCCAGGCGCCGAAGACCAGCGCGATCCCGGCCGCCAGCCCGGCCGCGGCCCACCGGGCGGCCGCGCGCCGGGCCCGCACCGCGTAGACCGCAGCCGCGACCGTCCCGGGCACGATCCACACCCAGAAGTGGTCCCAGCTCACCGGCGAGACCAGCAGCCCGGTCAGCGCGCAGGCCAGCAGCCCAGCCATGCGGTGACCGGCCCGGTCCAGGACCGCGGCGCACACCAGGCCGACGACCCCGGTGAGCACGGCGACGACCAGCCACGCCGGCCGCCCCGCCGAGATGCTCCCGGAGAACCTGGTGATGATCGCCGACAGGGACTGGTTTCCCTCCCAGCCGATGAACCCGGTTCGGCTCCCCCGGTAAAACAGCCCGTCCATCCAGTACGCCCGGGAGTCGCGCGGCAGCACGGCGAAACCCAGCAGGATCGTCGCAGCGAACGTCCCGGACGCCACCGCGGCCTGGCGGAACCTCCGGGTCAGCGCCAGGTACGGGATGAAGATCAGCGGCGTCAGCAGGATCCCAGCCCCGACACCGATGCCCGCGCCCTTCCACCACCGCCGGTCCGGCTGGCACTGATCCCAGATGATCAGCGTCATCAGCACGAGCTCGATCTGGCCCAGGTACAGCGTCCGCTGCACCGGCTCGGACCACAGCAGCGGCGCGGCCAGCAGCAGCGTCGCGCCAAGCCGGGCCAGCACACGCCGGCACCCGAGCCCGCCCAGCGTCATCCAGATCGTGGCCACAAGGGCCGCGATGCTCACGCCGGCCCATATCTTCCATAGCGTCCAGAACGGGGCCCAGGTCAAGACCGTGAACAGCAGCGCGGCGAACGGCGGGTAGGTGAACTGCAGGTTCCCGGATCCCGACCAGTCATACAGCGGCGACGCGCGATGCGGGTGGTAGAAGCGCAGGTGCCGGACGATGAGCCCGGCGTCCCGGTACACCCGCAGGTCGACTGGGCTCGCCCAATCGGAGCGCGGAGAAGTCTTGGCGTAGACGGCATACCCGGCTACGGCCACGCCGAACGCGACCGCGCCAGCCACGAGCAGCCATCGGTCGCGCCGGTGCCGGGAAGGCGCGGTGGTGGCCTCCCGGAGGACAGCGGGATCCCTGGCGGTGGTCACCGCACGCCCCGCGCCCCGTCAGCACACTCCACCTGTGCACGATATCCGCTGCCGGCAGCCGACTCCGGGCCATTCATGGCGATCATGCGACGAGGCCGGCGCCCGGCTCAGCCCCGGCATCCGTTCTCCGTGCTCGCCCGCACGCCGCGGCTGCGCAGGCTATGGGAGCATGCCGAAGCGGGCCATCAGCTCTCGTTCCTCATCGGGTGTCGGCGGCTTGTCACGAAGCCATAGATCGTGCAGAGCGGCAAAATACGCGTCCATGGCGGGCGCGTGGATGACCAGCAGCCTGGCCTCCCGCTCTCCGGCGTTGCCAAACGTGTGCCCGGTGCCTCGGGGAACCAGAACGAACCCCTCGGGGCCGACGCTCAGGTCCTCGCCCTCCACCGTGACCGACACCAGGCCGTCGAGCACGAAGTACGCCTCCGAGCAGTTCGTGTGGCGGTGCGGCGGCGGGCGGCGGCCGCCGGGCGGCAGGGTTCGCTCCATCAGGGAGAAGTCACCGCCGTCCTGGTCGGCGACCGCCTTGAAGAACATCACGCTGCCGCGCGCCGTGTAGCGCCGCTCCCCCTCGCCGCGCCCCACAACCCGAGTGCTCACCAGCAAAACGTTACCGTGGCAGGCCCGGCTGCCGGGCCCGCGCGGTGAGCAGGCCGGCGCTGACGACGCCGGCGGCGCCGAAGAACCCGATGATCAGCACCAGGCCGTTGCGGTAGGCGGCCAGCGGGTCGCTGGCGGTGATGTGGGAGAGCACGGCGACCAGGCTCGCGACCCCGAGCACGGTGCCGACCTGGCGCGCCATGTTGAGGATCCCGCTGCCGGTGCCGAAGCGGGCGGGTGCCAGCGAGGCGGTGCCCGCACCGAGCAGCGACGGGATCGTCAGGCCCACCCCGGCGCCGCCGAGCAGCTGCGCCGGAAGCAGGTGGGTCAGGTACGCCGGGTGCGCCTGGATCTGGGTCAGCCAGAGCAGCTGGGCGCCGGCGTTGACCACGCAGCCGATCACCGCGACCCGGCCGGGGCCGCCGAACCTGGCCGCCAGCCAGGGCGCGGCCACCCGGGCGAACGGGAGGACCATCAGCGGGCCCGGCCCGATCGCCAGTCCGGCCCTCACGGCTGAGTAGTGCCACACCCCGGTCAGGAACTCGACCGAGTTGAGCACGAAGGCGCCGAACGCTGCGTAGTAGAGGATCGAGGCCGCGAACGCGCCGCTGAAGCTCCGCGAGCGGAGCAGCCCGAGCTCGATCACCGGGGAGTGATGCCGGTGCGACCGGACGACCATCGCCGCGCCGCAGGCCACCGACGCCAGCAGCAGGCCCACGAAGCCTGCCGAGCCCCAGCCCCAGTCCGGCGCCTTGACCAGTGCCAGGGCGATCAGCGCCACGGACGCGGCCAGCAGGCCCGCGCCCAGCAGGTCGGGCCTGCCGGTGACGTGGTCGTCCTTGCTTTCCGGCACCACCTTGCCGGCCAGCAGGATCGCGATGATGCCGACCGGCAGGTTGATCCAGAACACCCACCGCCAGTTGAGCTGG
>Ga0335075_10002382_pt1 | contig 30275 bp, 25 predicted proteins | sample Lox_Sample_24_FD_206723 | JGI IMG/M metagenome (GOLD analysis project Ga0335075, IMG submission 206723) | Soil microbial communities from Loxahatchee National Wildlife Refuge, Florida, United States - Lox_Sample_2.4 | ecosystem: Environmental > Terrestrial > Soil > Wetlands | place: USA...
GCCTGAACTGCGCTCCATCCAGTTTCGGCCGACGACCTGCCCGCCCCGCCCCACGAATCCAATCCGGATTATCCTGCCGCCATGCCTCGAACCATCGGCTCACGCTCTGGCGGCTGATGTGGAGTTCACGGGCGATCTCGGCCTGCGACCGCTTGCCGGCGGCAAACAGCCGCGCGGCGCGGCGACGGCGTTCCTGCATGGCTGCAAAGTCCCGGCGCGGCGCACTGGATCGTGTCATGTCCTATAGCTTACTGCTAAATGACTCGGGTTGTCACTATATTATGCGAGATTCAGTAATGGCCATGCGCCCCGCTACACCCTTCCCATTTCTCCCTTGACAACCCTGCCGCCGCTCCGGTCTCGTACCCGAAATTCGTAACCGCTGGCTTTGCATTTTTGACTCACCCGGAGCTCGCCCATGCTGGTGCGTTCTCGAGTCCTTCGCTGTGCCGGTTTCGTGATGCTGGCGCTTTTTTTGGCGATCACGGCCCTCGCGCAACAAACGGACATCCACCGCTATGACGTCTACGCCGGATTCGCCGGATTCGAGACGCCGTGGCTCAACCTCGCCCAGCGCGGATTCCACTCCCAGGCCGGAGAAAATCTCCGCCCCTGGCTCTCCGTTGGCTTCGACTACTCTGAAGCCACCGGCCACAACGCGCTCACGCCCAGCGTGCTCAAGCCTTCCCTCCAGCAGGAACTCGGCGCGGAGATCCAGGAGCTCATCCTCGCCGGAGAAATCCCGCCCAACTATCAGCTCATCGTCCCCATGGACGCCTTCTCCGAAACCTTTGCTCTGGGCCCGCAGCTCGATTACCGCCACTGGCGCCCGGTCACTCTCTTCGTCCGGCCCTCTCTCGGCGCCATACGCCAGAGAGTCACCCCGCATCCCACCGACCCGGTCTCGACGGCGATCATCGCCCAGCTCGCCCCCGCGGGATACAAGCTCGACTGGCAGGGCTTTTATGGATTCGGCGGCGGCTTGGACTGGAACGCCACCAACCACTTCGCCATCCGCGCCCAGCCCGACCTCGTCTACTGGGATCTCTTCAACGATCTGCTCGCGCACGGTTCCTGGACCACGCGCTACTCCATCGGTCTTACCTGCCGCTTCGGCCGCAACATCGCACAATAAGTTCCCAGTCACCGCGCAGCAAAAAAGCCGGACAGGCCCTCGGCCCATCCGGCTTTTTGCTTTTCGCCGACCGCTTTTCAGCTGTCCGCCCTTCAGCTGGCCGCTTCTCAGCTAACCGGCTCTTCGCTGCTCTTACCCGATCTCTTCAGCCCAGTTCTCCAGATACCTCTTCACCTCGGCCATGAACTTCCCCGCGTCGGCGCCGTCGATGATCCGGTGATCGAAGCCCAGCGTCAGGTGCAGGAAGCTGCGGATCGCCACGGAATCCGAGCCGTCCTCCGCCGTCACCACAGCCGGCTCCTTGAAGAGCCCGCCCACTCCCAGAATCGCCGACTCCGGCTGATTGATAATCGGGGTCCCGAACTGCTCGCCGAAAATCCCCGGATTCGTAATCGTGAACGTGCCGGATGCCACTTCGTCCGGCTTCAGCTTCTTGCTGCGCGCCCGCTCCGCCAGGTCGGCGATGGCCCGCGCAATGCCCAGGAAGTTCTTCTCCTCGGCTTGCCTGATCACCGGAACAATCAGCCCCCACTCCAGCGCGACCGCAATGCCCAGATTGATGTTGGCGTGGTACCGGATCGCATCGCCTTCCAGCGACGCGTTCACAATCGGCATCCTGCGCAGCGTGGCAATCACCGCCCGCGAGATGAACGGCATATATGTCAGCTTCACGCCGTTGCGCTGCTCGTACTTGTTCTTCTCCTTCTCGCGCAGCTTCACGATCCGCGTGAAGTCAATCCTGAACACCGTATGCACGTGCGGCGCCGTGTGTTTTGACTCGACCATCCTCTGCGCGATGATCGCCCGCATCCGCGTCAACGGCACCAGCTCGCCCGGGATCGGAGCAGCAGCCGACGCAGCAGGCTTGCCCGGTGCAGCCGCAGCTGGAGCAGCAACACGCGCAGTGCTGCCTCCCTTTTCGACGAACGCCAGAATGTCTTCCCTGGTCACGCGCCCGCCCGAGCCCGTGCCCGGCACCGCTGCCAGACTCACGTTGTTTTCCCGCGCAATTTTCCGCACCAGCGGCGACGAGCGGACGCGCTCGCCCTCCGCTGCAACCGCTTCTGGAGCGGGAGCGCTGGCTGGAGCCGGTGCCGCCAGCGGCGTTGCAGCAGCAGGCAGAGCCTTCGCCGGCCCAGGTCTCGCAGCCGGAGCACCTCTAGCACCGCCGATGACGCCCACCACCGTGTTGATCTGCACCGTCTCTCCGGCCTGCACCTTGATCTCGGTCAGCACGCCTGCTGTCGGCGACGGAATCTCCGCGTCCACCTTGTCCGTCGAAATCTCGAACAGCGGCTCGTCCCGCTGCACCGAGTCGCCCACGTTCTTCAGCCACTTCGTGACCGTGCCCTCAAAGATCGACTCGCCCATCTGTGGCATGATCACGTCGTGCCGCTCACCACCGTTCTTCGGAGCAGCTTCAGCCGGAGCCGGTGGCTGCGCCTGTTCTGCGGGTTGCGCTGCTGCCTTCGTCTCTTCTACCTTCCCTGGCGCGGGTTTCTCAGGAGCTCCCGCGGCACGCGCGGTGCCAGGAGCGCTCGCCGCGCCCGTAGCGCCCTCTCCGATCAGCGCCACCACGGTGTTCACCTGTACGGTCGAACCTTCTGCAGCCCTGATCTCCGTCAACACGCCCGCTGCTGGTGATGGAATCTCCGCGTCCACCTTGTCCGTCGAAATTTCGAACAGCGGCTCATCACGCTGCACCGTGTCGCCCGGCTTCTTCAGCCATTTTGTGATGGTGCCCTCGAAAATTGACTCGCCCATCTGGGGCATCAGTACGTCAGTTGGCATGGAATCTTTCTCTCCGCGTTGAACCGGATGGAATGCAGAGCCACGACGAACCCCGAATCCGGCTTTGTGTCAGTTAACGCTGCAGGTCCGATGCAACCAGGCTTCAGCCCCTGAGGATCTCCACCATCTCTCCCAACAGATGCCCCGGGCGCAAGAATCGATTATAAATTGCTGTCACTGCTGCGCGACCGCCGCTTCCGGCAGCAGATCGCCCACCGACTCCACCCACAGCATCTGCTGCTCGAAAACACGCCCGAACTGCCGCGCCACCGCGTGCCGCACGGCCCCCATCGACGGCGGCGGATCGGCCTCGCGCTCCAGACTGGTCACCTCGCGGTCGCCGATCCCACACGGCACAATCAGTTCGAAATCCCGCAGGTCCGGCGTCACATTCAGCGCAAATCCATGCGAGGTAATCCCGAGCGCGATGTGAACCCCAATCGCCGCAATTTTCCTCTCCAAAACGTTGCCCCCGGCCAGGGTCCAGACGCCGGTACGGCCGGAGACGCGCGTGCACGGCACGCCAAAATCGCCGCACGCCCGGATCAGCGCTTCCTCGATCCGCCGCACAAAATCCACCGCTCCCAGCCTGGGCGTGAAGCCGCGCAGATCGAATATCGGATACCCCACCAGTTGCCCTGGCCCGTGATACGTCACGTCCCCGCCGCGGTTGATCTCATGCACCTCGACGCCTCGATACGCCAGAAATTCGTCACTGGCCAAAATGTTGGTCCGGCTCGCATTCCGCCCCAGCGTCAGTACCGGCGGATGCTCCAGCAGCACCAGCGTGTTCCCGATGCGCCCTTCGTGCCGCGCCTCCACCAGCCGCCGCTGCAGCTCAAGTCCTTCGCGGTACGACACCCGCCCGAGACTGAGGAGATTGAGGATCATGTCAGAAAAGATCGCGGAACTGCTCGATTGTCAGCCCCGCATCCCGAACAATTCCAAACGTGGTAAAGGCGTTTACCGGATTATGACGTGCAATCGTTACGGTTCTCCGTCCGTCCGACACGATGTGAGCACCCTGGAGGACGACCGCGAGTCCAGCTGGCTCCAGTGCCTTGACCGCCTGCAGGTGGTTGATGCCCGGAAGCTTTCCCATTCAGGACGCCATTACTTCGACGCAGCGAGTCTGCTTCCGATGATTCAGGTCGTCTACGGCGGCAAGGTAATCAACAATGGCGGATTTGATGTTCTCCAGAGACTCTCCCTCGGTGATTCCCTGCGACCTGCAGCCGCGGAGTTCGGAACAACCTGCGGCAAAACCCTCCTCGGTCGGCATCAATTCCACCTTGTATTTCATCTCTCCTCCAAAACCACGTCAGCTGCTAACCGCCCCATCGCTAACCGGCCCTGCGCTGCCCGCATTCCAGCCATCCGGTTTTAGTTATCCAGCCCTCAGCTAACCGGTTGCTGGCTATCCGCTTTGCGACTGCTTCTCAAACGTTAATCGCCATCCCCTCCACCGCGCCAAACCCATCCAGCATCGCCTCCGACAGCGTCGGGTGCGCATGGATGGTGAACATCATCTCTTCCACCGTCGCTTCCAGCTGCATCGCCGTCACCGCTTCGGCCACCAGCTCCGTCGCCTGCGGCCCAATGATATGCACGCCCAGCACCTCGCCGTAGTTCGCATCGGCGACCACCTTCACGAACCCCTCATGCGCGTTCACAATCGACGCCTTCGAGTTCGCGGAGAACGGAAACTTGCCCACCTTCACCGTGTACCCGCGCTCCTTCGCCGCCGCCTCCGTCAGCCCCACACTGCCGATCTGCGGCTCGGTGTATGTACAGGCCGGCACCCGCTCCCGCTGGATCGGCCGCGCGTATTTCCCCGCAATTTTCGCCGCCACCACCATGCCCGCCATCGCGCCCACATGCGCCAGTTGCGGCAGACCTGCCACAATGTCGCCGATCGCGTAAATCCCTGGCTCTGCCGTCTCCATCCACTCGTTCACCTGGATAAATCCGCGCTCCGGCTTGATCTTCGTCGTCTCCAGGCCAATGCCCTCGGTCCGCGGCGCGCGCCCCACCGCCACCAGCACCTTCTCGGCTTCCTTCACCACCGTCTTGCCATCCGACGCGGTAAACGTCACCTTCGCTCCGGTCTTCGTCTTCTCCACCTTTTCGACCTTCGCCCCTGCGTTGATGTCGATGCCGCGCTTCCTGAAAGTCCGCGCCAGCTCCCTGCTCACCTCCTCGTCTTCCATCGGCACCACCCGCGGCAGAAACTCGATAATGCTGATCTCCGACCCGAAACTGCGATAGATCGACCCAAACTCCACGCCCACCGCGCCCGCTCCGATAATCGCCAGCGACTTCGGAATCTGCTGCAGCGACAAAATCTCCACGTTGGTCAGAATCGTGTCATCGGCCTTCAGCCCCGGCAGCATCTTCGCGTCCGAGCCCGTCGCCACGGTCACGTACTTCGCCTGGACGCTGTTCGGCCCTTTACCGTCCACGGCAATGGTGAACACGCCGCTCTTCGCCGGACCCGTCAGTTTGCCCCAGCCCGCAATCACGGTCACTTTGTTCTTCCGCATCAGGAAGTCCAGGCCCTTCACGTGCTTCGCGATGATCTGGTCTTTCCGGTCCAGCACCGACTGCCAGTTCACCTTGCCCTCTCCCAGGCCTTCGATGCCGTATTCCTTCGCCGCTTTCAGGTAGTCGTAAATCTCGGCGTTGAACAGCAGCGACTTGGTGGGGACGCAGCCCACGTGCAGGCACGTTCCTCCCAGCTTCGGTTCCTTCTCAATCAGCGCAACCTTCAGGCCATATTGTCCGGCGCGAATGGCCGCCGTATATCCAGCGGGACCGCCGCCAATAATCGCAACGTCATAAATCGTGTCTGCCAAAGAATGCTCCGTTCAGGGAAAGGGTGTGCGGGAAACGGAGGAACAGGCGCGTCCCCCAAACTCCTTATTGTACGCAGGCTTCTTCCCAGTGAAAGATGCGGCCAGCCGGGGTAAGGATTCGGCGCAGCAGGCGCAAGGAAGGCTAGCCCACTGCTTCAGGAATCGGCAGGATTCGCGCGCCTTAGGCGCAATGTTGGTTAGCCCGGCACTTCAGTGCCGGGAACGGAACCCCCTGCCAGGCGAGTCCCGGAGGGACGCCGCTGCCCGAACGAACGCGCCCGGCGAACGCCTCCCGATTCCCGGGGGGAGCCGCTACAACCTCCCTCTGGATCCCTCCGCCGCGTACTCCACCGCCTGCGCCACATCCTGCGGATTCCAGTCGTCTCCGTTCCACATCTGCAACACGGTCCCATCCGGCCCAATCAGCGCCGTCACCATCGTGTGCACAATATCGCCGTCGCCAGACGGCCGATAAATCACGCCGAACGCCGTCGCCAGCTTCTTCAGATTCCCCGGCGTCGTGTCCACAAAGCTCCAGTGCGCGAAGCCCTGCGCATTCCCATCCAGATACTTCAGCCCGTACTTCCGCAGCACCGGCGGCGTATCGTTCGCCGGATCGATGCTCACCGTCAACAGATGGCTCGCCGCGTACGCCTGCCCGTCGTCATCCAGAAGCTGATTCACTTTCTGGAATCGTGCCGAGATGATCGGACAGTCCTCCGTGCATTTTGAATCGACAAAGGTCAGCAGCAGCGCCTTGCCGCGGAACTTCGCAAATTGCACCGGCTCGCCCGCCTGGTTCACCATCGGAATCTCCGGCACCGTCTCGCCCATCACCAGCAGGTGCGGCGGCACCTCCTCCGGCGTCAGCGGATGCCTCGGCTCCGCAGTCACCGCAACATCCGTCAGCTCATTCGCTCCGCCATCCGTGGGCGTCAGGATCGTCCCCGTAATCTGATCCCCCGGCTGCAGCTCCCGGAACCTTGCCGGATCGTTCATCGTGTACACCGCGTCCATCGCCGGCATAAAGTCGCGGATCACCCCCTGCTTCACCGTCAGCTGCTCCGTGGTCCCGCTCTTGCCCAGCACCTCGCCGCGCATCGGGTGCCGCGCGTAGCTCACTTGCTCCGTCGCCGCAGACGCCGTCGCTCCCGACTTCCCGCACCCCGCGGCAGTCATGATCAACAGCCCGGCCAGCGCGACGCTCCAGCAACTACGATCCATGGCGATCGATCCTCCTTCAGGCAATGGGAATGATGGCCGATTCGGCCCGCGAGAGCGGTCCACAGATCCCCAACAGGGCGAACCGCGAAACGGGGCAAAACACCCAAACTCTATTTTGGACGAACGAGATCACTCCAGGGAGAGACTCCCCGCCTCTGGGTAACAAAAAACCGCTCGATTTTCCCGCCGCCTGCGTTAACTCCAGGGACACCCGCAACCGCAGGTTAAATCCTCAATTCCCTGAAGCTCAGTCTGCTCCGCCCGGCCGTCCGGTCAGGATCCCAGCGCCTTCGCCGCTTCCTGCGCGAAGTACGTCACAATGAATCCTGCCCCCGCCCGACGAATCGACAGCAGCGACTCCAGCATCGCCCGCTGCGGCTCAAGCCACCCCTTCGCGAACGCCGCGTGCAGCATCGAGTACTCCCCGCTCACCTGATATGCCCCGATCGGCGCCTCGAACCGCTCCCGCGCCGCCCGAATCACATCCAGATACGGCATCGCCGGCTTCATCAGGATCATGTCCGCGCCCTCGGTCAGGTCCAGATCGATCTCCCGCATCGCCTCGCGCACATTCGCCCCATCCATCTGGTAGCTGCGCCGGTCGCCAAACTGCGGAGCCGAATCCGCCGCCTCTCGAAACGGCCCATAAAACGCCGACGCGAACTTTGCCGCGTACGACAAAATCGGCGTCTGCTCCAGGCTCTGCTCATCCAGAGCGTCGCGAATCGCCGCCACCCGCCCGTCCATCATGTCGCTCGGCGCCACCACATCCGCCCCGGCCTTTGCCAGCGACACCGCCGTCTTCGCCAGCAGCCCCAGCGACGAGTCATTTTCGATCTCGTACTCTTCCCCCGTCCGCCTCACAATCCCGCAATGCCCATGAGACGTGTACTCGCACAAACACACATCCGCCATCACCACAAGCTTCCGTCCCGCGCTCGACCCCTTCAGCGCCCGCAGTCCCCGCTGCACGATGCCATCATCCGCCCACGCGCCTGTCGCCTGCTCGTCCTTCGTCTCCGGAAGCCCGAACAGCAGCAGCCCGCCAATGCCCAGCCCCGCCGCCCCCTCGGCTTGCTTCACGGCCTCATCCACCGACAGGTTGAATACCCCCGGCATCGACGCGATCTCTTTCCGCACGCCCTCGCCCGGACACAAAAACAACGGCAGAATCAGCGCACCCGGCTCCAGCCGCGTCTCGCGCACCAGCGCGCGCAGCGGCTCCGTCCGCCGCATCCGGCGCATCCGGGTTACAGGAAATTCCATGGCTCGATTGTAGAGCCAGCGGGAAACCAGCTAAGAGCCGGATAGTAGAAAACCGCTCGCTCACCGCATCTTAGCTGACCGCTTCTCCGCTGACCGGCCTTTAACTGCCCCGCTCATCCCCCCGCCGCAATCTGCTCATATTCCCGGCCCGACATTCCCGGCGCCAACACCCACAACGTATAGATCGCCAGAATCGTCCCCGTAATCGGCTTGATCAGCGTCAGAATCGCCGTCACAATCCCCAGCACCCGCCCCCACGACGCTCCCCGCAACAGCGCGATGCCCGTCACCACGCTCAGAATCGCTCGCCCGATCACAATCACCGTGATCAGCGGGAGGAGCCACGGCAGGTTGCCAAAAGGAAAGTTGAAGCCCTCACGCATGTGGTTCATCCCCCACGGCCCCATCCATCCGTGAAACACCCCCGACAGGAACGGCAGCGCAATCATCCATCCCAGCAGTGTCCACCCCGCATACACGATCCACAGAATCCCCATCGTATGCAGGTGCCGGTGTACGCGCGTCCACACCCACGGCGGTGCCGGCGCCGTGGCAATCGGGGTTACCTGCCGCCCGCACCGCGGGCAAAACGGCTGATACGGATCGATCGCCTGACCGCACGCGCTGCAATACATCGGCTCTGCACCTCCTGATACACAGCACTACGCATCCGCCCCCCATCCGGTTCCGGACGGCCGGGCGATAAGGCATTTAGCTGAAATCCGGATGGCTGAAGTGCGGTCAGCTAAGCTCCGGACAGCAAGACCCCGCTCCGCCACGCCGCTAACCGCTTTTTAGCTCCCCTGCGATAATCTGTCTTGGGTCATTTACTGGGCCCGCGGGAGCGTTCATGTCCTGGTTCAGGCGGGAAGACAACAAGATCGAGTCCGGCGCCAACCGGGTCCGCACCGAGGGCCTCTGGATCAAGTGCGACGGCTGCGGCCAGACCATCTGGAAGGCCGACCTCGAAGCCAACCTCCAGGTCTGCCCCAAATGCGGACGCCACACCCGCATCGGCGCCATGGCCCGGATCGAATCCCTCCTCGAGCCCGGCTTTGAGATCGTCGACGGCAACCTCCAGTCCACGGACCCGCTCCAGTTTTCCGACCTCAAGCCCTACAAGGCGCGCCTCAAAAAAGCCCAGCAGGACACCGGCCTCAACGACGCCATCATCAACGCCCAGGGTCTCCTCGGCCCCCATCGCGTCGTCCTGTCCGTCATGGAATACAGCTTCATCGGCGGCAGCATGGGCGCCGTGGTCGGCGAATCCATCGCCCGCGCCATCGACCGCGCCCACGACCAGCGCCATCCCCTCATCACCGTCGCGGCCTCCGGCGGAGCCCGAATGATGGAAGGCATCGTCAGCCTCATGCAGCTCGCCAAAGTCTCCACCGCGCTCGCCCGCCTCGACCAGGCCCGCGTCCCCTTCATTTCCGTCCTCACCGACCCCACCACCGGAGGCGTCACCGCCAGCTTCGCCATGCTCGGCGACCTCAACATTGCCGAGCCCAACGCCCTCATCGGATTCGCCGGCCCCCGCGTCATCGAGCAGACCATTCGCCAGAAACTCCCCGAAGGCTTCCAGCGCTCCGAATTCCTCCTCGAGCACGGCTTCCTCGACGCGGTCGTCCCCCGCAAGGACATGAAGTCTTACCTCATCCGCGCCCTCGACTTCATGCAGTTGCCCAAAGCGGGGTAGCTCGGTGCCCCACCCTTTCGGCACTCCATGCTCGAGCAGGAGCACCTGGCTTATCCGGCGGCTATCGCCTGCGGCCTGTCGGGACGGTATACGGTGCTGGGATGGACATATTTGGAGGGCGATCCCGCTTTGCGGGACGGCGGCAGAGGCCCCAGCCTTCAGGCTGGGGGCCTTCGGGCCAATCTCAACCTCGGCCTTAAGGCACGGAAACCTTTAAGCGGTCAGGGGGAAGGGTAATACCCGGAAAGTATTACCCTCCAACCCACGAAAATCCAGCGAGATGCCGCACCCTCGGAAAAAATTATCCCACCCGGCGTTCGCAGGGCGGCTACATCAGTTCTTCAACAAAGCTCCGGGCCAGGGCGGGGTCGATGTGCGCGGCCCGCCCGACCATGGGGCCATCCTGGAGAACCGGCTCAGCCTGGTCGAGCGAAGGCAGGTCGGTGCGCTCGTAGAACTTGCCGATAGGGATCTCCTCGCCCCACAATGTGGACTTCTCCATCGCGGCCAGCCAGTCGGTCGAGTCGTACGCAGCGTCGTCCTCCAGCTTCTTAAGGCGCGGACGGAACCACTGGAAGGTGTTGTCCTTGTTGTAAGTGACGCAGGGGCTGAAGACGTCGAGGAAAGAGAAGCCCTTGTGGCGGATGGCCTGGACGATGAGGTCGGTGAGGTGCTTCTGGTCGCCGGAGAAGCCGCGGGCGATGAAGGTGGCGCCGGCGGCCAGCGCCATGGTGATGGGGTTGATGGGGCCCTCGACGTTGCCGAAGGGCGTGCTCTTGGTCTTCATGCCGAGGCGGCTGGTCGGCGAGGTCTGGCCGGTGGTCAGTCCGTAGATCTGGTTGTCCATGATAATGTACGTCAGATCCACGTTGCGCCGCATGGTGTGGGTAAGGTGATTGCCGCCGATGCCCAGGCCGTCACCGTCGCCGCCGGTGACCAGCACGGTGAGCTCATGGTTGGCCATTTTCAGGCCCGTGGCCACCGGCAGGGCGCGACCGTGGAGCGTGTGCATGCCGTAGGTTTCGATGAAGCCGGGAAAATTGGAGGAGCATCCGATGCCGCTGACGGTGACGACCTGGTGATTGGGGATTTGTAACTCAACGAGTGCCTTTTGCACGGCGGCGAGAACGCCGTAGTCGCCGCAGCCGGGGCACCAGTCGGGATCGACGCGGCCCTTGAGGTCGGCCATGGTGAGGGGCTTCGGGCCTTCAACAATTGTCGCCATGATTCTCTCCTAAACCATAATCTCGTGGCCCGGGACGGACAGGGTTGCCTCGCCGGCCAGCTGTTCGCGCACCGCTTCGACGATGTGGTGCGGCATGAAAGGCTCGCCATCATACTTACGGATATGGCCGTCGGCGACGAAGCTGGTTTCGCTGCGCAGATAGCGGGCGAACTGGCCGCTGTAGTTGTTCTCGACAATGATGGTGCGCTTCGCGTTGCGGAGCAGGTCGAGGATGGCGTCGCCGTGAAGCGGGACGAGCCAGCGGATCTGGACCTGGTTGGCAGTAATGCCCTGCTCGGCGAGCTGGGCGCGGGCTTCTGAGAGTACGCCCTGCGTGGATCCCCAGCCGATGAGAGTGACGTCGGCGTCGGTCGGTCCCTGGAGGACGGGAGGTGGGACGGCCGCGGCAATTCCCTGCTCCTTGCGCATGCGCTTTTCCATCATGGCGCGGCGCCTGGCGTGGTTGGTGTACATGTCGCTGATGAGGACGCCGTCCTCGTCGTGCTCGTCGCTGGCGACGACGTGGGTGTAGCCGGGAATGCCGGGGATGGCGCGCGGAGAGACGCCGCTTTCGGTAATCTTGTACCGTTTGTAGCCGCCTTCTGTGTGGCCGTTGGGCGCGATGATCATTTCTCCGCGATCGACGGGTGGCGCGAAGTTGAGGACGGCGGGGTCGACGCTGAGGCGGCCTTCAGAGAGCAGCAGGTCGCAGAGCACGAGGCCGGGGACCTGGAACTTGTCAACGACGTTGAAGATTTCCGGGATGAGGGTGAAGCAGTCGCCGATGTCGAGCGGAGCGGCGATAGCGCGGGGGTAGTCGCCGAAGGCTGCGCCGAGCATCTGCCACAGGTCGCCCTGCTCCGTTTTGGTGGGGACTCCGGTGGACGGACCCGCGCGCTGGCAATCGATCACGACGATGGGGATCTCCGCCATGGCGGCGAGGCCGAGGGCTTCCGACATGAGGGCGAAGCCGCCGCCGGAGGTAGCGCACATAGCGCGGACGCCGGCGTGGGCCGCGCCAATGGCCATGTTGACGACGCCGATTTCATCCTCGACCTGGCGGACCATGATGCCGGCTTTGCGACCGTGCGAGGCGAACCAGTGGAGGACGCCGGTGGAGGGGCTCATGGGATAAGCGGAGTAGAACTTGACGCCGGCGGCGGCTCCGCCCATGGCGAGGGCGGTGTTGCCAGAGAGGACAGCGTACTGATGGTCGGTGCGCGGGAGCGGGCGGGCAAAGGCCTGGAAATTCTGGGTGGCGTAGTCGTAGCCGGCGCGCGCGACGGCAATGTTCTCGTCGGCGACGGCGGGCGCTTTCCTGCCGAACTGCTCGCGGATGACGTCTTCGAGGAACTGGAAGCCGATGCCCATCATGCTGAGGGCCGCGCCGATGGCGAGCGTGTTCTGGGCAACCTTGTTGCGGGAGATGTCGGCGAGAGTTGAGACAGGGAGCGCACAGAGCTGGACGCCGTCGGCGAGTTCTCCGGGCTTAATGGAGTCGGAATTGTAGAGGCAGGCGCCGCCGGGCCCGAGCAGGCGCAGATGGCGGTCCATGGTGTCCTGATTGAGCGGGATGAGCAGGTCCATGGAGTCGCCCATGTTGGTGACCGGATCAACACCGGCGCGGATGGTCAGAAACGTGTGGCCGCCCCGAATGATGGACTGGTAGGCGTTATAGGCATTGAGGTGCAGGCCGCGGCGGGAGAAGATCTTGGCGAAGATGTCGCCGGGAGTGGCGACACCCTGGCCGGCGGCGCCGCCGATGCCGATGGAAAAAGTATGGCTCATGATTCGCTCCCCACAGAAACGACGAACAGGCTTGCGGATTTCCGGAGTGCGAACCAGAATACACCCGGGAGTGGACGATTCGACAGGGGCCGCTCAGAAGCGATTTACTTTCAGGGCCACACCGCATGGACGAGGAACTCGCGGTTGCCCTCGGCGCCGGCGATAGGCGAGGGGATGACGTCGAGCGAGGACGCGCCGAGTGAGGCCAGGCAGGCGCGGACGCGGTCCATGGCGAGCTGATGTGCGGCCGGATCACGGACGATGCCGCCTTTGCCGACATGCTCGCGGCCGGCTTCAAACTGGGGCTTGACGAGGACCACTGCGCGTGAGGCGGGAGTTCCTGACAGGGCTTGCCGCAACGGGGGCAGAACGAGCGTGGCAGAGATGAAGGAGACGTCGACCGCAAAGAACCATATGCCGGGGGGCAGATCGCCGGGAGCGAGCAGGCGGGCGTTGGTGCGCTCCCTGAGGGTGACGCGGGGATCGTCGCGGAGGGCCTGGGCGATCTGGCCGTAGCCGGTATCGACGGCGAGGACGCGGGCGGCGCCATGCTGGAGCATGCAGTCGGTGAATCCGCCGGTGGAAGCGCCCACGTCGAGGCAGAAGCGGCCGGTGAGATCGATGGACCAGTGTTCAAGCGCGGCTTCGAGTTTGAGGCCGCCACGGCTGACGTAGCGCAGATCGGAGCCGAGCAGGCGGATGGGGACGACGGCGTCGACGGAATGGCCGGGCTTGTCGAGCTTCTGCTCGCTGACGAGGACGCGGCCGGCGAGAATGAGAGCCTGGGCCCGCTCGCGGGTGGGGGCGAGTCCGCGCTCCACGAGCAATTTATCGAGACGGATTTTCATGAATGCAATTTCATGGGGCTTGCGCAATGCATCCCAATACGTTGCGCGACGGGCGCTGTCCCGATTATCTCCTCATGGATGGAAAGACGGTGAAGGAAACAGACGCAGGTGAAACGACGAGACGCTTTCAGCCAGGGCTCTGGATCGGATGGATTCTGGCTGCGGTATTTGTGTGCATAGCGGCGTGGCTGGCGCATCACGCGGCGTGGCTGCAGAGGCAACTGAATCTTGCCGAGGGAAATGCCGCGCGCGTGCAGATGAGGCTGGACCATGCCAACGAAGTAGCGGATGTGCTGACCTCGCCCCAGGCGCGCCATGTAGTGCTGAGCGAAGCGCGGGGACCTGCCCGGCCAGGAGGCGACGCGAACTGGCTGGAGAGCGATGGCGCGCTGGTGTTCGTGGCAAGCGGGTTGAAGCCGCTGCCGGCCGGTAAGACCTATGAATTGTGGATGGAGGCGCTGCAGAGCGAGGCGCCGCTGCCGGCGGGGATGTTCCAGCCCAATCCTGACGGCAGTGCGGCGGTGGTGCTGCCGCCGCTGCCCGCGCACACGCAGCCAAGACGGTTTCTGGTGACGGTCGAACCGGTGAGTGGTTCCGCGACACCATCTCTGCCAATCGTGATGCAGGGGCAGTGAAGGAAGTGGATCGCTGCTGTTTACCACGCAGAACAACCGCGGGTCCTGATCTGCCCGCCTCTTCGGCCGCAGTACACTGGCCGCATGCCGTCGTTCCGTTATCGCGTGGTGGATGTTTTCACGGAGTGTCCCCTTGAAGGCAATCCGCTGGCGGTGTTTCCCGATGGGTCGCTCCTCGATCCCGCGCTGATGCCGCGTATTGCCAAAGAACTGAACCTGTCGGAGACCGTCTTCATTCTGCCCTCCGCGCGGCCGGAGTGCGCCGCGCGCCTGCGCATCTTTACGCCGTCGGACGAGCTGATCTTTGCCGGGCACCCCACCATCGGCAGCGCCTGCGTGCTGATGGATGAGGGCATCGTTCCGCGCGGGCAGAAGGAATTTGCGGTGGAAGAAGGCGTGGGGCCGGTCCCGGTCCGCGTGGACGACCTCATCTGGCTGCGCACGCCGCCCATCGAGTTCGGCCAGAGATACGATCCGGCGGTCTGCGCCGCCGCGCTGGGACTGGAGCGGGCCGAGATGCTCGGACCCGAGCCGCAGCTTGTCACCGCCGGTAATCCATTCATTTTTGTTGCCCTTCGCGACCGGCCTGCGGTTGACCGGGCTTTTCTGGAACGCGAAGGCATGCGACGGATTCGGCAATGGGGCCCGCACGTGAATGGCCTGTTCGTCTTCACACCGATGCCGGAGGGGGCGTATTCGCGGTTTTTTGCGCCGGAACATGGAATCGCCGAGGACCCTGCAACCGGCAGTGCCACCGGCCCGCTCGCCGCATACATGCTGCGCCATCATCTCGTTGCCCGCCCGTGGTTCGTCAGCGAGCAGGGTGTAAAAATGGGCCGACGCAGCCTGCTCCACGTGCGCATCAGCCGGGAAGGCAGCGCAGAAGTGATCGAGGTCGGGGGCTCGGTCATTCCCCTGGTCGAAGCCACGATGAGGCTGCCGTAAGCTCTGACCCTTTCGATCCCGCGCGTCGCAGCAGCTGCCTGCTGATGCCGTGGCGCGATACACTGTCCCCGGCTGTTCACCCAACTTATGAGCATGCAGCAACCGATCACGCTGGCAGTGGACATCGGCGGCACAGGGCTGAAAGTTCTGTGCCTGAATCATGAAGGCAGGCCGCTGACGGAGCGGCTGCGAACGCCGACGCCCAACCCGGCCACGCCGGTGCGGCTGCTGACAGCGCTGGACAAACTGAAAGCGCAGATGCCGGCGTTCGACCGGGTGAGCGTCGGGTATCCGGGCGTGATCAAGCAGGGCGTGGTGATGACGGCGGTCAACCTGAACCTGAAGTGGGTGGGGTACCCGCTCGAGGCGGTGCTGCAGAAGAGATGGAAGAAGCCGGTGCGCGTGGCGAACGACGCCGCGGTGCAGGGACTCGGCGCGGTGTCCGGGCGCGGAATCGAATTGATCCTGACGCTGGGGACGGGGATGGGGTCGTGCCTGTTTGTCGACGGCCATATGTGCCCGCTGGAACTGGGACATCATCCGTGGCGGAAGAAGACCTACGAGGATTACCTGGGGATTCGGGGGCTGAAGAAATACGGAAGGAAGAAATGGAACAAGCTGCTGCAGCTGGCGATTGCGCAAACCGCGGCGGCCTTCAACTGGGACCACCTGTATCTGGGCGGGGGCAACACCAAGTTCATCCGGATGGAGGCGCGGCCGGAGGTAACGATCGTGTCGAATCTGGATGGGCTTCTGGGTGGTGTGGCTCTCTGGAAAAGTAATCAGTAGTCAGCGCGCGGTGAGATGTTCCGCGTGCAGCTTTTGCAGCGGGTTGACGGTGATTTTGCGGCGCTGAAGGGCGGCGATGCCTTCGGCGGCCGCGCTGGCGGCGGCCAGCGTGGTGATGGTGGGAACTCGGGCCAGCACGGCGGCGCGGCGGATGGCCTTCTCGTCGAAGTAAGGATCCTGGCCGCGCGGCGTGTTCACGATGAGCTGAATCCGGTCGCCCTTGATGAGATCAACGACGTTGGGGCGGCCTTCCTTGACTTTGTAGACGCGCTCAACGGTCATGCCGGCCTTCTCGATGGCATTCGCAGTACCCTCCGTCGCAACCAGACGGAAGCCAAGTTCCATATACTGGCGGGCGAGCTGGACGAGGTTGGTCTTGTCGCGGTCGCTGACACTGAAGAAAACCGTACCTTTGAGCGGAAGCGCAAGGCCCGCGGAGAGCTGCGCCTTGGCGAAGGCTTCGCCGAAGTTGTCGGCGACACCCATGACCTCGCCGGTAGACTTCATCTCCGGGCCGAGGACGGTGTCGACGCCGGGGAATTTGTTCCACGGGAAGACAGGCGACTTGACGTAGAAGCGAGAGCCGGTGCCGAGGTCCTTGTCGTCGACGTCGAGCAGGTCGCGCAGCTGGCGTCCGGTCATGAGGCGCGAGGCAATCTTGGCGAGCGGCACGCCGGTGGCTTTGGAGACGTAAGGAACCGTGCGCGAGGCGCGCGGATTGACCTCGATGACGTAAACCTTCTCCGGTTGGCCCGTCTTGCGCTGGATGGCGAACTGCAGGTTGACGAGGCCGACGACGTTGAGCGCGACGGCCAGCCGCCGGGCGCAGCTTCGGATGGTTTCGACTGTGCCTGGAGCAAGATCGACGGCAGGCAGGACGCAGGAAGAGTCGCCGGAGTGGATGCCGGCCTCTTCGATGTGCTGCATGATGCCGGCGATGACAACGTCCTTGCCGTCGCAGAGGGCGTCGACGTCAATTTCGACAGCGTCTTCGAGGAAGTGATCGACCAGGATGGGGCGATCCTGCGAGTACTCGACGGCTTCCTGCATGTAGCGGGAGACGCCGGCGGCGTCGTAGGCGATGACCATGGCGCGTCCGCCGAGCACGTAGGAGGGACGCACGAGCACCGGGTAGCCGATGCGCTCGGCGCCGGCGAGAGCCTCTTCCACGCTGGTGGCGATGACGCCCGGCGGCTGCGGAATTTGTAACTCTTCCAGTAACTTTCCGAAGCGCTTGCGATCTTCGGCGAGGTCGATGGATTCGGGCGAGGTGCCGAGGATGGGGACGCCGGCTGCCTTGAGGCGAAGTGCGAGATTCAGCGGCGTCTGGCCGCCGAACTGAACGATCATGCCGATTTCCGCGCCGCCGGAGGACTCGTGCTCATAGACGGCGAGGACATCTTCGAGCGTGAGCGGCTCGAAGTAGAGGCGGTCGCTGGTGTCATAGTCGGTGGAGACAGTCTCCGGGTTGCAGTTGACCATAATGGTCTCATAGCCGTCTTCGCGCAGGGCGAAAGCCGCGTGGCAGCAGCAGTAGTCGAACTCGATGCCCTGGCCGATGCGGTTGGGACCGCTGCCGAGGATGATGACTTTGCGCTTCGCCGTGGGCGGGGCTTCGTCTTCCTCGTCGTAGCTCGAATACAGGTAGGGCGTAAAGCTTTCAAATTCGGCCGCGCAGGTGTCGACGAGCTTGTAGACAGGGCGCAGGTCGTGGCTGCGGCGCAGGGTGCGAACCTGCTCGACGCCACTGGCGCCGGGCAGCGACCATAATTCGGCGAGGCGTTCGTCGGAAAGGCCGAGACGCTTGGCTTTGCGTAACTGTTGCGGTGACGTATTCTCGGGCGTCGAGCCGCTCAGGGCTGTAGCGGCCTCGGAAATCTCCCTGATCTGATAGAGGAACCAGGGGTCGATGGTGGTGAGGCGCGCGACTTCGCGGACGGAAAGACCTTCGCGGAAGGCGAAGCGGATGTAGCTGAGGCGCTCGGGCTGGGGGGTGACGAGGCACTGGGTGAGACGGCGTCGCTCCAGCACTTCCGCGCCGGCGCGCTTGCCGGTTTCGAGCGAGCGCGTGGCCTTCATCAGAGCTTCGCGGAAAGTGCGCCCAATGGCCATGACTTCTCCGACGGATTTCATCTGCGGACCGAGGTTTTCGTCAGCGCCGGGGAATTTCTCGAACTGCCACTTGGGAATTTTGACGACGACGTAGTCGATGCTGGGCTCGAAGCAGGCGGGCGTCATTTTGGTGATGTCGTTGGGGATTTCGTCGAGCGTGTAGCCGACAGCAAGGCGCGCGGCGATTTTCGCAATGGGGAAGCCGGTGGCTTTGGAGGCGAGCGCTGAGGAGCGCGAGACGCGCGGGTTCATCTCGACGACGACCATGCGGCCGTTGCCGGGGTGGACGGCGAACTGCACGTTGGACCCGCCTGTCTCAACGCCGATCTCGCGCATGACGCGGATGGCGGCGTCCCGCATGGCCTGGTATTCGCGATCGGTAAGCGTTTGTGCAGGGGCAACGGTGATGGAGTCGCCAGTGTGGACGCCCATGGGATCCATGTTTTCGATGGAACAGACGATGATGACGTTGTCGGCGAGGTCGCGCATAACCTCGAGCTCGAATTCCTTCCAGCCGAGAACGGATTCTTCGATGAGGCACTCGTGAACAGGCGAGAGATCTAGGCCGCGGGCGAGGATCTCCATCAGCTCCTCGCGGTTCCAGGCGATGCCGCCGCCGCTGCCGCCGAGGGTGAAGGAGGGACGGATGATGACGGGAAAGCCGATTTTGACAGCAAAATCGAGACCGTCGCGAAGATTGCTGACGAGCGCAGAACGCGCCACATCAAGGCCGATGCGCGTCATCGCGTCCTTAAAAAGGAGGCGGTCTTCGGCTTTCTTGATAGCTTCGAGTTTGGCGCCGATGAGTTCGACGCCGTACCTGTCGAGGATGCCGGAGTCGGAAAGCTCTACGGCGAGATTGAGCGCAGTCTGGCCGCCAACAGTGGGCAGCAGTGCGAAGACGCCGGGACGGCCGGAGGCCCTGAGCATCTCCGTTTCGGCACGGAGGATTTCGTCGAGGTAGTCCCTGGTGAGCGGTTCGATATAGGTGCGGTCGGCCAGCTCGGGATCAGTCATGATGGTGGCCGGGTTGGAGTTCACCAGCACCACTTCGTATCCCTCGGCCCTGAGGGCCTTGCACGCCTGGGTGCCGGAGTAGTCGAACTCGGCGGACTGGCCGATGACGATCGGGCCGGAACCGATCACGAGGATTTTGGCGATGTCATTGCGGCGTGGCATGTTCCGTCGGCTGCTCTCAATCTCTCGATTTCAAAAAAACGGCGGGTAGGAAGCCCCGCCGTTTCGACACTGTTTCGGGAAAAACCTTCATCGCTTCCACTCCTCCATCATTTTGCGGAAGTCGCGGAAGAGGTAGTGGGAATCGTGGGGGCCGGGGCTGGCTTCGGGGTGGTACTGCACGCTGAAGAGCGGCAGGGTGCGATGGCGCAGGCCCTCGAGGGTGTTGTCGTTGAGGTCAACGTGCGTGAGGTCGACTTCGCTGGCGTTGATCGACTCGGGATCGACAGCGAAGTTGTGGTTGTGCGCGGTGATCTCGACCTTGCCGGTCTGGACGCATTTGACCGGATGATTGCCGCCGTGATGGCCGAACCTGAGCTTGTAGGTCCTGCCGCCAAGGGCGAGACCGATGAGCTGATGGCCGAGGCAAATGCCGAAGATGGGCGTGCGGCCGGCGAGGTCACGAATGCTCTGCTGCGCGTAGGTGACAGGTTCGGGATCGCCGGGGCCGTTGGAGAGGAAGACGCCGTCGGGCTTGAGCGCGAGGACATCTGCCGCGGAAGTTTGCGCAGGAACGACGGTGACGCGGCAGCCTTCCTGGCGCAGCATGTGAAGGATGTTCTTCTTGATGCCGAAGTCATAGGCGACGACGTGGAGATCGGGCTGAGCGAGCGCGGGCTGTGCGTCCGGATCCAGAGGGTCACGACCGTCGTGCTCGAATTCGTAGCGGTCTTTGGTGGTGACGACGGTGGCGAGGTCGGTGCCGTCCATTTTGCGGATGGAGCGAGCCCTGGTGACGAGCGCGTCAGTGTCGGCTTCCAGGGTCGAAATGGCGCCGCGCATGACGCCGTGGGTGCGGAGGTGGCGGACGAGGGCGCGCGTGTCTATTTCCGAGATGACGGGGACGTGGAAGCGCTCCAGATACTCGTCGGCGACCTGCTGGGAGCGCCAGTTGGAGCTGATGGGGGAAAATTCGCGGGTAACCAGGCCCTCGATGTAAGGACGGGCTGCCTCGCTGTCAGCGGAGTTGGTGCCGTAATTGCCGATCTGGGGGTTGGTGAGGACCACGATCTGGCCGGCGTAGGAGGGGTCAGTAAAAATTTCCTGATAACCGGTCAGCGATGTATTGAAAACAACTTCTCCGCGGCATTCGCCCTGGGCGCCGTAGCCTTCGCCCCTGAAGATGCGCCCGTCTTCGAGCGCAAGGATTGCCTGCATGGAGACTCCGTTGCGGAATGGGTTCTCCTGATTTTATCAGGGAGGGACGGGTGGAACGGCGGAACGGGAGGAGAAAAATGCGGAGTGGTGCAGTCGGACGAAGCCGGGAGGAAAAAGGCTCGCTGCGGCGGGCCTTTCCAAAGGCAAAGCGGCATCAGTTCTGCGGGGATTGGGGCTGGGGATGCTGCTCTTGCTGCTTCAACTCCTGCTTCTGCGTAGGCTGGTTGACTTCCTGCCCGGCGGTCTCAGGCTCCAGACCGGGGATCGACGGCGGCGTCTCGATCTGGCCGCTGGCAGCATCGACAATGGAGATGCCATAGCGATCAAGCGTGCTGGCCAAAGTCTCCTCCAGCGCGGAGCGATCGGTGGCGTACCGGGCCCGGGCGGCGATGAGCTGGGCGTCCGCGCCGGACAAGTTACGCTGCTGCAGGAGGACGTTGGCGGTGGTGGAAGCGCCGAGGTGCAGCTTCTTGATTTCGGCGTCGAGACTCTGCTGGTCGTACTGCTCGGTGGCCCCAGCGGCGCGAACGGCGGCGCGATCATTGGTAAGCGCGTACTGCTCACTCGTGACATTCATGCGGATCTGCATGTAGAGCTGCTGCAGGCGCATCTCTTCCTGGCGATATTCGATTTGGGAACGTGCCTGTTCGGCCTGGGCGGGGCGGTTGCGGATGGGAATGTTCAGGTTGAATTCGACACCTTTGTCCGGGCCGCTGCTGTTGAAGAGGTTCTGGAAGGCGTCATCGTAGCCGGTCGAAGACAGGCTCGCGCATCCCTTGGTGTAGCCGAATTCCATCAGGAGCGGGTTGCTGCAGTACGGGCTGACCGCGCCGCCGAGGCCTGTCGCGCCGTAGAAAGCGGAAACGTCCAGTGTGGGGAGCAGACCATTTTTCGCGCCCTTCAGGGTGATCTCATCGTTGCGGAGGGTGAGAATGGCCTGCTCAATCAAAGGGCTATTAGCATCAGCTTCGCGCACCAACTGGTCGACGGACATGTGCTCTTCGGGTGTCTCGGCGAGGCTGACACGGTCTGTGGGAATGACGGGGGCATTGGCGATCGTGGGATCGTCCAGATTGCGGGCGATGGCCTGCTTCATGAGGAGCTGCTGATACTCGAGCTCATTTTGAGCCTGGATGAGGGCCTGCTCATCGGTGGATACTTCGCTCCTGGCGTCAACGACGTCGAGGGGAGCCATGGTGCCGATCTGGAGCTCCTTCTCGTCGTCTTTTTCGAGAGCCGTGGACTGATCCAGGGCACGCTGCTTGGACTGCACCTCTTCGTAGTCGCTGACGAGTCCCCAGTAGATATTCTCGACCTGGTTGATGGTGTAGAGGAGCTGATAACGGAAAGCGGAGTCAGCGATGCGGCGGTCGTTGAGAGCCTGGACGATGAAGCGGCGATTGATACCCCATCCGAATCCCTGAAGGAGATGCTGGGTGAGCGTGGCGGTGAAGGTGGACTGCAGGTTTGGGCTATAAATATCGAAATAGTTGTTGCTTGTCTGTCGCGTGTTGTTGAAGCCCACCTGCAACTGAGTGCCGGTGGCAAAGCCCTCTGTATACGTAAAGTTGTAGGTCTCCGTATTTTGGTTGGTCGTCGGCGGGCCGAACACCGTCAGCTCCGGTATGTACTGGCGGTTGAGCTCGACTGTGCCGGTAAGGGCGGGGTCCATATTTTCCGGTGTGGGGCCGGCGCCATTGGTCGAGAGCAACAGGCCGCTGGAACCGGCGCCCGCGCCGCCGGAAGCGGCACTGGTTCCGCCCGGGCCGCCGCCGACGGAACTGACGGCAGAACTGGTGCCTCCGACCGTGCCGGTGACAAGACCACTGGGAACGCCGAGGAGCTGAGAGCCGGCCCGGGAACGAAGCAGGTCAGTATCGGCAATGTCCAAATTGAGGCGCTGGATGGCGATGTCGTAGTTGTTCTGGAGCGCGAGAAGAACCGCATCGCCGAGGCTGAGATAGATTTTCCCGTTCTTGACGAGGCCGTTGAGCTGGAGCGAATTGGCGAAGTTCGGGGGTTTCACCGTGGTAGGCGTATACGGCGCAATGAGATTGGGGAAGTATCCGCGCGCCCTGGCAAAATCGTGCGCAGTGGGGCGCAGGTAGAGCGGCTGGGTGTAGTTGGGGACAGGCTCGGGCGGCAGACCGGGAGCCGCGGGCAGCGCCTGCTGGGCGCCCGCGGGCACGGTGCCGGCCAGCAGACAGGCCATGGCGACCGCGGAGGTGAGACGAGCGAGCAGGGTTTCTGATCTTCTGCCGGAACACTTCTGCGAGACTGAAACGTGCATGGGCCGTCTCCACTCCTCTTAGGTTGCGTACCTGAGAACGGGCGCGCCGGCTGAGAAAGACAAAAGCGCGCCCCGTGCCCGGAAACTCCAGGTCCGGAAAATGGCGGTGCTCTGACTGCGATACGAGGCGGGAATCTCCCTGGTTCCGTAAACTCGTAGCCGTACTCTAGGAAATCCATCTTCTGGAGATCCATTTACAGGAAAGCTGAGTATATCGCAGCGATTCGATGGTTTCGGAGCGAGATTTGTTGCGATGATTCAGCGGGAAAAGTTAAGAAATGAGAGCCGATGCGCAAACGCGCCGCGGAACCACCTGGAAGCTGATGCTGGCGTACGACGGGACTGATTTTTTCGGATGGCAGGTGCAGCCGGATCGGGCGACGATCCAGGGAGAACTGTCCGCGGCGATTGAGCGCGTGACCGATGAGCGCGTGCTGCCGCAGGGATCAGGGCGAACGGACGCGGGCGTGCACGCGCGCGGACAGGTCGCGTCATTCGTGCTGGAGGCGCCGATCCCGGCCGCGAACCTTCAGCGGGCGCTGAACCGGACGCTGCCGGAGGCGATTCGAGTGCTGAGCGCGGAGATGGCAGCGCCGGAATTTCATGCGCGTCACTCGGCGCGGGCGAAATCCTACGAGTATCGGATTTTCCGCGGGGAGATCTGTCAGCCGTGGCAGGCGAGGTACGCATGGGCTCTCAACTGGCCCTTAAATGTCGATGCGATGCGGGCGGCGGCGGCATTTGTCGTGGGTGAGCACGACTTCACGTCGTTTGCGGCAACCGATCCGGACCGGGCGACAAGAAACAGCCAGAAAAGCGAGGACGAAGCAGAGCGCAACGGGAACGTCCGCAAGGTTTTCGAGTCGGAGTGGACAGAAGCGGGCGATCTGCTGGCGTATCGAGTGCGTGGTGACGGCTTTCTGCACCATATGGTGAGGAATCTGGTGGGAACGTTTGTGGACGCGGGACGCGGACAGGTTGCGCCGGAGGAGGTTGCCCGGATTCTGGAGGCGCGGGCGCGCGGCTCAGCAGGCGCGACGGCACCGGCACGAGGGTTGTTCCTGGACAGCGTGGAGTACTGAGGCTACTCGGGTGCTACGCTGAATGTTCTTATGGCTTCGTATGCATCGGAGTCCTCGGCGTCGATTGCGCGGCTGGCTGCGGACCGGCGGGTGCACCAGGCATTTCAATGGCTGCACCTGCAGGAGCAGAGGATCCTGCAATGGCAGACGGAGCTGGTAAGGATTCCGGCTCCGCCGTTCGGCGAGGGGCCGCGCGCGGAGTGGGTGTGCGCGCGTTTTCGCGAGCTGGAGCTGGAAGATGCGCAGATCGATGAGGTGGGCAACGCGCTGGCGACGCGACGCGGGACGGACGCGGGACGGCGGCGGGTGCTGCTCTCGGCGCATATCGACACGATTTTTCCGGCGGGGACGCTGATTGAGCCGGTGCTGCGTGGATCGCGGCTGGCGGCTCCGGGAGCGTGCGACAACGGCGCAGGCGTGGCCGCGATGCTGGCCCTGGCGGCGGCAATGCGGGATGCCGGCATTCGGACGGCGTGCGATGTGGTCTTTGCCGGCAACGTCGGCGAGGAGGGCGAGGGCGATCTGCGTGGGATGCGGCATCTGTATCGAGACGGCGCGGACAGCGTGGAAGCGCAGATAGCGCTGGACGGCGCGGGGGATGCCAGCGCGGTGATGCAGGCGCTGGGCAGCCAGCGCTGGCGGGTGACGGTGCGCGGGCCGGGCGGACACGCGTGGACCGACGCGGGACGACCGAACCCGATTGCGATTCTGAGCCGAGCGATCCAGCAATTCTCCGAGACGGCGTTGCCCGATACGCCGCGGACCACCGTGAATGTGGGAACGATTGCGGGTGGAACGGCGATCAATGCGATTCCGGAGGAGGCAACAGCGAGCTTCGATCTGCGCTCAACGGATCGGGAACAACTGATCCGGCTGGAGGTGGAACTGCATCGCGCAGTGGAAGATGCGGCACTGGCGGCGGCGAATGGGGAACATCCGGATGCGATTGGCTTGCGCTGGAGCGTGGAGAAGATCGGCGATCGGCCCGCAGGAAAGCTGGCTGCGGATGCGAAGCTGCTGGAGCTGCTGCGCGCGGTGGATCGGCACCTGGGAATTCGCACCGAGCCGAGGGTGGCTTCGACAGATGCGAACATTCCGCTGTCGCTGGGCGTGCCGGCGGTGAGCGTGGGAGCGGGCGGCACGGCCGGCGGCATTCACACGCACGCGGAGTGGTACGACGCGCACGGGCGCGAGCTGGCGCTGCGGCGGATTTTGCTGCTGGTGCTGGCGCTGGCGGGGTGAGGCTTTGCGCGCTGACGCGATCTATTTTCACGGCGACATTCTGACCGGCGTGGGGCTGGAGATGGCGCATCCCAAGCGGGTGACGGCGATGGCCGTGGCGCAGGGGGCAGTTCTGGCCACGGGATCGGATGCGCAGATTCTGGCGCAGCATCGAGGCACGGGAACGCAGGTGGTGGACCTCGAGGGCGCGTTTACGATGCCGGGATTTAACGACGCGCACCTGCACCTTGGGATGGCGGCGCGGATTTTGACCTCAGTTGATTTGTTGGGCGCGCGGTCGCTCCAGGAAATGCAGGAGCGCGTGCGGGCGGCCGCGAAGCGCGCATTTCCCGGCGAATGGCTGCGGGGCGGCGGGTGGGATCACACGCTGTGGACGGATGGGCAGTTGCCGAGCCGCGCGGATCTGGATGCGGCGACGATGGGACGTCCTGCGATTTTGCAGCGCGTGGATGGACACATCGCGGTGGCGAATTCCGCAGCATTGGCGGCGGCGGGAATTACGCGGGCGACGGCGAATCCGGCGGGCGGAGAGATTGACCGCAATGCGGCGGGCGAGCCAACGGGCATACTGCGCGAGACGGCGATGCGGCTGGTCGAGGCGCCTGCGCTGACGCCGGAACAGCGGAGGCGCGGCCTGGACCTGGCGCTCGCGGAGGCGGTCCGGCACGGCGTGACGAGCGTTCAGGATTTCTCGGGCTGGGATTTTTTTTTGGACCTGGAGCAGATGGAGGGCGAAGGAAAAATGCCCGCGCGAGTGGCGGAATGGCTTCCCTTCACCGATCCGGTGGACGTGCTCGAGGAGAAGCGAGCGTGGCGGACGGCGCATGATCGGATGCTGCGGACGACGATGCTCAAGGGATTTCTGGATGGGTCGCTGGGATCGCGAACGGCGGCGATGAAGGCTCCGTATGCGGACGACGCGACGAACACGGGGCTGCCGCGTTATGCGCAGAGCGAGCTGAATGCCATGGCGGCGGAACGGGCGCGGGCGGGATATCAGTTGGGGTTTCATGCGATCGGCGATCGGGCGGTGGAGATGGCGCTGGAAGCGCTGGCCGCAGCGCAGGAAGCCGCGCCGGAAGGCGAGGCGCGGCACCGGATTGAGCACAGCCAGGTGGTGAGCGCGGGCGATTTTGCGCGGTACCGCGAGCTGGGAGTGATTGCGTCGATGCAGCCGAATCATCTGCTGACGGATATGGTGTGGGCGGAGCAACGGCTGGGAGACGCGCGGGCGAAATATGCGTATGCGTGGAGATCGTTTGCGGAGACGGGTGTGCCGCTGGCATTTGGGACGGATTATCCAGTGGAGCCGATCACGCCATTTCGCGGGATCTATGCGGCGATAACGCGGAAGAACAACGCGGGGACGGAAACGTTCCACCCTGAGCAGAAACTGGGGATGGCGCAGGTGCTGTACGCGTGCACACAGGGACCGGCGTACGCCGAGTTTGCGGAGACCTGGAAGGGCAAACTGGCACCGGGTTTTGTGGCGGATTTTGTGGTGCTGGACCGGGATTTAACGGCGGTTGAGCCGGAAGAAGTGCTCAGAACTCAGGTGCTGCAGACTGTTGTTGGCGGGAGGACGGGTTACCAGCGCCTCTGAGCACCTCCGAACCTCAGTCGGGTACCGTTGAACCTCGGCCTTGCGCATCCTGATGGAAATTCAGGGGTCCCCGGTTCCGGACCAGGTAAAATCGAACTGAGACCCCACTGAGGAGATTCCTGAAAATGGCAACAGCCACACTGGAAAGCAAAGCCGCCGCCTACAAAGTCGCCGATTTCTCGCTGGCCGACTGGGGGCGCAAAGAAATTTTGATCGCAGAGCATGAGATGCCGGGCCTGATGGCGATCCGCCGAAAGTACGCAGCGGAGAAACCGCTGAAGGGCGTACGTGTTTCCGGCTCGCTGCACATGACGATCCAGACCGCGGTGCTGATTGAGACCCTGGCCGACCTGGGCGCGACGGTGCGCTGGGCGAGCTGCAACATCTTCTCCACGCAGGACCACGCGGCTGCGGCGATTGCGGCGGCGGGAATTCCGGTGTTCGCGTGGAAGGGCGAGACGCTGGAAGAGTACTGGTGGTGTACGCTGCAGGCGCTGACGCACGGCGAGGGCGCGGGGCCGCAGCTGATCGTGGATGACGGCGGCGATGCGACGCTGCTGATCCATAAAGGATACGAGCTGGAAGAGGGTGACAAATGGGTGGATACGCGTTCAGAGAGCGAAGAAGAAGCGGTGATCAGGAAGCTGCTGAAGCAGGTGTACGCGGAAGACAAGCAGCACTGGCACAAGGTGGTGAAGGAGTGGCGCGGGGTCAGCGAGGAGACGACGACGGGCGTGCACCGACTCTACAGGATGAAAGAGCAGGGCAAGCTGCTGGTTCCGGCGATCAACGTCAACGATTCGGTGACCAAGTCGAAGTTCGATAACCTTTACGGCTGCCGCGAGTCGCTGGCCGACGGGATCAAGCGCGCGACCGACGTGATGATGGCGGGCAAGGTGGCTGTGATCTGCGGCTACGGCGACGTGGGCAAAGGCTCGGCACACTCGCTGCGCGGCATGGGCGCGCGTGTGATCGTGACAGAGATCGACCCGATCAACGCCCTGCAGGCGGCGATGGAAGGCTTCGAGGTCACGACTATTGAGGATACGCTGGGACGCGGCGATATCTACGTGACCTGCACGGGGAACGTGGACATCATCACACTGGAGCACATGAAGGCGATGAAGGACCAGGCCATCGTGTGTAATATCGGGCACTTCGACAACGAGATCCAGATGGACCAGGTCAGTCATGCGAAGGGCGTGAAGAAGCTGAACATCAAGCCGCAGGTGGATCAGTACACCTTCCCGGCCGAAAGCGGCAAGCCGGAGCACAGCATCTTCATCCTGGCCGAGGGACGGCTGGTGAACCTGGGCTGCGCGACGGGGCATCCGAGCTTCGTGATGAGCAACAGCTTTGCCAACCAGACGCTGGCGCAGATCGATCTGTGGAAGAACCGCGACGTCTACGCGATCGATGTCTACACGCTGCCGAAGCGGCTGGACGAGGAAGTGGCGCGGCTGCACCTGGAGAAGATCGGCGTGAAGCTGACGAAGCTGAGCCCGAGGCAGGCGGAGTACATCGGAGTGGCCGTCGAAGGGCCGTACAAAGCGGAACACTACAGGTATTAGGGGTTGCGGGAAACTGGTCAGGGTTTGGAGAACAGCCGGAGATGGGCGAGAGCCTGTTTCCGGCGTTTTCATTTTTGCTTTGGTTCCGGAGCGCGGGCCGGCTGCGTCGGCTGATTTTACTTTGATGCCGTTTCAGCCACGGACTTCCTGTGGAGGGGTGAGAGCTCGCGCAGGCGGGCGACGGCGGGGGGAATGATTTCAAGGGCATAGTCGATGTCGGCGCCGGTGTTCTGGCGCGTGAGGCTGAAGCGCAGGCTGGCGCGGGAGCGAGCGAGCGGCAGACCCATCGCCTTAAGGACGTGCGAGGGTTCCGTCGACCCCGACGAGCAAGCTGAGCCACCGGAGACGGCAAGGCCCCTGAGATCCAGTGCGATCAGCAGCGCTTCGCTTTCCAGATGATCGAAATAAAGATTCGTGGTGTTGGGCACACGGGACTGACCGGCGCCATTGACGCCGCATTCCTCGATAGCGGCGATCAGGCCCTGTTCGAGGCGGTCCCGCAGCACACCAAGATGGTCATCGGTGCCGTCGGTGAGACCGGCGAGGGCGATCTCCGCGGCTTTGCCGAGGCCCACGATGCCGGCGACGTTCTCAGTGCCGGCGCGGCGCTGGCGCTCGTGCGCTCCGCCAAACAGCAGCGGCTCAAACCGCGTGCCGCGGCGGACGTAAAGCACGCCGATGCCCTGGGGCGCGTGGAACTTGTGGCCGGAGAGGCTGAGCAGATGGCAGCCAATGGCCTTGACGTCGACGGGAATTTTTCCGGCGGCCTGCACGGCGTCGGTGTGGAAACAAACTTCGGCTTCGGCGGCGATTTTCCCGATCCGCTCGACGGGCTGGATAACGCCGGTCTCGTTGTTCGCCATCATCACGCTGATGAGCTTCGTGTTCGGCCTGAGCGCGCGGTAAACGTCGAGGGGATCGACCGAGCCGCCGGAGGAAACAGGAAGGATGGTGACGTCGATGCCGCGTGCGCGGGCCTTCTCCGCGGTGTGCAGGACCGCGTGGTGCTCGATGGCGGAAATGATGAGGTGGTCGCCGGCCCGCAGGACGCCGAAGACGGCGGTGTTGTCACTCTCGGTGCCGCCGCTGGTGAAGACGATCTCTGCAGGGCGGCAGTGCAGCAGCGCGGCGACCTGCTCGCGGGCGCGTTCGACGGCGGCGCGGGCGCGCTGGCCGATCTGGTGGATGGACGAGGCATTGCCGAAGGATTCGATGAAGAAAGGCCGCATCGCTTCCAGCACCTCCGGAAGCAGAGGTGTCGTCGCGTTGGCGTCCATGTAAATGCGGCGCATACCTTATTGTAGCGGGGCTTTGCGGGGGGAGCCTTCGGCCGAAGAGACAAAACCCCTCGCTCGTACCGCGACCCTTCAGGCAGAATTAAGGGCGGGGAGCGTTCCCGGTATGCGCACGCTGGTGAGCTGACTGACTGCATTTAGCGGATATTCGCAGTATCACATCTGCCAGCTTCGGTCAGAGCCGTTCGACTCGCCTGCCGCTCCCTCAGGCCAGGTGGTGGGGCACCCGGGGCTTTGCTGAGAATCCGGATCCTTCCCAATCGGGTAGGAGGCGGGATTGCTCCCGCCGTCCTCCCACACCACCGGACGGACCGTTCGGTATCCGGCGGTTCCTGCATGCTGGGCCGAACTCAATCTGCGCCAGCGAGTATTGTTTCGTACCATGTGTCGCCTGGCGGCCTATGGGCACCTCGACCTGCTTTGGGACTTCCGGCCCCGCCGCTGCAGTCGCAGGCTCCCGTGTTGCCACGGAACTTCTGCCCAGCA
>Ga0335075_10002383_pt1 | contig 30269 bp, 19 predicted proteins | sample Lox_Sample_24_FD_206723 | JGI IMG/M metagenome (GOLD analysis project Ga0335075, IMG submission 206723) | Soil microbial communities from Loxahatchee National Wildlife Refuge, Florida, United States - Lox_Sample_2.4 | ecosystem: Environmental > Terrestrial > Soil > Wetlands | place: USA...
CCGGTCATCCACTTACGTTTGAGCTTAAGGATGCGGCCGGAACCCTGCTTCTGCGGCAGAAAGAAGGCGAGTACGACTGGACCCCGGCCGATCAAATTCGCGTGGGCCCGCAGTCAACGCATGAGTTTCCTCCGGATGTGCGCAAGACGGAAGACGATTGGGTTCAGGTTGGAACGGATCAAGAGCTCAACGGGGAGTTGTTGGACGCGCCCGAAGCATACGAACACGGACTTGCGAAGTATCCGGAATCGCTGGCACTGCGAAAGGCAGCCGGGCGGCTGGCGGCTTCACTTTCGCGATCAGAGGAGGCAATTCGATATCTCGAGCCGGTGCACGATGCGAACACATCCGATCCGGAAACCTCTTACTATCTGGGCGTCGCGTACGACGAGCTGGGCGACACCAGAAAGGCGCAAGAAGCGTTTGAGGCTGCCCATCGAATGCCGCAGTTCCGTGCAGCAGGGGCGCTGCGATTGGGCGAATTGGCGGCGCAAGATGGGCGAGTGCACGAAGCAGAGCACTATCTCGCAGAAAGTTTGCGGTCGGAAGCCAGCCTTCGTGCCGCTGAAGAGTTAATCGCAATCCGGCGTGCAACGGGTGATGAACAGGGCGCGAAAAGCCTCGCGACGGATTGGCTGCGTGAGCATCCGCTCAGCTACTTCCTGCAGGAAGTGCTCCAGTCGCCCGATTTGGCGAGCCTTGGCGCGCACCCGTATCGTGTATTGAACGTGGCGTCCGAATACATGCGCGTGGGGCTCTACCGCGACGCGTTGAAGGTCCTTTCGCGGTCTTATCCGGCCTCGCCACCCGATCACAGCGAACCCGGAAGTGTTTTGCCGCAGAATCATCCTTTAGTTGTTTACTATCGCGGTTATTGTAAGCAGCGGCTGGGCATGGCAGCCGGGAATGACTACGCAGCCGCTTCGAAACTTTCGACGGTGTATGTCTTCCCTAACAGCCCCGAAACGCTGCGCGTATTGAAGGCCGCGATGGAGGCCAGACCTTCGGATGGCACAGCTCACTACTTAGCGGGCACGTTCTTTTTCTCTCGCGGGCTGACCGATTCCGCGCTGCGCGAATGGGATCAGGCGCGGCATTTGGCGCCGATGACACCGGTGTTGCACGCCGATATCGGCGAGGCTCTGCTGCGCGTGCGCCACGACTATTCAGGCGCGCTCTCCGCATTTCAGGATGGCCTTGCAGCCGACGCTACGAATCCCAAGCTATACGCCGGCATGGAACAGGCGCTTAGCCTTCTGCAGCAGCCCGCCTCGCAACGCGTGCAGGCGCTCGAACGATACCCGAATCCCGCGCAGATGCCTTCGGAGCTGGTTTACGAGCTCGCGCTCAACCTGGCGGAAGCGGGCGATTCCATTCGCGCAAGACATTTGTTTGAGAACCGCTTCTTTCCACGCGAGGAAGGCGGCACGAACGTGCGGCAGGTGTGGATCGAGGTTCTGCTGGAGCAGGCGCTCCAGCTTCAGGCCGCAAACAATTGTCCGGCTGCCCTGAGAATCATCAACGCGCTAGGAGCTGAAGTGCCGGGGCTTGCGTTCACGCGCGATGGCATGGGTCCCTTTATCGAGTCTGCTCGAGCACAATACTTGATCGGATCGGAGCTATCCGCTTGTGGACGCAACGAGGACGCGAAACAGCATTTCGAGCGAGCGGCTGCACAGACCGGCACTGATGGAATTAGCTGGGCCTACGCAGCGGCGGTGAAGCTGGGCACGGCATCACAGGCCGAATGGAATCGAAAACTGGAGACAGCGCTGGCGCATGCAGAAATGATGAGCGTAGATAGCAGCGTGGCTGCTTATCGGCTTGGCTGCATCGAACTGGCGCTCGGACACCGCGAGGCCGCCGAAGAACGTTTCACGCAGGCCCTATTGCTTCCAGATCGTTTGATGGCGCACCACCTCACCCGGCGATCACGCGCCTGGGCTGCCTCAGGGGTGCGCATCGGAGCACTAAACTAAACTGACCTGTACCGCGCCCTTTTGAAGATGTGTAGCCCAGTTACTTTGAATTAGCGCTCTCCAGATATTTCACCCGTTCAAACTGCTGCTTGGCGAGATCGGTTCTTCCCAGTTTTTGATACACACGCGCGAGTTGATAGTAAGCGCTCGGCTCCGTTGGACGCAGCTCGATGGAACGCTGAAGAGCCGGAAGAGCCTGCTCATAGCGCCCCAACGCAACGTAGATTTTGCCCCGCAGAAAATAGACGTCAGGATCGTTCGGCGTGTTCCTCGCCGCGATTGATAACTCATCAAGGATCTTCGAATATTCAGGCGGCTGCTGGTTCAACATTGCCCGCGCGAGCAGCACGTGGATCATCGGATAGTCAGGCTTATGGCGCTCCAGTTCATTCAAAGCCAACACCTCTTGAGCCGCATCGCCCGTTTTGCGCGCCGCATCGGCGATCGAGATGTAAGCTTCCGGTGTATCCGGCGCCTGCTGGAGCAGCTCTCGAAGCAGCGCCAAGCCTTCTTTATAATGCTCGGCACGAATCAGGTCGGCGCCCAGCGCCAGTTGCACTGTACTCGAATCAGGAACTCGTGTGCGCGCCTGTTTCAGCACATTTACGGCGTCCTGGTATCTCTGCTCCTGATCGAACAGATCGGCCAAAGCGAGATATGAATTATCTTGCGATCCATCGAGCTCAATTGCCTCGTTCAGATATTGGACCGCTTGCTGTGTCTGATGCAGGCTCTCGTAGCTTAATCCCGCAACGCCCGCCGCGGCGCCCCGCACCTGCTGCGGAATCGCAGGATTTTGCTCAACTGCGAGCGCGTTCCGAATGGCGTCCTCATACGCGCCAATAGTATTCTCCAGAACCGCTAGTTGCACGCTTGAATTCCAATCGCTCGAGTCCTGCCGCGCACGCATTGCTTCCGCCAGCGCCACCACAAAAAGATTTCGCTCCGCCAGAAAACGAGCCAGTGTCGTATGAAGCTGCGCGTCGTGCGGAAAGCGGTCAGCCACCTCGCGCAGGTTCGATTTCAGAGTATCGATGTCGCCGAGCGAGAAATTCACACGTACCTGCATCAACAGCGGCATACCTGTAGTCGGCTGCATCCTGTCCGCCGTGCGCAAGGATTCACGAGCTTTCAGAAAATCACCCGCCGCCGCTTCCGCGACTCCCAAACCGTAATAGCCGCGGGCGCTGTTGGGGACCAGGCACACAGCGTCCTGGTAAAGGCGCACGGCTTCGGCTGGGCGGTGTTGCTGCATCGCGCTCTCGGCTTCGCCGTCCAGTTGCTTAAACCGCGTGATCTTTTCCTGGTCGCTCAGCCCGGTTGCGCAATCGGTTGCCAGCGAAATCGTGCAGAAAACGAATGCCGCCGCCAGCATCGTCGCAATGCGGAACTTAGCGCACGCTGCAGTGAATCGGCAGGCAGTAATTAAGTTCATATCCATCTTTGCGCGCGGGATCTCGGGTGAGAGGCTGTTCGCTTCCACTCGAGTCCGCAGCCCTGCTCATCAACACGTAATCGCCCGGCCTCGCATTCCATTCGTAGGTCCAGCGCACCCAACTCCGCGGGTCCGCTTGAGATTGCAGTTTGCCAGGATTCCACTGCTTCCCGCCGTCTCCGCTGATCGAGAGGCGGCGAATGGCGCCCGTGCCCGACCACGCAAAGCCCCACATGGCGTAATGGCCCGCGGGCAGCTTCAGTCCATCGGTGGGCCATGCGATCGCTGATTTCACCTGAATGGTAGAGACTCGCGTAATCTGCTCTCGATCGCTTCTGCTCCTGACGCGATTGTAGAGGCGATTCATTCCGCTGCGATCGAATATGGTGTCTTGCTCGCCCGCGCGCAGAACGGCAATGCGCCGCAGCCACTTCACCGAATTCATCCCGTAACACCCTGGGAAAAGCGCGCGAGCCGGGAACCCATTGCGCCTTGGCAGAGTCAGATCGTTGTACTTGAACGCAACCAGGCTCGAGGCTTCCTGGCATGTTTCTATTGGAACCACCTGCGAATAGGGGAGTGGCGGGCCATCTTCCATCAGGCGCCCCGAATCTGCGCCTTCGAGCAGAACATGCGCTGCATCGGAGGCCGGCCGCGCAGCTTCGAGCAATGACGCCATCGGCACGCCTTCCCAAAGTCCGTTGCTGACCGCGGATCCGTTCGCCGCGTTGCCGGCGCACTCGAGAACGGCTTCGATCTTCCTGCTCGGCATCTCGACCAAATCCGCAAAGCCGAACTCGTAAGGCCGCTCTACATGGCCCTCAATTCGCAACTTCCAATTGTCGAGCCAAACCTCCGGCTCGCTGAAGTGATCGCGAACAAACAGCAGGTTCGGGGCTGTCGCCGTGCCCTCGATCATTCGGAGCGGATAGGAAAGGTTCTGCGGCTCCGACGCGCTCAGCGCCGATCTGCTGAACGGTCCTAGGGCTCCCAGCCAGAATAGTTCTCTTCTAGTCACCTAAAAGACGAGTTTAAGTGCCCCTTGAACGATGCGCGGGTCCCGGGCCGTAGTGATCTGCCCGAACGTGCTGTCCGCGAGACCTGTATCCGGATTATTAAACTGCGGATGATTCAGGAAGTTGAAGAACTCCGCCCGAAACTGCAGGTTCATGTGCTCGCTGATGGTGAAAAGTTTATGAGCTGCAAAATCGATATTGAAAGTTCCCGGCCCAATCAGAATATTTCGTCCTGCATTCCCGAAGCTGTTCGATGCCGGAGCACCGAAAGCGCTCGTGGTAAACCACTGCGCCAGCTTATCGGCCGTCGAACCCTGCGTGTATTGAGGCTGCGAGAGGACCTCTGCCTGATCGTTGCCGATCTCGGGAAGACTGTACGAATAATCTCCGCCCGAAGTGATATTCAACGGGAATCCGCTTTGTACGGTGACGATCGCGGACGTCTGCCAGCCTCCGAGTACCACTTTCGAGATTCCCTGCTTCGGAGACGGGAGCTGCCACAGGTAATTCAACACGAAGCGCTGCGGCACGTTGAAGTCCGAGACTCCCCGATAGGCGCGTATGTTGTAAGGATCGATGATGTTGATGCCGCATAAATCTGTTTGGTACGAAACCTCGTCGATGCTTCTGCTCCAGGTATAGTTTGCGCTGAGTGTCACACCGTGCGAAAAACGCTTGTCCAATTCAACCTGCAACGAGTTATAGCTTGAATTGCCGTTTGAAGAATCCTGCGTGATCTGTTGATACTGCTGATACGGGCGCCGGGCATCTTCGTTGTCTGCGGTCGCGTCGGGGCTCGGCAACGGGGCGTTTACGTCCGTGTTATAGGCCAGGTGTGTTCCTTTGGAAGCCACGTACCCCACGCGCAGCAGGATATCCTTCGCAAGCTGGTGCTCCAGTGTCAAATTCCAGTTCATTACCTCTGAGGGATGCCAGTTTGGCTGATAGGAAACGGCCAGCGACAGCGGAACCGGGAACGCGACGTTGTGCGGCGGAACAAACGGCGCGAACTGCGCGGGGAACGGATTCGGCGTGCCCTGGTATGGATTCATGAAAGGGGTCCCGATGAATTGATACTGCGGGCTCCAGGGCGGGCTGTCCACCATGTTGTTGAAAGCCTCTACGAAGGGTGGTTGATAGAAAATACCCCATCCTCCGCGAATCGTAGTCTTTCCTTTTCCTCCAACGTTGTATGCAAATCCAAATCGCGGCGCGACCAACCCCCAGCTCGACTTGAATCCGCCCGCGGGACAACCCGGATCGCCCGCAAACAAATATCCGTTGGGAGCATTCGGGAATCTCTGCGATTGAAGGCCTGGAATAAAGCATTCCGTTCGCCCTAGCTCGTCGCTATAAGGAACAAATGGGTCCCAGCGCAGCCCCAGGTTTAGTACTAAATTGCGCATTGCCCGGTAATCATCTTGAATAAACAGACCGCCTAGGTTCGCGCGGCGCGCCGCGAACTCGCCGCCGCCCTGAATGAACGTGTGCGCATAACCCAGCATGAAATCGGACAACGCGTTGCCACTATAATTCGTGCTGCTGAACGTAAAAGAACCGTTCTGCCGGTAGGTGTTGATAAGGTCAATATCTTCTTTCAGGTAATCGCCGCCGAACGCTAATTCATGACTTCCCACCACCCAATGAACACTGTCGGACACGTGATAATCATGGCGATTGACCGTCGTTTGATGGCCGGAGCTGATGGTGAAGTATCCGGAAACAGTAATGGCCAACTCCGGCGGGGTTGTGCTTGCGATGGGAATGCCTAAACTCGCGAGACTGAACGGTGCCCCGCTAGCGACGATGCCATCGTTGCGGTTATAAGAAAGGATAAAACTGTTGAGCAGCTTGGGTGTGATCGTATAAGTGTCGCTCACCGCCGCCCCTTGATCGAACAGGTTGTATCCCCGGGTAGAAGTCAAAATGTTCGTGCTACCGATTACCGGGTCTTGGACATACCGCGAATAAAAATACCGCCCGTAAATGCGATGCTTCGTCAGATCGTAATCGGCGCGCGTCAGGAACTGATTTTCGTGAGTATTTTGGGGTAGCGAGTAATATGTCACGCCGGTAGGCGTGGGGGGCGGAAGCAGGCTCAGGATCTTCACGCTGGCCGGTGCGAAATCGCTCGTTGGAATTTGGTTATTCGGAAAGGGCGCCCCAGTGAAAGGGTTGACGAGCTGGCGGTCGACGGACGAAAAATCGCCGCTCAATTCGGCCGCTGTTGGCACTGTGGCCGAGTTCCCGTAAGTTACATCCTTCGATTGCGTGCCCTGGTAAGAGCCGAAGAAGAACAATTTATCTTTGAGAACCGGACCGCCGATGCTGCCGCCGAATTGATTGCGCTTCAGTTGGTCGGCCTGCGAGGCAAAGAAATTTCTCGCGTTCAGATCGCCGTTTCTGATAAAGTCAAAAGCCGAGCCGTGAAATTCGTTCGTCCCCGATCGCGTTACGACGTTCACAATCGCTCCCGAGCCGCGCCCGTACTCCGCGCTATAGCTGTTGGTCTGAACGCTAAATTCCTCTAAAGCATCAGGGTTCGGAAAAGGATTATTGACGTTCGTATACGGGTCTTCGTTGCTTCCACCGTCCAGGTTGTAATTGATCATGTCGGTCCGGGCGCCGTTCGCGCTGACCGATTCCGCCCCTGGATATGTGACTTTTTGAATGGTATCGGAGCACGCCGAAAAATTTCCGACATTCGTATCGGCCGTGCCTGGCGTGAGCAACACGAGCGCTGCCGCATTGCGTCCATTCAGCGGCAATTCCACAATATTCTGCTGGCTGACCACCTGGCTGAGCGCTCCTGATTGTGTTTGCACCATCTCGGCATTTGCCTGAACGCTAACCGTTTGCTTAGAGCTGCCGATCTTCAGCGCTATCGGCACGGTGGCGGATTGGTCGGTCTTCACCTCAATCCCACGCTGCTCGTAGCGCTCAAAGCCGGGTGCCTGCGTCTGTAGGCTATAAAATCCAACCGGCAAGAGGGGAAAAACGTAGCCACCATCCGCGGCTGTGGTCGTTTCACGGGTCAAACCGGTGTTGACGTTGGTCGCGACAATTCGCGCCCCCACAACCGCAGCCCCACTCGGGTCGGACACGCTGCCGGCAATCGTTCCCGTCGGATCGGCTGCCCAAAGCGCGGCCGGAACCAAAGACAATACAAGACAACTCAGCTTCAGGCGCATAAGTCCTCGACTCATCGGCCCCCCAGTTTGAGATCAGTTTGGGCGGGTGCGCTGAAATTGTCAAGCAGTTTTTCAGAAACTTTCTCGGGGCGAGGCCTTGCCTGGGCATTCGGCTTCGCAGCCACCGCTTGCGCTGGGCCTCTGGCGCGTGAAAAGACAGCCGCCTGTTTCCCAGAAATATTTCTCCATCGCTCAGAACGTGTGTATAATGCCACCATGTCGAACACAGCCAGGTCGCTCCATCAGTTTCGATCGGGAGAGGCCCAGGTGGAGATCTACAGCTCCGCTTCTGCCGCAGGAGACGCCGCGGCCGAAAAAGCGGCTCACCTCATTCGAGCCGCGATCTCCGATTACGGGAAAGCCCGCGTCATCGCTGCTACCGGAAATTCGCAAATCCCACTGGTGGAAGCTCTTGTCAAGCTGGACATTGATTGGAGCCTGGTTGAGCTTTTTCACATGGATGAATACGCGGGTATGAGCGGCGATCATCCCTCCAGTTTTCGGCATTGGATTCGAACGCGGATTGCGGAAAAAGTCCGACCCGGGAAGACCCACTATTTAAGGGGCGACGCGTCTGATCTCGACGCTGAAATGCGCCGTTACGCGCAACTGCTGAACGCCGCGCCTATCGATCTGGCCTTCGTCGGATTTGGCGAAAACGGCCACATTGCCTTTAATGATCCGCCGGTTGCCAATTTCCAGGATCTCGAGACCGTGAAGATGATTATTCTGGACGAGGCATGCCGCAGACAGCAAGCCGGCGAAGGACATTTTAGAGACGTCGCTTCTGTACCGCTGCACGCGCTGACCATCACCTGCACGGGTCTTTTCCGGGCGAAAGCATGGGTCTGCAACGTTCCGGACCTGAGAAAGGCCGAAGCGGTGAAGAATGCTTTGGAGGGTCCCATCGCCGAAAGCTGTCCCGCCTCATCAGTGCGGCGCCATCCCAATTCCTATGTGTTTCTAGATTCAGCATCGGCCTCGTTGTTGTCCGTGGGTGCAGCTACCTCTCGCGCCTGAATCATTTTCATGAGACCTACAATTTCGTTTTGCAATCTGGCTTCCTTCATGGCCTTAGCCCTGCTCTGCTGCGGTCAACTCGCCGCCGCGGATGTCAAGCTGGAACGGTCGCAAGACAAAATCGAGATAGTGATCGATGGGCGGCCGTTCACGACGTACTATTTCTCTTCGGCCACGGCCAAACCGTATCTCATGCCTCTGCGAACCGCCTCGGGCGCCGTTGTTACGCGAGGATTTCCCGTTGTGAACGACGTTTCCGCCGGAAATCCGAAAGGCTCGTCCTTCGAGCCTCATCAGCGGCCGCTGTTTTTCGGCCACGGTGATTTCGATGGTCTCGACTTCTGGCAGGAGCCGGTGTTCGATAAATATTACACGGACCACGGACATCAGGCCTATGGCCATATGCGGCTGAAGGCGATCGAAAACGCCGATGCTGCGGAAGATTCGGCCACCGTCCGTGCGCGCTTCACATTGAACAGCCCCAACAATCGTGTGATCGGCGAAGAAACGCAATCGTTCACCTTTGGCGGAGATGCGCAGACCCGCACCATCGACTGTGAATTCGTTCTATACGCCACCAACGGGCCGCTGGATATCGGCGACACCAAAGAGGGCACCTTTGGAATACGCCTCGCGCCCGAATTGAGCGCTCCCGATGTTCACATGTTGAACTCTAATGGCGCGGTCGGAGAAAAGGCTATCTGGGGAAAGCCCGCCGACTGGGTCAGTTACTCGGGAGACATCGATGGGAAGCCGGTCAGTGTGACAGTGTTCGATTCGCCTAAGAGCTTTCGCCATCCCACAACCTGGCACGCTCGCGCTTACGGTCTTTTCGCGGCGAATCCGTTTGGCCTCCGCGAATTTACCAAAGATCCCAACAAAGACGGGAGTTGGACTATTCCCGAAGGCAAATCGCTTCTCTTTCGCTATCGTGTTGTCATCCGCGACGGCGAGTTCCCGGCATCTGAAATCGGCGAGGCGTACCGGCATTACGCAAACGAGCAATGAGCCGCCGCCGATGGTGGATCGTCTGGACGCTATTCTTTTCGACAGCCATTAACTATATCAACCGTCAAACTCTGTCGGTGCTCGCTCCCGTAATCTCCCGCGAGTTTCATCTCAACCATAGCCAGCTCTCTAATATCTTCGGTGCATTTCAATTCGCATACGCAGGCACTTGGCTAATCGGCGGCATATTCCTCGATATAGTCGGCACACGGCTCGGCTTAGCCATCGCGGTCGTCTGGTGGTCGCTGGTCAGCATCGTCACCAGTTTCGCCAATTCCGCTTTCTCCTTTGGAGCGCTTCGTTTCCTGCTCGGCATTGGCGAAGGGTTCAATTGGCCGGGCGCCAGTAAAGCAGTCGCTGAGCACTTTCCGGCCCAGCAGCGAAGCGTCGCGGTCGCTATCTTCGACAGCGGTTCGAGCGTGGGCGGGGCTGTTGCCGCCATTGCCATTCCCTGGATTGCTCTCAAAATCGGCTGGCGTTTTGCGTTTACTTTCTCGGGCGTTCTTGGTTTCCTGTGGCTCGCGCTCTGGCTTGCTGTTTATCCGCGCTCGCGCCGCTCCTCTGGGGCCACTGCTCCGGCTTCTTTGAATCTCCGCAATGTCAGAAGTTGGCTGCCGCTGCTCAAGCGCAGTGAAACCTGGGCCGTTGTGATAGGCCGGTCTCTGACGGATCCCATCTGGTGGTTCTACGTTTTCTGGCTTCCACAGTACTTCAGCGATACGCGCGGATTCAGTCTGAAGCAGATCGCCGCTTTCACCTGGATCCCGTTTGTCGCCGCGGACCTCGGCAACTTTGCCGGCGGATTGGGTTCAGGAGCTCTTGTCAAAAGAGGAATGCCCGTGTTGCGCGCGCGCAAGCGCGTGTGCATTATCAGTAGCATTCCCATTCTCGCTGGAATTCCTGCGGTAATGGCCGGGAGCCCGTATTCATCGCTGGCCTTCATTTGTCTCGCGCTTTTTGGCTACGCTAGCTGGTCAACTATGGGTCTTACATTGCCATCAGACCTGTTTCCATCGGAGGTCGTCGCCACCGTGACCGGATTAACCGGGCTCGCTGCCGGAATCAGCGGCGCGCTGTTCACGCTGCTCGTGGGAACGTTGGTAGACCACTTCTCCTATTTCCCGGCGTTTGTTCTAGCGGCAACGGCGCCGATCCTGGCAACTCTCAGCATCGTGTTTCTCATCCCCAGTGAAGGGCGCGCGAATACTTCCGTTACTCCACCGGGGCCGCTGCTCGAAACTATTTGAGGTAAGCGATGAAATCGTCCTTGAGTACATGCTCCAGACGCGAATGGCTGCTTGCTTCAGTCGCTTGCGTTGCTGTCTCGAAGCTGCGCGGCAGCGATCTTTCCGGGTTCTACTATCGGGATTACTCAAAGTGCCTGCCGGATTATCTTTCAACGCTCGCTCGCACCGCTTATGAAAAGCGCAACGCCCAGCTCGCGGCGCTGACGACACCGGCAGCCATTCGCGAGCGCCAGCATTGGGTCCGCCAGACATTTTGGAAGTTGGTCGGCGGTGAACCGGAACGCACGCCTTTGAATCCGCGAGTTACGGGGCAATTTGAGCGAACCGGCTACCGATTGGAAAAGCTTATCTACGAAAGCCGTCCCCGCGTATTCGTCAGCGCCAACTTGTACGTGCCCACAGGTGGCAAAGCGCCCTATCCCGCAGTCCTTTTTCAGATGGGCCATTACTTTACGGGAAAGGCCTACGCTAGTTATCAAAAATGTTGTCAGGGACTCGCCCGGCTTGGCTATATTGTTCTGGCTTTCGACCCCATGGGGCAAGGCGAGCGAATCGCATATCCCGATGCCTCCGGCACCAACACGCGCCTGGGTTCGATCACTGACGAGCACGACGTTCCCGGCAAGCAGTTTCTCCTGCTTGGCGATTCGTCTTCCCGCTACCAAGTCTGGGATGCGATCCGCAGCCTGGACTATCTCGCCTCTCACGATCTGGTGGATGCAACCCGTCTTGCTTCCACTGGCCAATCCGGCGGCGGGACACTCACAATGCTTCTCGCTTGTGTGGATGACCGGCTGAGCGCCGCTGCAGTTTCTTCCGGTAACACGGAGGACGTCGCATGCGCTAACTTCAACCCGCCCGGTTCCACCGATGACGCGGAACAGGATTTCATCGGATCCGGCCTTGTTGGTTTCGACCGCTGGGATCTGCTGTATCCAATCGCGCCCAAGCCTTTGCTCGTACAAGTGAGCGCGCACGACTTCTTCGGCACTTATTCGCCTCGTTATTTGGACGATGGGCGCGAGCAGTACAACCGGCTTGCGAACGTCTATGCTGTCCTCGGTCACGCCGAAAATCTGGATTGGCGCAGCACTCCACTGCCTCACGGTCTGACTTATTCTCTGCGGTTGGGAATTTATAACTGGTTTGAACGCTGGCTGATGAAATCGGATCGTGTGATCACCGAAGAGCCGACGGTAGCTCCCGAACCGGATCGCGCACTTTGGGTCGGCGCAACCGGAAACGTCACGCGAGATTTTAGAAGCTTGCGTCCGTTCGATCTGATTCGGCAAAGCGCCTCTTCCATACGCCGCGCCGCGGCTCCCTCGGATTGGACGCAGGCTTTGGCCGTGTTGCGTCCATCTGGCGGCGCCGAACTGAAGACGCTTTCGACTGTGCCTTTGAATGGCGCCCGAGTCTCCGCAGCCGAGGTGAACACGCAGGCCGAAGTTTGGATCCCCGCTTGGGTATTCACTCCCGCGAATCTCAAAGACACCCGGTCCGTCCTCGTTGTGCTCGATGACCGTGGCCGGAATGCAGGAGCGCACGAGGACGGCCTCTACCATCGTCTCGCTCGCAAGGGCTCTCTGGTATGCGCCGCCGATATTCGCGGAATCGGAGATACCCGCCCGGAAGTGGGCCGCGGCAATCCCGAATACACGATTCCGCACGATGCCGAAGAAGAGTTCGCCTGGGCTTCACTTATCCTTGGAAATCCGTTGTTATCTCAACGTGTGTCAGACATCCTGGGCCTGGTGCGCGCGGTAAAAGCTACGTATGGAAACGGCATTGCGCAGTTCGCCCTCGCCGCTCGAGGGCGTCTGACGGTTCCCGCGCTTTTTGCTTTCGCAATGGCGCCTGATCTTGGCTTGCTTTATTTGGCCGGTGGTCTCGCCTCTTTCGAGAGCATGCTGGAGACTGAGGTTTATAATCAGCCGCTGGCGAACTTCGCGTGGGACCTGTTTCGATTCACGGATCTTCCTCTGCTGGCAGCCCAATCGGCGCCTCGGCCAATTCATCTGGCAGGCGCGGTAAATGGCGCCGGCAATCGCATGAGCCTCCCCGAACTACGGCGCATCTATTCATCCGCAAACGTGCGATTTTCTTCCGAGCCGGCGTGGGATGACGACAGCTTAAGCTCTGTATGATGGGATGAAATGCGTGGAAACGTTTCTCCTCGACGAGAAAATACTTCGAAAAATCCGGACCTGAAGAAGAAATCGTTCAAGAATCTCGCTAGGCTCGCTAACGTGAGCCCCGCGACCGTGTCGCGCGTGGCCAAAGGCCAAGTCAACGTCGATGCAGCCATCCGCGCGCGGGTTCGAAGGGCCGCGGAAACATTAGGGATCGACCTCGATCGGAAAAGGAACGAAAAAGCGAACATTATCGCTTTTATGCTCTCGAATCGGGATCTATTGCACAGTTTTCAGGCGCGCATTCTGTTTGGCTCCGAGACTTATTGTGCTTCCCAGGACCGCGAGCTCCTCTTTATGTCGTTCCGGTATTCCCCGAACACGCCCTCCAAAGAACTGCACCTTCCGAAGATTCTCAACCAGCGCGGGATTGTTCGCGCAATGATTCTCGGCGGAACAAACTCATCGAACATGCTCAATGCTCTGCGCGAACGCGACATTCCGTTTGCGGTGCTCGGCAATAACGTCGTCGGCGATTGGAATCCTAGCGAGTTCGACGCGGTGTACTCCGATGATGTGCAGGGCGCGTTTGATCTCACTTCTCAGCTCATTGCAGACGGACATCGCGACATCTGGTTCATTGGCGATGTGGAGCTGCCCTGGTATGCACGTTGCGCACAAGGCTACCGGCAGAGCATGTTACAGGCTGGCCTGCAGCCCCGGCTGAGCGAAATTCACTCCGATGATCGCCAGCTCGGATATTTGGGCATGCGATCGATCCTCTCGCGCCGCGAACCCGTTACCGCGGTATTCGCGGGCTCGGATCAGATAGCGGGCGGCATTTACGAGGCGCTCCGCCAATCAGGGTTCAGCATACCCGACGACATCAGCGTCGCCGGGTTTAACGACAGCGAGAGCGGCCTTATGGATCCTCCCTTGACTAGCGTCCGCGAATTCCCGGAAGAATTGGGCAAACATCTAGCGGAGTTTGTGCTGCGCCGTATTCAGAAGCCGGATCGCGAGCCGCAGCAGCTCACCATTCCGACTCGCGTCGTCGTGCGCAAGTCCACGCGCCCAGTCGCAGAGATGGTGCGGACGCCCTGATCGATTGATGCGACGCGGAAATCGCTCCTAAACTTCTTCCGGCACTATAAACGGCGCCCGGTATCCTCTGTCCCCATCTCGCAAAAGAGTTGCGGCTTCTTCGTCGCCGATCACTTCCTGTGTATTCGGATTAAAGTTGATCGTCCGTCCCAGCCTGTAAGACGCATTGGCCAGATGCATCAGCGACGTCGAAATATGCCCCTCCTCGATCGGTGCGTTCAAATCTGACTTGTTGCGGCTAGCCACGCAGTCGATGAAATTTTGAAAATGCGCCTTCTCGCTGCCGCCATGCATGGGAGGCTGTTGTTCTTGGTCGCGGCCTAGCCAAATTGCGTATGTATCCGCGTCTTCGTCGCCCATCGCCAGATACCCTTTCGAGCCATAAAAGATGTCGCCCACCGTGTTATGGCTGCCCGCCAGCGGCCCTAATTTGGCTTGCGCGGTCGACCTTTTCGGCTCCGGGGTTCCCAATCGCGGAGTTCCAATTTCGGCTTCGTGATTGGTGATCCAGTGCCGGACCTCAAATGTGATCATGCGGCGCTTGCCGTCGGGCAGATCAAATTCGAACGCGCAGTTCAAATCATTCGGCGTGTCTTGATCGTCATCGAACATGAAGTGGCCACCAATGGCGCTCACCTTGTTCGGAAATCCCAGGCCCATGCCCCACCGCGCTACATCTACCTGGTGGACTCCCTGATTTCCGAGATCGCCGTTTCCGTACCACCAGTTCCAATGCCAGTTGTAGTGAAACCGGTTTTTCGTGAACGCGTGCTGTGGAGCCGGCCCGGTCCACAAATCGTAATCGACGCCCGCGGGCACCGGTTCTACTTGCGCGTGCCCGATTGTATCCCGCCACTTATAGCAGAGCCCCCGAGCCATGTAGGTCTCGCCGATTGCGCCGTCTCTCAGTTTTTGTACCGCTTCCCTGATTGCCGTCGCGGAACGGATTTGCGTCCCGTGTTGGACCACCCGGTTATATCGCTGCGCCGCTTTGACTAGTTGCTTGCCTTCCCAAAGATTGTGCGAGCAGGGCTTCTCGACATACACGTCTTTGCCCGCTTGGCAAGCCCAGATCGCCATTAAGGTATGCCAGTGGTTCGGGGTGGCGATCGAGATTGCATCGATCGATTTGTCATCGAGCAGTCTCCGGATATCTGTATAGGTTGCAGGTTTCGGAAGACCCATCTTGTCCACTTCCGCCAGACGCTTGCGCAGCACATTCTCATCCACGTCGCAAAATGCGGCAATCTGTGCGTTATTGATTTGCGAATAGTTGTGCAGGTGGTCGTTACCGCGCCCGTGCAATCCGCAGATCGCGACGCGCACTCGATCGCTCGCGCCCATCGCTTTCTGCGGTCGAGCCAATAAATTCAGCCCTCCCAGGGCTGCCATCCCGGCCGTTCCGCCACTCAGAAAATCGCGTCGATTTAGTCCTTTTTCGTCTGCCATGGAATCTCCTTAGCCTAAATACTCCAAGCTTTCCCGAACCAGTTTCTGTGTCCCTGCAATAGGATCGCCCGCGTCGGTGTCGAACTCCATTGAGTAGTAGCCCAGGTACGCGCTTTGCTTTGCCAACCCGAACATCTTCTTCAAGTCGACCGTTTTCATCTCGCCGTGCTCGCCTTCGACCACATCCTTGACGTGACACATGTTCCAGGCGTGTGCGAGCATCGCTTTCACCGCCCCTTGGTTGTAGCTCTCGTCGTGGCCGATCAGCGAATTGCCGAAATCCGGCAGCGCGCGCAAATACGGGCTGTTCACTTTCTCGATGATCGTGACCAGCAGAAACGGATCTTCCGCGATTGCGTTGTCGTTCTCTAAATTGACAACAATATTGCGCTTAGCGCCATATTCGGCCAACAAGCCCAGGGCTTCTGCGGCGATTCCGGAATTCGGTTTCTGATCGGGCTTGACCCGCAAGTGTTGCCTCACGCTCGGCGATCCGATCTTCACGGCAATATCAATCCACTTGCGCCCGTAATCGATCGCGCTCCGGCGAGTCGCGGGATCCGGATCATAGAAATATCCGCCTCCAAGTCCGAGATCGACGATGTGCGAGCCGGCCTTCTCCACCGCCTCGCGAAGGCCAGCAAGATACGCATCGTCAGTCGAGCGGAAATGATCGGCGAGCGGGTTAATGGCATGCACGCCAAATTTCCTGGACACAAAGGCCGGAAACTCCTTCAAGTCCATTCCTGGAACATTTGCCTTCCTTCCGTGATTGGTTGGGCTCTCCATGTAGGCACGGAATGGCCATGAGGTGACTGCCAGTCGATCGAGTGGGGTTGGCGGAAATTGCAATTGCGGTTCCTGCAGGCGTTTCGCGAAGGCGAAGGCCGGCAATAAGACGAGCAGATCGCGGCGGGAGAGCAGCAAATCAACCTCTATCGATCATAAACATTTCACCACACCAAGAAATATTTTCCGACCATTCGGGCGGTCTTGCTGCCACGCGATCGTGCATCGAAAGATTCGATCCTCACCAAGTAAGTTGTACGAGTGAAATTGCCAGCGACGGCAGCGAAAACTCCAGTTCAGTATTCCCATCATGCACGTTCATCCACTGAGGTGATTCCAGAAGCTGCAATTGTCCCGCGGATTCCAGCTTCGAATACTCTTCTGGCGAAGGATGCTGGGGCGATCCAATTTGCTTCCACACGCTGTAAGCATTGCTATGATCCTGGTCTATGCGATAGTGGCGCATCAGAACGCGACTGGCGCCTTTCGGAAGCCCTTGGATCTTCAGTTGAACGGGAGCACTGTCGCGAGTCAGATCGGCATCCCGGTAGCTCCAAACCATCACGCTGAGCGTTCGTTCCGAGCGGACGGCCAGCGCATCAATATCCGAGCGGCCGTTGACACCGGAAGCAAGAATGTCATCGATCGGAACGGTTGCCGTACTGTTCGCACTTACACAATCGCCGGTCATCAACCCGGCCATGCGAAATACATTAAGAATGGGCTTGTCTATGCCATTGGTGGCCAAGGTGCGAAAGCCGGCAAAGTAAGGCTGATCCTCAAACTCAAAAGCCCAAGTCAGGATGCCTTCGACGTTCATGTGATTTACGGAGGCAAGCTGCATAATCGCCTTCATCGCCTCCGCAACATAGGCCGAATAAAGAGTGCCGTTACGATACGCGTTTTGCGGATAAAGTTGGGCAGAACATGCCGCGCAGCCTTCCGGATCGGCTTCACTAAAGATGATCGGCAGATCACGGAACTTCGGAAACGACTTCACGACATCAAAGCCCTCCGACACGTCTCGAAGTTCCTGTGAAATTCCCATTCTTACGCGTCGCTCGACCATCGTCGGCTGTCCCTTCACGTGATAGCTGATGAAATCCAGGGGCGCACCCGTCTTGCCCGTGGCGTTGTTTTTGCCAGACGAGCAATGCTCGAGAAACTGCCTCAAGAAAGCCGCTGCTTTTGGATCGCGAGGCGAGGTAGAGGCCGGACCGCCAATTTTAGCTACCGGCAACGCACGCTTTACCGCGTCGGCCGTGTAGTCATAGAGCTTGTCGTATTCCTCCGGAGTACCGTGCCAGTAAGAGATATTGGGTTCGTTCCAGACTTCCCAATGCCAGCTTTCCACTTCCGAGCGACCGTACCTTTCAACCGAATGTTTCACCCATTGGTAAACCAACTCGCCCCATTTGGCATAGTCTCTTGGAGGGTATGTCCAGCCCAGGCTGTAGTCTTCGTTCTTCATGCCAGGCGCCCACGTCGGCTGGTACGGATCCGGCTTGGATGATAGAGCTTTAGGCATGAAGCCGATCTCAACGAAGGGTTTCGCACCCGCTGCTAAATAAGCGGCGAAAATTCGATCGATAATTGTCCAATCGTAAATGGGGTGCCCGGATTCGTCTTCTGTGTAAGCGTTCGTGGATCCCCATTTGAGCCCAGGTGAGCCGTTACCCGTGGCAAGCAGGAAGTGAGTTCGAATATGCGGCGGAGTTTTGCTAAGAGCCGTTAACTCGTGGATCAGCTTCAGCCCGTACTTTCCGTAAGTGTAGTTCGGTTCGTCGTATCCGAAGTAATTCCAGATGGGTTTGAACGGACCCTGAGTGCGAGAAGCGTCGACTCCGATAGTAACTGGTTGCTGTGCAAGCGCAGCAAGCGCCAGCAATGAACCGGTAATCAAATGGAACCAAGAGCGCACGAGCGTTCCTCAGGCCTCATCTACAACCACCCTGCAAACCGAAAATACGCACCGTTCCGGCAGACCACTTACTATCTCGCGAGCGTGGGCGGCCACTTTGGCCGGCGTTTTTTCTCCGTAGAGATGCGGGCTCCAGTGGCAAACCATGCCGCCCGCCCTTCAAAGTCAAGCATCGTTTGAATCTCCAGCTTTTTGTCCGTAATACGCACTCGGTCCGTGCTTCCGTAGGAAGTGTTTGTCGTGCAGGTCTTGGGAGATGGCGATGCTCTCGGCGTTTATCGTGAGGGTGAGAAAGGCCATGTGCGCGACCTCCTCGACAATCGCGGCGGTATGCGCGGCTTCCGATGGAGAAGGCCCCCAACAGAAGGGCGCATGTCCGGAGACCAGCACAGCGGGTATTGACAGTGGATCCAAATCTCGAAACCGCTCGATTATGACCTGACCGGTGTTCCACTCATACTCAGACCGAACCTCGTCCGCTGTCATTCGCCGCGTCACAGGCAACGATCCGTGAAAATAATCGGCGTGAGTAGTGCCGAAACATGGGATCTCCCGATTCGCCTGCGCCCATGACGTTGCATAACGCGAGTGCGTGTGCACGACGCCATTCACGCCTTCGAAAGCGCGATATAAAGCAAGGTGCGTTGGCAGATCGGAAGACGGGCGTAACTCACCTTCGACGGTGCGGCCTTCGAGATCCGTGATAACCAGGTCCTGGGGCTTCAGTTCGTCATAGGGGACGCCGCTGGGTTTGATCACGGCGAGGCCTGAAGCGCGATCGAACCCGCTCGCATTGCCGAACGTAAACACAACCAGATTTCGGCGAACCAATTCGAGATTCGCTTCCAGTACCTCTTCGCGCAGTTCTTTATGTCGCACTTCTAATGCTTCGCCTCTTCTGGAATTTTTGGAACATCGGGCTGCTCTCTACGAGCCGCAGGGGTCTCGCCAGCTTCGCGCGGCTATGACCAACTCGGTATCGTTATACATCGGGAAGCAACGCGCGTCAACGAAAAAGCAACCGCTTACACACAAGGGCTTGGATTCCGCTGAGTCATGAAATGCCGGATCGACTGGCTGTCCAGGAATCTGCACGTAGTTTTTCGAACCCCACTGATATGGGGCACTTTCCGGGCGATAGGATAGGGTTTAAAGGTACTACATTGAGCCTTCAAGAAGTCGCAAGAAGAGCGAAGGTCTCGACTGCGACGGTCTCTCGCGTTCTCAATAATGTAGGTGTGGTCCGCAGCTCGACGCGAGCCCGCGTGATCAAGGCGGTTGCAGACCTCAATTATCATCCGAACCTGCACGCAAGGTCGCTGGCCGCGGGTAAGAGCCAAACTATAGGGATTCTGGTCTCCAACATGGAGAACCCCTTTTTCTTTGATATCGTGGCGCAGCTTGAATCGCAGGCCCACAGCCGCGGATATGAAATTGTCGTGGCGAACACCAACTACCAGGCCGAGCAACTGGCCAAGAGCACGCGACTGATGGTCGGGCGCCGGGTGATCGGGCTGGCAGCCATTGTGTCCGAGATCGAGCCAGGGATCATCGATGAACTGGTTAGCGCGAAGATCCCGGTTGTTTTTTATGATGTTGGCCCCGTGAAACGGAACATAACCAACATACGGCTGAACTACCGCAAAGGCATGGAGAAGGTGGCGGAATACCTTAACATCCTCGGTCACCGGAAGCGAATCGGGTGGGTGGGTCATCATATCGAATTTCGGCCGCTCTATGAACGGCGGAATGCCTTGGTGGACGCGTTTCAGAGGTTCGCTCCTGAGGCCGAGGTAAGAACGTTTGTTGGAGAGGACCATCTGGAAGGAGGATGGCGGGTTACACGAGAGATGCTTTCCAGCGGTTTCAAACCGACAGCCGTCGTTTGCGCGAACGATTTCATGGCAATCGGCGTTCTGCGAGCCCTCAGGGAGGAAGGCTTATCGGTTCCTGGCGATGTGTCGGTGACGGGAGTCGACAACATCAGAATGTCGGAGTTCTGCTATCCGGCGCTGACTACCGTCCACGTACCGCGCGATCGGATCGGGCGCATAGCTTTCGAGAAGTTGACAAGCGGAATGGAAAAGGCGGCAACTCTTGGAAGCGAGATATTGATCGAACCCGATCTGGTGTTGCGAGAGTCGACGGGCGCCGCCAAACACAGCTAACCGCCGGCTGCCGGCGATTGCTCGAGCCCTCCCGCGCGAAGACCAGTTGGCGGCAAAGGCTGTAAGCGCTATCATGAAGCCCATGATCGGTGTAGGTTTCGTCAAAGCTCGGCCGCCAAGGGAGCGGTATTGCAGTCAAGCCGCGTCACGCTTCGCGTATCCGCTTCATCGTATTCTGGCGCCGCTCTGTCTCACGGCGGCCCTGGCGCTGCCCGCGCCAGCTCAGCAGCAGGCGCCGCCTGCGTCGCTTGAAGTGGCCGTGGACAAGCCGGTTGCGAAGGTGAGCCCGATACTCTATGGGCTCATGACGGAAGAGATCAACTACTCCTACGACGGCGGTCTCTATGCCGAATTAGTTCGAAATCGAACGTTTCACGACAGCAATTGGGATCTGCCGGCTTGGTCTCTGGTGCAAATGGGAAATGCCATTGCCCACATGCAATTGGATAAATCGACCGGACCCAGCTCGCCTCTCCCAATCAGTCTCAAAATCAATATTGAAAAGGCGGACGCCACGGATGAAGCGGGCGTGCAAAACGCCGGCTTTTGGGGATTTCCAGTACGCGCGGGAACCACGTATCGCGGGTCCTTTTATGCCAAAGCTGACACATCATCAATGGGGCCGGTACGCGTGACTCTCATGGACGACGATACTGGCGCGGCTCTTGCGAGTGGTACGGTTCCGGCGCTAAGTACTGAGTGGCAGCAATATACAGTAACGCTGAAGACCGGCAACGTAAAAACATCCGCGGCGAATCACCTCTGGCTGACCGTGGAACATCCCGGAACTTTGTGGATCGATTTGCTGTCGCTGTTCCCACCCACGTACCATGATCGGCCGAATGGCAATCGCATCGACCTGATGCAGAAGCTGGCCGCCATGAGGCCTGCGTTTCTGCGCTTCCCGGGTGGAAACTACCTGGAAGGCGATCACATCTCAGAGCGGTATCAGTGGAAGGAGACGATAGGTCCGCTGGTGGACCGGCCCACTCATCCAAGCCCCTGGCACTATCATTCCTCGGATGGAATGGGTCTCCTGGAGTTTCTCGAATGGTGTGAGGATCTCCATATGCAGCCGGTTCTGGCAGTATACGCCGGCTATTCGATGGCGCAAGAACATGTGGCGCCCGGGCCGCAGCTTGAACCTTATGTGCAAGACGCTTTGGAAGAGATTGAATATGTCACCGGAGATACAAGTACCAAGTGGGGGGCCATTCGAGCCAAGGATGGTCATCCCGAACCGTTCGATTTGAACTTTGTCGAAATTGGGAACGAAGATTTCTTCGATCGATCCGGGAGCTACGACGGTAGATATGCGCAGTTTTACAGCGCTATTAAGAAGAAATATCCTCAACTGCGGCTTATTGCGACGACTGCGGTGAAGAGTGTCACGCCAGACGTAATCGACGACCATTTCTATCGAAGGCCGGAAGAATTTTTCGATGACACGCACCATTACGACAACACTGATCGCAAGGGTCCCAAAATCTTTGTCGGCGAGTGGGCGACGCGCGAGGGTGCTCCGACACCCGACTTCGGAGCGGCTTTGGGCGACGCAGCATGGATGACTGGCATGGAGCGCAATAGCGACATCGTGATCATGGCGAGCTACGCGCCCCTGTTCGTGAATGTCGATCCCGGGGGCCTGCAGTGGGACACCGATTTGATTGGGTACAACACGCTGACGAGCTACGGCTCGCCTAGTTATTATGCCCAGCTCATCTTCAGTAACCACATCGGTGATGAGATACTGCAATCGAAACTTGATGGAGGCGGCCCACGCCTGTTTTGCTCGATCACACGAAAAAGCGCCAACGGTGTGCTTTTCTTGAAATTGGTGAATGCAGATTCCGTGCCTCAGACCGTCAACATCAAGCTCACGGGTGCTGATTCGGTTCAGAGCAATGGCAAGCTGATCACCTTGAGTGCGAGGACTCCGGAAGAAACGAATACGATCACTGAGCCAAAGAAAATCATCCCGATCGAAACTCCGCTGACGAACGTGTCGGCTGAATTCCGCCATACTCTGCCACCGTATTCAATTCACATCCTCGAGCTGCATCTGAAGTAATGCCGATGAGCAGCTCACAGCGCGCAAGGTGTGAGAAAATCTGCTCAAACGAGTTCGCAGTGAGATGCTGTCTGGCCATGATCGCGATCCTCGGATGCTCTGTGCCAGTTGTGCAGGCTCAATCCCAGGCAACCGGCGATTTTTATGACAGCGGCAAGGCTGCTTTGGAAGCGAAGCAATACGAAGCTGCCGAGCAGGCGTTCGAGCAAGCGGAGACGCACTCCCCAGGCGCAACAAACGCTTTGGCGTTACGGGCGAAGGCGCTTATCCATTTGAATCGTTTTGAAGAAGCACAACGCTGCCTGAACGATTATTTGAAAATCCATTCTGAATCGGCCGATGCCAAATATCTGCTCGCATACGTGCTCTTTCGAAGAGATATGCCCCGTGAATCTCTGCGAGTGTATACGGCGGCAGCGGCGCTGAACCGGCCGACGGCGGATGACTTTAAGATCGTCGGGCTGGATTATGTATTACTGAACGACAATGCCGACGCGGTTCGTTGGCTGGAGATCTCTGTCAGGGAGGGACCAAGCGATGCAGAAGCCGTATATTACTTGGGCCGCGCTTATTACGTGGAGAATAATTTCGACAAAGCCGTTGCGGCGTTCGAACGGGCGTTGCAGTTAGACCCTCAATACGCCAAGGCGGAGAATAATCTAGGCTTAGCATTTGCGGCAAAGAACGAACCGGCTCTGGCGCAGGCGGCTTATCGCAGGGCTATTCAGATGGGCGGGGCTTCGCGGCAAAAGAGCGACCAGCCGTACATCAACTTGGCAGAGCTGCTTGTACATACGGATCACCAAAGCGAGGCGTTGTCGCTCCTGCAGGAGGCAGAAGAGATTGGCGGCAAATCCGATCACGCGGAAGAGTTAAGGGGTCAGATCCTGCTCGCGCAGAATCAGCTAAAAGATGCCGAAGCGGCGTTTCGCGCGGCCGTATCGATGAAGCCAGACAATGGCGCCCTGCATTATCTTCTGGGGCGTGTATTGAGGCGGGAAGGCAAAGTAGAGGATGCGGAAAAGGAGTTTGCACAGAGCAAAGCGCTTACCACAACGCAGTCCCCGACGCCGAACTGAGCGATTCGATGTTGAATTTGCGAAGACTTCTCCTGGGTGCGCTTTGTGTTTTTGCTCTCCTCGCACGGAATCAAGCTCCTGCAGGACGCACCGAAACGCTCCAGCGCGCAGCCGCTTTCATTCAACAAGGCGATCTTGCGTCCGCTGAAAATGCGTTGCAATCGATTCTCAAGCACGCGCCGCACGATCCGTTAGCTCTAAACCTGTTAGGAGTGGTTCGGCTGAGACAGCAAAATTCCGCCGAGGCGGCGGATTTATTTCATCAGGCAATTCAGACCGGACGCAAAGCCGCCGGCCCGCACATAAATCTTGCACTGATCGATGGCGCTGATCGGCCGCTGGAAGCCGTCGCAGAGCTGCAGGAAGCGCTGGCCATAGCTCCTGGAGACGAACAAGCTGTGTCGCTTCTGCGGGCAATTGCAAAACAATCGGCAATGAACGCGATACAATCCGGCGGCGAGAATAAAGCTATGGCCGTGCTGCTGAAAGCGCGTTCCGTGCTGCCAAGCGACCCCGAACTGCTCTACGATTCCGGCTTGGTTGAGTACGAATCTGGCGCTTATCAAGCTGCCGATCGTTCTCTCACAGAAGCATTGAAGCTCAAGCCAGGCTATCCCGAAGCGCTTTATGCACTCGCGCGAACTTACCTGGCCGAGAGCTTGGCGAAACCGGCTGAAGATCAGATGCGCACGTATTTAGCGGAAAAGCCAAATGATCCAACCGCGCAATACGGGCTGGGATACATCCTGATGGCAGAGCAACGCATCGAAGAAGCCAAACAGGCGTTTGAAAGATCCCTTGCCTTGCAGCCCGATCAGACAGAATCTATTTTTCAGCTTGGTGAAATTGCGGCCCAGCAGGGTCAAGAGGGCGCAGCCCGGGACGATTTCACGAAAGTTCTGATTCGTGATCCGCATCATGGCGGAGCCTTGACCGCGCTCGGCGTGTTGGCTTATCGCGCCGCCAAATATGGGGAAGCAAAAGCAGACTTCGAGAGAGCCATTGAGAGTGCTCCCGGGTATCAAAAAGCGCATTACTACTACGCTTTGACGCTTTCGCGCTTAGGACAAAGAGAGCAAGCCGAGCGCGAGTTCACCATAGCGAAGGGCCTCCAAAAAGAGCACGGGGAAGAACATCACTTGCCGGCGGCACAACCGTGATGCAGGGCCGCTGCATTTTCCTTACTGCTCTCATTGTGGTCTTTGTCGTACCCTTCGGCCTCCGATCCGTTGGCAGCGAGACAGGGAACACGACACCAGGAACTTTCGTGGACATTACACAGCGCTGCGGCATCCACTTCCAGCATCGAGCTTCACCAACCAGCAAGAAGTATCTACCCGAAACCATGGGCTCCGGGGTCGCGCTGTTCGATTATGACAACGACGGGCTACTCGACATCTATTTGGTTAACGGCGCGCCCATTGACGACCCAACTCCGGTGGGAACAATTCCCAAGAAAAATGGTCCCTCCTCTTGGAATCGGCTCTATCACCAGAAGAAAGATGGCAGTTTCGAGGACGTAACGGAACGAGCCGGAGTTGCCGGAACCGGTTACGGCATGGGTGTCGCAGTTGGAGATTACGACAATGACGGCTACGAAGATCTATATGTAACCCAATACGGCCATAACATTCTTTATCACAATAACGGCGATGGCACTTTCACCGACGTCACTACGGCCGCTGGCGTAGGAGGCAGTGGCTGGTCCACTAGCGCCGCGTGGGTGGATTACGACAACGACGGTAAGTTAGATCTAATCGTCGCCCGCTATCTTAACTGGGATTTTTCAGATCTCTGGTGCGGCGAGCGTCAGCCAGGCCAACGCGCTTATTGCCACCCGGATCTATTCCAGCCCATTACTCTGTTGCTTTACCACAACGAAGACGGGAAACACTTTCGCGAAGTCTCTCAAAAGGCGGGTCTCATCATGCCTGGTAAAGGTTTGGGCATTGCGATTGCCGATTACGACCATGACGGCTACCCGGATATCTTTATCGCTAACGATTCCATGCGGGAGTTCCTATTCCATAACAAACGGAACGGAACGTTTGACGAGGTCGGATTGGAAAGTGAAGTTGCCGTTGATGGAGATGGGCGCACTTACGCTGGAATGGGGGTCGATTTCGCCGATTACAACAATGACGGATGGCCGGACTTAATTATTACCGATCTTGGAAACCAGAAGTACGCGAGTTATACTAATTCGCACGATGGGACGTTTCAATACGCCAGTTACACAAACGGTTTAGCAGGAATTACGCTGCTACATTCCGGATGGGGCGTTCGCTCGATTGATTACGATAATGACGGATGGAAGGACCTATTTGTCGCACAAGGACATGTACTCGATACGATCGACATTACTACGCCCACTCTCCACTATCGAGAGCCGCCCCTGCTCGCACGCAATAACGGGCGCGGCTTTGTCGATGTTTCCAAGTCATCGGGCCCGGTCTTTTCAGAAAAATGGGCGGCTCGCGGCCTAGCTTCGGGTGATATCGACAATGATGGCAAGCAGGATGTCGTGGTCACGACTAATAACGGTCCTGCCTATGTTCTGCGCAATGAGACTAAAACGAATAATCACTGGCTGATGCTGAAACTTGTTGGCACGAGGAGCAATCGCGATGGAATCGGAGCATCGGTTAAAGTGACGACTTCAGCCGGTATTCAGTACGCCACGGTAACTACGGCGGGCAGTTATTGCTCGTCGAGCGATATCCGAACGCATTTCGGCCTCGACCAGGAGACCCGTGTTCGCGACATTGAGGTTCACTGGCCGAGCGGCGTTGTGCAGCATCTGTCGAATGTGCCTGCCGATCAGATTATCACCGTCACCGAACCTCGTCAGTGAATCAAAACTCCAGTTTTAACTGCAGTTGTATCCGCCTCGGCCCGAGAATAACCGCACCGGGGTTCATAATCCCGAAGTTGGCGTCATTCGGGTTGAGATCGACGCTCACGTGGTTGTCGAAGATATGCCGGTTGAACGCATCGAGTAAGCTCATTTGGAAGAGGATATCGCTATGTTCTCCGATTTGCGTTCGCTTCAATATGTTGAAATCCTCGCTGGTATAGAAGAAACTCCGAACTGTCCCCAGAGTGCGGGACGAATCTCCAAATCCGTAGGCGCCGCCTGATTGTATGTAGGCGGCATTGTTCGGGTCTTCGAAGGCGGCGGAGTTGAAGATAGGCGTGGTCACGGGGTTGTAGTTACCGCCGAGAAACGCCTGGCTGTATATGGATTGGCCGGGGACCAGATTATAGCGAATCGCGCCGTCAAAATAGGGGATGCCGGTAGCGCAGCAGAAGGATTCCGGTTGGCCGCTGTGATAAGTTTGAATGCCACTAACCGACCAACCACCAAACACCTCGTTCAGGAATCCTCCCTTGTTCAGAAACTTTTTGCCATGCCCGACCGGCAGCTCGTAGATATAGCTCAGAACGAAGTTTTGGGGAATGTCCTGGTTGCTGACGGATTTCTCCTGGCTCAAATTAAACGGATTTTGAATGGCGCCGCCGCCGGCCAGGTTCGCGAAATAGGGCAGCGTGCTGTCCGCATCGGTAATGGTCTTCGACCAGGTGTAGGAAGCCATCAGATTGAGTCCAGCATGAAAACGCCGCTGCAGCGATACCTCCATGGCGTCGTATGAGGACTGGCCAAGATTCTCCAGGCAACAATCGGTGTTGAGCGCAAAGAACTGCGGATAGGGCAGCAGCGCTTCCGCAATCGTGCGGTTGGTTCCAAAACCAGGAAACGGCTGGCCTATTCCCAAAGCAGCGGCTTGCGGAGAACTCAGCGGGTCGTTGAGCACAGTACCCAAACCGAAGTATGCCGGGTTGAGATTGTTGATGGGATCGATATTCGACCGCAAATGCGTCGAGTGCTGGCCGACGTAGCCGATATCCAGAATGAGATCTGTCGCGAGTTGCGACTGGATATCCATGCTCCAGTTATTGACCATCGCGGGCCGCCCATACGAGGGATCGATATAGGCATTAGCAGGATTTGCCGCGAAGTTGACCTGTGAAGGACTTAGATTGGGTGGCGGCGCGTAGGCTGGGAAACCCGAGGCAATATTGAAGGCAGGCGCGAAACCATTGGTACTGCTGAAGGTTGGAATCGCTTGGAAGCCGGTCTGTAAATCGCCTCCGAAATCAGCATAGGTTATCGCGCCGTAATAGATTCCGTACCCAGCACGGACAGCCAACTTATTGTTGAACATCGAAGGCGCCCAAGCAAGGCCGATGCGAGGAGCAAAATCTTTGTGCCAGGTGTTAGCCCATGTCTCGTCCACGTCGCCGTTACGGCCTGGACCTGTTCCGGCAAAAACCAGCGCTCCGGGCAATCCGCCAGCGGCTGGATTGGGTGCGGTCAGGCTGATGTTGGACGTGTTGCCATGCGCCTCATGCCGGGGTGCATCCACTTCCCAGCGCACTCCATAGGTAACCGTGAATGTCGGCGAAACTTTGAACGTGTCTTGAGCGAACAATCCGTAATAATGAGACAGCCATTTTGCCTGGCTGGCGTAAGCCTCCAGATTCGCGTTATCGACCTGCCCCAACAGCATGCTGGCAATTCCATTGCCGCTGGAACAATTACCCGCCAACGCTCCCACCGCCGCCGCTGTCTCTCCACAACCAAAATTGAATGTTCCCGCTGTATTGGCGATTGAGCCAGGTTCAAAGATCTGATATCGGTAATCGACGCCAAAGCGGAAGGTGTGCTTGCCCTTCACCCAATCGAAGTCATCGTTGAAGCGATAGCCGTAATCGATCGTGTCGCCGTCGACAGTGTCACCAATACCGGTAATATTCGGCTGCCCGGTGGAAAAGGCCGGAAACGTGGGGCCGCTCGCGTTAGTGATCCCCAGCGTCGCGTCCCAGTCTTGGCCCTTACCCAGGCGAACGCCTGCCCCGATGTTGCTGCTGTTCGTGCGATTGAAACCAATATTGACGTGATTCAGCATGGTGGGACTGATTGACCAATCTTCTCCGGCCCGCGCATAGTGAGTAAAGAAGTCCTGGGAGCGGCCTTGGCCAGCGGGGTTATCGAAGATAGGGTTCGTCGAAAGCCGGGTGTTGTCGCGAGAATCGTACATCGCGAAAAACTTGTTCTTGTCGTTGATGTTCTCGTCGATGCGGATCGTCATGGTCGTATCTAACAGCGGGTAGTTATAGTTGAATGAATAGTTATTGACGGAATTTCCATTCAGGGGATTTGGATAGTAAGAAAGGATTTTCTGCCCGATGGGAGAAAGTTGGGCAGCGGGTATGGCATTCCTGCCGGTTTCAGCCAGGTAAGACGTTCTGCAAGTTTGACCGTTTACAGTCCTGGTCGTGGACGGGTCGAAGATTTCGCCATAGTAAACAGGCGAACCGTCGCAAGGATTCGTCCCCTCGACACGCGCGGTATTCAGATCCGCAGTAAAATCGCCACTTTTTTCAGCCACAGTCGGCACTGTGGTGGTGGAAGTGCCGCCCTGATTCTGGCGGTACTGCTCCCAGGAGAACATGAAGAAAGTCTTGTTTTTACCGTTGTAAAGCTTTGGGAGCCAGACCGGACCGCTGAATACGCCGCCATAATCGTTCTGGCTGTCAAGTACGCGCGGTAAACCTTGGTAGTTGTTGTACCAGGAATTGGCGTCGAGGTCCTTATTCCTGAACAGATCATAGGCCTTGCCGTGGAAGCTGTTAGTACCCGATTTCGTGCTGAAGATCTCAATACCACCGGTAGTGCGACCGTATTCGGCGGGCATCGTGGAGGTCTCGACGCGGAACTCGCTGAGCGCTTCGACGGATGGGGCAGCTTCATCGAAGGACGAGCCGTTCTCAGAGCGGTACATGCTGGCGCCATCCAGGAGAATTTCCGTGCCATAGTTCTGCCCGCCGGTAATTTTCGATTCGAAAGGGCCGCCTGTGGAAGCCCCGTTCGAGCCGGCTCCGTTTGTTCCGGGACCGACGGTGCCCGGAATCAAAAAGACAAAGGCTTCGGGTGATCGCATGGACTGCACGGTACTGCCGAGTGCCAGAGGCAGGTCGAGAACCTGTTTGCTGGTTACAACCGTTCCAATGTCGGAGGATTCGCTTTCAATTGTGGGCGCCTCGGCATTAACCGTGACCGTCTGCGTCACACTGCCAGGCTGGAGCGTCACTTTCAGCGTGCTCTGAGTCGCGATTTGCACGACAACGCCTTGGATTTCATTGGTCTGGAAGCCAGGTGCGGACACGCTCACGTTATAACTTCCGATTCTGAGATTGCCGATCGTAAACGATCCAGCGCCGGTAGCCTTGGTTTTGTACACGGCGCCAGTGCCTTCGGCCGTTGCAACCACCACTGCTTCCGGAACCGCACCACCGGTCGAATCTAAAACGTTGCCTACAATACTGCCTTCATTGGTCTGGGCTGGAGCGACCCAGCAGAGGAGCGAAAGCGCCAGGATTCCGCAGAACATCCTCGCAATCAGATTTCCCAGATGCGTATTCGAATTTTTCATTGTTGCGGCTCCGTTGACCGTTTAAGTTTGTCTTCCAACTTCCGTTCCTGCTCAAGATCGGCCTGTTGCTTGAGCCGGGCAAAGGTGTTCAATGCGATACGAGATTCTTCCAGCCGTTGCGTGCGCCGGTAGAGTTGTGCCAACTGGTAATAACACTGCTGCA
>Ga0335075_10002384_pt1 | contig 30266 bp, 22 predicted proteins | sample Lox_Sample_24_FD_206723 | JGI IMG/M metagenome (GOLD analysis project Ga0335075, IMG submission 206723) | Soil microbial communities from Loxahatchee National Wildlife Refuge, Florida, United States - Lox_Sample_2.4 | ecosystem: Environmental > Terrestrial > Soil > Wetlands | place: USA...
GACTTCTACGATGCGGTCGCGTCGATGGGGTCAGGTATGCCCAAACGAAACGGGCCTACCGGGCGGATAGGGAAGCGAAAGACAACCAGCCCAGCCTCGAAGAATTCGACGCGAGGCTGGAAACCGTCTCGGCCCGTAAGGAGGTGATCCTCGCTGCGGGTGCCTTCAACACGCCGCAATTGCTCATGCTTTCGGGCGTCGGACCCGAGACACATCTGCGCGAGAAAGGAATAACTCCTCGCGTTCCGCGCGATGGCGTGGGGTCCAATTTGCAAGACCGCTACGAGATTCCAGTGATCGATAATATCGGGCATGAATTTAAATTGCTGCACGACCACAAATTCACCGGCGATGCCCAGGACGCCGGCTTCGCCCTCTGGCAGCAGCAGCCGAGGCAAAGCTTCTACACCACGAACGGTGGCACCATCGGCATCATGCGGCGGTCGCAGGTCGGCTCGGGCGATTGCGACCTACTCATATTTGGGATTCCAGGCGAATTCGCCGGCTATAGACTCATCACGCCTCATGCACGTGTGCGATCGGCGAGGTGTTGGATGGCAATTTCCGCGTTGTCGGAGCCCCTGGTAACCTGCGCGTCGTCGATGCGTCGGTATTTCCGAACATTCCCGGTTATTTCATCGTCCTACCGGTTTACATGATCGCCGAGAAGGCAGCAGACGTTATTCTGGACGAGTACGACGCCAAAACAATGCCATCTTAGGAAAACAGCGAGCGTTCGCGGATTTCGGTCAGCCCGTTGTTGATCAGTACGAGCGTGCGCAAGTCAATCCTGCGCTATATCTCCGACGGCCAGACGCTGCTTCCAGCGTGAAATATGCGGTCACCGGCGGCTCATCATCCGAGATCACGCCCATCCATCGACTGCGAGCCAATTTTGGATTTCCACCTTACGCCTCCGGCTTTCAGCTCACCGGGAAGCTCTCTTATCGGGCAAGAAGGATCCTCGAAAGCCGGACACCGGGATGGCCCCCCGGACTGTCGCTGAAATCAGACGGCGGTCGCGACGCCCTTGATCCTGCTGTTCCGCCGATTGCCTGTCTTCATGCGCTACGACGCGACGACCTGTCGGCGTTGTTGCCTCGTCGTAGATCCCGTCCTTTCTAATCAACCCCGCCGATCATTCCGCCTCACCAAGGCGCTGTCGTGGGGTTCGCCGTGGGGACTGTCGCTTACCGATCCGAAGCCTTTGCGCGCGGCGCCAGGATGCTGCGCACCGCCCTCGGCGCCGCGATCGCCGGCTATCTCGAAGATCCGGGCATCGTCGAGGTCATGCTGAACCCCGACGGGAGGCTGTGGATCGACCGGCTGGCGGGTGGGCTGGAGAATACCGGCTGTCGCGTGATACCGGCCGACGCCGAGCGGATCGTCCGGCTGGTCGCGCATCACGTCGGCGTCGAGGTTCATGCGGGCAACCCGCGCGTTTCGGCCGAATTGCCCGAGACCGGCGAGCGCTTCGAAGGCCTCGTACCGCCGGTCGTCGCGGCACCCTGCTTCGCGATCCGCCGGCCCGCTGTCGCGGTCTTCACGCTCGATGATTACGTCGCGGCTGGCATCATGTCGGCGGGCCAGGCCGAGTTGCTGTGCCGTGCAGTCCAGGAACGGAAGAACGTGCTGGTCGCCGGCGGCACCTCGACCGGCAAGACCACGCTGGTCAACGCGCTACTCGCCGAGATCGCGGCGACCGGATCGTCCTGATCGAGGATACACGCGAGCTGCAATGTGCAGTGCCGAATCTGGTCGCTCTGCGCACCAAGGATGGTGCTGCTTCGCTCTCGGATCTCGTGCGCTCATCGCTGCGGCTGCGGCCCGACCGCATCCCGATCGGTGAGGTGCGCGGCGCCGAGGCGCTCGACCTCCTGAAGGCCTGGGGCACCGGGCATCCGGGCGGTGTCGGCACGCTGCATGCCGGGTCAGCGATCGGCGCGCTGCGCCGGCTCGAACAGCTGATCCAGGAAGCCGTCATCACTGTGCCGCGGGCGTTGATCGCCGAGACCATCGATCTGATCGCAGTGCTGGCCGGCCGCGGCTCGGCGCGTCGGCTCGCTGAGCTCGCCGTCGTCGAGGATCTCGGCTCGAACGGCGATTACGTCCTCGTGCCGGCAGGAGAAGCACCATGATTCTACGCTCGCGTCTCGGCCGCCGATTTGCCGGCGCGTCGGCCTTTACCCTGCTGACGCTCGCCACGATGCCGGCTTTCGCCGCCGGCTCGAACATGCCGTGGGAGCAGCCGCTCAACCAGATCCTGCAATCGGTGCAGGGACCGGTCGCCAAGGTCATCTCGGTCATCATCATCGTCATCACCGGCCTGACCCTGGCCTTCGGCGAGACCTCGGGCGGCTTCCGTCGGCTGATCCAGATCGTCTTCGGGCTGTCGATCGCCTTCGCCGCAAGCTCGTTCTTCCTATCGTTCTTCCAGTTTGGCGGCGGAGCGCTCGTGTGATGGAGCACGACGAGCCCGTCGCCGGCTTCTACGCGCCGGTGCATCGCGCACTGACCGAGCCGATCCTGTTGGGCGGCGCGCCGCGCGCCGTAGCGATCGTCAACGGCACTCTGGCGGCCGCGATTGGTCTCGGATTGCGCCTCTGGATTGCCGGCGGCGCGCTGTGGCTCGTCGGTCATCTCGCGGCGGTCTGGGCCGCCAAGCGCGACCCGGCCTTTGTTGAGGTCGTGCGCCGGCACCTGCGCTATCCGCAGCATCTGGCGGCCTGAGGCTGCCGATGATCAACCTCGCCGAATACCGCCGCTCACAATGCCTCGCCGATTTCCTGCCGTGGGTGGCACTCGTCGCCCCCGGCGTCGTCCTCAACAAGGACGGCTCGTTCCAGCGCACGGTCCGTTTTCGCGGACCCGACCTCGACTCGGCGACGCCGGCCGAACTGGTCGCGACGACGGCGCGGCTCAACAACGCGCTGCGGCGCCTCGGCTCGGGCTGGGCGATCTTCATCGAGGCGCAGCGGGTGCCGGCCAACCGCTATCCGGAGAGCCGATTTCCAGACGCCGCCTCGGGTCTTGTCGATGCCGAGCGCCGCGCGCAGTTCGAGGAGGAAGGAGCGCATTTCGAGAGCCGGTACTTCCTCACCCTGCTGTGGCTGCCGCCCGTCGACGACGCAGCCCGCGCCGAGGCCTGGCTCTACGAGGGACGCGCGCAAGAAGAGGGTGCTGATTGGCGCGCCAGCCTTGCCGGCTTCACCGACCGCAGCGACCGGGTATTGGCGTTGATCGAGGGCTTCATGCCCGAGGCCGAATGGCTCGATGACGCCGAAACGCTGACCTACCTGCATTCCTGCATCTCGACCCGGCAGCAGCGGGTGCGCGTGCCGGAGACGCCGACGCATCTCGACGCGATCCTCCGGCGAGCCGTCGACGGCAAACAGCTCGGCGAAGTCGCCGAGAATGTCCTCCCTCAACTGGACTGCCCCCGCGATCTGCCCGTCCACCTTGGCGTTGAGGTTAGCTGCGCAGCGGGCCAGAAGGAACGGCAGAAGCTCATCTCTCGCGGCATCGTCGCCGCGCCGGTTCGCCTCGCGAATGAGATGAACGAGGCCCTCGGAGGGCAGATATTCGGGGTGGCGTCGGTCACGGATGAGAGCCCGCCGTTGCTGGGTGGCGAGGTCCTGCACGAGGACGGCGTCGGTTGCCGCTTCGATCTCTGGCGGCCGCGTATAGAGCGTGCCATCGGTCGTCTTCTGAAGCGGTCGGGCCATGATGCACCCTTTCGGCAGCAACGTGCTCCAGGCGCCGAAGCCGCCCGGGCTGAAGCTTCAATCGGAGCGGCCACCTCAATCCGGAAATGCGATTGCGCTTTTTTTTGCGCAAGCTGCAGCGCCAACCCCAAGTTGCTGACTCTGCCGCGACCATTCAGGAAATCTGCGGGCCGATAGCTACGGGCAGAGCGCGCGTGTAGGGCGGCGTGCGGCGATCGATCGCTCGGGAAGGCAGATCTGCGTCGGGCCGCGACCGTAGCCGGCGGCTTTCCCCCAATTGCTTAGATATCGCTTACTTTCAACACTGGATCGCGCAATGTAAACAGCCTTTGGCCGACAATGCAATCCAGACGTCTCTGTTTTTACCTAGGAAATCTGGAGCGGGCGAAGGGATTCGAACCTCGACCCCAACCCTGGCAACGTGCCCCAGTGGTCTACGCCACGCTATCCGGCCGCCGCCGACAATATCTAATCGACTGAAATAGCGACATTTCTTCTTTGGTCAATGCTGCCGAAAGGCACCGATTCTACGCCGCGACCCGATCTCAAGTGCTTCCATTCCGCTTCCAACCGGACTATGATGGCCAAATGGAAGCAGAAATCGCCCAAGGGATTGGAATCACATGGAAAAGATCACAAAGCGCACGGTCGACGCTCTGAAACCTTCCAAGGTTGGGGTCCAAGGTTCTGAACAGTTCCTCTGGGATTCGGAGCTCCGCGGCTTCGGCGTCCGGGTCAGCCCGGCGGGCCTTAAGAGCTTCATCGTACAGTACCGCACCCCGGAGGGCCGGCATCGGCGCACCGTGCTCGGCCGCTACGGGATGATGACGGCGGAGCAGGCGCGGCAGGCCGCCTGGGACATACTGAGCGCCGTCGCCAAGGGGGTCGATCCCGCGGCCCCGCCCGAGCCGGACCGCAACGCCATCACCGTGTCCGCGCTGTGCGACTGGTATCTGGCCGAAGCCGAGGCGGGACGGATCCTTGGTCGGCGGCGCCGGCCGATCAAGGCCTCGACGCTCGCGATGGACCGCAGCCGGATCGACGCGCACATCAGGCCGCTGCTCGGCGCGCGCCAGGTCGGCGCGCTGACCCTCGGCGACATCGAGGGCGCCCAGGCCGATATCGCCGCTGGCAAGACCGCGAAGCCGCGCGCCGGCAGCCGCGGCGGCGCCACCACCGGTGGGGAGGGTGTCGCCGCCCGCACGATATCGACACTCCATGCCGTCTTCGAACACGCCGTCCGCCTCGGGAAAATCGAAAGCAATCCGGGGAAGGGCGTGCGCCGCCTCGCCAGCACGCCGCGCGACCGGCGCTTGAGCCGCGCCGAGATTGCGAAGCTGGGAAAGGCCATGCGCGGCGCCGAGGCGGCGGGTGAGCATCCGACCGGGCTTGCGGCGATCCGCCTGCTCCTGCTGACGGGTTTCCGGCGGCTCGAGGGGCTCGGGCTCCGGCGCGAGTGGCTCAATGCGGAGGAAGCTGCGATCCGCTTCCCGGACACCAAGAGCGGCGCCCAGCTCCGCGTGATTGGCCGGGCCGCACTGGAGCTGCTGCTCGCTCAGCCACAGACCACCAAGTCGCCGTTCTTCTTCCCGGCCGACTGGGGCGAGGGACATTTCATCGGCGTCGTGCGCGTGCTCGATCGGGTCTGTGTGCTGGCCGGTCTGGCAGATGTGACGCCGCACACTCTGCGCCATACCTTTGCCAGCGTCGCCGGCGATCTCGGCTTCTCCGAACTGACGATCGCGGCCTTGCTCGGCCACGCCGCGCGCGGGGTGACGCAGCGCTATGTTCATATCGATGAGGCGCTGCGCCTGGCCGCCGACAAGGTCGCCGGCGAGATCGCGGCCATCCTCGACGGCGGTGTGCGCCGATCCCGCGCCGCCGAGCGCCAGCCCGGCGCGTCCGAACCGGCTCTCGAACACGCGCCGGCATGATCGTGTCGGGGCGACGGCCGGTTGGAGCGTCCTTGACGGTACATAGCTTGTAAGCTATATAAATGCCGTGAACTGTCGAGTTCCGCGACGACTTTACCGGCGGCAGATCGCGACGGCGGACAAGCGATTTTCAGCACAACTGGACCGCCTGAGGGCCGGGGACAAGGAGAGGTGAGATGGGCCGGACCGTTGACCAGGTGATCGCCGAGCTTCCGCCTGAGCGGCGGGGGCGCGTCGACGCACGCTATCGCGAACTCCGGCGAGAAGTTGAGGGGCTCCGTGAGCTTCGTCAACTCGCTGGCAAAGCGCAGGCGGACATCGCAGCGGCGCTCAACATAAAGCAGCCGTCGGTCTCCAGGATCGAGAAGCAGGCCGATATGTATCTGTCCACTCTGCGGAGTTATGTTGAAGCGATCGGCGGCAAGCTTGAACTTGTTGTGCGCTTGCCTCCGCGCTTGGAAATTCACCTCCAAAACCTTGGAGATTTTGTCGCTGCGGACGATCTTGCGAACCAAAGTCCGAACCCCGCGCCAAGACCACCTGCGCCTTCGCACGCGAAACGCACATAAGGCCGCTGGGCATCGAACGATCACCGGCTATCTGTAAGTGGACCCTCCGCTATGCCCGATGACATGCTCAATTTCACCCGCGGTCTCAACAAGAAGCCGGTCTCGTCAGAGATGCTTGAGCATGCACTCGAAGAGATGGATGGCGTTTACGGGGAGTGCTTCTTTGGCTATCCGCTGCTGGCCACTCCAGACGGCAAGTACTCGATCGACGCCACCCTGGTGAGCGCCAGCAAGGGGATTGTTCTCTTCGATTTGATCGAAGGAAACAACGTGGGCGATTATTCTGCCAGGCAGGATGATCTTGCAAACAAAATAGAGGCGCGGCTCAAGCTGCACCGAGAACTTGTCACTGGCCGTGCCCTCCGCGTGCCATTGTCTGTTGTGACGTTCGCGCCCGCAGTGCCAAACGTCGCCGCAATCGCGGTCGAAGGATATCCTCTCGCCAACGAGGCCAGCCTGGCCGATGTCGTTGCCGACATAGGATGGGATGCGAGCGACGAAAATCTCTATCGCATGACATTGTCGGCGATTGAGAGCCTCTCCTCGATCCGAAAGAGCCGCTCAAAGCGAGAGGTTGCCAGACCTGATTCACGGGGCGCCAAGCTTAAGCGCCTCGAAGATTCGATCGCGACCCTAGATCATCGGCAGAACCGTGCTGTCATCGAGACGATCGAAGGTGTTCAACGCATCCGCGGATTGGCGGGGTCAGGAAAGACGATCGTCCTCGCCCTTAAAGCTGCTTACCTCCACACCCAGCATCCTGAATGGCGAATTGCGGTTACCTTCCACACCCGATCTTTGAAGGGACAGTTCAAGCGTCTCATCAACAACTTCTGTATTGAGCAAAGCGGAGAAGAACCCGACTGGACGAGAATTCGGATCGTCAACGCATGGGGAGCTCCGGGCGGTGATGATCGAGACGGTATCTATTACGAATTCTGTCGTACAACGAATCAGGAGTTCTACGACTTTAGAGCCGCTAGCCGACAGTTTGGTGGTAGCGACAGCGCATTCGACGGCGCATGCAGTGCCGCGCTTGCTGCCGTTACCAGCAGTCCCGAACTCTATGACGTGATGTTGGTCGACGAGGCGCAGGATTTCACCCCGAGCTTCTTACGCCTTTGCTACGCGATGCTGCGTGCTCCGAAGCGGCTCGTGTACGCCTACGATGAACTGCAGAATCTCTCAGGTACGTCGCTTCCTCCCCCCGAGGAAGTCTTTGGCGTCGATGCCCAGGGGCGACCGCTTGTGACGCTCGGCAATGATCCGCGGCGCGATGTTATCTTGCAGAAGTGCTACCGCAATTCACGCCCAGTTCTTGTAACGGCCCACTCACTTGGCTTTGGCATTTATCGCCAGCCCTCAACGGGCAAAGACACCGGACTGGTGCAAATGTTCGACCACCCCGCTCTGTGGGAAGAAATTGGTTATCGCGTCCATCAGGGTGAGTTGGCCAAGGGGCACCCCGTCATCCTTGAGCGCACCGCCGAAACCAGTCCGCTATTCCTCGAGGACCATTCGGCGGTTGAAGATCTTGCGCATTTCCAATGCTTTCCTCATGAAGCAGCTCAGAACGAATGGCTTGTCGATCAGATCCGGCGAAACCTCGAAGAAGACGAGCTTCGGTACGACGACATCATCGTCATCCATCCAGATCCGATATCCGCGAGAGAGCGGCTTGGCCCGATCCGCAAGCAACTCTACCAATTGGGTATCCAGAACCATTTGGCGGGGGTCGACACGCTCGCGGATGTATTCTTCCGGACCGAGCAGCCCTCGGTCACGTTCACTGGCATCTTCCGTGCCAAAGGCAATGAAGCTGGCATGGTGTACGTGATCAATGCCCAGGATTGCGAAACATCCGGAGCGGGACTCGCGAGCCTCCGGAACCGACTATTTACCGCCATTACCCGAAGTAAGGCTTGGGTTCGAGTCGTCGGCCACGGGCCAAAGATGAACAGCTAATCCGAGAATTCCAGGAGCTGAACCGCAGGGAATATAGGCTCGCCTTCACATATCCGACTGACGAGCTTCTGAGCAGGCTACGAGTGGTTCATCGAGATCTGTCACCCGCCGAGAAGCAGCGCCTCGAAAGGAAAAAGGGCCAGGCCAGTGACTTAGCCGAGGCGCTGGAGCGAGGGGAGTTAACACCCGAGGACCTTGATGAAGGGACGAGAAACAGGCTTCTGAAGCTGCTGACGGGCGCCAGATGACGGCCCCGAAACAGGCGCTCGCCATCAAGAACGATGTAGACGGGATAATCACGAACCTTATCGAGCGTGGCTTGGGTGACGACGCCAACTTCTCCGTGCTCGACCAATCGGGGGACGTGACGGACGTGACTTTTCGTGGCGCTGAGCATATTTCGTTCGCGATGGATGACATCGACTACTCAGACTTGCATCGCGAGTTGTCGAGCAGGCGATCCTATAATCTCAAGCTTCTTGACGGCGGGCTATTGCAGTTGATGTACCGTTTCGCTGGCGATGATCTCATTCAACATCGACTCGCCTATTATCCCTCACCAAATTTGCGAGCGTTTCAGGACGATCCCGACGCGTACATGCGCGACGAGCTGTTCATCGATATTATCTCGCGGCGCATCATACCATTTCCTTTGCGCTTTGATTTCGATAGTCGCGAGGGTGTGTATAAAGATGTGTCACACCCCAAAAGCCATCTCACATTTGGTGATATCAAAGACTGTAGAGTCCCGGTCACTTCGCTGCTGACGCCTCGGTTGTTTGCGGAATTCATACTTCGAAATTTCTACCAAACCGAACGCCATGATTTCGTGGGACGTCTTCCGAAACATGTTCTCCATTTCGGGCCGACAATATCGGAAAACGAGCGTCGGATTATGCATCTGGCAGTTCCCGGTGACGCATGACGCTCACCGGCTCACCACATTTTTCTGCTGTGCGGCTCGCCATCCGCATCGTGAAGGGACTAGTCAACGCCCACGCCGCGACCATTCTCGCCGCCCGTGCTGAACGGCCGATCCTGTCGATCGACGATCTCTGGCGACGTGAGGACGTACAGACGTACCCTGACCTTCATATCGACGCGATCAAGGTAAAGACGCCCGATTTTCCATAGAGTAACGGCGAGCTACAATCCCGCAGAGGTGAAGCATTGTGGACACCGGATTCGTAGACCTCGACATCTTGCTCACGAGAATCCGACATGCACAGTCGAAGATCTATTTTCTCGACGCGGTGAAGGCATACAAGGCAGGCGCTCTGCGCGCCTCACTCACGTCCGCCTGGGTCGCCCTCGTCTACGATCTGATTGCCAAGTACCGCGAGCTGGGCGCACTGGGAGACGCCGCAGCTACCACGTTCATACAATCGTGGGACGCCGCTACGGCGACAACCGACGTCAGACGATTGCTCCAGCTCGAAGCGACGATCATCGAGGATGCGACGGTGAACACACAGATTGTCAACCGCATCGGCCGCACGCACCTCGAGCGGCTTCGCGAAGACCGAAACTTCTGCGCTCACCCGGCGTTCTCAGCGGAGGCGGAGCTGTTTGAGCCATCGCCGGAACTTGTGCGGCTCCACCTCGTCAACGCTGTTGATCTGGTCCTCTCGCAAGAGCCCCTACAGGGCAAGGCAATCTTCGACCTCTTCGATGTCGACGTGCAATCGACGGGCTTTCCGACCGCGCACGCGCGAATCCTGGACTATGTCGAGCAGCGCTACCTCGAGCGCGTCCGTGCGCAGAACATACGGAATTTCGGAACGGTGCTGGCGAAATCGCTGCTGAAAGGCGTACCGCCGCAGTGGGAACCCGAGCACAACAAGATCGTCTCCTCCTTGGTTGCCGTGCGGGAAAGGGCCGCCCCATCATGGCCGGACGTCGCATTGGCCATCGTCAGGCTCATCGACAATCTGGAGCCGGAAAACCGACCACGCGCGATCGCCTTCATCGCCTCCTTTCCGGACTTCTGGCCCTTGTTGCAGGAGCCGACGCGGACGGCGCTGCAGGAGACCGTCGGCAACGCTGATCCTGAATCGCTGACGGACTATCGAATGTTGGCCGGCGTCGGCGTGCCCCATTTCCGGAACCCGCTGCTCGTTGTCATCGCCGCCCTGGACCGAAACGGCTTGGCGCAAGCGATCGCCGCCCAGCCGCTCCCTGACCTTTGGCCGCGTGCGGTCGAACTGTATGAAGCCTCTGGCAGCTATCGTGGGTCGGAGGCGAACTTCCGCGACCTCGTCGCGCCGTTTGCCGGGCGACTCAGCAGCGAGCAGCATGACAACCTGCTCGACGCGGTCATCGAGAACGGACAAAACTGGGATGCCGCTGACACGCCAAGCCTGCTTCTCAGCATGCTGCGCGATGCAACGCCTGCCGGACGCCCTACGCATGACGCGCGAAACCGCTTTTACCGGCGGCTTCGGCGTATGCACCGCCTCGACCGCTACGAAGACGTGCTGACCTTGCTTCAGGCGGACGGCTGGGTTGTTCCACCGCCGCAGCAAGAGGACGAGGAATAGTTCCTTGGAAGGGCGGTGGAAACGGTGCGGACCGCCAACACAAGCAGGCTTTGCTGACTTCCCCCGAGAGTACTGCGGATTGCCGATGGGTCTTATGCCATTAGCACTATAGCTTCTTTCCCGGATCCGGTGGGCGCTCGATCACAAACGTAAAAACATCGTCGTTCGTTGCAATCCGAGGACCAGCACGCGGCGCTCCCTCGTGCTGCTCGACCGCGTCGATTACCGGCCGTAGGTTTTCCATGACCGCTTGGCTGATCTCCGGCGTAAGTTTGATCGGGTTTCTGGCGTGCTCTCGCCAACCCGGCTCAAATCGATCGTACAGCGCGCTCGTAAGGTAATCTCCTTCGAGTGGCGGATATGCCGCGTATTGCATCGCTCCCTTTGCTCTAACCTCATCGGGGAGCGCGCGGTAGTACTCATTGAGCTTAGCCAAATCCTCTTTTAGCAATTGACCCGGCACAAACGCCTGATCTTCGCCCATGAACAAAGGCGCGACCGACGCATGTAGACGGTCGAACGAGGTGAACACCCGACAGAATGGCAAGTAGAAGAGGTAGGCCATGTCATTGCGGTTCGAGGTGCGTACCGCGTCGATTTTCCCTGTGGCGATCGCGAGGTGAAAGAAGACCTCGCAGCGGAACACATAATCGGCGTAGGGCGCGAAGTCCCTCAGCGCCGGGCCGCCCTGCTCCTTCCAACGCTTCAAGATTGCCGGCCGGTAGCCCATCGGGATGTTCAACACCTCCAGCGCGGCTTTAAAGACCGCATACCGCCGGCCATTCGCCAGCGCGATGTCATCAGCGGCAGCTTTCACCGCCGCGAGATCCGATAGCTTCAGCAGTCCGTGTCCCTGCGACGCCTTCCGGATCGCCGTCAGATCGAGTTTTTCGAGCGCATCGCGCCATACCTTGGCATAGTCCCGTTCGACACCAAGGAAGTCCCCTTTTCGCCATCGTCTCACTGCGGCGCTTTCCGGCATCTCGCCGTGGTAGCTCGTGACACGGCCTCCTGCTTCGATGATTTGCCCTTCTGGAATGACCGGCACCCGGATCATCTCAACTGGATGTCCCAACAGATCGCCCAGCACTAATGTCCCATGATAGACGTTTGGAAACGCGCCGAGCGGCGGCACCTTCGCCGATATCCTCGCAACTACATCCTCAGCCGTTTTGCCTTCTGGCGGACGCTTACGAAGATCTGCCAGCACCTCGGTCAGAAAGATTGGGACGATGTTTGCCCGATAATGGATTCCAAGCCAAAATGCTTGATCCATGTTGAGACTTTGGATCGTCGACTTGTCGCAGATGATGATCATGATGGAAGTGGTGTTTTTGGGCGGGCTCTGGCTTATCCGACGTGCTCAACGCGCAGCGTCCCCGGCGCCAACGCCCCCAGCGAGCCGCTCGGCCATCTCGAGGTAGCGGCAGAACGCGTTCGCTAACTGGATCTGCCGCGGCGTGCGACACTCGGCTTCGAAGATCTGCGGTGAGCCGACAAGGATTGAGGCACATTTGCCGCGCGAGGTCGCGACGTTGAGCCGATTGAGGCTGTAGAGGAACTCCATCCCGCGCGGCGCATCCGCGTGGCTCGACGTTGCGGTCGAATAGATGGCGATCGGCGCTTCCTGGCCCTGGAACTTGTCCACGGTGCCGACACGCGCGCCGGGAAGGCATTGCTCTATCTCGAAGACCTGCGCGTTGTAGGGCGTGATGATGACGACATCGTCGAGTGTCACGGGCTTTTCTCCGCCTTCGCGATCGACCCAGGTCGGGTTGTCGGCGAGGATCGCCCGCACGAGATCGCCGACCGCTTGCGCCTCTTCGGGCGAGCAATTCTGATTGCCGCTATGTGCGACCGGCAGAAAATAGAGGCCGGACTTTTGGATCGGCCCAGCTCCCTTCATGACCTGCTGGTCTAGCCCGTCCTTCGCTCGGAGCTTCCCGTCATAGAAGAGCTCGGAGGTATAGGCGCAGATCGTCGGATGCAGCCGCCAGGTCTCTTCGAGGAACAGGCCCTTGTTCGACGCGATGGTGCGCTCGCCACCCAGGATATGATCGAGGGCTGAGACATCGGTGCCTTCAGGATGGCTGCCCTGCATCGGCTGGTCGAGCTGCTGCGGATCGCCGATCAGCACGACTGTCGTCGCCGCCTGCGACACCGCGAGCACATTGGCGAGCGACATCTGCGCGGCCTCATCCACGAACAACACGTCCACCGTCTCGAACGCGTCCGGCCGCGACCACAGCCAGGCCGTGCCACCGCCAACCGAGGCGCCGCCCCTGAGCGCCACGAACAGGTCCTCGTTGCTCTTAGCAAAGGATAGACGATGCTGCGGGTCTTCGATCTCATCGGCCTTTTGGCAACATTGTAGGCCGATGCCAAGCTCGTCGGCCGCCTTAATTGTCGCGTTGATCAGGTTGCGAATCACCTTGTGGCTGTTGGCCGTGATGCCGACTTTCTTGCCGCAGCGCACCAGCTCGCAGATCATGCGCGCACCGGTAAAGGTCTTGCCCGCACCCGGCGGCCCCTGAATCGGCAGGATGCCGCCCGCCAGATGCGCGCAGAGCCGAACCGCCGCCGCGACGGTCGTCTCGCCCACGCGATGCAGCGGCTCGCCGCCGACGCGCGGCGGCTCTCGGAGCAAGAGGTCGCGCGCGGCCTGATAATGCCCATCGCCTTGCACACCGTGACCGGCGACATAGTCGCCGATCCGCACCAGCGCCTCGGCCATGACCTGACCGCCGACATAGCTGTGGGCGAACACCGCCTGCGGATGGAGGCCGGCGGTGTCCTGGCGCTTCTTGATATCGACGGTGTTGTCGGCAAACGAAATCGCCTCGACCTTGCCGAGCTTGGCGCCACCGAGATTGCGGAGCTCCTCGCCGCCGCGAATCTCGGTCTCCTGTGGCGGAAAGCGGTAGCGATGGATCGGCGCCTTGGCGGTGCCGCCGACCGTGCCCGCGAAAGTCAGGTCAGCAAGACCGGCGCGCTCCTCGCGCAAATCCTCGGTCGAAAGATCGGCCAGCCGGAAATATTCCCACCACACCGCCTTCTCTTCGCGCCGATGCCAGTCGACGATGTTGGCCAGAATCCACCTAGCCTGCTGCTCGTCGTTCCGTTCCGCGGGATCGGCCGGCACATCAGCCGTCAGCCTGCCGATCAGCGCGTTGATCTTGATCAGCCAATCCGTGACCTTCTCGGTCGGGGCGGCGTCGCCGGGCTGCGGACGCGCCACAGCCGTACCGGCCGCGACCAGTTTGGTCCGCTGCGCTTCGAGCCAGTCGCCTAAGCTTGCCGCGGATCGGCAGTCGTCCTCGTTATAGGCGCGGACCGTGGCCTTGATCTCGTCACCAATCGACGGCGCCTCGCCGAGCTCGAGATTGGTCTGGAAGTTGGCAAGGGCGACATTCGCATCCGCGAGCGGCATCGCGCGCGTGAAGGTATAGAACGGCTCCAGCCGTTTGATCGAATAGCTCTCGACGCTCGCGCGCAGACTATGACGCACGACGTGATAGAGATCGACGAAGAGGCCGGCGCGCAGCATCCGGTCGATCTCCTCTTCGCGCGTCGCATAGCGGCCCATGAGCCGCTTCATCGCCGCCGGCTCGTAAGGGGCGTAGTGATAGACGTGCAAGTTGGGATGCTGCGCCCAGCGCGCCATGACGAAATCGACAAACCTCTCGAAACCACGCTTCTCGTCGGCGCGGGTGAGTGCCCAGTCGCCCTGATAAACGACCGCGGCGTCGACGCCCTTGAAGAGATAGCCGAACAGATATTCGAGGCCGTGCTCGCCGACAAAGGGATCGCCTTCAAGATCGAGAAACACGTCGCCATCGGAGGGTTCGGGCAGGCGGGTCAGGCCGAAGCCGGCCTCCACCGGCAGCAATTCGAATTTGTTCACGCCGGCCGTTCGGGCTTCCACCACGATCCGTGCCTGCTCGCGGATTCGCACATAGGAATCGGCCGAGCCGCGATCGGGTTTCCAGTCGAGCGGCAGGGGCATGCCGGCCAAGCCTTGCACCGTCGCGATGCCGCGCACCTTCAGCTCGTTGACCTGCAGCTTTGAAATGCCGGCCACGAGGCACAGGTGGTCGTCGTCGCGGCGGCGCCGGTCGCATGCCTCCCGCCAGCGGCAGATGTCGCAATGGACGGTCGGATCGGGGTAGGCGTCGTCGGCCGCCGGCGCGGCCATAGCTCCGGCAAGCGCGCGCTTCACCTTGCGGAAATAGGCCGCGTAGTCGGCGAACCGATAGTGCTGCGGTACGAAATCCGACCACGGCGCGACGACATACATATATTCCGGAGGCAGGCGCTGCGCCTCGGTCAGCAGGTCGGCATAGAGGCAGAGCTGGAGGACCGTGCCCGCTTTCGTTTCGCGGGCGAGCTTGGTGTCGATCGGTTCATAGGACCAACCGCCCAGCCCGCTGGGCACCTCAACGCGACGCAGGATATCGGCCCGCCCGTTCCAATCCTGATACGCCAGAGCCGCTTGGGCGATCACCGGAGCGCCCCGTTGCATGGCCGAGCGTGTCTCAGCGACAGCCGTGTTCGTCACGTCGATGCCGTCGATGCGGATGACGTCGAGACCCGCCTTGGTCAAATGCTCGAGATAGCTTCGCTCATGCACAACTCCGCGCTCCGACAGGATCTGCAAAAGTGGATCCCACACCTTCGGCTTCGCCAACGCCCCCTCGGCCACCGCGCGATCCAGGGTCGTGAGGTGATGACAGTTCAGGTAGCCGACCAAGTCGGTCGCGCTGAATTCTAAGGAAGTTCCAATCTTCTTCATGAACGCCCAGGAGCAAGACTGTCCTCTGCATCCAGTACGGCGTTGAGATCGATGATGTGGGTCTTGCTGAAGTAGACCGTCAAATCCTGTTCAGCGAGCATCACCGCCAACTCGTTGTCTGAGAGGGTTTGAAACGCCTCGCGCATAGTTTCCCTGGAGCCGTTCACGAGCCTGAACATTGCCGAGTGGTTCGGGCAAAGGGCCAGATAGTTCTGAGGGTGCCGCTTCGTCAGTTCGGGCAGGAATTCGACGACCTCGAAATATTCGCGCCCGTCATCGAGTTTGAAGGGTAAAGGCCCCTCGCATATCTGGCACGTCACCTCCCCGTCGGCGTTCCTATAGTGCTCCCGCAGGTACGTATCGGCCAGCTCCTTCACATCCTCCCTGCCGATGGAAACCGATCGTTCGCGGATCTCGCTCTGCTTGTCGGGAGCCTGCATGGCCTGTTCGCGTACGTTCTGGGCGTGCCGTTCTGGATTGGCGAGCGGCCGGTCTGGGATGGCGGGCTTGTTGCGACTCTCAAATGCGGAGAGAATCTTCTCCTGCTCTGATTCCGGCAGATCGTTGAAGCGGCGGGCGCGCTCGGCAGCGGCGGCATCGGCAAAGCCGAGGCTTCTTGCGGCGGCATCCTTTTGGAGCGCTTCGGCCGATCGACGGAGGGCGGTTTCGCCGAACTGAACGGCCTTGAGCCACGCATACCCCTGATCGAAGGGGAATCCCTTCGGCAAAAACTCTCTTGATGCGTCGGCAGGGCGAACAAATTGTCCATCTCCCTGTGGAACCCAACTCGCCACCCGAAGGTCATGCACGAGACGCGAGGCGGCATAGTGAGCGCCGTGCGACGCATTACGACGATACGTCGCCTGCAAGTAGTCAGGATAGGTCGGAAGCGCCGAAAGGGTTTTCCAAATCAAGCGAGAGAGCTCTACCGACGGCGACTTCAATATCTGGACGAGATGCGGGATGAAATAATCGCGGTTAATACCATTCCATGTCGAGTTACCCCCAACTGAATATAGATAATTCCGTTGTGGATTTTCGCTACAGTTTCCCTCTCTGATTTCCAAAGTGGTCCTGGCACCAACCGCTTTGGCGAAATCGCTCAATTTTTTCGTCTCGATTCCGCACCTGCGATAGCGCGCGTGGAGCGGCCTAAGCTCATGGTCACGCGCGAGCGGTTCGTAATATGCAGACAAGCTGCTATCGAGGTATGGGCGATCCAGGTAGATGCTCTCCGGCACGTACCAATCATCGCCTTCGCCCTGGAAAATGTAGAAATCCTTGAACAGCGCCGTTTTGCTGGGTTCGCTTTCGAACAACGCCACAAAGCGCTTCAGATCTTTTATGTAGGTGACGTCGTCCGGGATTGGCGCTTCTTTCGTATAGCGGCGCTTCAGAATGAGTTCGACCTGTTCGGCCTCCCCGATCTCGCGAACCCCGATTTCCGATAGAAACTTCTTTGCGCCTTCCTGTTGGCTTTTGCTGATACCGGAGGTGTATGTCGCGCTGTCGACTACCGGAATGTCTCCAGTCGTGGTTCCGCCGGCGAAGAACGCCCGATCTGCGCGGCTCAGATTCGCGTCGGCCAAGCGCACGATGCATAACGTCTTGAGGCGATAAGCCTCATTCCCGAGTTCCGCTTGCAGCAAGGCGTAGAGCTCCTGCATCCACGCGGCGGACTTCTGTTTGAGCCAAGAGAGGTACGCCGCATCAGGTTTGACGGGGAACATCCCGTCTTCATCGCGCGCGCCCGTGCGCAGAGCCTCGATGAACTTGGCGAGGCCCCATTCACGGATACCCAGGCCTGATAGGAACTGGTCGATGCGGCTGTTTCTTTGCGTCGCGCCGATTGCCCAGAGCGGTGGCATGTCGTCGTAGTCCACCAGAAACTCAATATCGGCCTCGGATAGAAGCTCCTTGAGCGACGCCCTGGCCTGAATGAGCCGGTTTGCCGGAGCATGTCCCCTGGCGTGGGTCGGCGTCAGGGGTTGCGCCTTCATTTCTTCGACAATGGCGGTGCGGATGCCTTGATAGCGCGTGGGTACTTGATCCTGCGAATTCGGCAGCACAGCGAGGAACTCGGGATTCAACAGCCCTAGTTCTTTGACGTGATGCAGTGACTTCGCTGCAAGCGCCGCAAGCTGTTCAAACAATGGGATGTTGGCCTTCGTTTCCTTGATACTGGCGCGGCTCAATTCCGGAACGAAGGGACCGTGCAGATGGAATCTCAGACCGGACGCTTCCTTCACCGCGGGGAAAAATACGGCCACGCCGCCCGGCTCGGCGGGGATAACTTTCAATTGGGTGGCCAGAGGCGCATCCTGGCCGAACCGACGAACACCAGGGAGAAGATCTAGCGGAAAGGCGATCGCGACCCGCTGGGTTTCGAGGCCGGGGACGGCCTGGTCGAATTTGAGGAAATGAGAGCTGGAGGCGGTCTTGCCGTCGATTTCTTTCAAGACCTCGAAATGAAAGTCGGAGTGCTGATAGCGCCGTACTTCGCCAGGGCTCTCTGTGGCAATCCGCCATCTGACAGACTGAAGGTTGGACAAGAACAACAGGGTTTTTTCGTCCAGTTCGTTCAGACCGGAGGCGATTTCGTAGTAAGCGTCCTGCGGCAGCTTCTTCGGATTGTCGAAGGGAAACTCGAAAAGAGTTCGCCCTTGGAGTGCCCCGTTTGGCGCTATCGGCTCCGGGAGGATCAGTTGGATGATCCGAAAGGCGAAGTCACCCGAGCGGACGGAGGGCGCTTGCGTGTATACAAAGACTGATTTGAAACCGACCCCGAATTTGCCGATCTTGTCTTGTGTGTTGGCCTTCGTGCTGTCGTGAAGGCCAGTAATGGACGTTACATCTGCCAGCGTGAAGGCGCGCCCATTGTGCTCGCAGACGAGTCGGTCCGGCATGAGCGTGAAGGCGACGCTCGTAGCGCCAGCGTCCTCTGCATTTTGGAGCAGCTCATAAACGAAGTGCGCCTTATCGGGATAAAAGTCCTCGAAAATATCGAGGTTTATCTCACCCCGGTTGGCGTCGAGCCCGTCGATGAATTTGCGACGTCGTTCGATCAGCCGTTGGAACTCGACACTGTGCTGTCCGCCTGTCATCTGTTTGGCCTTAGGCTACCCCGAATTTCGCCAACAGGCCCCCGAGCGTGGCGCTGCCGATTATCTGGTGATCGGGGATCAGCGCGTAGGTCCAGGGCTTGCCTTTCCCACCCAAGGCATAGGCGGTCGCGGTCTTGCACCATTTGCTGGCTGCGGCCGCTTTTGCTTTCACCGTCGGATCGTCGAGTTCGTTGCGTGCCTTCACCTCAAGAATGAGCATCTTGTCGCCGGTTTCGACGACGAAGTCGGGCTCGTAAGCTTCGCCGGAGCGGTAGTCGATGCGGAACTGATTGCGGCCGGGCTTAAGCCACTTTTCGACACTGGTATCGCCGTCGATCTTGACGGCCAGTCGTCGCTCTGGGTCGGTGTCGAATTTTTGAAGCGGATAGCAGCACTTTTTGAATCCGCCAAAGACATGCTTGCGCGTCTCGGACAGAGGGGCGACCGACTGCCGGAAGTCCCGCACGCGCTGGCCTTGCGCGACGTTCATCGGTTGGGCTCGCAGCAGCATGAAGCCGCGCGTGACAGTGACTTCGTAGTCCTCCTCGGTCAGCGGCGTTTCGCAGTAGTGCGCCATCATCTGCGCGAAGATGAAGTCGGCGAGTTGGCGGCCGTGCCGCAGCAGCACGTTCTCCACCTCGGCCTCATCCGCAAGGTAGGAGCGCACGCGCGCGACCACCTGCCCTGCCAGCTTATAGAGCAACGCGGCGTGAGCGTCGTAGTCGATCTCGTTGCGCTCGATCAGGTAGCGCACCAGATAGTCCTCGGGCCGAGCCTCGCGTGGATCGTCCAGGGTGCGAGCTAGGTACACGCGCGCCTGGGTGCGCAGATCCTCGATGATGATGCCATCCTCGATCGGCCGCATGTTGATGGTGTCGAGGCTCCCAAGGTCGAAATCCCCGAAGGTGAACGTCACGTGCTTCTTGGGCAGGACGACGATTTGCGGGATAGAAATGGTGCGGTCGGCGACCGTCTCGGCCACTGTCTCCACGATCTGGTCGATACGGGGCGCTTCGATCACGCCTTCAAGCGTCCCCTGTACGGGAACCACGAGTTCCCGTACTTCCGCAGCGATTTGCTTCTGCACGTCTTTGTCCCGAAGGGCCTCGGCACTGCCGAGCTTGCGCTCGTAGCGTTTGATCACGTCGAGCGTCACCTCGGCTGCTTTGCCTTCCTCAGGGGATCGGAACACAAACGCTGGGCGCTCCGCTTCACCAAAACCCGAGATTTCCGGCTGTGCGCCGGTCACGATCATTTCGGCGACAGACGGCGCCGTGACTAAAGTCGATCCGCTCGCTGGAATATCGCCGCCTTCGCCGATTTCTAGCGGCTTCATCACGATGGAACCGGGCTCGCGCGCCTTGGCGATGATGTCATCAAAGCGCTCGTGTGCAATGACGGTCAGCCGGTCAACGGCAGCAAACTCGTCTTCGCCGCCCTTCGATACCCGCTTACCGAACGGCAGACGTAGGCCGCGCCCTAAGGTCTGTTCCGTCAGAATTTCAGATGCCGAAGCGCGCAACGGGACGATGGTGTAGAGGTTGGTTACGTCCCAGCCTTCTTTGAGCTTGTTGACGTGAATCACGATTTCAGTGCTGCCATCCTTTTCCAGCGCGACAAGGCGCCGCATGGCTTCTTCGCTTTCCTCGCCTCGTAGATTGGAATGAACCTCGGCGACCTTGCCTTTGAAGCGGCTTTTGAAGAACTTGTCGGACTCAACAAATTCCCGAAGCCGTTTAGCCTCGCTCGTATCGGCTGCCACGATCAGAATGAACGGCGTCACCTTCGGCGCACCGGTCATGCGATGATAGCGATCCAGTTCCACCGCTACATGGTCGTGGTAGTGGACGGCATCCTCGAGCTTGATCTGCTCAAGCTCCTGCTCCCCCACGGAGCGAGGATCGAAGTCCTTGCGCGTGGCGACAGCGGGTTCCTTGACGAACCCGTCGGCCATCGCCTGACCCAGAGTGTAGTTGTAGATCACATTGCGGAAGGGAACGGAGCGCGTGCCTACGGTCTTGGGCGTCGCGGTCAGTTCCAGCCCTAAAATCGGCTTTAGACCGTCGATGGCGTTGGCTCCCGCGCTCGCGCGATAACGGTGTGCCTCGTCCATCAGCAGCACCAGGTCGTCGAGGCGGGAGAGATAAGCGTAGTAGCTTTCGCCGATGGTTTCCTGAAGGCGCTTCATGCGCGGCTTGCCGCGCGGACTCTCCTCCTTGTTGATCTTGTCGACGTTGAAGATGTTGATATGAACGTCCGATCCGAACAGGTCGGACGAACGCCCGCCCTCAAAGCGCACGCCAAGCCCACTTTCATAGTTGTCACCGGTCACGATTGGCGGCGAACTCGGCGATGCCTTTGAACACGTATTTCGGGCTTTCAGGTGAAAAGTCTGAAATTAGCTTCTCGTAGATTGTCTTATTCGGCGCGAGTACGAAGAAATGGCGGCTCTTGCCGGTCAGGTACAAATAGGAAATGAATGCACCCATCAGGCGTGTCTTGCCTACGCCGGTCGCCAGCGCGAAGCACAGCGACGGGAAATCCCGCTCGAACGCTTCGACGCTGGGATAGGCATCGCCGATCGCCTCCAATGCAGTGGCAGCATTGCCGTCCTTGGATAGCTCCACCCGGCCCAGCACGTCGGCGAGGATTTCAAGTGAGTCGGCCTGCGGCCTGCGAAGCGAGAGGCGCTGGCTGATGGTGCGGACCGTGCGGTCGATCACTTGCCAGCCTCCCCGCCGAAAAGATCGTCCTGCGCGGCGGCGCTACCGCCGTTTTTCCTCCCCGCCCTAGGCACGGCCCTCGGATCATCCGGTTCGTCCGGCTCGCGCGGCGCTTCGGGCAGATTGGCGATGTTGAGGCTATAATCGTCCTTGCCCCATTCGCACTTGCGCAGCACCGCCTGCGGAATCTTGCGGATAGTCAGGTTCGGGAAGGCGTCGGTGTTGGCATGGAACGCCTTGCAGCACACAAGCAGTGTGCGCTCATCCCCGACTTCTTCGGCGATCGCGGCGAGCTGCTCATGCGTCAGGCTTTGCGTAGTAACATAAATGAAGTCCGCCTCGGAGGAGTGGCCCTGCATCCAATAATGGATTTCGTCGGGCTGATAGACGAAGCCCATAAGCTTGCACACCGCTTGCGCCAACTTGGCCGGGTCATAGTAGTCCTTGGCGATAACCCAGTTGTCCCATGCATCCTTTTCCAGCAGCGAAGGCGCGAGGCGGTAATAGCGGAAGCCGCCGCCGCCTTTCCATTCGACCGCCTGGGTGATCCCACCCTGGTCCTCACCATCGATCACCTTGTGCAGGCGGGGAACAATGTGCGTTTCGCAGTGCTGGCCGAGCTCCACCATGATCCAGCGGCGGCCCATCTTATGCGCCACCGCGCCTGTGGTGCCGGAACCCGCGAACGAGTCTAGCACGACGTCATCGGGCTTTGTGGCAAGATGCAAAATGCGTTGCATCAAGCGTTCCGGCTTGGGGGTGGCGAACGCCTCGTCTGCGAACAGCGCAATCGATTCCTGTTTCGCATCTTGCGTATGACCAACCTCCTCATGCGACCAAAATGTCTGGGGGGTGATTCCTTCGGCCACTTCGGACAAGAAGCGCTTGATCTGCGGAATCGCGTTCCCGTCTTTTCCCCACCATATGCGATGGTCGGCGTTGAGGGCCCAGAACTTCGGCTCCTCAACGCGCCAATAATTCTTGTTAGGCGGCCCAGGAATAACACGACCCGATGGAGTGGTGATTGAGTATAAACCCTTACTATAGTAATTTCCTCGCCGAAAGGTCGCTTGGCTTCCAGGGGCCTCGTGGATCTTGATCGGGGTTTCTATAGGCTGCGTTCTGCTTACTTGATCGTGGCATCGGATTTGGCACCCAACGGCCCGCGTCCTTTGCGTAGATAAAGACGTAATCGTGATCTTCTGATAGGTGCCGCGCTGTCGACTTAGGGGAGTAGTTCTTCCTCCAGATGACAGTGTTAACAAAATTCGCTCGCCCGAATATCTCGTCGCACATGACCTTGAAGTAATGTGCTTCGTTGTCGTCGAGCGTCACCCAAAGGGACCCGTCCTCGGCTAGGAGCCGATGGATCAGTTCTAGCCTGTCGCGCATCATAGTGAGCCAGAGCGAGTGCTCCTGCCCGTCTTCGTAGTGCTCGAACGCACTGCCGGTGTTGTAAGGTGGATCGATAAAAACGCACTTCACCCTGCCTGTGAGCTGCTGCTCCAGCGCCTTAAGTGCGAGCAGGTTGTCGCCGTGAATCAAGATGTTGTCGAAGATGTCGTGGTCGGTGACGTGTGCCCTGGCGTGATAGGACTTGTCCTCGTCCTCCAACAGAATGCGGGGCTCCAGGTGTGGGCGTTCGTCCTTGCCGATCCATGTCAATTCCAAGCGCTGTTTGCGCATGCTCATGACGCCCGCCCTTCTTCTCGTTTTTGTTGGTACTCAATGATCTTCGCCAACGCCGTTATCCTTCGAGACGAAAGATTCATGTGACCTCCCATCGAATCGTGAAAAGGTCAGTCAGGACCGGTTCGAGTTTCAGGCTTTCCTGAATCTGGTCGAGCATGCCCTCGACCTCGGCACGGATCGCGGCGCGGCGGTCGAAGAACTCAGCCTTCATCTTGTCGCGTTTGCCCTCGAGCGTGCTGATGCGGCGCTTCTCGGCGACCTTCTCCGCCATTGGCAGGCTGGAGCCGCGTATCGCCTTCTTAGCTTCGCGGATTTCGGATTCCACGGTTTTGATTTCCGTCTCGAAGGCTCGCTCCAAGTCCGCCGCGTAATCGTCGAGTTTCTCACTTTCAAGGTCCAGCCACTCACCATTTTGCTGCTCAGCTTCATCGAGTAGCGCCTTGCGCCGCTCAACCTCAGCTTCCTTCAACTTGTCTTCGGGCGGCCCACCGTCCACTGCCTCATTCTTCGCAGGGACGCGGAACAGGCGCTCAAGGGTTTCGCTGTGGATGATGGTGCCATCGTCGGCAGCGACGGAGAGCACCAGGTGCTCGCGAGTGATCTTGGGCGTCTTGATTCGAAGCTTGCCGACGCGTGCCCAACCGGCCTTGCCACGCAGCTGCTCCACATCGGCGAGCCGGCCACCGGGATAGGCAGCAATATCGAAGCGTAGGCAGGACGGCGCGTCGAAGCGGCGCTCCTTGGCGGCGGCGACCAGGCCGGTCGCCAGCGTTCCCTCCAGCAGTCGGAAGAATTTCCAGCCCTTCTTGTCAGCCAAGGGCCATTCGGTGGTGTAGGTTTCGCCGCGATAGTCAAAGCGCCGCTCGTTGTCGGCGTGGAAACGCGCGTCAGGAATCTCGGCACGGGCGACATAAAGAAGCTGCCTCTCGAAATCGGAAAGGCGTTGGCCGATTTCCTGGTCACGCGCTTTCAGGCGGTCAATAACCCGCTCGTCCATATTTTCCAGGAGGCGGCGGCGTGCATCGAGCACCTGCTCGCTGATCTGCGCCTGAAGCTCGTCTTGAAGCTGGTCGAAGGCGGCGTTGATCTGTGCCTCGCCGCGGGCGCTTTGTACGATGTCGAAAATGCGGCGCTCGACGTCTACGCCGCGCTCGATCACGCCCAGCACCTCGTCGCTCGCGCCGAACACGCCTTTGAACAAGTTGAACTTCTCATCGAGAAGCTGATGCACCCGCCGTTCGGCGTGGTTTTTCAGGTTCAGGAAATTGACGACGGTAACGTCGATCTTCTGGCCGTAACGATGACAGCGCCCGATACGCTGCTCTACCCGCTGCGGGTTCCATGGTAAGTCGAAGTTGACGAGCAGGGAGCAGAATTGAAGGTTGATACCTTCCGCGCCAGATTCCGTAGCGACTAAGATGCTCTTGCCGTCCTTGAACGCCTCGACAATGGCGGCTTTCATGTCGGCGGTTTTCGAGCCGGATACGGCGTCGGTGCCTTTGTGGCGGGCAAGCCAGTTCTGATATATCGCCTTGCTGTTCGGGTCGTTGTTCTGGCCGTTGAGTAGTGCGATATCGTTCTCATAGCCGTTGGCGGCGAGAAGCTCGGCGAGATACCCTTGTGTGCGCACCGACTCCGTGAAAATCACCGCCTTGCGTTCGCCGCCCTTGGCGACGATTTCATCAAGGACTTTCGGCAGCGCCTTGATCAATTCAAAGCCCTTGGCGTTCTGGCCGATAGCGCGCGCGAGCGAACGATAGCCCTCAAGCTCGCCGATCTCGGCTTCCAGTTTCTTGGGGTCGGCGGCCGGTTCAGCGTCCGTGTCGCTGCCGTCGCCATCCCCTAGCTCCTCCGCGTCTTCATCGACGACGTCGTAGTCGGCGACGGTTTCAGTATCGACGGGCTGCATCTGCTTCAGGCGGTCGATAATCTTCGTGAGTGTGTCGGCGACGGCGAAGGTGGAGGAGCCTAAGATTTTCCGCACCACCATCGTCACAAGCCGGTTGGGCTTGTTGCCGAAGGCGATGGTGTCGGGACGCTGCAAGTAGTCTGACACCGCCGTGTAGAGGCGCATTTCGTCCGGTGAGGGATCGAACTGCAAGGTGAGCGGGCGGCGCTCGGTGTAGCGGATGAGACCTGCCAGCTGGACCTGGCGACGCAGCGTGCGCTTGCAAATCGGCTCCAGCCTCTTGCGCAGAAAAACCAAGCCGTTCCTTGCGCCCGGTCCCGCCACATACTGATTCCGAAAGGAGGCCTCGTCACCAAAATGCCTCTCGTCCACCACGGAGACGAGGCCATAAAGCTCCATGAGGGAGTTTTGCAGCGGGGTCGCCGTCAGCAGCACCTTGAAGAAAGACTTGGTGGCCTCGCGCAGGCGCTTGGCGCGCGTCGAGCCGTCTTTCTTGTAGACGTTGCGCAGGCGATGCGCTTCGTCGAACACTACTAAATCCCAGCCACCGCGCGCTATCTCGGAGTCTTTGAGGGCAGCGAACTCATAGGACGTGATTACGACCTTATCCTTCTGGTCGAGCGGGCGGGCCACGCCCGCCTTGCGCGCCTCGTTATAGGTCTTGCTCTCCACGATGACGGAGGGCAGCGAGAACTTGTCATAGAGTTCCTGGCTCCACTGCTTGCGCAGCGAGGCCGGTACGATCAACAGAATACGGCGGCGGCGCTCGGCCCAGCGTTGGGCAATGACCAGGCTTGCCTCGATGGTCTTGCCGAGGCCCACTTCATCGGCCAGCAGCACGCCCTTGGAGAGCGGCGACGCCAGCGCGAACAGGGCTGCGTCCACTTGGTGCGGGTTCATATCGACGCGGGCGGTCGAGAGGGACTGCGCCAACGCATCTTCGCCCGTGCCCTCTAGGGTAAGATTATGGGCGAAGAAGGTCGCTTGCTGGGGGGAATAGTAGGCCGACGCCAGCGCAGCGCCAGCCGACGAGGCTGGGGCGTCGTCCGAGATCACCGCGGCATCGACCGGGGCGCTTCCTTCAATCCACTTGGCAATTGCCGCGCGGTCAAAGCGCCACGACCCCCCGACCTTGAAACCGGGGATCTTGGCGTCAGCGGCCAGCTTGTAGACCGTTTTTTCGTTGATCTTCAGCAGCTCGGCGACTTCACGGATTGTAAGAATATTCTCCACCATGCCGCCTCATACCACACCTCAGACCGAGATGGAAGAAAATTATGGAAAATACGGGTAGTTTGGACTGCTTCCCGCATTTTCTCTGTGGCCTCGCGAGGTCGATCGGTGCCGGCAGATCGGGAGTCAGCGCCCCGCCGATTGGGAGTTGGTGGACCGCTCACTCGGAGCCTTGGAGAAGAAGTCTTCCCCGGGGGTCGGGCCTCAGTCTTGGGCGACCTGCGGGGAGACCCCGCAATACTCCCCTTTAGAGTGAGAGTGCGGACCGGCTTTGCCGTGACGGGTTGAGAGCTGGGAGAGAGGCTCCCGGCGCCCGTCGCGGAGATCCGCGATGACCAAAACGACCACATCCGCTCGCGCCGGCTCGAACCGGGCGGGCCTCTATGATGAGATCACCGACAAGATCATCGGCGAGCTGGAGGCCGGCCGCGTGCCCTGGGTCCAGCCTTGGGGAACGGCTGCTGCGAAGGCGCCGCTCGCCATGCCGAAAAACGCCGCCACCGGCCGGCAGTATTCCGGGATCAACGTCCTGATCCTTTGGGGCGCCGTGATCGAACACGGCTTTCCCGCCCAAAGTTGGCTTACCTTCCGGCAGGCGCTCGCGCTTGGCGGCAATGTCCGCCGCGGGGAACACGGCACGACCGTCGTCTTTGCAGACCGTTTCGTGCCGGACGACGAGAAACGGCGCGCTCGCGAGACCGGCGAAGAGGCCGCCGCAATCCCATTCCTGAAGCGGTTCACGGTCTTCAACACCGCGCAGTGCGAAGGCCTGGCCGAGGACCTCGCGATCCTCGCGCCATCGCCTCCACCATGCCTGATCGAGCCCCAGGTCGAGGCGTTGATCCGCGCCACAGGCATCGAGTTCCGCATTGGCGGCAACCGCGCCTTCTACGCGCCGGGGCCGGACTTCGTTATGGTCCCGCCGCCGCAGGCCTATTTCGAGCCGATCAACTGGCATCGCACGGCCCTGCACGAACTCGGCCACGCCACCGGCCATGCCTCCCGGCTCGACCGCGACCTGACAGGCTCCTTCGGCAGCAAGAAGTATGCGTTCGAGGAGTTGGTGGCTGAGATCAACGCGGCCTTCTGCTGCGCCTCGCTCGGCATCGTACCAACCGTACGCCACGCCGATTACATCGGCTCGTGGCTCGAGGTGCTGCGCGAGGATAATCGCGCCGTCGCGCGTGCAGCGTCGGAGGCCAGCAAAGCAGCCGACTGGATTCTCGGCTTTCTGCCAGCCGATGGCGAGGCCGAGTTCTCCATCGGCAGGAGGGCGGCATGATCCTCCTGACTCCCGAGTTGCGTGAACGTCTGCTCGCCAATGGTCGTCAACCCGATGTGGATCAGGTGCCGGTCGTCAAATTCTTCAACCCGCTCGGCGAAGGCGTTTGGCTCGCGACCGAACTCGACGCGGACGGCGACACTCTGTTCGGCTTGGCCGATCTCGGCGAGCCCGAGCTCGGCTCGTTCAGCCTTGCCGAGATGACCGCGATCCGCCTGCCACTCGGCCTTGGGATCGAGCGTGACCTTCTCTTCGAGGGCATGTTCCCGATTTCCGCTTGGACGGAGGCGGCGCAGCAGGCGGGAAGCATCCGGGCAGCGGAGCGCGTCCTCTACACCGCCCATCGCGCCCGACCGGATCGGTGATGGGCTGCGGCGGGCGTTCCGAACCATAGCCCAGAAGAGTAGAGTAGGGATGAAGCGCCTTGCCCCGTCGCCGGGGTAGGCCTCTTCATCCCCCTCGCCGAACCGGACGTGCAAGTTTCCCTGCATCCGGCTCTCCGTGCGTGGCTTACGCCACGGGTGCCCCTACAGGAGTCGTGTAAGGGTGTTGGTGTCGGCCCAGAAGCGGTCGTCCCCCGGAAGGAATGACTGCTCAGGGTCGGTTTCCCATCCGTTCGGTATCCGGGTGCCCCGATCTGGGAAGTGGGATGTCGCGCCGGCGCTGAAGAGACGTAATGTTCGCGTCCCCTGAGTCCAGCGTTTCCGTTCCCCCGGTCTGTGTCCGCAATACCGGCGCAGCAGCGCTCGCCATGTTGCGCCGTCGTGCTTTTTGCGGACCCAGTGCGCAATGCGCCGTTCCATCCACCAGTCCAGCTTGGCGAACTCCCGCCAGGCCCTCCCGGCATAGCGGTAATAGTTCCGCCAGCCGGTGACGAGGGGATTGAGGTTGTCGATGAGATCGGCAAGGGAGTGGCCGGTCGGCATTTCCCTCACCGTCACCTTGATCGTTCGGCGCAGTTGCTTCAGCTTACTCTTCGGGATGAAAAGCTTGCCGACCGGGCGCCGGGTTTGGCGCGCCGGTTCCTGCACCACCCGATAGCCGAGGAAATCGAAGCCTTCCCCGACATCGGTGATCCTGGTCTTTTCCATCGACAGTTCCCTGCGAAGTTCCCGTTGCAGGAACTCCGCCAGCGCGCCGCGTTCGGCTTCAGCCTGTTCCACTGTCCCTTCCACGAAGACGACAAAGTCGTCCGCGTATCGCACCGCGTAGAAGGTCGGGCGTCCGAACTTCCGATCATACTTCCGGCGGTCGGTCGCCCGATGAGCCTCCTCACCGGGGCGTGGGGACCAGCGCCCGTATCTCTCGTCGATGGCCGTCAAACAGATGTTGGCCAGCAACGGCGAGATGATGCCGCCCTGCGGGGTTCCCGTGACAGGGTGGCGGAAGGCGCCTTCGATCATGATGTCCGCTTTTAGGAAAGCGAGCATGAGCCGCAGGACGTTGCGGTCCTTAATCCGGCGCCGTACTCGCTCCATCAGCACATGATGATCTATGGCATCGAAGCAGCCCTTGATGTCGCCCTCGATCGCGTAGCGGGTCCGTGACGGCCCGGCACTCGTCGGGTGCAGTCGCTGCTGGAGTCTTGCCAGCGCATCATGGGTGCTGCGACCGCGCCGGAACCCATAGGAGGTCGGGTAGAAATCCGCCTCGAATATCGGTTCCAGCACCAGCTTCAGCGTCATTTGCACCAGGCGATCGCGGAGCGTGGGGATGCCCAGCGGCCGAAACTGCCCCGGTTTGCCCGGCTTCGGGATCAGCCGTTGCCGGACAGGTTGGGGCTTGTAGGTTCCGTTGTGCAGTTCTTCCCGAATCTCTTCGAGAAAAGCGGCGGCGCCGCCGGCACGCTCCTCGACCTTGCGCCGCGTCATCCCGTCGGTGCCCGGCGTTTGGCTGCCCTTGTTACGGGACAGCTTTTTCCAGGCAAAGGCGATCATTCGGCGGTCGCATACCAGATTGAACAGATCCGCGAACACCTTGCCGGTGTCGGCGGCACTCCACCGATACAGCTTGCGTTGTATGTCGAGGACGAACTCGGTATTCACCGCGCCGGACATAAGTCCACCTCCTGCCTGCATTCTGTATCCACTGCCCTCCTTCGCCATGTGGACGGCTTTCCCGCCCGCGGACTACTACGAAGGCTCCGCCCCTCTCTGCCGCGATCATCGGTCGCTTCGATCATCCCGGGCCTCGTAGAGCTGGGGAAGCGGCAAAGAGGTTCTCAGGTTCCATCAATGACCTCTGGTCCGTTTTAGGAGCCGACTTTACCCCGTGTGAATTCTGGCCATCGAGCCTTGCAGACTTTCTCGATGACTGATGCCCCTGCGGGCATCCCCGGTTCGCACCTCTCCAATGAAAACCAGCGCTTCACAGGTCTTGCGACCGCCTCGCCCACTTCCGCATCGGCGAGGTTCCTCTTATCGGGGCTTCGGCCATCGGTTCGGTTTCCCTCTCCATGACGGACACGCTCGCCGGACCGTAGTCGGGATCGGAAGTTCCCGGCCGTCCGGCTTTAACGGGTTCTGCTGATTTATGGCCGGCCGGAAGCACCCGGCCCGCCTCACCCGTTCGCTTGCCTCTGCGCGCTGCACCGCACAGAGCGCGGGGTCTCGCACCCCGCAGGGTCACTGACAGCTTCGCATGAAGAATCCTCCTTTCTTCACAACTACCTGACGCACAGAGAGCGAGAGGTCGGCCGGGTCTTCGTGACGGGTTGGAAGCCGAGAGAGAGTCTTTCGGCGCCCGTCGCGGAGACAATCCCGATGGCTACTGCCGTTCAGAAGATCACCCTGTCGTCG
>Ga0335075_10002385_pt1 | contig 30262 bp, 28 predicted proteins | sample Lox_Sample_24_FD_206723 | JGI IMG/M metagenome (GOLD analysis project Ga0335075, IMG submission 206723) | Soil microbial communities from Loxahatchee National Wildlife Refuge, Florida, United States - Lox_Sample_2.4 | ecosystem: Environmental > Terrestrial > Soil > Wetlands | place: USA...
TCGTCGACGAGACGCTGATCGGCGGCGCCACCGGCATCGTGCGCGCCGGCTCGGCCGCCGTGCGCGCCGCCCAGAGCGGCTTCGTGCGCTACTACGCGGCGCTGCTGGTGCTGGGCGTGACCGGCGTGGGCCTCTACTTCCTGCTGCAAGCCTGATGCCGGCGCTCTCGATCCTGATCTGGCTGCCGCTCGCCTGCGGGCTCGCGGGGGCGCTGCTCGGCGCCCTCGGCGGCCCGGCGAGCGGGGGGGCGCGAGCGCCGGACGGCGGCGAGAGCGCGCACGCGGCCGGCGGCGGGGCCCGGGCGCGCTGGAGCGCGCCCGGGGCGCTCGCCCTGCTGGGCGCGCTGGGCGCGCTGGGCCTCGCGATCTACTACATCGCGGAATTCAATCCGGGCGGGGGCCTGCAGGACGTGACCGACACGGTCTGGATCGCGGCGCTCGGCATTCACTACAAGCTCGCGATCACCGGGCTGAACGTGTTCCTGGTGGGGCTCACCACGCTGCTGTTCGCCGCCGCGGTGCTGGCCTCGAACCTGCGCAGCGAGGCGCCGCCGGTCGATCGCCCGCGCCTGTACTACTTCAACTTCATGCTCGCCGAGTCGGCCGTGCTGGGCGCCTTCCTGGCCCAGGACCTGGCGCTGTTCGTGGCCTTCTTCGACCTGATGCTGATCCCCTTCTACTTCCTGATTGGAATGGACCCCACCCGCCCGGGTCCGGACCGCGTGAAGGCGACGATCAAGCTCGTGATCTACACGCTCGTGGGCTCGCTGCTGATGCTGGCCGGTGCGATCGCCACCGGCGTGCTCGCGGCCCAGCAGAACGGCGGGCACGTCACCTTCGTGCTCTCCGCGCTGCACGCGCTGCCGCTGTCCACCGGCTCGCAGGAGTGGATCTTCCTGTTCTTCGCCGCCGCCTTCCTGGTGAAGATGCCGGCCTTCCCCCTGCACGGCTGGATGCCCGACGGCTACCGCGCGATGCCGATCGAGGTGCTGATGGTGTTCTCGGGGGTGCTCTCGAAGGTGGGCGCCTACGGCTTCTTGGCGATCGTGCTGCCGCTGTTCCCGCAGGCCGCCGTGCACTTCCAGACGCTGCTGCTGCTGATCGGGCTGCTCTCGATCGTGTACGGCTCGCTGCAGGCGTTCAGCCAGACCGACGCGCGGCTGATCCTCGGGTACTCCTCGGTGGCGCAGCTCGGCTTCATCACCGTGGGCATCTTCGCGCTCGACCGCCAGGGCGCCCAGGGCGCGCTGCTGCAGATGGTCAACCACGGCCTGGTGATGGGCCCGATCCTGCTGATCGTGGCGCTGCTGGCGCGGCGCGCGGGCGGCTCCGAAGACATCCGCGACATGGGCGGCATCGCCTTCCGCGCGCCGGTGCTGGCGTCGCTCGCGCTGATCGTGACGCTGGCCACGCTGGCGATGCCCGGCTCCTCGAACTTCGTGGGCGAGTTCCTGATCCTGCTCGGCCTCTTCAAAGCCAAGCTGGTGATCGCGATCGTCGCCTTCAGCGGCGTGGTGATGGCGAGCGTGTATGCGCTGCGGCTGTTCATCGGCGCCTTCCACAATCGCGTCGGCGCCAAGGTCGAGTCCCACGAGATCTCGCTCCGCGACAGCCTCGTGCTGGTGCCGCTGGTGCTGGTGATCCTGTTCTTCGCGATCTACCCGCAGCTCGCGCTGCACCGCAGCGAAGGCTCCACCAAGACGGCCGTCGCGCGCGTGCAGGCGGTGGAGCACGCGCGGCTGCCCGAGAGCGTGCTGGTGGGCCGCGTGCGCCGCTCGGCAGGCACCGCCGCCGGCACGGGCGAAGCGGTGGCGCCCGCGGGCGCGGCCTCGCAAGCGAACCCCGAAGGCCGCGAAGAACCGTGAGCCGCGTGCCGCTCTTCCCCGTCCTCGCGAGCGCCCACCTGAAAGGCCCGCACGTGGACTTCGCCGGGCTCTCGCCGCTGATCGCGCTGCTGGGCGGCGCCACGATCGTGCTGCTGGTGGGCATGATCGGCGCGCGCTGGGCGCGCGCGCAGCTGGTGCCGGCGCTCAGCCTGGTGGCGCTGGGCGCGGCGCTGGGGCTGACGATCTGGCAGTGGGGCTCGCACAAGTCGATCGTGTCGGGGGCGCTGCGGATCGACGACCTGTCGCTCGCCCTGAACCTGATCCTGATCGCCGGCGGCGCCTGCGCGGTGCTGCTGGCGTGGCGCTCGCTGGCCTCCCAGGAAGCGGCGCACGGAGAGTTTCACGCGCTGCTGCTGACCTCGGTGGGCGGCATGTCGGTGCTGGCGGCCGCGCAGAACACCGTCGCCCTGTTCGTCGGCCTGGAGCTGCTGTCGATTCCCCTGTACGTGCTGTGCGCGACCGAATTGAAACGCGAGCACTCGCTGGAGTCCGGCCTGAAGTACCTGATCGTCGGCTCGGTCGGCTCGGCCACGCTGCTGTACGGCCTCGCGCTGATCTACGGCGCCACCGGCTCGACCGACTTCTCCGCGATCGCCAACAGCCTCGCCAACGGCTCGATCGCCACCGACCCGCTCACGCTGACCGGCATCGCGCTGTGCGTGGCCGGCCTCTGCTTCAAGGCCTCGGTGGCGCCCTTCCACCAGTGGACGCCGGACGTGTACGAGGGCGCGCCAACGCCGGTCACCGCGTTGATGGCGGTCACCACCAAGGTGGCCGCGCTGGGCGTGTTCCTGCGCTTCTTCGACGTGGCGCTGATCGGCGCGCAGCCGAGCTGGGGCCCCGCGGTGGCGGTGCTGGCCGCGATCACGATCGTCGCCGGCAACGTGGGCGCGCTCGGGCAGTCCTCGCTGAAGCGCATGCTCGCGTACTCCTCGGTGGGCCAGGCCGGCTACCTGCTCGCGGGCGTGGTGGTGGGCACCAAACTGGGCGTGTCGGCCACCGTGCTCTACCTGATCGTGTACCTGTTCATGAACATGGCCGCGTTCGCGGTGGTGGTGGCGCGCGAACGCGAAACCGGCCTGGGCGACTCCTTCGCCGCGATCGCGGGGCTGGGGCGCGAGCGGCCGTGGCTGGCGTGGCCGATGACGCTCTCGATGCTGGCGCTCGCCGGCATCCCCGCCACCGCCGGCTTCATCGGCAAGTTCTACCTGATCGACGCGGCCGTCTCCGGCGGCTACACCTGGCTGGCGGTCGTGATCGTGGTGGGCTCGATGATCTCGCTGGGCTACTACCTCCCGGTGGTGGCCGCGATGTGGCTGCGCGAGTCGCCCGCGGGCTCCACCGCCCCGCCGAGCCGCGAGACGGCCTCCCCCGACGCCCCCGGCGGCGGCCCGCTGCCGGCGCTCGCCGGCGGCTCGCCGGAGCTCGACGCCGAGGCGCTGGAGCCGGGCGTGGGCCTCGCCGCAGACGCGCCCCCCGAGGCCACCGGCGGCACGCAGGGCGAGGTCGTGCTGGTGGCCGTGCTCGCCGGCGCCGCCACGCTCTTCTTCGGCATCGTGCCGCAGCCGCTGTTCGAGCTCGTGCACCACGCCGGCGCGGCGCTCGGCGGGCTGTTCTGAGCCAGCCCTAACCCGGCTCGACGGTTTTCAGCACGGAGTGCAGCGCGATGGCGTCGAAGTCGGCGTCCTGGTGCAACAGGGTGCAGCCGGCGCGGATGGCGATGGCGGCAAGCAGACAGTCTGGAAGCCGGCGCACGGTGCGACCGTGGCTGCGGCAGTCGCGGTAGAGGCGAGCGGCGCTCTGGTGGTCGAAAGGCTCGCTTACCCTCAGATACTCGCAGCGGGCCAGCAGCCGCTCGAGCTCTCGCGTCTGTCGCTCGTCGCGCGCGCCCGCCAGCAGCTCGAGCATCACGATGCCCGCGGTGGCCAGCTGCTCGTCAGCTTCGATCGCCGCCGCCAGCCGCCGATGGGCCGGGCTGCCGGTGGCGCGCTGGAACTCGATCCAGGCGGAGGTGTCGACCAGGATCACGGCGCGGCGGCTCGCCACCCGCCGCGCAGCTCGTCGAGGTCCCCCTCCCAGCCGCTGCCCTGCATCGCCAACGCCTCCTCACGGCTCATGGGCTCCAGATCGAGCCTGCGCAAGGCGAGGTCGACCGCGGCGCGCTTGCTGGGCACGCCGTAGCGGCGCATCACCCGCTCCACCAGCTCGTCGTCGATCTCTATGTTTGTGCGCACTGTGTGTATATGATACACACGAGCGGGATCGCTCTACAGCCGCCCCGACGCCTCAGCTGCCGCCTCGGCTTCGCTCAGCTGGCGCTCCACCAGGTCGAGGCCGGCGCTCCAGAAGCCCGGGTCCGCGAGGTCGATGCCGACGATCGCCGCCACCTCCTCGGGCGCTTTCGAGCCGCCCGCGGCGAGCATCTCCAGATAGCGCGGAACGAGCTCCGGGCCTTCCTGGGCGTAGCGCTCGTACACCGACAGCGCCAGCAGCTGCCCGTAGGCGTACGCGTACACGTACCCCGGGCTGCCTATGAAGTGCGGGATGTAGGACCACCAGCTGCGGTAGCCGTCGGTGATCTGCACGGAGTCGCCGAACAGCTCGGACTGGCTCTGCTCCCACAGCTCGCCGAAGCGCGCCACCGACAGCTCGCCCTCGGCGCGCCGGCCGGTGTGCACCAGCTCCTCGAAGCGGTTCATCGCCACCTGGCGGAAGACGGTGGCGATCGTGTCCTCGAGGTTCTCCGCCAGCAGCGCCAGGCGCGAGGCCGGCTCGGTGTCCTCCTCCAACAGGCGCGAGAACACGATCGTCTCACCGAACACCGAGGCCGTCTCGGCCAGCGTCAGCGGCGTGCTCTGGTGGAAGACGCCCTGCCGCGCTGCCAGCGCGAAGTGCACGCCGTGCCCGAGCTCGTGCGCGAGCGTGAGCACGTCGCGCCGACGGGAGGTGTAGTTGAGCAGCACGTACGGGAACACCGCCGGCACCGCCGCGGCGCAGAAGGCGCCGCCGCGCTTGGCCGGCCGCACGGGGGCGTCGATGCGCCGCTCGGAGTAGAAGCGCTCCACGAGGCGCCCCAGCTCCGGCGAGAAGGACGAGTAGCAGTCGAGCACGATCTCCTTGGCGCGGGCGTACGGGAAGCTGACCTCGTCCTCGCTGACCGAGGCCATGCGGTCGTAGTCGGCCAGGCGCTCGACCCCCAGCAGGCGTGCCTTCAGCCGGTACCAGCGCCGCGGGATCTCGTAGCGCTCGCGCACCGCCTCGATCAGCGCCCGCACGGACTCGTCGCTGGCCTCGTTGGCGAGGTTGCGCGCGGCCAGCCAGTGCGGGTAGCGCCGCAGGCGGTCGTCGGTGGCCTTGTCGGCCAGCAGCGTGTTGAAGAGGAACGCGCGCGTGCGCAGCCCCGGCGCGAGCGCCGCCGTCACCGCCTCGGCAGCCGTGCGCCTGACCTCGCGGTCGCTCACTGCCAGCCAGCTCAGCGCCACGTCCAGCGCCACCTTCTCGCCCTCCGCGCCCGCCCCCGGCGACGCGCCCGCGCCAGCGTCCGCGCCCGCGGCCCCGCCCGCGCCGGCGCCCGAGGCCCCGCCCCCTGGCGGCAGCTCCACCTCGATCGTGGAGGTCAGCTCCTCGAACAGCCGCGTCCACGCGCTCGCGCCGGTGAGCGCCTTCTCGGCGAGGATCTTCTCCTCCGCTTCGCTGAGCATGTGCTCGCGATAGCGGCGCACGCTACGCAGGTGGTGCGCGCAGAACTCGAGGCCCTCGCCGGCCAGCAGCTGCTCCGCGCGCGGCTCCTCCAGCGCCGCCCACTCCAGCTCGAAGAACAAGAGCGCCGTCTGCAGGGCCGTCTCCTGCTCCTGCACCCACTGCATCAGCGCGCCGTTGGCGGGATCGGCGGTGTCGGTGGAGAAGCGCAGCGCGGCGTAGTAGCCGGCGCGTCCCACCAGCTCTTGGATGCTTGCCAGCTCCTGCATCGCCTCCTTCAGCGCGCCGCTGTCGAGCTCGTCGAGCTTGCCGGCGTAGCGGCGCGCGAAGCTCTGGCCGCGCTCGAGCGCCTTGGCCATCCTGCTGCGCACGCCCTCTTCGCCCTCCCCGTCCACCAGCGGCTCGAGGTCCCAGGCGCTCGCCTCCAGCTCGGGGTCGCGCGGCTGGGAGGGAGCTTCGGTGGCCATCGCCACGCAGCTTAGCTGCGCGCGAGCTCGGCGATCGAGTCCCACACCAGCGTGGGCCGCACCGAGCTCGCGGCCAGGTCGGCCTCGCGGAACTTGCCGGTGCGGACCAGCACGCCGCTGAGACCCGCGTCGATCGCACCGCCGACGTCCGCCTCCAGGTCGTCGCCGATCATCGCCGCCTCCCCCGCCGCCACGCCCAGCTGGCCGAGCGCCGTGGCGAAGAAGGCGCGCGACGGCTTGCCGGTCACCACCGCCTCGCGTCCGCTCGCGTACTCCAGCGCCGCCACGAACGGCCCGGCGTCCAGCACCAGTCCCCGCTCCGACTGCCAATAGCGGTTGCGCTGCAGCGCAAGCAGCTCCGCCCCCGCCCGCAGCTGCGCGAAGATCGCGTTCAGCCGCGCATACGTGAAGCCCTCGCCGAGGTCGCCGAGGATCACCGCCTGCGGGTCGCGCGCGTCCTGGCCGCCGGCCAGCTCCGCGAGATCCTCCAGCAGCGCGTCCGCCACGTGCAGCGCCACCCGCTCATAGCCCCGCTCGCTGCAGAGCTCGACCGCCAGCGATGCCGGCGTCAGCACCTCGCCCGCCTCGAGCTCGAAGCCCATGCCCCGCAGCCGCTCCACCACCAGCCTGCGCGAGCGCGACGTGGTGTTCGTGACCAGCCGGAACGGCGGGCCGTGGGCGCGCAGCCGGTCGATCGCCTCCCGCGCGCCCTCGAGCGGCCGCTCGCCCACGTGCAGCACCCCGTCTATGTCGATCAGCAGGCCCCGCCACGATGAAGCCGCCATCGCAGCACTATGACGCACACGTGCGCCGTGTATTTTCTTCGCGATGCAGCGCCCGATTCGCGTGCCCGCCACAGCGCTCGCAGCGGCGACGCTGGCGCTCGGCCTGGCCGCCGGCGCCCTGGCCACGCCCCCGGCGGCGGCCGCACACCGAAAGCACGCCGCTCACCGCCATCGCCGCTCACCGCCGCCGCAGGTGAAGGTCACACCCGATCTCGGTCTCGGCGGCGTCACCACCACGATGCAGCCGGTGGGCCTCTCGATCGAGTACTCGGTGATGGCGCAGGACCTCGGCACGAGCCCCTGCCCCCCCTCCGCGCTCGTCAGCGAGCTGGAGCAGCTGGGCTCTCCGCCGCTGGCGCTCTCCGGCGACACCCAGGACTCGACCGCGCCGAGCGGCGCGCTGAGCTCGCCCGCGAGCTCGTGGGAAGAAGCCACCGCGTACACGCTGCCGGCAAGCTTCTGGAGCCAGCTCCAGTGCCTGCTGAGCGCCACCCGGGATCCGCTCGCCGTCGGCCTCAACGCCCGCACCGGCACGGCGTCGTGGGCCGCGCAGATGGTGTCCGGCGCCCAGAGCGCCGCCACCAACGGGCTGGAATTCTCGCTCGGCAACGAGCCCGACCTGTACGAGCTGCCCAACTACGCCGAGCTCGACAAGCCGCTCGGCGACGAAGAAGCGGCCGACGTGAACACCTACCTGCAGGTGGCCGAACAGCTCCGCCCCGCCGTCGGCGGCGCCGGCGTGATCGGACCCGAACTGGCACGGCCGGCGCACTGGCGCCAGCAGCTTCCGCGCGTGATCTCCCGGCTCCGCCTGCAGACCGTCGGCGTGCATATGTACCCGCTCACCACCTGCGCCACCCCCAAGGCGGTGACGATCGGCGGCCTGCTCTCGAAGGAGGCCGCCGACCAGCCGGACAGCATCGCGTGGGTGGTCGCCGACGCCGGCGCCGCCGGGGTGCCAGCGATCATCTCCGAGGCGAACTCCGCCTCCTGCGGGGGCGTCAGCGGCGTCTCCGACAGCCCCGCAGCGGCGGTGTGGGCGGTGCGCTTCGTGCTGAGCGCGCTCGAGACGGGCTTCCGTCAGGTGCGCTTCCACTTCAGCGGCGGCCCCTACGACCCCTTCCTCGTGAGCGGCGAACAGGTGCTCAGGCGCCCGCTCTGCACGGCGCTGGTGGCGCTCAACCAGTGGCTTCCGGTGGGCTCCTCGCTGCGTGAGCTGGCGGGCGTGCGCGGGCTCGCCGTGAGCGCCGTGAGCCAGCCGGGCGGCGCCACCGTGCTGATCCTCGACAACCAGCGCCGCCGCCCGGCGCCGGTGCGGCTGCGGGGCGTGAGCGGCGCCAGCGAGCAGGTGCTCAGCGAGAGCGGCGCGGGCGCCCCCGGTGTTCAGCTCGGCACGCACGGGGGGTTGGCGAAGCTGGTGATCGCGCCCAACAGCGTGGTGGCGGTGACGATCCCCTCGTGAGCGCCGCGCGAATCGCGTCCGGGCGAGCGCCTAGCATCACGCGCCCCCATGCACGAGACACAGCCGCGAGTGTTCCTGCTGTCGCGACCTTCGGTCGACCTCGACGGCGTGCGTGGCTACCTCGTCGACGTCGGCGGCGAGAGCTGGCTCGAGCGGCGGCTGCGGGAGGCCGAGGGCGAGCCCCACGGGCGCCCCAACGCCGGCGAGCTGCTGGTGGAGTTCGGCGGGCGCGCCTGCTACCGCAGCTGGGAGCCCGGCCTGAACCCCAACGTCACACGCATCCGCACCGACCGGCGCGAGTACTTCGCCAACATCCTGCGCTCCGGCCACGGCAGCGTGCTCGAGCACGCCAACTATTCTTTCGCTATTCGGAATTGTTCGAGGGTTTTTACTCATGAGCTAGTCAGGCACCGCGCCGGCTCCGCCTTCAGCCAGGAGAGCCTGCGCTACGTGCGCCTCACCGACATCGGCTTCCGCGTGCCGCCCGCGCTCGAGGGCGTGCGCGAGCAGGTGCTCGCGATCGTCGAGCAGCTCGAGGAGTTCCAGGTGAGCGCCGCCAGGGAACTCGGCATCGACGCCGAGGGCGTGCCCTTCCACGTCAAGAAGGAGGTCACCTCGGCGCTGCGCCGGCTCGCCCCGGTCGGCCTCAGCACCGACATTCTGTGGACCGCCAACGCCCGCACCCTGCGCCACGTGATCGAGATGCGCACCGCGCCCGGCGCCGAGGAGGAGCTGCGGCTCGTGTTCGACCAGATCGCGCGCATCATGCAGGACGAGGCGCCCAACCTGTTCCAGGACTTCGCCCGCCAGGACGACGGGAGCTGGGTGCCGGAGCACAGGAAGGTCTGAGGGCGCCGGCCGGAGAGGCACACGCTGCGCGCCTCCGCGGTGTGTGTGCGGCGCCCCAGCTCGTCGCGCTCAGCCCTCGATGCCCTCGAACAGCAGCGCGAGATCGATGTCGGTGACGCCCGCAAGCGCACACCGCAGCTTGTCCTTGCCGCTGATCAGCTCGCGGGCGCCGTAGCCGCCATCCCCCGGCTCGGTGTAGACCTCGATCGCCCGCGCCGGCACGTCCACCAGCCAGTACGTCGGGATCGCCGCGCGCGCGTACAGCGCGCCCTTCGTGTCGCGATCGGTCTTCTGAGAGCTCACAGCCACCTCGACCACCAGCAGCGCGGTGCGCGGGTGCTCGGTGGGGGCGGGCCGCTCCGCGAGCAGCGCGAGGTCGGGCTCCGGCTCGGAATCCGGGCCGACCTCGATCGGCAGCTGCACTCGCAGCGCCATTCCCGTAGCCGCGAAGTGACTCGTCAGCCGTTCGATCAACGTTCCATGCGCAGGCGAGTGGGGGCTCATCTCCACGAGCACCCCGTCGAGCAGCTCGACCCGCTGCCCCTCGAGTGCGCCAGAGGCGACGATCTTGTTGTAGGTCTCGATGTCGAGCCTGTGAACGGGCAGCACGACGCTCGTCTCTTTGACGGTCGCGGTAGCTGTCGGGCTTGCCGGCATGGACCCATGCTACTCCCGGCTCAGGCCCGAGATGGACGGCGGGGGTGACCCAATGTGTCTCATGCGCCGGTTCTACCCGGCGCTTGGGATGGTTCGCTCAGGCGTCCATCGTGCGGGTGCGCCACGCGCCGAGCGCGCAGAACACAACCACCCAGGCGACGGACACGATCACCGCGGTGGCTGTCGACATCGTTACGGTTTCGCCTCCCCGCGGCCCGTGGTGCTGGCCCAGGGAGATCGGGCTGAAGTGCGCCACCGCCTGGCTGAGGATCAGCTTGCGCGAGCTGCCAAGCGATTCGATGTTTTCGAGGATGCGGCTCGCCACCAGCTGCCAGCCGATCAGCACGGTCAGCGCCGCCGGCCGCGAGCCGATCAGCGAGGAGAGCCCGACCGCCACCACGCACACGATGCCGGTCGAGAACAGCGTGAACAGCAGCCCGTTGAGCGCCAGCGCGGCGCCCGGGGTGGGCGTGCCGGAGGCGAGCGCATAGATGCCGATCAGCATCAGCGCATAGCCGGCGAGCACCACCAGCCAGCACAGCCCGAGCGCCGCCGGCACGCGCGAAGCGAACAGCGCCAGGCGCGCGCGGCCGGTGACCACCAGGTCGCGGAAGACCCCGGCGGCGAGGTCGCCGGCGCCCCCGTCGGTGCCGATCATGATCGCCGCGAGCGGCCCGAAGAACAGCGCGAGCACCGGCATCGCGTCCTTGAAGCCTTCGATGCCCCCCGCCGGCGAGTGTTCGGCGGGACTCGAGGAGTGCTGCACGCCTTTGACGATGAAGTACACCAGCAGCGGCGCCAGCGTCAGCACCAGCGCCCAGATCAGCGTGCCGCGTTTCTTGCGCAGCTTCAGGAAGTCTGCTCCCACCATCTGCACGGCGATCGTGGCGTTCATGCCTTCACCTCCGCGGGCACGAGGTCGGCGTCGAGCCTGGAGGTGACCTCCAGGAAGCGCTGCTCGAGGCTGTGGCGCACAGGCTCTAGGCGCGTCACGCCGACCCCCGCGCGCACGAGCTCCGCGTTGAGCTGCGCGGCGCTGCGCGGCTCCCCGGCGAGGACCACGCGAATGCCTTCGTCGTCCGGGCGCGCCTCGGCCACGACCTCGCTCGCCCGCAGCAGCTCGAGCGCCCGCTCGGGGTCCTCGACGCCGAGAATCAGCTCGTGGCGCGCGCCGCCGCCGCTCGCGAGGTCCGCGATCGCGCCCTGCGTGACGATCTTCCCGCGGTCGACGATCGCCGCCGCGTCACAGGTCTTTTCCACCTCGTCGAGCAGGTGGGAGGAGATGAACACCGTGCGCCCCTCCTGCTCCACCATCGCGCGGATCATCTCGCGGAACTCCTGGATGCCGGCCGGGTCCAGCCCGTTGGTGGGCTCGTCGAGTATCAGCAGCAGCGGGTCGGCGAGCAGGCAGCGCGCCACGCCGAGCCGCTGGCGCATGCCCATCGAGTAGCTCTTGACCTTGTGGTCCGCGCGCTCGGAGAGCCCGACGCGTGTGAGCGCCGACTCGATCCGCGCCCGCGTCTGCGGTCCGCGCACGGCGCTCACGATGCGCAGGTTCTCGCGGCCGGTGAGGTGCATGTGAAAGCGCGGCTCCTCGACGATCGCCCCGACCCGTTGGAGCGCCTGTGCGCGCTCGCCGGGCACGGCGTGGCCGAGCACCCGCATCGTGCCGGCGCTCGCGTGCGTGAGACCGAGCAGCGTGCGAATGATCGTGGTCTTGCCCGCGCCGTTGGGCCCGAGGAAGCCGAACGCCGCGCCGCGCGACACCCGCAGGTCGATGCCGTCCAGCGCGGTTCTCGCCCCGAAGCGCTTGGTCAGCCCGTGCGTCTCGATCGCCAGCTCGGTGTCGCTCACGCCGTCAATATCGCCGGTCGAGCGGCGGCGGGCAATCGGGGATTGCCCCTACGGCGCAGCGGGTGCGGGCCGATCGAGGCCGCGAGCATCGCCGGCGAGGCGATCGCGCTCGGGCCCGTCGAGGCTCACGATCCGCCGCTGCACCGCCCAGCGGCTCAGCTCGTGGCGGCTGGAGAGCTGCAGCTTGCGCAGCACCGCCGACACGTGCGCCTCCACCGTCTTCACCGAGATGCCCAGCCGCTGCGCCACCTCCTTGTACATGTATCCCCGCGCGATGTGGCGCAGCACCTCGCGCTCGCGCGGGGTCAGCTGGTCGAGCGCGGCGTCCTCGCCCGGGTCCTCGACGCCAACCGACGAGCCCGTCCAGCGGTCGCTCGCCGCGAACGCGTCCAGCACGAAGCCCGCCAGGCGCGGCGAGAACACCGCGTCGCCCTCCGCCACCGCGCGCACCGCAGCTGCCAGCTCCGCGCCCGAGATCGTCTTGGTCACGTAGCCGCGCGCGCCCGCGCGGATCACCGCGATCACGTCCTCCGGGGCGTCCGACACCGACAGCGCCAGGAAGCGCACCTGCGGCTGTGCCTCCGCCACCTGCGCGATCACCCGGGCGCCGCCGCCGTCCGGCATGTGCACGTCCAACAGCACCACGTCGGGACGCTGCGCCGCGATCACGCCCACCGCCTGCGCCACCGAGCCCGCGTCCCCCACCACCTCCACCGCGCCCGCCAGCTCGGCGCGCACGCCCGCCCGGAACAGGTGGTGGTCGTCCACGATCACCACGCGCGGGCAGCTGCTCACGGCGTCGCCCCGAGCTCCATCGCTAGCTCCACCTCGCTGCCCTCGCCCGGCCGGCTGCGCACCTCCGCCCGCCCCCGGTGGCGCTCCATGCGTCCCACGATCGAGTCGCGCACGCCGCGCCGGTCCGGCGGGATCGAGCGCGGGTCGAAGCCCACGCCGCGATCGCGCACGAACACCTCGACGCGATCGCCCGCCACCTCCGCGTACAGGTCCACCCGCTCGCTGCCAGCGAACTTGGCGGCGTTGGTCATCGCCTCGCGCGCCGCCCCCACCATCGCCTCCAGGCGCGCGTCCAGCGGACCGTCGCCCACGCTCACCACCTCGATCGGCACGCGGTGCAGCTCCTCCACCTCCGCCGCCGCGCGCTCCAGCGCCGAGACCACCGTGTCGGCCCCATCACGGGGCGGCCGCGCCAACAGCCAGCTGCGCAGCTCGCGCTCCTGGCGGCGCGCCAGGCCCGCCACCTCGCGCGGGTCGCCCGCGCGCTTCTGGATCAGCGCCAGCGTCTGCAGCACCGAGTCGTGCAGGTGCGCCGCCAGCTCCGCGCGCTCCTGCTCGCGGATGCGCGCTGAGCGCTCGAACGACAGGCTGCGCGCCAGCCGCAAGAACCACGGCACCGTCAGCGCCCCGAACAGCGCCGCCACCACCGCCACCAGCGCCACCGCCGCGGCGAAGTGCAGCCCCCGCGCCAGCATGTGCAGGATCGCGAACGCCACCGCCACCGCCAGCAGCGTCAACAGCGCCTGGCGCACCAGCAGCAGCGCGCGGCGCAGCGCCGACCAGCGGCTCGCCCGCGGGGCTCGCGTCGTGCTCAGCTGTGCCTCGGCCGAGGCCATAGCGCAATCATGCCAGCGCATGCTTCAGCGCTTCTAAGGGATTCCCCCTACGCGAGCGCCGGCCACGCGCACGCCGCCCGCGGCCGTCAGGCCGCCCTCATAAAGACGATCTGACGCGCTCAGGCTTCCCCGGCCTGCAGCTGCTTGACCTGCGCCTCGAGGCGACTCATCACCTCCGGGTCGCGCAGCGTCGTCACGTCCCCCAGCGCGCGCCCCTCCGCGATGTCGCGCAGCAGCCGCCGCATGATCTTGCCCGAGCGCGTCTTCGGCAGCTCCTCCGTCCAGATGACGCGCTTCGGGCGCGCGAACTTGCCGATCCGCTCCGCCACCGTCGCGCGGATCCCCTCCGCCGTCGACTCCTCCCCCTCGGCGTCGCCCCGCAGCGTAACGAACGCCACGATCGCCTGCCCGGTGTCCTCGTCGTGCTCGCCGATCACCGCCGCCTCGGCCACCGCCGGGTGCGCCACGATCGCCGACTCCACCTCCGCCGTGGAGAGACGGTGCCCGGACACGTTCACCACGTCGTCGATGCGCCCGATCACCCAGAAGCAGCCGTCCTTGTCCACACGGGCGGCGTCGCCCACCACGTAGGTCTCGCGCCCGAAGCGGCTGAAGTAGGTCTCCACGAAGCGCTCCTGCTCGCGGTAGAGCGTGCGCAGCATCGACGGCCACGGGTGCGTCAGCACCAGCAGCCCCTGGCCTTCCTCGACCGGCTCCCCGCCCGCCTCGCTCACCACCTGCGCGAACACCCCCGGGAACGGCTGCGTCGCCGAGCCCGGCTTGGTCGCGGTGATGCCCGGCAGCGGCGTGATCATGATCGCCCCCGTCTCGGTCTGCCACCACGTGTCCACGATCGGGCAGCGTTCTCCCCCGATCACCTTGTGGTACCACAGCCACGCCTTCGGGTTGATCGGCTCGCCCACCGAGCCCAGCACGCGCAGGCTGCTGAGGTCGTGCGCGTTCGGGTACTGCGCCCCCCACTTGATGCACGCGCGGATCGCGGTCGGCGCGCAGTACAGGATCGTGACGCCGTAGCGCTCCACGAGCTCCCACCACACGCCCTTGTGCGGGTAGTCCGGCGCGCCCTCCCACATCACCGAGGTGGCGCCGTTGCACAGCGGCCCGTACACGATGTAGGAGTGGCCCGTGATCCAGCCCACGTCCGCCGCGCACCAGTACACGTCGCGCTCCGGCCTCAGGTCGAACACGTAGCGATGGGTCGCCGCCACGCCGGTCAAATAGCCGCCGGTGGTGTGCAGGATGCCCTTCGGCTTGGCCGTGGAGCCCGACGTGTAGAGGATGAACAGCGGGTGCTCGGCGTCCAGCGGCTCGGCCGGGCACAGCGGATCTGCCGCCGCCACGATCTCGTCGTAGAACACGTCGCGACCCTCGCGCATCGCGCACGGCGTGCCCTTGCTGCGCACCACCACGATCCTCTCGAGCGTGTGCAGGTCGCCCATCGCCTCGTCCACGCGCTCCTTCACCGGCGCCGTGCTGCCCTTGCGCGCGGCGCCGTCCACGGTGATCAGCACCTTCGCGCGCGAGAACTCCATGCGCTCGCGCACCGCCTCCGCCGAGAAGCCCCCGAACACCACGTTGTGGGGCGCGCCGATGCGCGCGCACGCCAGCATCGCCACCACCACCTCCGGGATCATCGGCAGGTAGATCCCCACCACGTCGCCCGCGCGCACGCCCAGGTCCTTGAGCGCGCTCGCGAAGCCTTCCACCTCCGCCAGCAGCTGCTCGTAGGTGATCGCGCGCTCCTCGCCGTCCTCGCCGCGCCAGTGCAGCGCCACCCGCTCGCCGCGGCCGCCGATCACGTGGCGGTCCAGGCAGTTGTAGGACGCGTTCAGCGAGCCGCCCGTGAACCACTTGTAGAAGGGCGGGTCGTCGTCGTCGAGCGCTCGCGTCCAGCGCTGGAACCAGTCCAGCTGCTCCGCCTGCGCCGTCCACCAGCCGAGCGGGTCCGCCGCCGCCTGCTCGTAGATCGCCGCGTCGCCCAGCAGCGCCCGCTCGCGGAACTCGCGCGGCGGCGGGAAGCGCTCCACCTCGAGCAGCGCCGCCAGCTCGCGTTCCAGCTGCTGCGCTTGGGAGGACTCCTCCCGTGGCCTGCGCTCTGTGCCCTCGCTCCCCATCAGCGCGACTCTACCGCCTGTCGGGACCCCGTCCGCGGCGCTGGCGCTTCAGCCGCCCCGCTTGCGGCGGCGCTTGCGCGAGGAGCCGCCGCCGGCCGGCGGCACCGGCGCCGGCACGGCCGCGGCGGAGCCGCCCGCCGCGGCGCCCGCGCCAGCCGCCGCCTCCCGCGCCTGCGCCCGCATCTGCGCGCCCGACGGCCACGGGCGCGCCTCGCCCGCGGCCCACGCCGGCGGGTCCCCCTTCGGCCATTTGCCGTAGAACAGCACCCCCATCATCACGATCCAGAAGGCAGGCACGATCTGCAGCTCGCCGCCGCCGATCGGCAGGAAGATCAGCACCGCGCTGACCATTCCCACGATGCCCATCCAGCGCGGCACCAGGCCCACCCGCAGGGCGCCCTGCACGGCGCCGATCATGCCCGCCGCGAACGCCAGGCCGGCGATCAGGTCGATGTAGTCGAACGCCTCGTTGACGGCCCCGGTGGAGAGCGCGTGTTCCACTGCGTGGTTGGTGTAGTCGTGCGCGGAGACGAAGTTGTGCGTCTCGATCGCGCTCGCCGCCTGGTGGCCCACGCTCACCAGCGCCAGCGCCACGCCGCCGCCCAGCACCAGCGGCAGCGCGAATTTCCACGTCTCGGGCCGGCGGAACAGGGTCGCGTCCAGCAGCACCAGCAGGATCAGCGTGAGGATCGCGATCGCGATCGCCGACAGCGCGCTGCCCGCGATCAGCGGCAGCGAGTGGCCAGCGATGAATTTGACCTCGGGCGCGCGCGGGCTCACCGCCGGGTTGGCCACGCCCGAGACCGCCGGCGCGAGCCCCTGCAGCAGGCCCACCGTGGGCGCGCCGTTGAGCGTCTCGGAGATGATGATCGAGCTCAGGAAGTACAGGAAGCCCGCACCGAAGGCGGCCCCGCCCAGGCGGCTGCGGCGCTCGCTCTCGCGCGCCACCTGCTCGCGGATTTCGCGTGTGTCGGGCATGAGCTAGCGCAGTCTATGATGCGAGCATGGAGAGCGGCGGATTCGGCGACCTGTTCGGAGACCCGGAGGAGCTGCAGCGCCGCCTCGCCGAGTTCGCCGAGCAGATGCAGGGCAACCAGCGGCTGGTGTGGGCCGACAACGCCATCAAGCTGGCCGTCGACATGACCGTCGCAGCCGTCGCCAGGGTCAACGTGCAGGGCAACGCCGAGGCGCAGGCCGAGCAGATCCGCACCGTGATCGCACGCGTCTTTCCGGAGGCGGTCGCGCTGGTGCGCGAGGCGCGCGAGGGCCTTCAGTAGTAGCGCGCACGGGCGCGCGCCGCGCCCTGCGCGCCGCCCGGCTGCGACGCGAAGCCGGCCCAGTCGTCCAGCGGCTCCTCGTCGGGAGCGAGCGGCTGCGCCCCACCGCGCTCCTCCGCGCGCTCCGCCTCACGCGAGGCGCGGCCGGCCTGCAGCACCTCCCTGAAGGAGCGGAAGCGGAAGACGAACACCACCGCGCCGAGGCCCACCGTGGCGGTGAAGGCCGCGATCGCGATCTGCTGGCCGACCGAGTACGCTGCCGCCACCGCCGCGCCGCTGCTCGCGAACACCTTCACCAGCAGCGCCTGCTGCACGCCCGCGCCCCCCGGCGTGAACGGCACCGCGCCCGCCACCTGGCCCACCGCGAACACCAGCAGCACGTTCTCCACCGAGCCGCCCACCCTGAAAGCATCGAGCAGGAACCAGAAGGCGGTGAAGCGGCACGCCCACGCCAGCGCCTGCAAAGCCGCCACCTCGCGCAGGTAGCGCGGGCGGTCGCCGAGGATCGTCAGGCCCTGGCGCACGCGCGCCCAGAACGCCTTCGCGCGCTCGGCCAGCAGCGCGAAGGCCGCCACCGCCGCCACGCCCAGCAGCGTCACCATGAACAGCACCAGGTGGAAGTTGGAGGCGAGATAGGAGATGTCGAAGGAGCTCAGCTTCGAGAAGTCCGGCGGCTTCGGGAACACGCCCTGCGTGAACGCGAAGACCAGCACCAGCACGCCCACGCAGAAGTCGAACACCGACTCCACGAAGAAGGCGGCGGCGACCGTCGGGTAGCGCGAGCCGGGGATCGAGGAGCGCGTCAGGAACAGCTTGATCACGTCGCCGCCGCGCGCCGGCACCACGTTGTTGAAGCCCACCGCAGCGAAGTACGCGCCCCACACGCGCCGCCACTGGAAGCTCGCCGCCGGGTACGCCGCCCTGAGGCTGTTGAAGAAGGCGCGCGAGCGGATCGTGAGGTTGAGGCCGAAGAACAGCAGGCCCAGCGCCAGCGCCGGCCAGCGCACCGCGGCCAGGTCGGAGAAGAACTGCCCCGCCGCGTCCAGGAACGAGCTGACGCTCTGGCCGATCGAGGTCGATGCCACCGACACCCACACGCCTCAAGCGTACGGGCATGCGCTACAACGGAGCGCATGGCAGCGTCCTCCGCCGCCACGCGCGGGCTCACGATCGCGGTCACCGGCCCCACCGGCGAGATCGGGCAGGCGGTCGTCTCCGCGCTCGAGCGCTCGCGCGAGGTCGCCCGCATCGTGGGCATGGCGCGTCGGCCCTTCGAGCCCGCCGCCGCCGGCTGGAAGAAGCTCAGCTATCGCCGCGGCGACGTGCTCGACCGCGAAGCGGTGGCGGCGCTGGTGCGCGGCGCGGACGTGGTGGTGCACCTCGCCTTCATGATCATGGGCGGCGCCGCCGAGAGCCGCGCGATCAACCTGCAGGGCTCGCGCAACGTGTTCGAGGCCACCGTCTCGGCCCAGGTTCCGCGGCTCGTCTACACCTCCTCGGTCGCCGCCTACGGCTTCCACGCCGACAACCCGCAGCCGCTCACCGAGCAGGCGCCCGCGCGCGGCACCGCCGCGCACTACTACTCCGCCCAGAAGGCCGAGGTCGAGGCGCTGCTGGAGCGCACGCTCGCCGGCGGCGCCACCGCCGCCTACGTGCTGCGCCCGTGCATCGTGGCGGGCCCGCGCGCGCCGCTGCTGTTCGACAGCCTCCCCTACACGCAGATCTCCGAGCGGCTGCCCGCGCCGGTGCTGAGCCTGCTCGAAGGCGTGCCGATCCTCAAGCCGGTGCTGCCCGACCCCGGCGTGCCCTTCCAGCTGGTGCACCACGACGACGTCGCCAGCGCGGTGCGCGCCGCCGCGCTCGGCCGCGGCTCGGCCGGCGTGTACAACCTCGCCGCGCCCGGGCAGCTCACCGTCGCGCAGCTCGCCGAGGAGCTCGGCTGGTACTCGATCCCCGTGCCCGAGCTCGCCGTCGACGCGGTCGCCGAGATGGTCTCGCGCCTCGGCTTTTTGCCCGCGCAGGCGCAGTGGATCGCCGCCCTGCGCGAGCCCGCCATCATGAGCACCGCCAAGGCGCGGCGCGAGCTGCGCTGGCGCCCGCGCCACGACGCCCTCGGCACGCTGCGCGAAACGATCGCGGCAGCTCGGCTCGAGCGCCTGGTGCGCTGAGCGGACCGGGCGAGCCGAGCGCGAGCCTCGCCCACCCGGCCGGGCGAGGCTCGCGTCAGGCTGGCTATTCCGCCGCTATCTGTTCCAGGAACGGCACCATGTGCTTGAAGAATTCGTTGATTTCAGGCGTGGCGCCGGCGGGGTCGTTGTGTGCGTAGGTGTCCTTCTCTTCGATCAGCGTCAGGTTGGACGGCGAGATCCCCGACTGCGCGGCCAGCGCTTCGGCCTCGTTGAGCGTGGTCTGACCGCCGCCGAGCAGCGCGTCCAGTTCGGAGTCGATTGCGAGGATGTGCAGCGAGCTGGGCAGGTGTTCGCCCATCGTGGCGCGCAGCCCCAGCACTTCCTGGGCGGGGTTGGCGAGGCCGTTGCCGACCGCGCCGGTGTCCAGCGTGAGGCGCGCCGGGAAGTACCACTCGCTGCCGTTGGCTTCGCGCACGCCGGTGCCGGACAGCATTTCGGCGTAGCGCTTCACCGGCGTCAGCGCGCCCGCGCCGTCCCACCCGTGCAGGCCGTCTTCGGAGGCCGTTTCCGAGACGCCCTGGCCGCCGTGGATCTGGGCGGCGATCAGCGACTCGGGCGAGGTGCCGACGTTGACCGAGTAGCCGAAGCCCGCTTCGTTGGTCACCGGCGTGATCGGTCCGCGCAGGTCGGCCGGCAGCAGCGGGAAGCTTTCCAGCAGCGAGCTGCCTTCCGGTTCGACCATCGTCAGCGCCGAGCCCTCGATCGAGAACAGGCCGAGGTCGGGGGCGGGGATGCCGCCGAACGCCAGCCACGGGGTTTCGCCCGGTTCGTCGAGCTTGGCCAGCTCGTGCTGCGCTTCTTCGGCGGAGATCGCCTGCGGGCTCGAGCCGCCGTCGTCGTAGACCAGCCCCGACAGGCCTTCGGCGCCGGGCTTGCCGGCGAAGTCCCAGGTGGCGTACGCGGTCACCACCGAGCCGCCCAGCGAGTGCCCGCCGAGCACCACCTTGCCGCCCGCGCGCTTGGCCGCTTCGATCACCACGTTCAGGTCTTCGACCGCGCGCGCCATCCCCCACTGCTTGGCGAACGGCACCAGCGCTTCGGGCACCGGTTCGTAGTGGTCGTGTTCGCTGGCCACCAGTTCGTCGAAGATCTGTTCGCCGATCTGCTTGGCCAGCCGTTCGCCGTACACCACCGCCAGCGCGGCCACGTCGGACTGGAAGATCGCCTCGCCGTCGGCCGCCGCGATCGCTTCGGCGTCTTCGGCGGTGCGCTTTTCGAGCTGTTCTTCGGTGATCTTGCCTTCTTCGAGTTCCTTGTGCGCCTTGGCGCTGGCCTGTTCGTCGATTTCGGCCTGTTTTGCTTCCACTTCTTTCTTGATCTTGCCCGTTTCGCTGTCCTTCTGGAGCACTTCGGTGAGGATCTCGGGGAGATATTTTTCGGTGATTTCCTTTTCCAGGCGCCCGGTCAGCACGTACTTGAGGAACACTTCTTCTTCGGCCTTCACCTCGTCTTTGCCGAGGTATCCGAGGTAGTAGTTGAAGAACTGCTGGGAGGCGCTTTCCTCTTCTTTGGTGGCGGGGTTTTCCTGTTCGCCGAGTTCGCCGAACTTGTACTTGGTCAGCTCCGCCTGGTTCTCGAGCAGGTTCTCGCGGCGTTCCACCGCCCACACCTGCCAGTGCGGCAGCGCTTGCACCAGCGACTTCGCGAACGGCACGAAGTAGGCCGCCGCGGCGGAGGTGCCGGGCTCGAGCACGAGCACGTTGGGCGACGGTTCGCCCTTGCGGCGGACCTTGATCACGCCGACCCGGTCGAGCGCCACGCGACCCAGCTGCGGCAGCGTCACCGTTTCCGCCTTGCTCTGCGCGCGCGACTCCCGCACCCGCATCATCGTTCTCTTCACCACCACCGGCCGCTCGCGGCGCCCCCGCGCGGCCGTCGCGGCCGGCGCGGCCGCCAGTGCCGCCGCCACCAGCGCGCAGGCCGCCAGCAGCAGGCGCCGCCCCGCGTGCACAGAACGTCTCCTGGCCTGCTCGCTCATCCCCTTCTCCCTCGGTCGATCCGCTGACCAACGCACGCGAACAAGCGCGTGCACAACTGCCAACCCCAAGAGCAGACAGTAACCGCAGCGGCGCGTACGCGCAAGGGCTCGCCCACCGACGGGCATGGCGCCATGCGCGTGCGCGGGGCGCCACGGGCGTGCGCCGCTACAGAGGGCTGCCCATGACTGCCGTCTCGGTTCGGATCGTGGCCAGCTCCTCGGCCCTCAGCCCGCGCGCGAACTCGTCGATCAGCCCCTTCGGGCCGGTGACGGTGAAGGCGACCTGCGAGCTCAGCAGGTGCGGGTGCTCGAGCACCTCGCATTCCACGCCGATGCGCTCGGCCCAGCTGCGCATGGACTGCTCGAATTCGTCTTTGACCATGCGACCGACGTTGGCCACCAGCGTGCGCGTCTCCGGCTCGGCGGCGTCGCGGCGCCGGCCGGCGAGCGCGGCGCGCTGCTCGGCGCCAAGCGGCGGCTCCACCTGCACCCATTCGTCGAGCTCCTGCTCCCAGTGAGCGACCGCGACCGCAGCCGACACGCCGTCGCGGCGGAGCACGCCCTCGATCGCGGCGCGCGCGGCGCGCAGGGTCTCCAGCGTGTTGGCGTAGACGAACAGCAGCCGCCCGTCGTGGGTGAGCACGGCGTCTGCGGGCACGGCGGAGGCGAGCTCGCCGAGCACGTCGGGCTCGCGCGGCGACGGACGCAGCCTGGCGAGCAGCGAGCGCAGCGTGCCGGCGAGCGCCTCGGGCTCGAGCTGCAGCTCGGCCTTCAGCCGCCAGTCCTGCTCATCACCGCTCTCGGGGGTGGACGCCGACACGTCGCGCACGATATATGCGTCCGCCTGCGCGCGGCGCTCCGGCGGGCGCCGGCGCCGCGCGCCACACCGCGAGCAGACGTGAGAAGAGAAGTGGGGGAATAGTCATGACGCTGAATATTCAACGCGCGCCTTATCGCCGGCCGGGCGGCGCGCCATGATCTGAGCGTGAGATGATCGTCGGAGACGCAACCACGGCCGAGATGGCCCCCACCTCCGCGCGCGCTGGCTCGACTCGCGGCTCCAGGCGGCCGAGCGAGGAGCGGGTTTCGCTGGAGCTGACGAACGCCCAGGTCGAGGCGGTGATACGCGCCACCGCCGGCTCGCACGGCCCCAGCCTGAACCTGCTGCTGTCGGGGCTGATCACGGAAGAGGCGATCACCGAGGGCTCGCTCGAAGACCGCTACTTCGCGGAGCTGGAGAGCGGCAGGCTGTCGCACTCCCTGTTTCGCGGCCTGTTGATCCTTGCCCTGTTCATATCCGGTGAAGAGGGGCGCGGCGTGGTCGAAGTGGCGCGCCAGCTGGGGCTGAGCCCGAGCACCACGCACCGCTACATGAGCACGCTGGTGGCCTTCGGCCTGCTGGTCCAGGACCCCAGCACGCGCAAGTACAGGCTGCCGCTGTGAGCGGGCCGTGGCGCTGCGGGCGCGCGTCGAGCGGCGCCGGCCGCTGCGCGAGGCCTAGGCGACGGCTTGCCGGCGCCAGCGCATCACCGCCAGGATCGGGACCCGCGACGGCCCGAGCCGCGCGAGCGTGCTGCGCGCGACAGCGCGAGCGTGCGGGCTGCGCGCCTCGGGGGCTGAGAGGTAGAAGCTGGCGATGCCGGCGAGTATGACGGCGTGACGGGCGTGGCGGGCGAGCTCCAGCGAGAGCGCGCGCGCTTCGCCGGTGATCGCGGCGAACCGCTGTGAGGCCTGCGCTTCGTCGCGGTAGTGCGCGACGAAGCTGTGATTGCTGCCGAGCGCGTCGTGGGAGCGGTCGATGAGGCTGTCGAGCAGCGCGCTGATGGAGCACACCGAGGGAAAGTAGGCGGCGTCCAATCGCTCCGCTTCGCGCTCGTCTGCGCCGCAGGCGGCGGCTGCGAACAGCGCGTGGACGGCGAGGCACGAGATGCCGGCGGCGGCGAGCTCCCACCACAGGTACTCGCGCGCGCAGCCGAGGCTGCGCGTCCACTCGATCAGCTGCGCGTCGCCTTCGACCGCGACGGCGTGGTTCCTGCTCTGCGCCTCGCCGCAGCGCCAGACCGCACGCACGAGCACCGCTTCGAGCGCGCTCGTGGCGGGCAGCGTGCCGAGCGCGGCGCGACAGCGGGCGACGAGCTCGCACAGGTAGCCGCCGTCGTCGCGCTGGGGGTGGTGCAGGTAGTAGTCGACGCCGGAGGACGTCTCACGCACGGCGTCAACGAGCGCGGCGTGCAGCTGCAGGCCGTTGGCCACCGAGGCGCCCCACAGGTCCTCGTTGATCGCGTCGAGGTAGTCGTAGGCGATCTGGAAGCCGACCATCGCCTGCACCAGCGCGCGGCGATGTCGCCGCGGCGCGAGCACCGCGAAGAACGCGGCGGCCTCGGGGTTGAGTCCCTCGCGCGTGAGCTTGTGCAGCGCGTGGGCGCGCAGCGTGGGATCCGGGATCTCGCGTGCAACGATCGTCCAGGCCCTGACCAGCCTCCGCGCCTGCGGGTAGATGGTGATCCAGTAGGCCGCGCCCGAGCTCAGCAGCGCGAGAATTTCGCGTATCGACACCGTACGTGTTTTTCTCATACCAGCATGCTGGTATGAAAAGCGCGAAACCTGTAGCTGTGCCGATCAATGTTCTATTCCTGCAACGCAAGCTGCGGCGGCACCTCCGAGGCCACATAGCCCGGAATCACGAGCACGAGCAGGGCTCCGAGCACGATCAGCAGGATCGTCCACAGGGTGTGCGCCCCTTCGAAGGCGAAGGGCGCGGGGAAACCGGTGGTGAGCCGCAGGTAGCGGTCGCACAGCAGATGTCCGTACACGCCGGTGCCGGCGCCGAGCAGCCCGCCGGTGCCAAGCACCAGCACCGACTCGCAGGCGAGCACGCCGCGCAGCTGCCATGGGCTGAAGCTGTGGATGCGCAAGGCGGCGAGCGAGGAGCGTCGCTGCCAGATGCCGGCGCCGATCGCGGCGGCCATCGCCAGCGCGGCCGCGATCATCAGCAGCAGCGTGATCTGGCTCATGCGGCTCAGCCCCTGGCGGGCCAGCGCGTCGGCCTGCGTGGCGCGTTCGGAGCTGCTCTGCACGACCAGCGCGCTGCGGGCGCCGAGCGCGCCGCGGATCGCACGCTTGACCGCCGCGGTGGAGGCGCCGGAGCGCGTGTCCACTTCGAGCGCGGTGTCGTCGGCGGTGGCCCAGGCGCGCCGGTAGTCGGCTGAGGACAGCACGATCGCGCCGGCGGACCAGCCGAGGTTGGTGGTGGTGGCCGCCACGCGGTAGGCGACGGCACCGGTGGGCGTGGGCAGCGTGAGCCGCTGGCCCACGCGCACGTGGTGCTGTTCGGCGATCTGCTGGGAGATCGCGATCCAGCCGCCCTCGCCGAGCCGCGCCTCGGCGCTCGCGGGATCCCCTTCCTGCAGCTGGCTGGCGGGGATCGGCTCGGGCGTGCCGGGGGCGCGCGCGATGATCCACACGCGCCTGCCGGCGAAGTCCAGGAAGCCTCCCTGGTAGGAGCGCACGCTGCGTACGCCGGGCAGCGCCGCGATGCGCGCGGGCAGCGAGCCGGCGGCGAAGTCGCTGGTGGCGAGGTCGTCGTCGCTGTTGACGACCCACAGCTGCGCGGTGGACACGTATTCGCCGTAGTCGCGATAGAGGCCGTGCAGCAGGTCGTTGTGGGAGTCTTCGGCCACCACGCAGCCGAACACGGCGATCGCGCCGGTGGCGGCGAGCGCGAGCGAGCGCACGGTGGTGGCGCGCAGCGAGCGCACGGCGACCGTGAGCATGTTCATGTGCGAGGAGCAGGCGGCGAGGCGCTCGGCCACGCGCACGCTCACGCGGAACGCGAACGGGACCGCAAGCAGCGTGGCGAGTGCGAGGCCGATGGTGGCGGGCACGATCGCGGAGGGCCAGATCAGCAGCGGACAGCTGGTGAGCGCGATCAGCAGCGCGCCCGCGAGGAACAGCCACAGCTCCGCGCGGCCGTCGAGCGCCTGCCCGGGTTCGCCCTCCTCGAAGTAGACGGCGTCGACGGCGCGCCTGCGGCGGAGGTCGAGCAGCGGCGGCGCGGCCGCCACGCAGGTGGCGAGCACGCCGCCCACGAACGACACCAGCAGCGGGCGCAGGCTCACCACGGTCTGCGTTCCGAGCGGGAACGCCGCCGACAGGTAGCTGGGCGTGGTGTGGAAGAGCGTACGCGAGAGCACGTCGCCGGCGGCGAGGCCGACGAGCGATGCGACCACGCCCAGGCAGACGGCCTGGAAGACGATCAAGCGCACGAGCTGCCACGGTCGCACCCCCTGCATGCGCAGGTCGGCGATCACGCGCCGGCGCTCGGGCACCGTCAGCAGCATCGCGTTGAAGGCGAGCAGGAAGCCGACGACGGCGCTGACCAGCACGAAGAAGCCGGTGGCCTTGGTGTTGGGAGCGACGGCCTGCTTGAGCAGCGTCACGTCCTGGTCGGCGGAGGCGACGGTGAGGCGCCCGCCGGCCAGCGCGCGCAGCTCCCGCCGCACCCGCGCGCGCGTGCCCGGCCTGGTGGTGACGAGGATGCGCGTGACGCGACCGCGCAGGCCGGTGAGCCGCTGCACGAAGGCGAGCGGCGCGATCGCGGCGAGCGAGCCGGCCAGCGCGCCGATGGTTTCGGGGCCCAGCACGGCGATCACGGGCACCGAGCGCACGCGCCCGTGCGCGTACATCGACACGCGCGCCGGCGCGCTCGCGGGTTGCAGCGCGGAAGGCGGCGGCAGCCCGAGCGCCTGCGCGGTGGCGCTCGGCAGGATCACGCCGGCGCTGGAGAGGTCGTGCAGGGAGATGCTGCGTGTGATGCTGCCGTCGAGCGACAGCAGGCTGGGCGCGGCGCTGGCGAGGTCGATGGCGACGCGCCGGCCGCTGGGCCCCAGCAGGGTGGCGTTCTCGTCGAGCACGGGCGCAGCCTGCACCACGTCGGGCAGCGCGCGCACGCGCGCAAACAGGCGCTCGTCGAAGCCGTTGGCGTCGCGCGCGCGCAGCTGCAGGCTGGCGGTGCCGGCGATCCCGCGCACGATCGCGCTGGAGGCGTCGGTGATGCTGCTGTTGGCGACCTGCACGGCGAACACCAGCGCGACCCCCACGGCGATGCCTACGCCCGCGAGCAGCTCCTGCACGGGACGGGTGCGCAGGCGCCGGGCATAGAAGTAGAGCAGCCCGGAGAAGCGCACGTGCGTTCAGCCGGCGGCGCGCCAGCGCAGCGGCTGTGGAGCGGCGAGCTCTGACACGTCGGGAAGCAGCTTGCCGTCGCGCAGCGCGTGCATGCGATCGGCGACCGCAGCGGCGTGGGAGTCGTGGGTGACGAGCAGCACCGCCACCTGCTGCTCGCGTGCGATCTGCGACAGCAGCGAGAGGATCTCGGCGCCGCGGCTGCTGTCGAGGCTGCCGGTGGGCTCGTCGGCGAGCACCAGCCGCGGCTCGTTGACGAGCGCACGTGCGATCGCCACGCGCTGGCGCTCGCCGCCGGAGAGCCGGTCGGGGGTGTGGTCCAGGCGCGCGGTCAGTCCCACGCGCGCGAGCCACGGCATCGCGGCGCGGCGTGCCTGCCTGAGCGGCACGCCGTCGGCCAGCAGCTTGATGGCTGCGTTCTCCACCGCCGGAACGCCCGCCATCAGGTGGAAGGACTGGTAGACGAAGCCGATCTGCCGGCGCTGGTAGTCGGCGGTCTCGCCGGCGGGGAGCGTGGCAAGATCGCGTCCCTGGAAGCGCACCACGCCGGCGTCGGGCGCGAGCAGCGCCGCGGCGAGCATCAGCAGCGTGCTCTTGCCGGAGCCGCTGGGCCCGTGCAGCACGACCAGCTCGCCGGCGTGCACGCTGAGGCTGACGCCGTCGGCGGCGCGAATGATCTCGCCGCCGGGGCTGGAGTAGTGCTTGACGACGCGGTCGAGCTCGAGCACCGCCCGGCCGGCAGGCACGCTCACCGTCCGCGCGCTCCGTCTGCGCGCCGCAGCGGCACCACCCGCGCCGGCGCGGGGGTGGGCTCGCCGCGCAGCTCGCCGCTGTCGATCGAGAGCGCGCGGTCCACGCCGGACAGTCCCTGCGCGTCGGCGGTGCTCATCAGGATCGCCGTGCCTTCGTTGGCGATCGAGCGCAGCAGCGCGAGCAGTGGGTCGCGCTCGAGCACGTCCACGCCGCTGGTGGGCTCGTCGATCACGATCAGCGCCGGCGCGGTCGCGAGCGCGCTGGCGAGCGCCACGCGGGCGACCTCCGCGCCGGCGAGCTCGTGACAGGCCATCCTCGCGCAGTGCTCGGCGCCGACGCGGAACAGCAGCTCCTCGCCACGGCGGCGGGCGTGCTTGGGCAGCGCGCGCTGCGCGAGCAGGCCGGCGGCCACGCGCTCGACCACCAACCCGCGCTGCGAGGAGGAGAACGACGTCTGGCAGTAGCCGATGCGCCGGCCGAGCACGCTGTTGCGCGTGCTCGCCAGATCCCTGCCTTCGAAGTACACGAGACCTTCGTCGGGCGACTCCACGCCGGCGGCCACGCGCAGCAGCGTGCTGCGTCCGGAGAAGCGCGGACCCCACACCGCCACCAGCTCGCCGGGTTCCAGATCAAGTGAAATGTCTCTTATAGCGACCCGCTCGAGCCTCCCGCGCCGGTAGCGCTTGGTGACGTGCTCGATCGAGAGCAGGCTCATCGCAGGTCGCTCACAACCGCCGCGGCGCCCACGGCGCGCAGCTCGGCGCGCGCGTAGGTGATCCACTGCAGCTGCGCGTCGATCATGCGCCTGCGCTCCTCGATCAACAGGCGTTCGAGCACGCCGGAGATGCCGCTGCGCGCGCCGGCTGCTTCCTCGTCGGGGCGCGCCAGCTCCTGCGCCTCGCGCACGCATTCCTGCTCGTAGCGCGCGATGAAGTCGAGCGCGGCCTCCACGCTGTGCACCCCGGCGAGCGTCATGCGGCCGAGCATCTGCGCGCGCTGCGGATCGTTGCGCACGCGCTCGGCCAGCCAGCTGCGATAGGCACGCGCGCCCTGCGCGGTAGCGCGATAGGCGGCGCCTGCCTTGGCGCCCTGGCTCACGCCGGTGCTGGCACGGGCGGACATCTTCTCGATCAGGCCGGCCTCGGTGAGGCTGCTGAGCGCCGCGTAGATCGAGGAGCGACCCACGCTGAGGAAGCCCCCGAAGCGCCGCTCGAAGCGCTGTCCGATCTCGTAGCCGTGGCTGGGCTTTTCGATCACCAGGCCGAGCACCGCGCAGGCCACCTGCGAGCGCAGCGCAGCGCCCACCGCAGGAGCGTGCGCCGCCCCTGCCGCCGGAGCGGTGACCGCCCCCCCACCGTGCTCGTCCAACGCGTGCTGCGAAGACACCGCCAACCTATTCTCGAGAAGAAAGCCCCAACATCTTTGACCTATGCGCAATCGTACCGTTCATTCCAAAGTTTGAGCAAAGACAGACGAATAAAAACATGCATATTTTTTATCGTCCGTGAAATCGGGCGGGGGTGACGGCGCCCTGAGCTTTGGTCGAGCGCCCCGACCGGCGCCGGCTCGGACGCGCCGGGGGCGCCGGCTCGGATGCGTCGGGGGCACGCCCGCCGGCGGCGCGGATCAGCCTGCGGGCGCGGCGGCGGCGAGCGCGGCGAGCACGAGCCGGTCGTGCTCGGCGGGTTTGACCTTGCGCAGCACGCTCGCGACCCGGCCGTCCGGCGCGATCACGAAGGTGGTGCGCTCGTTGCCGAAGTAGGTCCTGCCGTACATCGACGAGTTGGAAGGGGTAGTAAAATGTGGTCGGAGGAAGCCGTGGCGAAGCCGAGGGCGATCATATCCGTGAGGGTGTCGAGCGAGGCTCAGCAGGAGCAGGGCTTCGGACACGCTAACCAGATGCGGCGGTTGCCCGAGCTCGTACTGGAGCAGGGTTGGGAGATCGCAAAGCGTCCTGACGGGAGCCCTGGTGTCTACGACGAGGGACACGCGTCCACGACGGCTGCAGCGGGGGCCGATCTGAGCCTGGAGTCCCGGCCGGTGATGCAGGCGCTCTTGGCCGAGCTGCCGGTCGTACAGCCAACCTACCTGGTGTGCCGTGATCAGGATCGGCTCCACAGGTCGAGCCTTGAGTGGGAGCTGCTGCAGCACCAGATGGCCAAGGCTGGCGTCGAGGCGGTGGTGCAGTGGCCGCGCCTTGAGGGCTCGCCGATCATCACGCGCTTGAGCGAGAGCAAGGATCGTGCATTCGCGAGCATCCAGGCCGCTTTCGCGTCGCTACAGAAGGCGGACCTGAAGGCGAAGTTGATGACGGGACGCCGCGAGCGAACTTCTCAGGGTCTGCCAAACGGGGGGCTGCCTCCATACGGCTACACGCGCTTGCTGCGCACGTCGCGCACCGAGCGCTCGTTGCCGTTTGTCATCAACGAGGCCGAGGCTGAGACGTACCGCAAAATGATCGAATGGACGATCGAAGGGCATGGTTCGGCGTGGATCGCCCATCGGCTCAACGGTCTCGGCGTGCCAACTCGCTGGGGACGCGGGGGCTGGGGTGCGACGACGGTACGGCACATCCTCGCCTCACAGGCGCCGCTCGGGATGATCCGGGTCCGCGACGGATGGCAGCCCGCGCAGGGCCAGCCGCCGATCGTCTCCCGGGAGCTGTGGGAGCAAGCGCAGGCCGCCCTGGCACCGCGTCAACGCCCCGGTACCGGCACCGTCAACAAGAGACGACACGCCTTGGCTGGACTGCTCAGGTGCTACGCATGCGGCAACACGCTGAAGGCCCGGGTACACCGCCGCTCCAGAGTCGAACGCAAGACCGGCCGTGTGAAGCACTACGAATACTGGTTCTACACGTGCAAGGTATACGGAGGCGGCTGCTCGGAGGGCTGCTCGATCAACGAGCGTCGCGCCCTGCGGGAGCTCGCGGAGCACATCAACGAGGCCCTGGACTCCACGACTAGCTGGATTCAACCGGCGCCCGCGAGCAGCCTTGGCGAGGTCGAGGGACGGATCAGCGACCTGGAGGCCGAACTCACCGACGCGAAGCGCAGGGTCAAGCGCGCGCACACCGCCTACATCGACGCCGAGGACGACATGGCTAGCATCGCGCTTGACGAGCTGCACCGTCGCCGTGAGCGAGCGCGAGACATCGAATCCAAGCTGGCGGAGGCCCGACAAGGCTATGCAGAGGCAACGCTCGCGCCGTCAGAACGGGTTGATCTAGACGAGCTGAAGCGACTGCTGGCCGAATGGGAGAGGTTCGACGACAACGACAAGCGAGCTCTGATCGAAACTGTGATCGACTACGCCGTGGTCAGGCCCCCAGGACGGAGGGAAAGGCTTGAGATTCACTGGGCCGACTCGCCGCGATCGTCGGGCGAGACGCGGCTGACCTCGCAGATCGGATGAGGATCATCGGTCACAAGCCGAACTGAATCCGGTGGCTTACCCT